>Ga0185299_10000939_pt1 | contig 66450 bp, 57 predicted proteins | sample PaiPotPPA55metaG_FD_128002 | JGI IMG/M metagenome (GOLD analysis project Ga0185299, IMG submission 128002) | Iron sulfur acid spring bacterial and archeal communities from Banff, Canada, to study Microbial Dark Matter (Phase II) - Paint Pots PPA... ... | reverse complement strand
AAGGCGGTAACGACGAGAGCACGCCCAAGCAGGATAAGTTTGGCATCACGGTGCGCAAACTCACGCCAGACATGGCCGAGCGCCTCGACATGCCGGCAGGCAGAGGCGTCATCGTGCAGGACGTGAAGCCGGGATCGTTTGCCGACGATATCAACCTGGGTCGCGGCGATGTGATTCTCGAGATCAACAAGCAGCCCGTCAACAGCGAAGACGATTTTGCCAAGGTAGAGTCCGGACTTAAGAGTGGTCAGGACGTGGTATTCCTCGTTCGCCCGCGCGGTTCGTCGCGGCAAGATGGAACCATCTTCGTGCCGGGGACACTTCCGTAACCTGGAATGAGCCAACGGGAACTGGCGTTGCGTCATCCGATGGAGGATGATGGCAATGCCAGTCTGCCTGGGCCTTTATTTTTGCCTCTGGGGCACTTTGGCGGACTTTGGGGGTTGCCGTTGGAGACAAAGCATCGCACGAAAAACGTGACTGGAAGGTTGGGCGCTCCCTGCGTCCTGGCGTTCCTTTGTCTCTGTTTATCGCCTGCCACAGGGCTTGCGCAGGATTCTGCTGGCAACACCTCGACAGCCAAAAAGACGGTCGCCACTAAAGTGGCTACCTCCAAAGAGCATGCGAAGGCAGCGCCATCCGGTGCGAAAGCCAGTTCGACTGCTTCTACGAAAGCGCATCCAGCATCGCATCCTTCGGCAATCAAGCATTCGAAATCGAGCACAAGTCTTGCTACTCACAGTGGTAAAGCGAAGTACGCAAGTTCGCGGACGAGCAGCAAGAGAAAGCCGCGCGGCCAGCAGAAGATTGATTCCGAACGAGCGGAGGCGATTCAGGAAGCGCTGATCCGCGAACATTATATGAGCGGTGAGCCGACCGGAACCTGGAATCAGACCTGCGAAGATGCCATGCGCCGCTATCAGGCCGATCATGGCTGGCAATCGAAGCAGGTACCAGATTCGCGAGCTCTAATTAGCCTCGGACTGGGACCGAGCAACGATCATCTTCTCAATCCCGAGAGCGCCATGACCAGCGGATCGACCGTTTCCCATCCAGGCGCGCCGGTGAGTTCCCAACCTCAGAGCCCGCTCTCGCACAGCGCCGAACCGGGAGCGCGCATGAGTACCAACCCGGCTCCCACGGCCGATCCGGCGCAAGCTACCTCACCGGATCGCGACGCCCCAGCCCCGCAGTAGCCCGTATAAAGCGGGCACTCTTGCCCGCTGCCCTGGGGTTCTTATTGCTCATCGCGTTCCTGTCTGTATCTAAGGAAGGCATCGATATACTTGACTCGCCTTGGAGGATCGAATCGGATGCAAGACAGCAAACTTCCAAAGAAACTGAAGAGCATTCTTGCGCAAGACTTAGACCGGGCGGTTAAGGCCAGACGCATCACGGAAGCAATTCGAGATGAGGGACCTTATCGTTGGATCGGGATTTACGACGTGGACATCCAGCGCGGCCTAGTATCGAACATTGCATGGTGTGGACCGAGCGCGCCAGCTTACCCCACTTTTCCAATCACGAGAGGGCTGACTTCACGGGCAATCAATGACAGGAAGACTGTCAATGTGGGTGATGTGACGGGTGACTCAAGCTACCTGACTGCACTCGATAGCACACGGGCGGAAATCATTGTTCCTGTTTTGGACAGCACCGGTGACCGTGTGATTGGGACGATTGATGTGGAAAGCGAAAAATTGAACGCTTTCGACGGTGCCGCGCAAGCATTGCTTGAAGAATGCGCCGATGTGCTCAAGGATTTCTGGACCAGCGGCAAGAGTTGCTGATTCAAAAGGTAACTGCTGGCGAGTCAAGTATGTTGATACCCTAAGAAAGGCCTAACTCCAGAGACCCCTAGCGGCTGCCAGGTGACTTGCGATAGCTCCCGGTGACCGGCTTCGGAAAGTAAGGCAGTGACCGTGACTGAATAATGGCCTGCGGATTGGCCTGGACGAGCGCATCGGCAACTTCCTCGCCGCAGATTTCGGCGGCAGCTTCGCGAGCCGTAGAAAGCACTGGGACACGTTTCTCCGTGTCGTGAGCATCCGTGGCCAGCACGTGGACGGCATCGTGTTCGAGTAACCAATGAGCAGCGCGGCGAACTCTTTCACCCCAAAAGCCAGTAAGGGCCGATCCCGTCATCTGGATCACGCAACCTTGCTCCGCCCACTCCACCACCCGTTGCGGACTCTCGCGCAAAATCGGATTGCGTTCGGGATGCGTAATCACCGCGGTAATGCCACGGTCGCCAAGTTGCGTAAAACAGTCCGTAGTTTGCTGCGGCACGCTGTAATTACTCAGCTCCACCAGCATGTAGTGCGAGCGTTCAATGGCGTACCGCTCAGGAGTGGCCAGCACATCTTGCAGATTGTCGTACGAAAGGTGGAAGTCGCAACCCAGGCTAAGCGTGAGTGCATTTCCCACGAGTTGCTGCAGGTTGGCGAGCAGTCCCTGCAGATAAGGCCTGTCGTAATGATAGCGGTCGTTCGCATGAGGTGTCGCAACCTGGTGAGTGATGCCGTCGGCGGCAGCCATGCGGCACATTGCGACGGAGATCTCCCAGGACTTCGATCCGTCGTCTACCTCCGGAAGGATATGCGAATGAATGTCGACCACGATTTAGAAGCACGAGCACCCCGCTTGGGGTTGCGCCCTTTGATGTGATTTAACCAGATTCGTGCAGAAAGAGAAAGCCGTGCCTATGGGGCTGCGCCGTCATCCCGAGCGGAGCGAGGGACCTTGGTTTTGGTTTGAGCCCCACAGAACTCGAAAGGCGGCGTCCTCACCAAATAGTAGGCAGCGCCCGCGAATTGCGAATTGCACGGTCAGCCGTAATCAACCTGAGGCCTTCCACCAGAGCAGTCGCTCCAATAATCCGGTCCGTTGGATCTTTCGGATACTCCCGAGGAAATGCCATCGCACGCGCGCAAATGCACCCTGTAATCGGCAGGACGATAAAGCGGCTCTCAACCTCGCCCATGAAGGATTCCAGGCTGACATCCAGTTGGATGCGGCCCTTATTGGAGAGCATGGCCAACTCGAGCAGAGTGATGCCGGAGATGGCGAGACCCTCGGCTGCCCGACGCGCTTCAACGATGGCTGCCCCTGCCTTCTTCGAGATTCGGTTCTCGTCAAGGGCAAGCCAGACCACTACATGCGTATCCAGGAGAATCAATAGAGATCGCCCCATTCTTCGGGGCTAATTGCAGGAGAGACGATATCGCCATTGATCTTGCCTTTGCCGGCCATAAAGCCAAAAAGGTCGTCCTTGGCATCGTTGTCAGCAGGCACAAGCTTGGCCACCGGCTTGCCGCGCTTGGTGATCAAGACAGATTCGCGCTTCGACTGAACTTCATCCATGACCGCCAGACAATGGACCTTGAATGCGCCTGCCGCCATTTTTTTCATGAAGGCATCCTGTCGATCATGGTCATTATACCATAGTCATGAGCAAAGTCATTTCACCACCTGCACAGTGACCACATTGCTACGGCCTCGTTCGTTCGTGATGGACAGAGCGTATTGGCCTACCGGCAATGATTCGGGGACCGAGAATGTAATGTTCTTATTGTCCGTGCTCTCCACCGGAAACCTGGTCGAGCCGATCCACAGCGCTTGGTGAGGCAAGAATGCGACGCCGGTGATTTGGACTTCGTGACCGGCAAAGAGCTTGGCAATCGCTTCCTCGAGGGATTCCGAATAGACCGGGTATCGGGCCACAGTTATGAGAACTGGGAGGGGAGGCAGGTCGATAGTAACCTCCTTTGAAACGGCCCCGCGGCCCTTGGCGAAGATTCTCACTTTTTCCTGAATCTCGCCGCCCGAAAGATTCTTGAATTCAAGATCCAATGATCTGCCGGTAGCCTGAGTCGGACGTAGCGCATCGCAAGGGACTACATGGCCATCGGAATCGGGTCTCTTCATCTCGACGATCCTCAAGTCACCGGAGCACTCTGCCGAGAGCCACACCTGATTCGCCTCGACGCCATTCACCTGCCACGAAAGCCGGTAGCTGCTGGTTGGCGAATCCTGGGGCAGCGGGGAGAGCGAGAATGAATGAATCGAGGGGGACCCTTCAATCTTCACGCCCTCCGGCAGAACCTCGATCTTAACGGATCGAAGAATTCCGTCCAAACTCGCGGAGACTTGCTCTCCATCAAGTTTCTTCATGCCGTCGACGCCTCCGTAGCCAGAGGTGGCGATACCCTCCCCCAATTCATAGCATGTGCCTTCAAGAAAGGCGTGATAGTAAGTTCCTCCGAACTGGTGGCCAAGACCAGCATCGCCCTCTTGCGCCCCATGAAATTCCACCCCGTCGATCTTCAGGGTGAGCAGTTCCTTAGAATCCGGAAGATCGCCGACTGGCCGGTCGCATTCCTCGCGGGTCAGGTATTGATTGACGCTCACTGTGACGAATGCAGCATTGAAGTCCGTGTTGGGATAGAGGGTGCCTGGTACCTCTACGGTTACAACGCGCACGCCGCCAGGAGCCGCAAACTCCATTGGTATTTGGCCGAGATAGCCCAGCGAATAATCCTGGCCGAGTTCTCCGCGGTGCAGCTTGTAGTTGCTAGGAAGCACTAAGGAAATACCGTACACCTTGTTTGAGAAAGTAGACTGTGCCGGTAAAACGCTCGGCAGTAAACAGAGCCAAAGCGTAATTGTGACTCTCATAAAGAATTGCCCTAATGTTTGGGAGTGCAAGCAGAATGCCACACTTCTCCCCTGGAGAACGGCGATTTGCGAACCTAGCCGTAGCACCCGGTGTGGGTTGGTGAACACAGCTTGTGCATCTGAACGCAGGAAGAACAAAAGGCCAGTCGCAAGTGTGTTCTCGCCTGCCCCTCCTCCGTAGTCCTCCCTTGCCGCACCTTCCATGCCTTCTGTAGCATCAATAATGAGCATTCATAAGGAGCAATCATGGCAACCGATACTCTTGCTTCCCCGGCCGTTCTAGGTTACAACCCGACTAAAGTCTTTAAGAATTTCATCGACGGCGAGTGGGTGGAATCCTCGACCGGCGAAACCTTCGAAGATCGAAATCCCGCCGACACGCGGGACGTTGTGGGCATCTTTCAGAAATCCGCCAAGGCCGATGTTGACGCAGCCGTGGACGCTGCCAAACGCGCTTTCACGAAATGGCGCCTTGTACCTGCGCCGCGCCGTGCCGAAATCGTTTTCCGCGCTGCGGAAATTCTCATCGGTCGCAAAGAAGATTACGCGCGCGAAATGACCCGCGAAATGGGCAAAGTGCTCAACGAAACTCGCGGCGACGTGCAGGAAGCTATTGATGCCGCCTACTACAACGCTGGCGAAGGCCGTCGTCTCTTCGGCCCCACAGTCCCGTCGGAGTTGCCGAACAAATTTGCGATGGCTATTCGCCAGCCCATCGGCGTATGCGGGATGATCACGCCGTGGAATTTTCCCATGGCAATTTCTTCCTGGAAGCTGCTGCCTGCAATCGTCTGCGGGAATACCTGCGTCATCAAGCCCGCCCAGGATACTCCGCTCTCAACATTTAATCTGGTTCGCGCGCTTGCCGATGCGGGCTTGCCGAAAGGCGTGATCAACATCGTCTCGGGATATGGCGCGGAAGTAGGCACGCCGCTCGCGGAGCACGCCGATGTGCGCGCTGTCTCGCTAACCGGATCTTCCGCCGTGGGCCGCATCATTGGCGGCATCGCGGCCAAGAGTTTCAAACACTGTTCACTCGAACTCGGTGGCAAGAATCCCATGATCGTGCTTGATGACGCGAATCTTGAACTTGCCATCGAAGGCGGACTGTGGGGCGGATTCGGCACCACCGGCCAGCGGTGCACCGCGACCAGCCGCATCATCGTGCAGAAAGGCGTCTACCGAGAATTTGTCGAACGCTATGTCGCCCGCGCCAAGAAACTGAAAGTCGGCAACGGTCTCGATGAAACGGTTGAGATGGGTCCGGCTATCAACGAAAAGCAACTCCGGACCGACCTCAGCTATGTCGACGTCGGCAAGAACGAAGGCGCGAAACTGATGTGCGGCGGCAATCGGCTCGATCAGGGCGAATACCAATACGGCTGGTTCATGGAGCCGACTGTGTTCACCGACGTCGATCCGACGATGCGTATCGCGCAGGAAGAAATCTTCGGCCCCGTCGTGTCGATCATTCCCTGCGACGACCTCGAAGATGCCATTGAGATCGCCAACGGCATCGAGTACGGACTCTCCTCCGCGCTCTACACCAAAGACGTGAACAAGGCCTTCGCCGCCATTCGCGATCTCGACACCGGGATCACCTACATCAACGCCCCAACCATCGGCGCTGAAGTCCATCTGCCCTTCGGAGGCACCAAAGCCACCGGCAACGGTCACCGCGAAGGCGGCATCGGCGCGATTGATTTCTATACGGAGTGGAAGTCGGTCTACGTGGATTATTCGGATACGCTGCAGAAAGCCCAGATCGATCGTGGAGAGTAGGAAGGCTTTAACACAGAGGGCACAAGAGAACACTGGGGTAACGCGATCGGTTAGACTTACCGGTGTTCGTCTGTGACCCCTGTGGTTACGATTGGTTTTTACTTCCATGCCGACCACCCAGACACGCGTAGTCACCGCCGCCACCCGCCTCGACAACGTCCGCTATGCCATTCGCGATCTGGCCTGCGTCGCTGACGAAGTCATCCGGCAAGGACACAAAGTTCTGCCGCTGAACGTTGGCGACCCACTCAATTTCGATTTCCAGACTCCGCCCCACATCATCGAAGCTGCCTACAAAGCCATGCGCGATGGCAAGAACGGCTACGCGCCGTCTCCGGGCATTCCGGAAGCGCTTGAGGCGATTCGCGACGAGGCGATGCGCAAGGGCATCATGACGGTGCGCGATGTCTTCGTCACCTCGGGTGTGAGCGAGACGGTTGATCTGTGCATCTCCGCCCTGGTCAATCCTGGCGAGGATATTCTTACACCGAAGCCTGACTATCCGCTTTACTCGGCCGTGTTGTGCAAGTTGGGGATTGCGCTCAACGCTTACGATCTGAATGAAGACGATGCCTGGCAGCCGGAACTGGCCGATATCGAGCGCAAGCTCACTCCGCAGACGCGCGGCATTGTCTTGATTAATCCTAATAATCCCACGGGCTCGCTATGCTCGCGGCAGATGCTGGAGCAGGTTGCCGAAATCGCGCGGCGGCATAATCTGGTTGTCTTCTCGGACGAAATCTACGACAAGCTCATTCTCGACGGAACTCCGCATATCGCATTCGCTTCGGTTGCGCCCGATGTGCCTTGCATCACTTTTGGGGGGATGTCGAAGAACTATCTGGTTCCGGGATGGCGCATTGGTTGGGGCATCGTCTCCGGCGACGCGGCGGCGATGAAGCCTTATACGGAAGGCATTCACCGGCTGCTGCGCGCGCGGTTGTGCGCGAATCATCCCGAACAATATGCCATCAAGGCGGCGCTCGAAGGTCCGCAGGATCATCTGGTCGAAGTGCAGGGAAAACTGCGTTCACGCCGTGACCTTACGCAGCGGTGGTGTGAAGCGACGCCGCGCGTGAGCTGCGTTGCTCCTCGCGGAGCGTTCTATGCTTTCCCGCGGATTGATATTCCGGGCGGCGGGATTCCCCAGAACGATGAAGACTTCGTCAAGGAACTCATTCGTCAAAAGCATGTCATGGTAGTGCACGGTTCCGGCTTCGGTCAGAAGCCTGGGACGCAGCATTTTCGCATCGTGTTCTTGCCGGATGAAAAGACGCTGAGTGAGGCTTACGCTTCGATTGGCGAGTTCATTCGGGAGAGATACTGAGACCTGAGATATTTGGCTGCTCGCAGGGCATCTTCCCATTCTTTTTCCAACCCTAGTTCGTGAATCCATTGTTCCAGATACGAGCGATTTAATGAGCTCCGCTGTATTTTAAGAATTCCTGCAGCGTCTTCGATCTGCCGTTGCGATTGAGAAAGCTTCGACCATTCGAGCTTGGAAAGTATGACGTCCTCAGCGCTGGCGACGGAGAGAGAAACTCCCTGCAAACTCAATCGCTGGCGGCGGCCGAACTCCTCCTGGCTGAAGGCGCGGGATTTGCAGATAATCATGTCGATCTTCCAGCCGGTTCTCAAATCGATGACATTGAACATGGACTCCCGCTTGAACGCTTCGAGCGCCGCGTCCAAGTCCGCATAGTATTCGCTGCTGGGCAAGCCCTGGATGAGGGTTTGCAATGGTTGTGGAGTGGCTACGATCACGAGGTTGATGTCCTGCGTGGAGCGCAGGGAGCCGTAATAGGCGCTGGCAAATGATCCGGTCAGCATGTATACGCCAGCCCGATCCAGCGCCGCGGTTATCCTTTGCAAGACTTCAGGAAAGCTCATTGCAGGCAGGCGGGTAGCGGCGCAGGAAGGAAGGGAAGCCTGAGCAACTCGCGAGCAATGCGCTTTTCCGGCCACTCCGGATGCTCATGACGTATCCGCTCCCGGTTCAAATCTCGAGCGAACAGGCTCATCTGTTGAACCTCTCCGCCCTAAAGGGCGAAGATTCTCAGGCTACGCTTAGGATTACAACCCTTAGGTTAGCGCCTGAAGGGTCGCACCGACCCCACGCGTCTGGTTTTTAGACGGGGACTAACCCCATCACAGCAGCCCTTTATGCGCTTAGGCTTCAGGTCCAGTTAAATTACGAATAGCAAATCTGCCGGGAAGTTGTCTAGCGGTAGCGTACCCAGAGGACAACTATATACGGCTTATATCTCCGCTCTGAAAGGGCGGAGTTTTACGCCGCTAGGCGGATAAACCAGAAGGATCCGCTGCTCGCCCGACATCGCCCGTTGAATATCAAGTTGCAGGGCTTGCGCCGCAGGGCTTGTGTCGGTAATGGGCACGGGAAAATGGTAACATGCGCTCCCTGATTCATCGCTGAAGTCGCGGAGGTTCCAGAAAGTCAATTGCTAGACTCGCGCAGATGTCCTTAAGAGTTTCCATGAGGTCGCGGGCAGACAGCAGGGTTCCTCCACTTCGCCGTCGCTGGCTCCGGAGCCGGTCGGAATGACAACGGCGGGGGCTTTCCGACCAAATCAAAGCGAGGGTAGCTTCCGACAAAGATCTTACAAAAATCAAACTCAAAGACCACGGACAGCAGTGTCCGTTCCACACGAGCCCGATAGAATCGTTCTGAAGGGGAAAGGGATGATCGAGCGATGAAGGTTTTGATTTTTGGGGCGACGGGGATGGTGGGGCAGGGCGTGTTGCGGGAGTGTTTGCTCGATCCGCATGTCGAGGTGGTGCTTACGGTGGGGCGAACTGCCACGGGCGTCCAGAGTCCGAAGTTGCGGGAGATTGTGCATCCCGATTTATTTCATTATGAGGGGATCGAGAGCGAGCTGGCTGGGTTTGACGCATGCTTCTTTTGCTTAGGTCAGACCTCCTACAGAATGACGGAAGAGGATTACGAGCGCGTGACTTATGGGATCACGATGGCGGCGGCGGAGGTGCTGTGCAGGGTGAATCCGAAAATGACTTTTATGTATGTCTCGGGCGCGGGGACGGATAGCTCGGAGCGGGGGAGAAGCATGTGGGCGCGGGTGAAGGGGAAGACGGAGAACGCTCTGCTGCGAATGCCGTTTGCGGGGGCGTATATGTTCCGTCCGGGAGTGATTGAGCCGGTGCATGGAGCGCGGTCGAAGACTCGGCTGTATCGAGTTTTTTATATGCTGGCCAAGCCGTTGTTGCCGGTGGTGCGGCGGGCATTTCCTGCGTCTGTTTTGACCACCGCGGAGATTGGGCAGGCTATGTTGTGGGTGGCGAAACACGGGTATGCCAAGCCAGTTTTGGAGAGTTGGGACATTCGGGCTGTGGTGCGGCAGGCCAGATCTCTAAACACACAATCGTAAACACAGGGGACACGGGGTAACACGGGGTAGGCATCGCTTCAACAGCCGCCCGGCCGCATGGGCAGGGAAAATCCCCACCCAGGAAAAGCTTGACCGGGCCTTTTACTTTCAAATTTTCACTGTCCTGCTGACTTTGAGTCTCCTGCTGTGGTGTCGAATTCCTCTGCCATCCAGTGTTGGAGTGCGGTGATGTTTTGCGGGCGGCCCATAAAGTTCTTCACTAAGTCGTTTGCCGACATCGACCCGCCGGGCTCGAGGACTACGCGGCGGTAGCGCATGGGGGCGTCTCCCGCGAGGAGGTTTTGATGATCGAATTGCAGGAAGAAATCTTCAGCGATGACTTTATCAAAAAGATAAGTGTAATAAGCCGACGAGTAGCCACCGAGATGGCCGAAAGAAGCCCACGAGTGAGTGTCAGGCAGGGGAGTGAAGAGGGTGTAACGGCGAGCGTTATCGAGGGTCACTTTGTCGAGATCGACATCCTCAGGCTTGGTTTTGTAAATGTCGTAAGAGATGGCGCTGAAGGCATTTTGGCGGCCGGCCCAGCCGCCGCGTCCGAAGGCGGAAGCGCGGTTCATGCGGGCGACTAATTCGGCGGGAATGGGCTCTCCAGTTTTGTAATGGCGGGCGAATTTGGCGAGGACCTGAGGGCTGCGAATCCATTCTTCGAGCATCTGCGAGGGAGCTTCGACGAAATCGGATTCCATGGTGATACCGCTGATACCGGCCCACTCCTGCTGACCACCGAGGATGTGGTGCATGAGGTGACCGAATTCATGGAAGAACGTTTCGACGTCGCCGTAATCCATGAGGCCGGGATCCGTGGCTGTGGGTACGGGGAAGTTGCAGACGAGGATAGCTTCGGGCAGCTGTTTGCCGCGGATGCCGTCGAGCACCGGCGCCATTTCGGCGTGGCTGTATTTGCCGGGCCGCGGATGCATGTCGAGATAGAAGCGGCCGATGGGCTTGCCGCTGTCGATGACGATCCAGGTTTCGACGGCGGGATCCCACGAGGGAATATTTTGTTCTTGCTGGAAGCTGACGTGGAAGAGGTCGGCGGCGGTGTCGAGGATTCCCTGCTTCACCTTCATGAAGGGAAAGTACGGACGGACGGCTTGCGAGTCGAAGTCATACTTGCTGCGACGAACTAATTCGGAGAGATAGCTGCGTTCATAGTCCCAAATTTCTTTTGCGCCGGCTTCGGTCTTTTGTTTTTCGGCGAGCAGCATTTCGAATTCGCGTTGAGACAAGTCGCGGGAAGCGTCGTTGACCTGGTTGATGAAGTCGGCGATGTTGCGGCCTTTGGCGATCATCTTATCGGCCGCGTTGTAGTCGGCCCAGGATGAATAGCCGAGAAGCGTTGCGATCTCGTAGCGCGTCTTCATGAGGCTGGTGAGGACTTCCTTGTTTTTGGGGTAGGCGCGAGTGTTGAAGGCGAGAGACATGCGGCGGCGCAGGGAATCGCTCTTAGCGAAAGTGAAGACCGGGAGAGCGTCGGGATAATCGGTGGTGAGATGGACTTTTCCATCGGCGCCGGGCTTGTGGCGGTCGATGTAATCCTGAGGCAAGCCGTCGAGTTCGGCGGGATCAGCTTCGACCGTGTTCTTTCCATCGGAAATATTGCGATCGAACATGGACTGCTGTTCGGTGGCCTGATCGTTTAATTTCTTGAGGCGCGCGCGGGTGGCGTCGTCTTTGTCCACGCCAGCGACACGGAATTCGAGCAGTTGGCGCTGGACGTAGAAACGGGTGGCGGCATCGACTTTGGAGAGATCGAGCGCGGCGAGAGCGTTGTAAACCTCGTGATTGAGTGCAATGGCAGTCTGGGCGGCGCTGGCTTTGGTAAGCATCAGGGTGGCGCGGTCACGGAATGTGGCGTCGGGATGCACTTGCTCCATAAGTCCGGCGAAATAGCCAGCGGAGTTATTTTGGTGGACGGCCTCATCGAAGGGGACGAGGGTGTTTTCAATCGTGCGCGGTCCTTTGGCGGAGAGCAGCGTGTCGATGGAACGCTGGCCGGCGGCGAGGCGGTCGGTCTCTATTTTTTCGAAGGCGGCAATGTCCGGCTTGCCGGCCCAGATGGTGGGCTGAGAAACGGTGATTTTCTGAGCGAAGAGTACGGCAGCGAGAACGAGCGGGAGACAGAGAAAGATAGTCAGGCGTACCGCGAACATCATGAAAGAACCTCGTCGAGGAAGTTTTGGACGGGTGAAATGAATTAGTCCAGTGATTTTAGAACTGATTTTGAAGTGCAGATAAATTGTTGATGAAGGCGTCTTACGATGTCAAGCTGTGGAGGGCAAATCGTCGCTTCAACAAGACTCGCGCCTGATGTTCTGTTACGCGTTCTGCCGCTCAGGGTTGCTGACACGACAGGCCGGGCTTCGCCCGGGGGCGGCTGTCTCCACAGAGTCCATTTAGCGCCAGCGTTTTAGTGCCGGCCAGAGTTGGGTTAGGGTGCCGAACTTAGCACCGCGGCAGATGAAGACATCGATTTGTTTTTCGAGCGCATAGGGATTGTCGGCGGAGGTGCCGACGTATTCGACGTGGTCCCAGAGTTGCTCGAGGCGATCGCGATTGTCGTCGAGGACGATCATACAGTTACCAGAATAGCCGCGCGGTCCCCACAGGAACCACGTTTGATGTCCGCTGAGCGAGCGGGGCAGGCTGTAGCGGCGGCCGATAAAGTCGATGGCTCCGGCCTGGCCGTAGTCTTGCGCGAAGATGCCGCAGGCTTCGTCTTTACGCTCATCGGGGGTAAGGCGATTCCAAGCTAACGCGGTTTCGGCGACGATTTCTTCCCAGCCGAATTGATCGGCATACCACTGCGGCAGAGCGGCACGGGCGTGGCTATGTTCCATCACGGGCAACTTCATGGGCAGAGTTTTCGTGTAGGCGATGAAGTTGTCGGGGGAAAGAATAGGTACTGTCACCGGCGCAAGGTGGGCGCCGCTGGCCAGCAGCACGATGACGATTACGGGCTTTAGCCAGCCGCGGTGGGAACCTGTGTTTCCCGGCGCCTCACCCTTCTTCCCTTCGATCGCGGATTCGATCATGACCGCGCCTGCAGCGAGAAGCATGGGATAGACCGGAGCGAGATAGTAATTCTTGCCGTGAAGAATGAAGAAGACGGTGAAGCAAACCAGATAGCACCCTCCGAGCGCGCGGTAAGGTTTGAGTCGGGAAGAGAAGAGTAGGGCGAGTAGTCCTGTGAGCCAGATGGGCGCGGTGATGGGGTCAAGAAGGAATGTCTGCTGGAGGAAGTATTGCGGCAGTGGCAGGATGACGTCGCGGCCTTCGGCGCGAATGTTGTGCATCAGTTCGAGGAAGGGCCAGTGGTAGTGGATGTTCCACAGCAGGTTGGGGAGGAAGATCAGAAAGGCTGCGCTGCCGCCGATCCAGATCCACGGACTTAGGAAGACGCGGCGTTGAGCGGTGAGCAAAAGACCGACGACCATGCCGAATCCGAAGAGAGCGATGGAATACTTTTCCTGCAACCCGATGCCGGCAACCATGCCGAACCAGAGCCAATAACGCGGGCTGCGCTTGATGGCGAGGATGGCGAAATAAGCGCAGCCCATCCACAAATTGGGTTCGAGGCAGTTGGTACCGAGCAGGCTTCCATTGGAAAGGTACTGTGGCGCGATCAGGATGGTGATAGCGCTGAGGAGGAGCGCGAAACGGCGTCCACCGAATTCGCGAGCGAGGACGGCGGTTTGCACCACGAGAACAGAAGAAGCCAGCGCGGGGATGAAACGAATGCTCCGGAGAGCATCTCCGAGTACGGCGCGGCAGATGTGAATCAGGAACGGAATGAGTGGCGGCTGGTCGACGTATCCCCAGGCGAGGTGATCTCCGCAAGCGATGTAATCGAACTCATCGCGAAAGTAGCCGTAGCGATTGTTGAAGTAGATGTGGAAGAGAAGCTTGGCGAAGGCGATGAGCCAGATTAGGGCGAGACCGGAGGCGAGAAATGAATGGTGGTTGCGGTCGGGAGAAGCGACTGGCGTTTTGGCGCTGGCCATCGGGAATCAAGGATATCGGAAGGAAATGGAACGTGCCACACCGACGGCCGTGACTATCGAGTCGACCTGGAGTGATTTCGGACCAGGTCCTCCCCGAGTCTTTTGTAGCTAGGAGCTTGACTGACATGTCGAGCCAGCCCTGATCCTGGCTTAAGAAACTTAGCTGCATCGCCGCTCCGGCCGACGAAACGAAAGCGATATTTTTGGCAATCTTGCCGTCCTGCCCTTCCGTGTAAAGTTGGAGCTCCGTTTTTTGCGTTTGCCTGGGCTCGCTGCTCGCCGCGACCCAGAATGACCTGGCCGTGGCAGAGACGAATGCCCCCGGAAGCCGGGGAAGGCTTCGGTCCAGCTTCCATGTTTTGCCACCGTCGGTAGTGCCGAACAGGATCAGCGTAGTCAAACACGGGCCAGTAACGGTGCCCACAGAATAGTGCACCGAAAGAAAGCCCTCTTTTTCGCTCTTAAACGCTGGGAGCGTAAGCCATTCACCAAGGTTCGGCTGCGTGTCAGCTTCAACCGGCAGCGAAACCTTCTGCCAGGAATCTCCAGCGTCGCGCGTTACAAAGAGTTCCTGGTCCTTCCCGCCTGCTATCCACCCGTCTGTTGGGGTCACAAAGATGAAATGATCGGACGTCGGAGTTTCCTTAGTCGGCGTCCATGTCTTACCGCCGTCCACGGTTCGGAGCATCTCGCCCGCGCTGGGATTGGCGGAGTTGGTGGCAATGTCCAATACCTCCCAGCCGTGTTGTGAGTCGACGAAGTCGAGCCAGCTTTGACCAGAAAAGCCGTAGCCGTCCTCGAGTTGCTCCCTGGAGAATGCGTGGGCAATCTTTTCTTGTGCGACCGACCAGGTCTCCCCGGCGTCGGCAGTAGAGGCAAGCGCAAAACAACTGTTGTCGGCCGCTATATCACGGTCGTCGGAGCAACTGAGCAGCGCCCAACCCGTAGACACGTCGAGAAAGAAAACGGAGGAAACCATCTGGTGCTTGTGATTCAGCTTCGGAGTGATGTCCTTCCAGCTTGCGCCGCCATCAGCGGTCCGGAAGAGCTTGTTACGCGTTGCGGCCCAGCCCGTGTCAGCTGCCAACAATTTCATGGATTCAATTTGGCCCGCCTGCTGCGCTTGTGTGGCACGACCCATACAGAGTGTCAGCAAAATCGAAAGGGCAAAACTCAATTTGTCTTGTTTGCATAGAACCTCCTCAGCTAAGAAATTCACGAAACCTGGGTGAGCACACGAATGCCCAGCTTGAAAAAGCGTTCAGTCATCAATGGGACGCCGCGAGGGAAGGGGGCGGCGTCCGAACGAACCTAACTGCACTCGGTGATGAATCTCGCATCAACCTGACCAAGGCTGCGGTTATGAGATCGCGGACGGACACTGCCCTGCTGGCATCGTGAAGAAGGATGCCGGGCGTTGCCCGGCGGACAGCCGAGGGCGGCTGTGCCCACATTCTCTCTTTACATTCTCATGCGAATGCGGTCGTGCACCAAGGTAACGTTCCCTATTGATTGCCTATTCTTGGCGCTGACGGGCTTGTGGTAACGTTTGACTTACCGCATATTCAAAAGGTTTGAGTAAGGTCTTTCCTCAAAGTGTCTTCGCCGACTCGCAAACCGGGCATCCACGTCGCATGGACCACGGTCACCTACCGCAGTGTGGCCTTGATGGTCCTTGCCGGGGCAGTGGTGTTGCTCCTCGGAATGCGGTTCACCTTTCCGCAATTTACCGAGAACAGCATCAAGGCGGCAGACGGAGTGGCCAATAAGATTTTAGAGCGAGTGGCGGGTATGGCGCCGCCAACGGGCGGTGGCACGTCCACGGCGCAGCAAGCTCACTTTACCGCGCTCGACGGCACGGTGCGGGTAAAAAAGGGCAGCAGCAGCAGCTGGCTGGCGGCGGATTACAACGTTCCGCTGGACAAAGGTGATGTGGTCCAGACCGGATCGGAGGGCATGGCGAAGGTGGTGTTCAATGACGGCACCAGCTACACCGTGAAACAGGATTCGCTGATCGTGATTGAAGAAAATTCGGCGAACGATCAGCAGCAGACGAATGTGGCCGTGGCGGTGAGTACAGGTACGGTGGATCTTTCAACCGCAACTTACTCGCAAGGATCGAAGTCGCAAGTGATCGTGGACGGAGCGACGGCATCATTGGGTCCGGAATCGACGGCGCAGGTGCACAACGATCCCAAACTAGATCAGCACGAGATCCTGATGAAGAAGGGCGCTGGCGAAGTGACGCGCAAAGGGGAGACGGTACAGTTGGCGAACTGGGAAAAAGTCAGTTTCCAGGCGGCCGCGCCACATATGGAAAAGGCGAAAGGTACGGGTCCACCGACGCCGATTTCTCCTGCGAATATGGCTCCGATCTTTACGTCGGGTGAGACTACGAAGGATGTGGAATTTTCCTGGACGGCGATGGCGAATGCGGTGGGGTACCGGCTTCGTATATCGAGAAACCCTTACTTTTCTTCTACACTGGTAGATAAGAGAGTGAATACAGCGGACGTTACCGTTACGAGCCTGGGCGAAGGTGCGTACTACTGGGTGGTTCAGTCGTACGAAGCGTCAGGAAAAGAGTCGGTAGAGAGCGAGAAAAATCGCTTCACGATTATTCCCAAGGGAAAACAGACGGAAGCGATCGATCTTGAACTGGATCCATTTATTCAGCACGGGCATGTGATTGAAGTAACCGGAAAGACACAAATTGGAGCGCGGGTAATGGTGAACGGGCGGGAAGTGCCGATGATTACTACAGAAGGCACGTTCCATTACTTTACGCCGCCGCTGGCCACGGGCGAAGCTGTAATCACAGTTACGGCGCAGACTTCCCAGGGCGGAGTGAACACGCAGCAAAAGAAAATCATCATTCAGTAAGCAGTAAGCCGGGTTCGCCCGGAAAATCGAACGGTTCGAATAAGCAAAACGAGAGAAGATTTCGTCATGTCAAGCAACGGCTTTCATTCATCGCGTTCCCACAACCTGAGGTCCTTATTCAGCCTGTTCTCGAGCGATCTGGCGATCGATCTGGGGACGGCCAACACGTTGGTGTATGCGCGCGGCAAGGGCATTGTGGTGAACGAGCCCTCGATTGTCGCCATCAACAAAAATACCGGCGAAGTGGAAGCCGTGGGTAAAGAGGCGAAAGAGATGCTGGGCCGCACGCCCGGCAACATCGTCGCCATCAAGCCTATGAAAGACGGCGTGATCGCCGACTTCAAAGTCACCGAGAAGATGTTGAACTATTTTATTCAGAAGGCGCACAACCGGAAAATGCTGGTGCATCCGCGGATTGTGATTGGAGTTCCTTCGGAAATCACTCAGGTGGAAAAGCGCGCGGTCATGGACTCGGCCTATCGCGCCAAGGCCAGTGAAGTACATCTGGTGGAGCAGGCCATGGTGGCGGCGATTGGGGCGGGACTGCCGATTACCGAGCCGAGCGGGAACATGGTGGTGGATATTGGCGGGGGCACCACAGATATCGCTGTAATTTCTTTGAGCGGCATCGTCTACTCGCGTTCGGTACGGATGGCCGGGAACCAGATGGATGAAGCCATCATGAATTATCTGAAACGGAAATATAATTTGCTGATAGGCGAGCGCACCGGCGAACAAATCAAGATGGAGATTGGGTCGGCTCATCAGCTCGACAAGCCGATGACAATGGAGATCAAGGGACGGAACCTGATCGAGGGCGTGCCTAAAACGATCACGGTGGACGATGGCGAGATCCGCGAGGCACTCAGCGAGTGTGTATCAACCATCATGAATGCGATTCGTGTAGCCTTAGAACGGACGCCGCCGGAGTTATCTGCCGATATCAGTGACCGCGGTATTGTCCTCACCGGCGGAGGGGCGTTGCTGAAAAATCTGGACAAGCGCATTCGCGAGGAAACCGGGTTGCCGGTCTCTATTGCCGATGATCCGCTGTGCAGCGTGGTGCTGGGTACGGGCAAGATGCTCAGTGACTTCAAGCTGCTTAGAAAGATATCGATCGAGTAACGGATTTCAGTTTCGAGTACCGAGTACCCAGTACCGAGACATAGTGCGACGGCGATCGAGAGTTGAAAGCGAGTGTCATGGCTCTCGCCAAGAAGGTTATTTCAGTACTAAGTGCCAGGTACTAAGCACCGGGTACTCGCAACTGACGTTATGGAATCCGTACTCGGCCGTTACCGCAATCTGACCATTCTGGTGGGAGTGTTATTTCTGCAGGTGCTGGGACTGGCGGTACAGGTCAAGCGCGGAGCGGATGCGGAGAACACCCGGCTCATCCGCATTTGGGCGGTGGATACAATCACTCCTTTCGAGCGCGTGCTGGTCTGGGCGCAAAATGGCAGCAGCAACCTGTGGCACAACTATTTTTTCCTGCGCGGAGTGCGTGCGGAAAACCGTCAACTGAAGCAGCAAATCGAGCAAATGCGCCTCGAACAGGTGCGGCTGAGCGAAGACGCGGGGCAGGCCCACCGCTTGCAGCACTTGCTTGCTTTTAGAGAGCAAGTCATTGCTAAGACCGTACCCGCGCAGGTGATTGGATCGAGTGGAAGCGATCTGTCGCGGTCCATTTATATAGACAAAGGTTCGAATGAAGGCATTGCGGCGGACATGGCTGTAATTACGGCGGGCGGGATCGTGGGGAAAGTGCTGCGCGTGTATCCTTCGACTTCGCTGGTGCTGATGATCAATGACCAGACGAGCGGTGTGGGCGCTATGCTCGAGAAGTCACGGTTGCAGGGCGTCCTGAAGGGAACTCCTGAGGGAGCGGTAATCCTGGAACGGGTGATGAGTGACGAACAAGTCGTTCCCGGAGACACCGTGCTGAGCAGTGGAGGCGATCAGATTTTTCCCAAGGGGCTGCCAGTAGGCATAGTCACCAAGGTGAGTCCGGGCAGGGAAATGTTTTTGAACATTCAAGTGAAACCTGCCGCTGATCTGAGCCGACTGGAAGAAGTGTTGGTGGTCACGCAAAAAAAGGAGCAGGATGCAGTCGTCGACAGCGGGGTCCGGGTGCGCGCTGCCGATATTCTGGCGCAACGCTTGCCTTCGGTGCCGAACAAGCCCCCGGCGGATATAGCGGTATCTGGATCCGCCACCTCGGAAAACAGTAAAGTTGTCGTACCGGGACCTGTCACCAGCCCAGCCGCGAAGCCCCTGACACCCACTGATAGTTCCGTGAAGCCCAAGGTTGTCCAACCGGCTGCTACGAGGCCCATACCCAGCGTACCCGGCGGCGGCACCGCGGCTGCGACCTCCGCCGCTGCAAATGCTGTCAATCCTGGCGGGGCGCACAGTGTACCGGTAGTAGGCCAAGCCACCCCGGGTCATTCTCAGAATGGGGATGCTCCAAAGAAAACCGCTCCGAAGGCAGCCTCCGGCGATCCGGTGTCGACTGTTTCTCCAAGTGCAGGATCGAATCCCGCAGGTTCGCCGGTGACACCAGCAACGGCGCGGCCTAAACCTCCCGTCTCCGAGCCCAATCCGCAGCCACCTGCAACGGACGATCCGCACTAGCGTGCCCATCACTTACACTTCGGGGGAGCAAATTGAGGTCTACCGGTTCAGCATCCCGGTAACGGTGGGAGTGCCTTTGCTGGCGCTATTTCTGCAGGCATTCATCCCCAGGCGGTTTCCCTTCTTCTCCATCTTCGACCTGCCGTTGCTGGTAACAATTTTCTTTGCCATGGCGCGGCGGAATCCGATTTCCGGTCTCTTTACCGGAGCCGCCATTGGTCTGGCGCAGGACATGTTGGGCGCATATCCGATCGGAATTTACGGCATTGCCAAGACGGTGGTGGGTTATGGGGCATCGTCACTAGGGGCGAAGTTAGACGTGGAAAATGCAGGCGCGCGGTTGCTGGTTACGCTGGGATTCTATCTGCTGCATGCGGCAGTCTATTTCACCGTGGCGCGTGGGATGGTCAATATGACGCTGAACTGGAGTTGGAGCCGTGGACTCTTAGCGGGTCTGGCAAATGCCGTTCTCGGCGTGGGACTGTATTTTCTGCTGGATAAGTTCAAACAGAGAACGTGAAATCAGTTCTCAGCTCTCCGTAGGAATAAGCCGTGACTTACGTTACCTTCCGTTCTCCCGGATCAGCCCCCTGAAGAGCTAGAATTGATTTACATCCCCTACAGATTCGAGAGGCCCGGACCGGGCATGGTTCGCGTTATTAACTGAGAATTGAGAAACGAGAACTGAGAACTGATGTTTAGCCGCGACGAAAAGGTATCGGCAATCCGCCTGACGACGGCGCAGTACATGATCCTAGCCATCTTTCTCGTGCTGGCCTACGGATTGTGGCGGCTGCAGGTGATGGAGGGCGGTAAGTATGCGTCGGCGGCGGAAAAAAACCGCATCCGCAATGTGCCGATTCTCGCGCCTCGTGGCAAGATTCTGGACCGCGAAGGACGCATCATCGTCGACAACTACCCGTCGTTTTCCGCTTTGCTGCTGCGCGATTCCTCCCGTGACCTTAACGCTGACGCGGAGATGATTGCGCAAGGGCTGCATCTGGATCCGAATGAAGTGCGGACGCGTATCCGCCATTTCGCTTCCATGCCGCAGTATCAGCCGATCTTTCTGAAAGAAGACATCACTCAGGACGAGCAGGCCTTCATCGAAGCGCATCGCAACGAGTTGCCCGAACTGGACACGATCCGGGCGGATCGGCGTTTGTATCCGCGCAAGGGATTCATGGCACACCTGATCGGCTATGTGGGCGAAGTGACGGAAGACATGCTCAACCAGGCACAGTTCGAGCTCTATAACCCGGGCGATGTGGTCGGAGTATCCGGCGTGGAGCGCCAGTATAACAATGCCTTGATGGGAAAGAACGGAGCGCGGCAGGAGTTGGTGAACAGTCACGGACGCGAAGTGGGCCTGCTGGGTGAAACCGACGCGGTGCCCGGAAAACAGTTGAAACTCACAATCGATATTGACTTGCAGATCGCGGCCGAGGAAGCGCTGGAAGGGAAAAACGGCGCCATTGTGGCCATGGATCCTCATACCGGTGAGATCCTCGCGATGGTGAGCCGTCCTACCTTCGATCCCAACGATTTTGCGGTGCGGGTCTCGCGAGATGAATGGAACAAATTGGTCACCGACCCCGACAAGCCCCTGCTCAACAAAGCGATTCAGGCGCAGCTGGCGCCGGGATCGACGTTCAAGATCATCATGTCGGTGGCGGGTTGGCAGGAAGGCGTTGCCCAGGACCTGCACGTGAACTGCACGGGCGGCGCGGAGTTTTACGGGCGGCGGTTTGGTTGCTGGGTAAAGGGCGGACACGGCCCCGTAAGTTTGGAGAAGGCTATCTACCAGTCTTGCGATGTCTTCTTCTACACGCTGGCGGAAAAGTTAGGCATCGACCGCATTGCCAGGTACGCCACCGCGTTCGGCTTGGGACAGAAAACGGGAATCGATCTGCCTAATGAAGTCACCGGCGTGATGCCCTCGGAAGAATGGAAGATCCGGAACTTTAAACAGAAATGGTTTGCCGGGGAAACCATCTCAGTCGGTATCGGCCAGGGTGCGGTCGCTATCACGCCGGTGCAATTGCTGCGGGCCATCTCGGCGATTTCTATGGGCGGGCGCATGGTTGTGCCCCACGTGGTCGATCCGCAAGAGCTCCCCAGCGGATACATCGAGACCAGTCACGTTTCTGAAACGAAGAGCGTTCCCATCGATCCGAACGGTTGGACCTTTATTACGGATGCAATGTCGCGGGTTCTGCTCCCGGAAGGCACAGCCCCCTCGGCGCATATTCCGGGGATTGATATAGCCGGCAAGACAGGATCGGCACAGATTGTCTCGCTGGCTACGCGGGCCAAGTTCAAGAACAGTGAAGCGCTGGCTCAGAATGGATGGTTCGTGGGATTCACGCCACGACGTAATCCCGACGTTGTTGTCTGCGTGCTGTTCGAAGGCGGCGAGCACGGGAGGTTGGCGGCTCGCGTAGCGACACAAGTGCTGAAGGCCTACGTCGACAAGCAGCGCCGCTTGCCCAACAAGATGGTGGAGAAGCCGAAGAGTGACGGCAAGGTCGATATGGGCGCACTCTGGACAGCCCCCGAAGGCGACAAGTTAGAGGGCGGAAGGTTCTCCGTGGAGTTGCCGAGAAAGCCCGCCGTGGTGGCGACTGCAGCTCCGGGAATGTTGCCGGCGAACTAGGAGTGTGCACGATGCGAGGGCGGGACGCCCGTCGCGACTGCCGGCAGGATGCCGGCGCTACAACGCTGAAAGCCGAAAACTATAGGTCTAAGCTAAGAGCTAGAAGCTGTTCTTATGTCACGTTACGTTTCATTTCGCGATTTTGACTGGCTGCTGCTGATCTTTGTGTTGATGATCTGCGGGCTGGGGGTGATGGAGATCCGCAGCGCCACCATGCACACTAAGTTTGCCGGCTCGCACATCAAGCAAATGTACTGGGTGGCTGCGGGCGTTGGGATGATGTTTCTGATCAGTCTCGTCAATTATCAGGCGCTGCTGGATCGGATTCATTGGTTTTACATTGCGGCGGTCGCATCGCTTATGGCGGTGATGATCTTTGGACAGAAGTACCTCGGCGCGAAGCGCTGGATCAAGATGCCCGGCGGCAACCACTTCCAGCCCTCCGAATGGGTGAAGCTGATTCTGATATTGGCGATGGCGAAGTTCTTTGCCGATTTGCGGCATCGCGAACTTTCCTGGCCGGACTTTATGAAAGCCGGAGCCATCGTCGTGATTCCAATGTTGCTGGTCTTGAAGCAACCTGATTTGGGCACGGCTCTCACTTATATTCCCATCGCAATCATGGGAGTTTTTCTGGGCGGAATGCAGTGGAGGCAAGGGTTGCTGGTGGCTGTGCTCGCCGGCATCGCCGTAGGAGCGGTATTTTTTGTCCCCCGCGTTCACGTTCTGAAGACTTATCAGAAGCAGCGGCTGACGAGTTTTCTGCAGCCGGAAGACGACCCGCAGGGGTCGGGGTACCAAGTGGAGCAATCCAAGATTGCGGTGGGTTCTGGAGGTTTGTGGGGCGGAAAAGGCTCGCAAACGCACGGTGCTTTCCTGCCCGTTCCCCAAACGGATTTTATTTTTGCCGCATTTTCCGAGGAACATGGATTCGTGGGCGCGCTGGGGGTTCTGCTGCTATACTTCATTGTGCTGATGCGTTTGACGCAGAACGCGCAAACAGCGCCCGACCGCGCTGGCACGTTCGTGGTGATGGGTGTGGTGGCTGTGCTTAGCTTCCATATCCTGGTCAATGTCGGCATGGTGGTCGGTTTTATGCCGGTCACCGGAATACCTCTACCGCTGATGAGTTATGGTGGGTCTTCCGTTCTGTTCATGTTCCTGGCGCTGGGGATGGTCATGAATGTTCGTATGCGCCGGTTTGTGAATTAGCTGGGTTAACCAAGATTGGGTGAACCGGCTAAGGGCCATGAAGTTCGAAGCGGAAGTTTGAATTAGAAAGACGGTAGAGAGCAGTCGCTGCGCTGGTTAGGGGCAGCCCCTAAAAAATATCGATCGCCTTCGCGTAAAGGGGGCATTTCACCGGCCAGTCGAGCAATCGAAGGCCGGGCAGGATTAAAGCAATAAAGCTGCTGGCAGGGAAACGGCCCCCCGACCCGAAAAGGTCTGAGAGTGCGGTCACAAATCCGGCAGACGAAAAGCGAAAAGTGCAGAAGAGACCCAAACTTGTGCAGCGGATTCGGTCAGGGAGCAACCTCCCCGACCCCAGCCGTCCCCGATCCGGGGCCAGCATCGCGACGCTCGATCCTCCCGGTTCCTTCCTCGCTCCGCCCCGGTGAACCCCGTCCGACTTTTTTAAATGGGTCGGAGTGGGAACGGAGTGTCCATGAACAAAGAGTTGTTTGTTTCTTCCACGCCTCACGAGACTAAAGTGGGCATGGTGGAAGATGATCTTCTCGCGGAAATCTACCTCGAGCGCGAAAATGAATACACCTTAGCGGGGTCTATCTACAAAGGCCGCGTTACCCGAGTGCTGCCGGGCATGCAGTCCGCCTTCGTCGACATTGGGCTGGAGCGCGACGCGTTCCTCTACGTTTCCGACTTTATGGAGTTGGAGGAGCACGACGAGGATGTAACCGACATCGTGCCGGCTGGTCGCGGCGTGCAGGATATGCGTCTGCACCCCGCCCAGACTTCCGGTGGGCAAGGAGTCGAAGGAGCGGATGTGGCAGAACCGGCGGGAACCTCTGAAGGCGCGTCCCGTCAGGAATTTGGGGGAGCCGAGGAACAACCTACCGACAGCCAACCATCGATAGCAGCCGCGGGTTCGGCGGATCCTTCCGCCACAGCAGGCAGAGATTCCCAGGAGCGCGAACGTGGAGGTTGGCGCGGACGCCGTCGCCGTCGCGGCGGGCGGCGCGATGGACGCGGAGACGGCCGTGACCGGGTTGCGGAGCCGCGGGTGGCAGCGCCCGTGATTGAGAGTGCGCCGGAGCCTCCTCCCGCAATTAGTCGTCCGGTGGAAACGCGGAGAAGCCAGCAGTTCGGACCGCCCGCGGGATACCAGCCGATCATCCTTCCAGGAGAATCAATTTCCAAGTACCGAGGATTAACCCAGCCCCCGGTGACGCCATCGCGCCCTCGCGGAGATCGGACATTTGAAAGTCGGACATCCGAGCCAGAATCGCAAACTGATGCTGCCGTGCCTATCGCCGCCACTTTCCCGGACGATGAACCTATCTTTGCCGCTCCCGTTGCTCATGCGCACCTTGAACCGCGTGACCATGCGCAGCCGGATCATGAAACAACCGTCGAAGCGGCCGCAACTTCGCGGGATTGGAACCGTGAATTTGCCCGTCAGGATGCCAAGACTGCCGGTGATGTGCCGGTAGCTTTAGAGTCAAACGTTCAAGAAATTTCGGAAGAAGAAGACGAGAGAGAATCTGTTCCCGAGCTGTCCGACAACGCGGTCGCCACCGGTGAACAGGTCGTGGCTTTCGCCTCGCCCGGGACATTGGAAGAAGAGACGATCGACGAAGAGGAAGCGGACACCGTCGGCTACGAACAGGCGTCGGATGAAGGCTACGACGAGTTCGAAGAGGAGACGCGGGCTGCTGGTCAGCAAGCTTCCGAGAGTAGTCCGCGCGAATTTTCTGAAGTGCGCGAGACAGTAGAAGAGATTCATATGACTTCTTTGGCGGAGTCGGGTGCCGTGCCTGCGGAGGGCGCAGCCGAAACCGAGGAAGACTCCGAGGAACTGGAACTCGAGGAGGCACAGGCTCAGGCAGAAGCCTTGCTCGACGCGGAAGCGCGGGGCGCGGGCACGGTAGATGCGCGGGCTGAAGTTCGTGCTCCCGCGGCAACGGCCGGTTACACGCAGCGAGCGCCGCGTCCGCGGCCCGGTTTCGACCGCCGGAGTGGCGGACGCCGCGGCGGTGGTGCTCGCCGCTTTCCACGTCGCGAAGCGCAAGAGGTTCCGAAGATCAGCGATCTGCTGAAGGAAGGCCAGGAGATTCTGGTGCAGATTGCTAAAGAGCCCATCGGCAAAAAGGGCGCGCGCATCACTAGCCATATCGCTCTGCCGGGACGGTTCCTGGTATACATGCCGACCGTGAACCATACGGGAGTTTCGCGCAAGATCGCCTCCGATGAAGAGCGGCAGCGGCTGAAGCGCATCGTGATGAGTGAGCGCGACAACGGACATGGCGGATTCATCGTTCGCACCGCGGCGCAGAGTGCGAGCGAAGAAGAATTGCGGGCTGACATTCGTTTCCTGAAAGGCCTGTGGAACGACATCAAGACGCGAGCCGAGGCGTCCAAGCCACCGGCATTGATCTATCACGATCTCAACGTAGTAGAGCGAGTTCTGCGCGACCAGGTCACAGCAGACTTTTCCGTGATCTGGGTCGATACGGAGCCGGAATATGAACGCATTCTGCGCTTCTTTAATCGCTTCCAGCCCGGCTTGGTGAAGCGCGTGAAGCTCTATACAAAAGAGACGCCGCTGTTTGAACAGTTCGGCCTGGCTGAGGAAATGAACAAGGCGCTCAAGTCGAAAGTGTGGCTAAAGAGCGGTGGCTACATCGTGATCAATCAGACCGAGGCGCTGGTGGCCATCGACATCAACACCGGCAAGTACGTGGGCAAGACCTCGCGCCTCGAAGATACGATCGTCAAAACCAACGTGGACGCCATCAAAGAAATTGTGCGGCAGATTCGACTGCGCGATCTCGGCGGCATCATCATCATCGACTTCATCGATATGGACGAGCGCCGCAACCGCCAGCGCGTGATGCAAGCGCTCGAAGAGGAGCTTCGCCATGACCGTGCTCCCTCGAAAGTGCTGCAGTTCAATGATTTCGGCCTGGTTGCCATTACCCGCAAACGGGTGAAGCAATCGCTGGAACGCACCATTGGCGCGCCTTGTCCCTATTGCCAATCTACCGGCTACGTGAAGTCGCTGACCACCGTGGTGAACGAAATCTACGTGGAGATGCGCAAGATCGCGAAACATCTGGAGCACGAAGATGTGATGCTGCGTGTGAATCCGGATGTAGCCAAGGAACTGAAAGGCAACAATGCTCGCCTGCTGAACGAGATGGAAGAGCTAACCAAGCGGACAATTATTGTAAAGAGCGATCCCGCGCTGCATCAGGAGCAGTTCGATATAAACTAGCTGTCAGCCGTCAGCCGTGAGCGATCAGCTATCGGTGCCCATGTGGGGGAAGCCGCGGTCCGCGGGCGATGCGGTTGGAAGCCGCGCCCTTTCAAAGCCGGAAGCATAGATTGCCGTGGCGCGAGGGTCGGCGGAGCGGTTTATGAGGGGTTAGTTGCGGCGTGTGCACTCAAAGCAGGTGCAGACCGCCTCCATCCCTGGAATATGCGTCATTTTCAACTTCTAGGCATGGAAATACAAAAGGTCGCGACCATGCCGCCGGCGCTCTAGCTCCCTGGATGCGCCAGCGCCTTCACCGCCAGGTCAGAGCGGTCGCGCAGTTTCTGCACGGTTTCGTGGATGGCCTTCACCGAACCGGCATCGCTATTTTCGGCCATCTTTGCAACGCTTCCCGCGTCTTCGGTAGCGGAGCTCGCTATATCGAGCAAAACGACGAGTGCGTCCGCGTGGAGCTTCCACAGAGAAGACATGCTCTGGCTGCGTTTGAGTTCTTCGAGTTCGGTGTTCACCCGCGCCACGCATGAAACCAGGCGGATCAGAGTACGAGCGACGTCGGCACGAAGGCTCTTCTCCTCAAGAAATCCCGCGTTGTAGGCATCGGCCTCGGGCGCCGTCAGCGTCAGATTGAAAAAGCGCATGGGGACAATCTGGCGGTACTTGGGATCAGCCACGCGGACGAAGACGCGGATCGATTCCTCGACGCGTCGTAATTTGCCTTCCTCAGCTGAGATTTGCTGGGCGGTGATGGCAGGCGGATGAAAAGCTTGAGCCGGCGCGGGTACTTTCGCAGCGGCCACTCGCGCGGCTTTAGCAGCAGTGGCAGCGCCCCCAGATGCCGGCGTGCCACGTCCGGCTGTGGGCGCGAGCAATGACTTTCTAATGGGCGGACGCCGGTCGAGTTCCTTTTTCAATTTGGAGACGCGCCGGAATTTTTCCAGGGCGCCGCCATAGTCGGCCGAGAGCATTTCTTTTTGCTCAATCGCGGCCACATGCTCGACCGTCACTTCCACTCCGTCGACTGTGCTCAGGATGCTACCGCCCATTTCGTCAAGGGCTTGCGCGAACTGTTTGATTTCACCCAGAGCCTTGGCGAATAGCTCATCAAACCGAGCGCCGAATGCGGCATTGTGGGCCGCCACTGTTGCCAGCACGCCGGGATGATAGAACGAAGAATCCAGCCAGCGTTTTAATTCACGCACTCGCGAAACTATCCCCGAATCGATCAGGGAATTGAAATCACGATAGCGGGCAATCTCTTCGCGCAATGGATCGAAATTTCGAAGCAGCTGTACATGCTCTTCGGGGAGTGAGGGCACGTCGGTGTCGGCAAGGATTTCGATTAAAGCAATTTCAAATGGAGAAAGCGGCAACGAACCATCCAGCCCATAACCCTGCTGCTGCCATTGGCCGTGCACGCGGGGATGGCGATAGAGAAAAGTTGAAATCAGGTCTGTCTTGTCGCGGTTGATCTCGCTGGGTTCACGGCGACGCACGAAGTAGCGAAGCAGGGCCTCGGCAACTTCCGAGTCGGTGTCTGGCGTCAGAGCGTGCCGCAACATCGCGGGGCTGATGGCCATGTCAAGCACATGCAGCCAGCGATACATGCGCGATAGAGTTTCCGGAAGATCCCGATCGATATGTCGAAGCGCAAGTTCGTCCAGCCCTTGCGGGAGAGGGATCTCACCGCCGAGCAAATCCCGCAGCAGCTTCTGATAAAAGCCCTGGACCGTCGCCAGGATTGCCAACTCAAATTTAAGATCCTCGGCCAAGAAACGCTCCGCGAGCGAGATTCTCCCTGTCGGTTGGGGAATTCTTTACTGCTGTCTAAGTAAAGACGAATGTCACTGCCGCCGCAAGTTACTTGCGGCGCGACACTCTTACGCACCGGCTTCCGCTTTCCGGAAGTCCATGGACTTCCGCGCCAGAGCTAAAGCGACCGGCAATTTCGGCCTTGCGCTTTTTGCGCAGCTCATAAGCAAGAGAGCGGGATTTCCTCTCGTTGTGGCTATGTGCCCGGCCCCGAGGCCTTGCTGCCGGGGAGACGCCGACGCTACTTCTTGAGCTGCTTCAGAATCTCACGCGCGGCGTTCGCGCCCGAGCCTCCCGTCAATCCGGCGCCGGGATGCGTGCCACTACCACAAAGATAGAGGCTTTCGATCGGCGTGCGGTAGCGCGCCCAGTCGAGCAGCGGCCGCATCGTGAAGAATTGATCGAGCGCCATATCGCCATGGAAGATTTGTCCGCCGGTTAATCCATAGACATCTTCCAGATCCTGCGGCGTGATGATCTCGTGCGTCATGATCATCTCGGGAAGATTAGGAGAGTACTGTGCCAGCGTCTGCACGACAGTTTGTCCGAGCGCTTTTCGCTGGCTCTCCCAATCGCCTTTCAGCTTGTAAGGCGCGTACTGCATGTAGATCGACATCACGTGCTTACCTTCGGGCGCAAGCGTGGGATCGGTAAGCGAGGGGATGGTGGCTTCGAGGTATGGTTGACGAGAGAAGTTGCCGTACTTGGCTTCGTCGAAAGCATGCTCAAGATAGTCGATCTCAGGCCCAATGTGAATGCGTCCCTTGAGCGCACCGGCGTCGCCGTCTTTCAACGCGGTGAAAGACGGCAGGCCTGAGAGCGCCAGGTTGACTTTTGCGACCGTACCATTGCCCCGGTAGTGCCGCAGCTTTTGCACGAAGTCGGGAGAAAGATGAACGGGATCGGTCAGCTTGAGCAGCGTGCGCTTGGGATCGGCGTTGGAGATGACGGCCGTGGCGCTGATTTCTTCTCCGGTGCCGAGCAGCACGCCTGTTGCTGCGCCATCCTTTATCCGGATCTCGATGACCTCGGCGGCGGTGCGAATCTCAGCGCCGGCAGCCTCCGCAGCCATGGCCATGGCTTGCGTGAGCGCACCCATTCCGCCTGCGGCGAACAACGCCGAGCCGGCGGGATGTGAATCGCCAGCGGCTCTAATCAGCAACTGCAGGCTGCTGCCCGCCGACCACGGCCCGAGAAACGTTCCGAAGATGCCACGCGCCGCGATGACCGCGCGCAATAATTCCGTCTCGAAATATTCCGAGACCAAATCGGCCACAGCCATTGGACCCCAGCGCAACACGCGGTACATATCTCTCTTGCCGAGGTTTCGGAGAGCCCGGCCGGTCTTGAGCATGCTCCACAGATCGCCGCCGCTGGGGTGATCGATGTCGGGCGGGGAGGTAGCGAGAACTTCCCCGATTACTTCGCTGATTTTCCCCAGTGATTTCTCGAACTCAGGATATTTCTCTGCATCTTTTTCTGAGAATCGAGCGATTGCCTGCGCGGATTTGGTTGTGTCCTGATAAAGAGAAAGAGCCCGACCGTCTGGCGAGAGCGCAGTCACGCAAGTCTCAGGTGTGATGAATCGAACGCCCTGTTTTTCAAGCTGCATGTCTCGCACGATGTCGGGCCGGATCGGGCCGGTGCTGTGCGCCAGCGTAGAGCAGTGAAAGCCGGGATGAAATTCATCAGTGATCGCAGCGCCGCCGACCTGATCTCGACGTTCGAGAATCAGCGGCTTGAATCCCGCTTTGGCCAGGTAAAACGCGGTGACCAGCCCGTTGTGCCCGCCGCCGATGATGACAACGTCGCGCCGGCTGGATTTGGCCTCGGGCATGTTATGCCGCTCCCTTGATGTCTTTCAAAATTTCTAGAGCGGCGAGACGTCCCGGTGCGCCCATGATTCCGCCCCCGGGATGAGTGGCCGAACCACACATATAAAGATTCTGAATGGGCGTGCGGAAGCGCGCATAGCCTGGTGCGGGACGCAAGAAGAAAAGTTGCTCCAGAGAGAGTTCACCCTGGAAGATGTTGCCTTCGCTCAATCCCCACTCGCGTTCGAGATCAAGAGGAGTGATGACTTGCCGGTGAAGGATGATGTCTTTGATGTTTGGTGCATACTCGGCAATCGTGTTGACGACAGTATCGCCGAAGGCTTCCTTCTGATCGTCCCAGTTCAAGCCGGGGCGCAGCTTGTAGGGCGCGTATTGCACGAAGCAGGAGAGCACGTGTTTGCCCGGTGGCGCGACCGAGGGATCGGTGAGAGATGGGATCACCATGTCAATGTAAGGATGGCGGGAGAAGTTGCCGTACTTGGCATCGTCGTAGGCACGCTCCATGTATTCGACGGATGGTGAGATCGAGATCGCGCCGCGAAGGTGTGCGCCCGGCCCTGGCATGCACTTGAAGTTCGGCAGCGCATCAAGCGCCATATTTACTTTTCCCGACGAGCCGCGGTATTTGAAGCGGTTAATGTCCTCGAGAAAGTCTGCGGGAAGATGTTCGGCTTCGATAAATTTGTTGAAAGTGAGTCGCGGATCGACACTGGAGGAAATTGTGTCAGCGTAGATTTCATCGCCATTAGCGAGGACCACTCCCTTGGCCTTGCCATCTTTGACAATGATTTTCGCGATGGCGGCTTGCGTGCGGATGTCGACGCCTGCTTCGCGGGCCGCATCGCCGATGGCGTTGGAAATTGCGCCGGTGCCGCCGCGTGCGAAGCCCCAGGCGCGGAATGCGCCATCAATTTCTCCCATGTAGTGATGGAGTAGAACGTAAGCCGTGCCCGGCGAGCGCACGCCGAGGAATGTGCCGATAATGCCCGAGGCCGACATTGTTGCTTTGAGGACGTCGGTCTCGAACCACTGATCGAGAAAATCAATGGCGCTCATGGTCATGAGCTGGACCTGGTTGTACTTGTCGTTGCTGGACATACCCTGGAAGCGGCGTCCGATGAAGAGCAGTTTCATCAGTTCGCGCGGGTTCAGCGTGTTGGGATCAGGCGGGACCATGCTGAGAATCGGCTTCACGAAGCGGCACATGGCTTGCATGGCTTTGCCGAATTCGTCGTAGGCTTCGGCGTCGACGCGGGAGTGGCGGGCGATCTCGCGGTGAGTCTTGCCGTGGTCATTCACGCGCCAGAGATAATCGCCGCTGGGCATGGGTGTGAAAGTTCCGTCGAGCGGGAGAATTTCCAGGCCGTGGCGCGGGAGATCGAGGTCGCGGATGATTTCCGGCCGCAGCAGCGACACCACGTACGAGCAGACGGAGAACTTGAAGCCAGGAAAAACTTCTTCCGTGCAGGCGGCGCCGCCGAGAATGTGGCGGCGTTCGAGAACCAGAACTTTCTTTCCCGCGCGCGCGAGGTAGGCGGCATTCACGAGTCCGTTGTGGCCGCCACCGATCACGATCACATCGTAGGAATTAGCCATAAGCTCTTAGCCTTTTGCTGTTGGCTTGCCGGTTAGAAAACGCAATGATACTCGCGAAGGGAAAGATTACAGCAGAGAGTATTAGAGCCCGCTGGGAAGAACGCTCCAGCTGCGGAGGGCGTTCGACAAGATTGGGATGAGTGAGCGCATGGCAGGAGTCGACGGGACATTCTATCAGACTAGACCGCCAGATCCCTCGCCCCGCTGGAGAAAGCCGGAGAAAGCGCGGGGCTTCGGGACGAGGCTTTCAGGGAGGCTTCCGGCGTATAATCCGGTTTCGAGCATAATCTTTCTCGAGGCCAGCCCCTTGCCCATTGGAACCGCGTTTCACGAGCGAACCTTTCCGCTTTGCCAGAGCTTGAATTACCGCGAGTGGTCGGGCTACTACACGGTCAGCGTGTATGAGGTGCATCACGAGCATGAGTACAACGCCATCCGCAATGCCGCGGCGCTGATCGATATTTCTCCGCTCTACAAGTATTTGGTCACCGGGAAAGACGCGACGCGGCTGGTAAATCGCGTGATCACGCGCGACATTAATAAGGTGAAAGTGGGGCAGGTGATTTATTGCTGCTGGTGCGATGAGGAAGGCAAGGTCATTGACGATGGAACGATTTCGCGGTTGGAGGAAAATGTTTATCGCTGGACGGCTGCTGACCCCAGCCTGCGCTGGTTCCGGCAGAACGGCCTGAATATGGATGTGCAGGTCGTGGACATCTCCGAAAAAGTTGCGGCGCTGGCTCTGCAGGGGCCGACTTCGGCGAAGCTGCTGAAGTCTGTGGCCGAGGCTGATATTGCGAATCTGAAATATTTCCGCGTGACCCACGGCAACATCGCGGGCGTGCCGGTGGATATTTCACGCACGGGTTACACCGGCGATCTGGGCTACGAAATCTGGGTGCCTCTAAAGGAGGCCAATGACGCGGTGAAAGTCTGGGATGCGCTGGCGGAAAAGGGCAAGCAGTTCGATCTGCACGCAGCGGGGATGTTGGCGCTGGATGTGGCGCGGGTGGAAGCTGGGCTCCTGCTGATTGAAGTGGACTACAGCAGTTCGAAGAAGGCGCTGATTCCATCGCAAACGTATTCGCCGTATGAACTGGGTTTCGCGAAGATGGTGCATCTCGAGAAAGAGAATTTTATTGGCAAGCGTGCACTGGAGCAGGACGCCAGGAATGGGGTGTCGCGGCAACTGGTCGGCGTCGAAGTCGATTGGACCGATGTGGAAGCGCTCTATGAACGCTATGGCCTTACGCCTGCCGCCCCCAGCCAGGCTTCGCGGGCGGCCGTGCCTCTTTACTCCGGAGAAAAGCAGGTTGGCAAGGCTACGACTACGACTTGGTCACCGATCCTGAAAAAAATGATTGCCCTGGCTAGCGTGGAAACAGAGCATTCAAAGCTCGGAACGCAACTGCAGATGGAGATCACGATTGAGGCCATTCGTCTGAAGACGAATGTAAAAGTGACCGGGCTACCGTTCTTTAATCCGCCGAGGAAGACGGCTTCGCAAGCATAACGATCGTCGATGTAGATGTATAAGTTTGTCCTCCGACAGATGGCGAGGATTGTTGCGAGCCACACAGGAGTACACACATGCGATCACAGGACAAAGCGATCTTCCTGGAAGCCGCACGCCAGTTTCAAATCTGGATTCTCGTGCGTCGAACGAACCCGGGCGTCATTGGAATATGTGGGCCGGCCCGGATACACGCCGAAACGAATTGATTGCAAGGCGAAGACAGCCGACATCGATAGTGCTCCTTACAGACTCGCGGGATTAGTCGGGATCCAGGCATCCATCCGAAAGCTTTCAAGCCGGGCAAGGCTGCAAAGGCCGCGGATTGCTGGGCTGCGATGAAGGCTCTGCTGGGCCGAGTTCATAAGGCTGATACCGACACCAAAAGCAAGCACTATGGTTGCCTGCAACCGCAGGGATCCTACATTCACGGCGACTACGACCTTTACGACCTGATCGACATTGCCCAGGCCCATCGCAATCTGGCGGCGGTTGAAACCCTGCTGGGCCAGCCTCACCGTCGCGGGGCGAAAGTACTTATTGTCCAGAACTTCATCAATGCCCGCATTGGTTCCCCGTGATCCAGCACGGCAGCGAAGCACAGTATGCCGACCATTCCGAACAGTCCATCGACGCCTTCGGGCCCAACGGTGAGGACGTAACGATTCTCAACGAATTCAGCGTCCGCAGCTGGTACGAGAAACGCTTCGGCGGCCGCAAGGTGCTGGTGTCGTGAGCGCCTGCCAAAGCATCACCGCGGTATGTATTCATCGAGCAGCGGGACCACGTCTGACGCAAAGGGAAGAAGCCGTAGCTCGGCAGCATCGGCTGTCTCTCCCCGAAGCATGTCCGCTGTGATCCGCACCAAGGCGCCGTCGCTGCGGTTCATGCGAATGGCGTCTTTTACCAGATAGAATTTAGCCCAATATTCGCTGGCGACTCCGCGATCGTGAGCCCAGTACCAGTAGAGCACCAACTTGCGCGCCGCTCCTTTGGAGATGACATAGCGGTTCGCCGGAAAGGAAGAATGGCCGGGGAGCGAAATCGTGACGCGATCATTTTTTTCGGGAGTCCAGCCGGCGCCGGGTAGACAATTCTTGGGAGAGTGGATGGTATCTCCGGTGCGCTGGCTGGGAAAATAAGCCAGGAAAAGATCGACGTTCGGCAGCCTGGGATCGTGAGCTCGATAGCTGCGGACCAGAAAATCCCCGGCTCCAAGTACACCTAGAGTTTCCTGATCCAACGGAATGTCTTGGCCGCTCCAGTCGCCCAGTTGCGCGGGAAACGATGAAAGCGGCAAACGAAACGGAATGAGTTCGGTGCGTCCTCGCGCCTCCAGCAGAATTGCCGTCAGTGCGATGAGGCCGGCAGCGACCACGAAGCGCAACACGCCGAGTTGCTTCATGATTCGTCACCTTCCTCAGGCCAGATCATGCGAATGGTGCGGTGCAGAAGATAAAGCATCACCAGGGACGCGACAAACATAAGCCAACCCTGGAACTCATGGAAAAATCCCTGCGCCTTATCCGGATCCCAGTATTGCACCAGCAGTCCCGTGCCGACGACGCGCAAACCGTTGGCGGCGACGGCAATAGGAAGCGAAGCCAGCGCTAACAGGACGCGCAAAGACGTCTTGCGCTCCATCAGATAACCGTAGATCACGGCAAGCGTTGCGAGGGACATCAGTGACCGAATACCACTGCAGGCGTCGGCTACTTCCAACCTCATCGCAGGAAGATTGATTATGTTGCCCTCGCGCAGAACCGGCACGCCGAACCATGGCAACGTGGTGCTGGCCACTTTCGAAGCCAGCAGTTGCAGCGGGAAGGTAATCTGATTGAAGACGATGGCGGGAATGGGGATCATCAGTGCCAGGAAAGCCCAGGGAAAAAGAACTGCGCGAAAAAAATCCCACCCGAGAAAGAGGACGACCAAACCAGCCAATACAATCATCAACGAAAAGCGCGATAGGAAGATCTCGGCGCCCATTTGACCGAGAATCAGTACGCACAATCCGAATCCCAAAATCAAAACTCCGGACCATGAGGGTCGTAGCGTCGCGCCCGCCAGTCGGGTCCGCTGCTGCCAAATCACGAAAGCGGCAAAGAGCGGAACGAAGAAACCGTGGGAGAAATTGGGATCGTGCCACCATTGTGACACCAAGTGCGAAAGCGTAGGAATATAGAGCAACAGCAAAAGTCCACAGAGCGTGAGGGTTTGCCACACGGGGGGCCACGCCGGATTAGTGGCGGGCGCCGGGTGCGCAACTGGGGGCTCAGTTTGCAACACTTGGCTCAAGGGCAGCCTCGAAACTTACCGGGGGACATCTCCTAGCATAAGCGAAGTCAAGAGCGCCCGCAATTAAGACTGGGATACGCGGGGGCGGATCGGGCCAAGCAGACGGCGAATCTAAGCGGTAATAGTCGGTAGACCGGTAGGTAGGCCATTAAAGAGAAAGGATTTGGAGTATTTCACTCCTCCACAGATCGTACTCCGACATGCAACTATCGGATTACGTAAAACACTGTAAGCCATTCCGGACGTGGCGAGCGTAAGCTTTTTAAGCGGCAGCATGCGGTGGAGTGCCGGAATCTCTGGATGAGCGTTCAAGTAAGGAGAGATAGCTATGAAAAGTAAGTTGGTGGTTGTCGTGTTCATTCTGTTATCGCTCGCCACGTTGGGACTTACGCAGGACCGTGACCAGCCTTCGGCCAAGTCTCAAGATCGCATCACACGGGAGGTTCGCCACGAACTTCTCATGCTCCCCTATTTTGGTGTATTCGATTACATTGCTTTTAAAGTGGAAGGCAGCACTGTAACGCTGCTGGGCCAAGTTGTACGACCTTCGCTCAAGTCTGACGCTGAAAATGCGCTGAAGCACATCGAAGGCGTCGAGAAGGTGGATAACCAGATTGAGGTTCTACCCCCGTCGCCTATGGACGACGGTTTGAGGATTCGTTTATATCGCGAAATCTATGGCTATCCGGCTTTGGAGAAATATGCTCTGGGCGTGCAGAAGCCGATTCGCATCGTGGTGAAAAATGGCCGCGTCACGCTGGAAGGCGTGGTCGACAGCGAGGCGGATAAGAATTTGGCGGGCCTGCGCGCCAACACCGTTCCGGGAATCTTTCAGGTAACGAATAATCTGCAAGTAGTCCCATCGAAATAACAGTCACGGATTGTGATCAGAATCTTCAAGATCGAAGGGGCGCGCGGCGGCAGTTCCTGGAACTGGATGCTGCCGCGCTAGTTCCTAGCTCCCAAGATTTCGCATATAGTTTTAGTCGCCTTTCCCGAACGGATCGTCCAGCGACTGGCTTTGCGGGGTGAACAACTCCGCACCGTTTTCCGTAATGTGCATGTCGTCTTCAAGACGGATGCCGAATTCTCCGCGAATGTAGATGCCGGGCTCGTTGCTGGTGGTCATGTTGGGCGCAAGTTTGGTCGTGTTGCCTCGAACCAGATAAGGCCACTCATGGCCGTCCATGCCCATGCCATGACCAAGGCGATGGGCAAAGTATTTATAGTCGGGTCCGTAGCCGGCATCGGTAATCACTTTTCGCGCCGCCGCGTCGACCGCGCCGCATTCTGCTCCGGGACGCGCCGCCGATAGTGCCGCCGCCTGCGCGTGGCGCACGATGTCGAAAACTTCTTTCATTTTGTTCCCGGTTTTTTCCGGAAGAGTGCCCAGCACAAACGTACGCGTGATGTCGGATTGATATCCTTCCACGGTACAACCGTCGTCAATCATCACGATCGAACCTTCATGGATCGCTTGCGGGGTGCTCGATCCATGCGGGTAGGCTGTGTATTCATCGACTTCCACGCTGGCTTCGCCGGGGAAGCCCAACTGTCCATAAGCCGCTGCGATCAGATCCTCTACTTGCCCTTGCGTCATGCCCTCACGCAGCGCGTGATAGACCGCTTCGTAAGCTGAGAGGGTCACCTGCGCCGCCAGACGCATGAGTGCGATCTCGTGCGGGCTCTTGATCATTCGACATCCTGCAGTAACGGGCGTCGCGCTGGTCAGGGTGAGCTGCGGCGCGGCCTTGGCGATCCCATCGGCGAAGAAGAAGCGCACCGTTTCTTCGGTCCCCAACTTGCCCGAAGCCACGCTACGTTCTTTGAGGCCTTGCGCAACGAGACGATAGGGACTCTCATCCTCTTGCCACGTGCGTAGATCGGAGCGCTCGCCATCGGGCGCATTCGCGATCTGCTCACGAGCGCGGTCTTCTTCGAACGCCGGGCAGACATAGAACGCCGAGCCTTTCTTGGGCAGCACGAAAGCAAACATGCGTTCGCCGCCCCACCAGCGAATTCCGGTGAAGTAATCAAGCGAGGTGCCGGACATGAGCAGCACGGCGTCGAGTGCATTCTCCCTCATCAATTGGCGTGCGCGCTCCAGTCGTTCGCGGCGTTCTTCTCGTGTAATTGGAGTGGCTTCACTCTTTCGTGACTTCAACCGTGCCAGAGATGGCGGCAAGGAAGACTTAAGTTTTTCATCGGCCGGCGCTTGGGCGGTCACCAGAGGTAAAGACAACGCGGCGATTCCAGCCCCCAGCCCACCTACTTCAAGAAAATGCCGCCGCGAGATCATGAAGCCTCCAGAGGCGAAAATGACAGCCTCGTCATTATAGGGGTAAGGTGTTGCGAGGAACTTCAGCATGGAAGCGGGTTTTCAGTGCGCAGGGTGTGGCGAGTGGAATATCACTGCGGTCGATGATTCGGCGGGACGCCGGCAAACCTACGTTGAGGATTGTCAGGTCTGCTGCAAGCCCAACGTGCTGCAGGTGGAATACGATACGTCGTCGCAGGAGTTCTTCATCACGGCTAATCTTGAGTGATCCGGTGTTTGGGCTCGATTTTAGAAAGACGGAGCAAGCTGCTTCGGAACGACTATTCTGTGTTGTTCGGGTTATAGTTAGCGTGCAGATCCAGAGAGGAACAGCAATGGCAGCCAGCTATACGGGCGGTGGACGGATGGTCGCGCACAACATGGTCACCACTCAGTTTGAACTGGATGGCTTTCGCGTGACGCGGACGCTCGGAGTTGTACGCGGCATTGTGGTGCGCTCGCGCTCGATCTTCGGAACAATCGGCGCCGGATTACAGACGCTGGTGGGCGGTAACATCACGCTGCTTACGAATTTGTGTGAAAAGACTCGCGCCGAAGCCTTTGATCTGATGCTTGTGCATGCTGCTGAACTGGGCGGCAACGCCGTCGTCGGCGCTCGCTACGACGCAACTGAAGTGATGCAGGGCGTCACCGAAGTGCTAGCCTATGGCACTGCGGTCTTCGTCGAACCAACAAAGTAGAGGATCTCGGGCGTTGCAGCGCCGCAATTTCGAGAGCCACGAAGAAGGGATAGCACGGCGTTTTCAGAAACAAAGTAGCTTTTTGACGCTTCCGTCTTCTTGCTGGTTACCGAGTCCTGCTGAGGTATAGTCGTCGGATCATGAAACTCGCCTGCGTTGTGCTTCTTACTCTGACCTTCTGCAGCAGTGCCGCTCTTGGCCGCGCGCCCTCCTACAAATATAAGCGCTTGGGCAGCGACCTGGATGCGCAGACCCGCGCCGAGCCCGGAATTGCCTTGATGGGCGGCGGGAGCGATCTGGATGAGGCGTTCCGCTGGCTCTGTGGCAAGGCCAACGGCGGAGACTTTCTGATTTTGCGCGCGCAAGGCAAGGACGATTACAACCGCTATGTCAACAAACTATGCCAGATGAACTCCGTAGCGACCTTGGTCATTCCCAATCGCAAAGCGGCGGACGAGCCACGAGTAGCGCAGATCATCAGGCAGGCAACCGTGATCTTCATTGCCGGCGGCGACCAGTCGCGTTACGTCGACTTCTGGAAGGGAACTCCGCTGCAAGAGGCGCTCAACGCTCACGCGACTGCGGGTAAGCCGATTGGAGGAAGCAGCGCAGGGCTGGCGGTCCTGGGGCAGTTTGTTTACGGTGCTCTGGACAACAAGTCGAATGACGCGGATCTTACGTCGCGCGATGTATTGGCCGATCCCTACGCCAAACGGGTAACGCTGGTGCGTGATTTCCTCAAGGTGCCCGGCTTCGACAACACGCTGATGGAGAGTCATTTCGCCAAGCGCGACCGGATGGGACGAAGCCTCGGATTTCTGGCGAGGATTGTGGCGGATGGCTGGTCGAAGGCACCGCGCGAAATTGCGCTCGACGAAAAATCTGCTCTGCTGGTGGAAGTGGACGGTCGAGCCAAAGTGGTGGGTACGGGCATGGGTGCTTACTTTCTGCAACTCACGGACCCGCCGGAAGTAAGCAGGCAGGGCCAGCCATTGACCCTGCGCAATGTGTCCGGCTATCACGCCCCCACTGGAGCCGGATTTGACATCCGTGGCTGGAATGGCCACGGTGGCGAGGCTTACACGATCTCGGTGGAGGCAGGACAGATTCACACGAGCCGTGCGGAGAATGCGGTCTACTGAGGGGTCTCGTAGCTCCGCAGCGTCGATGATGAAAGAAGTGTAGAAAGTATCGTCTGGCGCTCAGCGAAAGTGCGGCGCATCTGGCGCTCGATGACGAGAGAATCAGCGAGTACGCCCAGAAGTCCCAATCCAACTTCATATTCAATGATGTCGCGGACTAGCGTGCCGCTTCGGGCATTCCTCGCCTCCGGCAGAAATTCGTGTCGGTGATGCCACCGCTTGAATGGTCCCTTCTGCTGCACGTCGGCGAAGTAGTGGTTCCATTCGAATTCGGTGATAGCAGCAATCCACTGCCGGCGTATGGGCAAGAATTTGAAGGGACGAAAAGATGTTGTGATCGTCAAACCCATTCCAGCCGAACGTCGATTGGGCGGCGCGTCCTCAGCTGGGGAGAGGGGAGGCGCGATCAGTTGGAGGCGGTCAATCCGAGTCTGGGTCTCCGGAGGCATCAGCCGCGGCAGATTCTCGGGGTCCGAGAAGAACGCGAAAACTTGGGTGACCGGGAAGGGAACCCAGTCGGCAAATTGCAGTTGCCGTGTCATGCTCGTAGCTCAAAAGCTTGCCTCAGCCGCCCAAATCCGCGATTTGCACAATGGAGTGCCCGACTGGCGCAGAGTGCAAGAAAAATCTAAGCGAATGGATAGCGAAGGAATCTAGAGCGTAAACTCCACATCTTGTGGTCGCATTTCTGGTTAACCACAAGGCGTCGTACTTTGCCAAATCTGCACTTTAGTAACCTCCACACCTTCAAGTTTGCTCTTGACAATCAACAACTTACAGCTAAGATGTGGGAGAAAGTGGTACAGAGTGGTCAAGTCGATTCGAGATCGTGGGACGGGAAGCGGAAAACGAGGAGCCGGTGGAAATCCGACCCAAAAGCACGGTAAACAACCCGAACCGACCGAGTTTGATCACACTTTGTGCCGTTGTTGGCTCCTTCGACTCAGGTTTTACCCATGTTTCGCGGCAATCACCCAACTCGCGTCGACGAAAAGGGACGGTTGAAGGTCCCCGCCGAGTTCAAGCGGGTAATCGACGAGAAGTACGGACAGCAATACTACATCACAAGTCTCGATGGGAAGGTTGCTCAAGTGTATCCCTTCGAGGAATGGGAGCGAATCGAGCAGAAGCTGGCCGGGCTCTCCACCTTCAATCCGACGAAGAAAAAGTTTCTGGACAGGGTGAATTACTACGGGCAGATGGTGGAGATGGATGGGCAGGGGCGGCTCTTGATCCCGCAGTTGTTGCGGGAAGCAGCGCAGATCAAAGGCGAGGTTGCGGTTACCGGCAATCTAACGCACCTGATTGTGCGCAACCTGGATTCGTATCGCAAACAGGTCGAGGAAGAAAAGTTCACGCCTGACGATGAGAAGACGCTCGACGAATTGGGCATCTAGTGGGCGAGGGTTCAACAGACACCCCTCAGGGGGTTGGGCATGGTGGTGGAAGGGAAGCCAGCCATGTTCCGGTTCTTTTAAAAGAAGCGATCGACTTTTTAAACGTGCGGCGTGGCGGGACGTATATCGACGCCACGGTGGGCCTGGGCGGACACAGTTACGAAATCGCAAAACGCCTCGGCGCACCGGGACATTTGATTGGTCTCGATAAGGATCCAGCGGCGCTCCAGATTGCCGAGAGAAAGCTCGCGCAGGCGAAGCTGGACGGTAGCGGCGGCGTCTCGGCGGCAAATGCTGACTGGCCGAAGGTCACGCTGATGCAGTCCTCGTTCGCCGAAGTTGGGGAGCGGTTCGGCAAGAATTTTACGGATGGCTTGCTGGCCGACATCGGAGTGAGCAGTTTGCAACTGCAGGATGCGGCGCGCGGATTCAGTTTTCAGGCGGACGGACCGCTCGACATGCGAATGGACCCGCAGTCGGAGCGAACCGCCGAACAAGTGGTAAACCACCTCGACGAGCGCGAGCTTGCCGATGTGATTTACGAATTCGGAGAGGAAAGGAGGTCGCGGAGAATCGCCAGAGCCATTGTCCGGTCGCGGCCGATACGATCTACCGCACATCTTGCGGATGTCATATCAGCCGCGGCCCGGCCAATGAATTCAGAACAGCGGCGAATTCATCCAGCGACCAGAACTTTCCAAGCTCTTCGAATCTTCGTAAACCGCGAACTGGACGATCTGACGGCGCTGATGAATGCGGCGCCCCGGATTCTGAAACCAGGAGGGCGCGTGGTAGTGATCAGTTTTCATTCGTTGGAAGATCGCATCGTAAAGGATGCCTTCCGCGAGGCAGGAAATAAGTACAAGTACTTCCGGGTGTTGACCAAGAAACCGGTGACGGCATCCGAAGAAGAGCAAGATCGCAATCCGCGAGCACGCAGCGCGAAAATGCGGGCAGCGGAAAAAGTTTAGGCTCCGGAGAACCTGCCGGAGTCCCCGGCACAGCTGTAATGGCGTGCCGGGCGTTCAGGTTCTAAAAAGGCGGACGAAGATCCGCCGATGTAGATAGGCTTCCGGTTCGAAGCCAGGTTCTGGGTAGGAATTCGAGTTGGAAGGTGCGCGATGTATACCGGGACTTTGATTAAGGACTTGATGGCGGTGGTGGAACGCGCTGAACGAGGCGCTCAAAACAAGCGCATGTCCGAAGAGATGGAACTGCGGCGGCTCTTTGATTTGCATACTCCACAGCAGACAGAACGGATCTTCGCAGGAGCAGCATAATGGCAACGGCAGCAGCGGCACTTCAGATGGCAGTTCCAGCGGCGCGCCGAAATACTTTTTTCACCGGCACACCGGAGATTTACTTCGCGAAAGCGATCGACAACTCTCGCCTGGTGAAAGTTGAAGATCCCAGACGCAATCGCGACATGAAGCAGTTCGGCACGGCGCTGGCGATCCTGTTCATGCTGGTGTTTACTTACGCCTGGCAACACTTCCGTGCAATTGAGTATGGCTACCAGATTGAATCGGCCAAGCGTGAACTGAACAATTTGACGGAGATGAACCGTGCGCTGCGCTTGGAAGATGCCAGCTTGCGCGATCCGGAGAGAATTGACGTAATGGCACGGCGCATGGGGCTGGTGCCGCCGGACCCGGGTCAGGTAATCCATATGGATAGCGCGGCGGTGGATTCGAACGCCCCGGTGATGGCGAGAGTGGAACCGGCAATGGTGATCGGGAGGCATTAGAGGCAGCAGCAAGAGCCGGCTCGGCTGTCCCCACACGAACTTATTGGCGGTCCGCCTGATGGGTGGGGCCGCCATGTTTGTCTAACGGCGTTTGTCTAAGTCGAAATCCATGGCGACCAACCCCATTCTCGGCAAGAATTCCAGACTCTACCTGCTCGGCGGAATTCTTCTGTTCTGGTGCCTGGCGATCTCCTTCCGGCTCGTTTACCTGCAAATTTTCCGCTACGGCAGCTTTGTGAAGCAGGCCGAACATCAGCAGCAGCGCGAGATTCCGCTTTCCGCCAAGCGCGGCGTGATCTACGACCGCGCTGGACACGAGCTGGCAATGTCTGTACTCGTAGATTCGGCTTTCGCCGTGCCGTCGGAAGTGAAAGACCTGCCCACCGCGGTCTCTCTGATCACGCGAATCACTGGCGAAGATCATAACGTGGTACTCGCTGATTGCCACAGCCATAAGACTTTTTGCTGGGTAGCTCGCAAGGCCGATGACGAAACCATCCAGCGTATTAAGTCGCTGAGGCTGCAGGGCATTCATTTCCAGAAAGAGCCGAAGCGCTTTTATCCCGCGCGTGATCTTGCCGCTCAGGTGGTAGGAACCGTAGGGATGGAGGACTCAGGGCAGAGCGGCATCGAGCACGCGTTCGACGATGAACTGCGCGGGCGCGCCGGAAAAATGTCTATCTCGGTGGATGCGCGGCGACAGTGGTTTTCCGACGTCGAGAAGCAACCGGAGCCGGGCGAAAATCTCGTTCTGACCGTCGATAAGAATATCCAGTACATTGCCGAGAAGGAACTGGAGCAGGCGATTCATGACACGCGGGCGATTGCCGGCACCGTGATCGTAGAGAATCCGCATACCGGGGAAATTCTGGCGCTGGCAAACCGGCCGACATTCAATCCCAATCTGCGGAAGCAGATTACACCCGGCGCGCTGACCAATCGCGCAGTGAGCTACGTTTACGAACCGGGATCCACCTTCAAGCTGGTCACAATTTCAGCGGCGCTCGAAGAGAAGCTGACCAATCCCGATGAAGTGTTCGACTGCCAGATGGGATCGATCGTCTACAACGGCATGCGCATTCGCGACTCGAAGCCGCACGGCCTGTTGCCAGTGTGGGGCGTGCTGGCGGAATCGAGCGACGTGGGCGCGATCAAAATTGCCCTGCGCCTGGGTGAGGACCGCTTTTACAAATACATTCGCGCCTACGGATTCGGACAGCAAACCGGAATCGAGTTGCCGGGCGAAACGCGCGGTCTGACTAAGCCCGTCAGCCGCTGGTCGAAGGTTTCGATTGCGGCGATTTCCATGGGCCAGGAAATCGGAATCTCGCCGCTCCAGCTATCGGCACTGATTTCCACATTTGCGAATGATGGAGTTTGGGTGGCGCCACGTATCGTCGCGGGAACAATGGATCCGCAGAGTTCGCCGGAAAAGACTTTGCCACAAACTGTTGCGTTCCATTCGGGAACTTCTCGGCGAGTGATTTCGAGTTACACCGCGGCTGAGATGCGGTCGATGATGCAGAAAGTCGTGCTTGAAGGCACGGGACGTAAGGCAATTTTGGAAGGCTATACATCGGCGGGTAAGACGGGGACGGCTCAGAAGGTGGATCCGGCAACGGGAGCGTACTCGAAGACAAAATATATCGGGTCATTTGCCGGATTCGCGCCGGTCAACAATCCGCAGATCGTGGTCGCTGTGATCCTGGATTCAGCGGTTGGCCTGCATCAGGGCGGACAGGTGTCAGCACCAGTATTTCGTCGTGTCACGCAGCAGGTACTCGAATATCTGCACACCCCCCACGATCTGCCGCTCGCGCCCCAACATCAATTGCTGCTGGCACAGGCGAAGATGAAGGATAAAGACTTGGAGGAAGGAACTCCGGATCACCCCGGGGAGCCGCTTGAAACAGCAGAAGTAAATGGGGACACCATGCCTTCTTCGGCAAGCCAGCCAAGCGTTCGGCGGGAACCCTCGCCCGCGAATACGCGCAGTGAAGGGAACGTGGTGCAGGCAGCAATAAGGCAGAATGAGTCGATGCCGGGTGAGACCGGCCCGTCAGGGCCCGCAAGAAATGAAGACGTTAGCGACGCCGCTGCACTTCAGGCGAAAATCCCGGCTACCGGAACCGTGGTGTTAGACGTTGAGCAGGGGGGAATCGAAGTGCCGTCTTTCGTTGGAAAAACTGTCCGCGGTGCGGTCGAATCTGCTCAGGATGCTGGTCTTGAACTGGAAGCGGTTGGCAGCGGCGTGGCGCGCCAACAATCTCCACTGCCCGGGACCCACGTGGCCGCGGGGGCGCACGTCACGGTGCAGTTCGGACGATAGGAATCTTAGCCCTTTAGCCCGGCGTTCGCTGTGTCCCTGTCGTTGAGACCTTCTGGTTTGACCCACCGAAAATCCACGTGTTACGGTAGTCAGTCATACCATTCGCGATGACCCTGCTCTGCTGATCGAGGATTAGATTTTTGACTCCCTTGGAAGCCACTGCCGCCGTCCGCAAGACTGCGCTGAACGCTGTCCATCGCCAGATGGGCGCGAAGATGGTGGACTTCAACGGCTGGGACATGCCGGTGGAGTACCCGGCCGCGATCGGCTGCGGCATCATCAACGAGCACTTGGCGGTACGCACCGGCGTCGGCATCTTCGACGTGAGCCACATGGGCGACATCCGCCTGGCCGGTCCGCAGGCCCTTCGCGCAGTCCAGCACATCTCCATGAATGACGCGGCCCGCCTGGCCGTGGGGCAGGCGCAGTACTCAGCGCTGCTCTATCCTCAGGCAACGTTTGTCGACGATGTCATCGTCCATCGCCTGGGCGAGGATGAATACCTGCTTGTGATCAACGCGGGCACGCGCGAGAAAGATTTCGATTGGGTCCGCGACAATACGCGGCAGTTTGATTGCGCGGTAGAAAATCTTTCTGATGACTTCACCCAAATTGCCATTCAGGGGCCGAAGGGCGTTGACGTCTTGCAGAAGCTCACGGACGCGAATTTGAGCGCGGTAAAGTTCTATTGGGTTACGCGCGGTTCTGTCTGTGGACTGAAGAATGTTCTGATTGCGCGCACCGGGTACACTGCAGAGGACGGGTTTGAGATTTACATTCCTTCGGATGAAACGATCGGCGCTCGGGTTTGGAATGAAATTTTGAGCGCGGGGAAAGAGTTTGGCATCGTCCCCTGCGGTCTGGGCGCTCGCAACACTCTGCGTCTTGAAGGCAAACTCCCGCTCTACGGGCACGAGATTTCCGATACGATTAATGTTTGGGAAGCTGGACTGGACCGCTTCTGCAAGATGGAGAAGGCGGAGTTCATCGGACGCGCCGCTCTCGAAAAAGGAAAAGCTGAAGGCGTGAAGCGTACGCTCGTGGGCTTGGAGATGACAGAGCGCGGCATCGCGCGGGACAGTTATAAAGTGCTGGATGCTGCCGGGCGCGAGATTGGATATGTGACCAGCGGATCTCCATCGCCATTCCTAAAGAAGAATATTGCGCTGGCGTATGTGCCGCCGGAATTCGCACCCGTAGGCACAGCGGTGAAAGTAGAAATTCGCGGCCAGGGTGTGGGAGCACAGGTTGTGCCGACGCCGTTTTACAAGAGACCGAAGAAGAGTAGCTAGAAGCCAGGAGCTGAGAAAGCCATCATGGGCTACCCGTCAGATCGCAAATATACGAAGCAGCATGAATGGATTCAGGCGAGTGGAACTACCGCCACCGTCGGGATCACCGATCACGCCCAGGAAGAGTTGGGCGACATCGTGTTCGTCGAGTTGCCGAAGGTTGGGGCGGAAGTCACAGCGGGCAAGACGTTCGGTTCGGTTGAGTCGGTGAAAGCTGTATCGGACTTGTACGCTCCCGCATCTGGCACGGTTACCGAGGTTAACGGCGATCTCGCCACTTCGCCTGAGAACGTGAATAAAGACCCTCATGGTTCCTGGATGATGAAAATCACGCTGAAGAATCCAGGCGAACTGGATGCGCTGCTGTCTTCTGCGGATTACGAGAAGTTCGTCGCCGAAGAAGGCGGACACTGATCAATCCAGGGAGAATTGAGACGCAAAGATAACATTGAGGATTGCGACTCTTTCCTGGCGGATTTTGCGCTCGCTTCAAGCTGCCGGATGGCGGCCACAATCCAATTGACCTCGAGCTTCATCTAAGAACTTCCTATGCGCTATTTACCGAAATCTCCTGCCGACCGCGAAGCCATGCTGAAGGCGATGGGCCTGCGCTCGGTCGACGAATTGTTTGCGCCGATTCCGGGGGAATACCGGCTCAACCGTGATCTCAAAGTGCCAAGACAAATGGCGGAATCTGAAATCGTGGACTATTTCCGCCAACGCTCGCGGGAGAACGGCGAAGGCTATATCAGTTTTCTAGGCGCGGGTGCGTACTCCCATTACCGCCCCGTTGTTATTGACTCCCTGATCTCGCGTGGCGAATTTCTTACGGCATACACGCCCTATCAGGCGGAGATTTCACAGGGCACCCTGCAATCGATTTTTGAATTTCAGACGATGATCTGCGAACTCACCGGCATGGAAGTGGCCAATGCTTCCATGTATGACGGGTCAACCGCCGCGGCCGAAGCCGTGATGATGGCGGTGCGTCTTACCGGCCGGCGGGCGGTGGTTGTGGCTCGCAGTCTGCACCCGGAATATCGCGAAGTGCTCGCGACCTATGCTACGCATCAGGGAATGCCGCTGTCGGTGACAGGTTTCGGCGATGATGGGCGGGTGAATCTCGCGGAGTTGGAGAAGTCCATCACGCCGCAGACCGCGTGCGTCCTGATTCAGTCGCCGAATTTCTTCGGCACGATTGAAGATGTTGCGGCGATTGCCGGGATCGCCCATAAGAAGGGATCGATGCTTGTAGTGTCGATCGCTGAAGCAGTATCTCTGGGAATCGTGGAGCCACCGCGAGAGGCTGACGTGATCGCGATGGAAGCGCAATCGTTCGGCGTGCCTGTAGGTTTTGGTGGTCCACACTGCGGCGTCATTGCCACGCGGGAAAGATTCGTCCGGCAAATGCCAGGGCGATTGGTCGGACAAACCGTCGATACACAGGGCAGGCGCGGATTTGTATTGACGCTAGCCACCCGCGAGCAACACATCCGCCGCGAGAAGGCGACCTCGAATATCTGCACCAATCAGGCGCTGGTCGCATTGATGGTCAACATCTTTATGACCGTGTATGGCAAAGTCGGGTTGAAGGAGTTAGCCAAGCAGAATTTGGCGAAAGCTGCTTATGCAGCCGGACAGTTCTCGAAGCACGGTAAAGTTCTATTTGGCGGCGCGCCTCGGTTCAACGAGTTTGTGCTTCAGACAAGGGACGACTCGCAGGCCATCAACCATCGGCTGCTCGGTCATAAGATGGTCGGCGGATTGCCGCTGAAGAAGTTTTATCCTGAACTGGGGAATGCCGCGTTATGGTGTTGCACAGAACTTACCACGCGGTCTGCAATCGATACGGCCGTCGGGCTGGTTGCGGAGACTGAGGCCTCGAAGCGGTCGGCCAAGGAAGATGTCGCAGTGGAAGAGGTGGCGCGATGAAGTACGAAACTCGCAAGGCCACACGCCACGTTAATCAGAACGAGGGACTGATCTTCGAGAAGTCTTCCGCCGGAAAAGCCGCATGGAAGTTGCCGCCGCTCGATGTACCGGAAGTGGATACATCCGCGTTGCTCGGCGCCTCTGAAAGAAAAGATCTGGGAAACATGCCCGAGGTCAGCGAGATTGAAATCATCCGCCACTTTACGCGCATGTCAACCTGGAATTACGCGATCGATCTTGGTATGTATCCTCTAGGCTCCTGCACGATGAAGTACAACCCGCGAGTGAATGAAGCGGTGGCGCGGGTCGAGGGAATCGCGAACGGGCATCCCTACCAGCCGGAACAGATTTCGCAAGGCGCTCTGCAGATTCTGAAAACGCTGAGCGAGTGCTTGATCGAAATCACGGGCATGGATGCGATCACGATGCAGCCAGCGGCTGGCGCGCACGGTGAGATGACCGGACTCCTGATGGTGCGTGCCTACCACCATGCGCAGGGGCGTCCGCGAAAGAAAGTCTTGATTCCAGATTCTGCGCATGGCACGAATCCGGCGACCGCAGCGATGGTTGACTACGCTGTAGAGAACTTGAAATCCGACTCCCGTGGGATGGTGGACATTGCGTCACTGGAAGCTCAGATGAACGAGGATGTCGCCGCGCTGATGCTTACCAATCCCAACACCCTGGGAGTGTTCGAACAGCAGATTCACAAGATTGCCGACATCCTTCACGCCAAAGGCGGCCTGCTCTATATGGATGGAGCAAATATGAACGCGCTGGTGGGCAAGGTGCGGCCCGGTGATTTCGGCGTGGATGTGATGCACCTTAACTTGCATAAGACATTTTCCACACCGCATGGCGGTGGTGGGCCGGGATCGGGACCGGTGGCGATCAAGAAAGCACTCGAGCCATTTTTGCCTACCCCCGTGCTGGTCGCCAAATCTGATGGCACACTCGGATTTGAATGCGACCGTCCGCAGTCGGTTGGACGGGTACGTGCCTTCTACGGCAACTTTGGCATGTTCGTCCGCGCCCTAGCCTACATTCAAGCCAACGGGCCAGATGGTCTGCGGCAGACCACTGAAGATGCGGTGCTGAACGCCAACTACATCCGCAAAGGACTCGAAGGCACTTACGATCTGCCGTATTCCACGCCCACCATGCATGAAGTCGTTTTCAGCGACAAACTGCAAGCGAAAAAAGGCGTGCGCACCATGGACATTGCCAAACGGCTGATTGACTACGGATTTCATCCCTACACAACGGCGTTTCCGCTGATTGTTCCGGGGGCGCTGATGATCGAGCCAACAGAGAGTGAGTCCAAAGAGGAGATGGATTTATTCGTCGACGCGATGAAGTCGATTGCCGAAGAAGTGGAAGAGGATCCGCAGATTGTGCTCAACGCACCGCACTCCACGCGTGTTTCGCGGCTTGACGAAACTGCGGCCGCCAGAAAACCGGTGCTGCGCTGGAAGCCTGCCTCGTGATTGCAGATTGTGATTGAAAACCCGCTCTAGAGTCTTCAATCAGCAATCCGCAACCAAGAAATCAAAATTTCAACCTCGCGCAAGCACTTACTTCGCGGCGATGTCGACCGACGCGCGCGTGGTCTCCCAATCGATGTGCAGCGTGCAGCCGCTTCCCGCCTTGTCGTATGCGATGGTGAAATTTTCCACCGGCGAGGGCAGCTTGCTTACCTTCATGTCCACGCGCGCCAGTTCATCGCTCTCGTATTTGTAAGGGATGCCCCATTCGCCCGTTTTCTTGCTGATGATCAGCGTCCATTTGTCCGCAGCGGGAACGGTGAAGATGGTGTAGCTACCGGCAGGAATGGTCTTGCCGCCGACTACTACATCAGCGCTGGTGATAAACGTCGTAGCGTCATTCGCCCCCGTGCGCCAGACTTCGCCGAAGGGTACGAGGTCGCCATAGATCTTTCGACCTTTCATACGCGGGCTGGAATAATCTGTCTTGATGGTTTTGCCGCCGCCAAGATCGCAGGCGGCTGACGCCGCCGGGCTCGGCCGACTCTTGCCCATCTGCGCGAAAGCAGCTGTGGTGAACACCAAGGTTAGCAGTGTGGGAAGTACGATTCGTTTTCGCATGATCTCTCCTGTTGAGTTGTTCGCTATGGACAAAAATCTTAGACGTGTGAGAAAACCATTTGTCAGCAGAGACCAATGATTATGCCCCATCGACGGCAGCGGTTACAATCGTCCGATGCCGGTATTCGATGAAAAACACGAAGAACTGGAACACTATGAAACCATGATGGGCGTCCCACGCGGGCGCCTGGCGGTCACGATGGATACGATCACGGATGCCATGGCGCTGGTCGGGCAGCACGGCGTTTACTGCCAGAGCCAACGCTGGCCGGGCAAGCCTGTGATGGATATCCAGATCATTATGAAGAGCCTGACCGACGCGAAGGAACTGATCCAGAGCGTGATGGAAGAGTTGAAGACCAGCCGCTGATCTGCGGTTACAGATGCTTAGGAAGTGAAAGCCGACCCAAACTTTCCGAAGCGGTGAAAGGTGAGCAATATTCAGCTCTAAGGCGTCACCATCACCATAACCATGCCGTGCGAAGCCACCTGTGCGGAAAACTTTCCATTAAACTTGCCCAGATCTTTATGCTGCCACAAATCGTGCACCGAGGCGCTTATGTGAGCGGGATAGCCGAGATCCTGCCATCTGGCGGTGACTTCCTGCTCCGCGCTCCCCCGATTCAGCAGGACAACGGCGCGGCTGCCGTCTCGTAACTGCTTGGCCCACACTTCCAGATCGCCATTTCTCCACACCCGTTCCCCTTCTCGCCCCAGCGGGTCCTGATCCACCGCGATTACTTCTTTGTTGGTTAGAATGTCGCGGATCTCGGGCCGCATATTGCGGAGATCATTGCCGGCAATCAGCGGTGCCGCGAGAATCGCCCACAAGCTGAAGTGGACGCGATACTCGGTGTCTCTCATACCAGCGTTGCCCACTTCCAGCATGTCAGGATCGTTCCAGTGCCCCGGTCCGGCGTACGACTGCAACCCAACCTGCTGATCGAGGATTGCCAACATTCCATTCGAACAGCAACTTCCATCCGGCCATTTAGTCTGGCCAGCCCATTTGTCGCTGATGTCGCCGGTGGTGCGCCACAAATTGCCGCCAACCTCTTTTCCCCAGAGCCACGGCTTGGCCGTACCCCATTCGCAGATGCTCAACACGATAGCGCGACCCGAAGCGTCGAGTGCGGCGCGCATGTTCGCGTAGGAAGCCTTCGCATCCTGCGTGGTGGTATTGCACCAATCGTATTTCAGATAGTCAACGCCCCATGCCGCGTACTGGATCGCATCCTGATATTCATGGCCGAGGCCACCGGGCCGTCCCGCGCAGGTCTTCGAACCCGCATCAGAGTACACGCCGAACTTCAGTCCCAGGGAATGAATGTAATCGCCGACAGCCTTCATGCCATGCGGAAAACGTTGCGGATCGGCTACGATATTGCCACTCCCGTCGCGGCTGACCTGCCAGCAATCGTCAACGTTTACATATTGATACCCCGCATCTTTCATGCCGGATTCGACCATCGCGTCGGCCATGCTCCTGATCATGTCTTCGCTGACGTTGCAGGCAAACTTGTTCCAGGAATTCCAGCCCATCGGCGGCGTGAGGGCAAGGTCCTTCGATACGCTGTTGTTTTCTTGCGCACCTAGACAGGCGCACAGCAGCAGAGCACCAGCCGACGCGATCAGAACCTGACCACTCGTTCTCATGGAAGCGTTTTATCAGAAGCCATCGATATTTGCGCTCGACTCTCTCGAACGACGAATCAGTGTCGGTTCCGGATCTAGGTTAAGGATCTATCCGCCTAGCGGCGTAAAACTCCGCCCTTCAGAGCGGAGATATAAGCCGTATATAGTTATCCCCTTGGTACGCTACCGGCTAGACAACTTCCGGCAGATTTGCTATTCATAATTTAACTGGACCTGAAGCCTAAGCACATAAAGGGCTGCGGTGATGGGGTTAGTCCCCGTCTAAAAACCAGACGCGTGGGGTCGGTGCGACCCTTCAGGCGCTAACGTAAGGGTTGTAATCCTAAGCGTAGCCTGAGAATCTTCGCCCTTTAGGGCGGAGAGGTTCAAGCCAGGGTGTACTTTCCCCGCTCAATCACCTTTTGCGCAATCTGTTGCCGAAGTTCGATGGTGTTGAATGGTTCGTACTTGGCCAGTCGGCGCAGAATGGCAAGCTGAGTGCGTAGCATGTCGCCATCGGCGACTGCCGCGATCACCTTCTTCGCCGCGGACTCGACCTTCTCCATCGCTTGCGTTAAATAGACGCGCGTCATCGCGATCGGAACAGCGGCAGCGGCCTCGCCTTTCGTCTCGGCAATTTTTTGTGCGCGCAGCACCGCCGATTCCATAGCGTAGCTTTCAATGGTCATATCGGCGATGGCGCCCATGATTTCCTGCTGATCCTGAATCGCCTGCATATATTTCTGAGTGGCTGCCCCGGCGGCAAATAGGCCGAGCTTCTTCGCCTGGCCGACTACTTTTCGTTCTTCGGTCAGCAGTCCGTCGAGCTCTTCGCCGACCGAAGGCCCGGAGAGTACTTCATCCATCAACTTCTTGATCGCAGGCATCAGCGGCAGCTGCCCGCTCATCGCTCGCTTCAGCAGAAATCCCGTGATGATGAGCCGGTTAATTTCGTTCGTGCCCTCGAAGATGCGATTAATGCGTGCGTCGCGATAGGCGCGTTCCGCGGGATACTCTTCCACGAAGCCGTAGCCCGCATATATCTGCAAAGTCTCGTCGACAATGTAGTCGACCATCTCCGAGCCCCAGACCTTGATGATCGAGCACTCCACCGCGTATTCCTCGATCGCCTTGCGAGTTTCTTTCATCGCCTCCGTGCCGGACTTGTCAACTTCGCCGAGCGCAACATCCATCATGCCGACCGTGCGATACACAAGCGATTCGCCGACGTAGAGCAGCGTCGCCATGTTCGCCAGCTTCTCGCGTACCAAGCCGAAGTCGCTGATCGGCTTGCCAAAAGCCTTGCGCTGCTTCGCATAGCTGATCGCGCTTTCCAGCGAGACGCGTCCGCCACCCACGCACATTGCGCCGAGTTTGAAGCGGCCGATGTTCAGAATATTGAAAGCAATCACGTGCCCTCTGCCGATGTCGCCCAGCAAATTCTCCGCCGGCACTTTGCAATCGTTCAGGATGATCGGGCAAGTTGATGATCCGCGGATGCCCATCTTGTGCTCTTCGGCTCCGACCGAGAAACCCGGAAACGTTCTCTCGACCAGGAACGCGCTGAACTTTTCCCCATTGACCTTGGCGAAAACTGTAAACAGGTCGGCGAATCCGGCGTTGGTGATCCACATTTTCTCGCCGTTCAGGATGTAATGCTTGCCGTCGGAGGAAAGCTCGGCGCGAGCGCGGCAGTTCATGGCGTCGGATCCGGAAGTCGATTCCGAAAGCGCATACGCGCCAACCATCTCGCCAGTCGCCAGACGTGGTAAATATTGTTTCTTTTGCTTTTCCGTTCCGAAATAAACGATCGGCAGCAACCCGATGCCGCTATGCGCGCCCCAAGTCGTGGCGAAGCCGGCATACTTCGCGATGTGGTCGGCGATGACGGCGGAGGTAACCTTGTCCATCTCAAGGCCGCCATAAGCTTCGGGAATTTCAACGCCGCTCAGGCCAAGCTCACCGGCCTTTTTCAGCAGCTCGCGGGAAATCGAAAAATCCTTGTGCTCGATTTTCTCGGCGTTGGGCAGGATTTCTTTGACGGCGAATTCTTCCGCCGTCTGGCCGATCAGTTGGTGCTGTTCGGTGAAGTCTTCCGGAGTGAACACTTCGTCAGGGCGGCGGGATTCAAGCAAGAAACTGCCGCCGGAAACCTTAGTGTTGGGAACAGTCGTGGTTGTAGCCATGTCTTAATCCTCGAAATTAGAGACGCCGAGCGCGGGGAGAACCCACAGAAAAAGTACAACTCATTTTAATTGGGGCGCAGGAGGAATGATAGGCCTGAACCTTAAGGGGGTGTTACGGGTTCTTTATCCGAAACGGCCGGCTCGTCAGGGCTTCGGTATTCGTCGACCAGCAAGAAACAAAATACATCCACGTGACGGCGGTCAGTGGATGCCCAACCTCGGGATGTTACTCAGTCAGCCGCCTGAATGCGGCATAGCCAAGTCAAACAGCGCACTGCTTCGGTAAAGAACCGTTGCTCTCAGGGTGTGGGCGAGGGGACTCTTAACACGATGCTGCGCGTCTGAAACCGTACCGCGGGTTGACAGGTGGAATAGCCGGCGGCGTGCGTGGCATCGGTGTGGGGACCGTCGCGAGCAACTTTGTAGGTGCGCATCTTAAGGCAGAGGCCATCGGCCAGTGACTGCGAATCCGAGTTGTTATGCAGCCAGTTTCGTGGCACGCTGAACTGATTGAGCCGCGGGCGATAATCGCCGAGGAGAATACGGTCCGGCGCGTCTGGGTTAGCTCCACTCTGCAGGTTCGGAGAAAAGGGATTCGTATTGGAGGCGCTCAATTGTGCGGGCGTGATCGACTGAGCCGCGACCGGATTCTTTTCTGGCGAAGACTGGGCTGCCAGCGTGGCCACGCTCACGGTGATCAGCAGTGATAAGGGTAAGAGACGGAAGATTGACATGGGGCTTCCTCCCTGCAACAGATTATAGCGCCATACGCAGACTCTCGCGGTTAATTCAGATTTTCGAAGATCCCCGCCGCGCCCATGCCTCCGCCGACACACATGGTGACCATGCCGTAACGTCCGTTGCGGCGCTTGAGTTCGCGAAGGATGGCTGCTGTCAGCTTGGCTCCGGTGCAGCCCAGGGGATGTCCGAGAGCGATCGCGCCGCCGTTGGGATTTACTTTCTCCGGATCGAGGCCCGCTTCTTTGATCACGGCCAGGGACTGCGCGGCGAAAGCTTCGTTCAATTCGATCACGTCGATGTCAGAGAGCTTCAGGCCGGCCATCTTCAAGGCCTTCGGAATCGCGAAGACGGGGCCGAGTCCCATTTCTTCGGGCTTGTATCCGGCGGTTGCGAACGAAACGTAGCGGGCGAGGGGCTTGATGCCGAGAGCTTTCGCGCGCTCGGCGGACATTACGACCGCGGCCGCCGCCCCATCCGACATCTGCGAAGAATTTCCGGCGGTGACTGTGCCTTTCACATGGAATGCGGGCTTCAAAGAAAGTAGCGCTTCCAGTGAGGTGTCGGCGCGCGGTCCTTCGTCCATTTTGAAAACAAATTCCTGCCGCTTGGGCTTCGACCCATTCGGGGTCGTAAAGCTGACGGGCACGGCCACGACTTCTTCATCGAACTTGCCGGCCTGAATCGCCCCAAGCGCCTTCTGATGGCTGCGCAGAGAGAATTCGTCCGCCTCTTCGCGCGTGATGCCGAAGCGCTGGCCGACGCGTTCGGCGGTGAGCCCCATATTTAAATATGCATCAGGATAGTGATCGACCAGCCAGGGATTGGGTGAAACCTTGTGGCCGCCCATCGGGATCATCGACATCGATTCGGTGCCACCGGCAACGATTACCTCCGCACCCCCGCTCATAATGCGCTCAGCGGCCATCGCGATCGACTGCAGTCCCGACGAACAGAAACGGTTTATTGTGAGTGCTGAGACCTCCACCGGTAGCCCCGCGCGCAACGAGGCGATGCGCGCTACGTTCATCCCCTGCTCGGCCTCGGGCATGGCGCAGCCCAGGATGACGTCTTCGATCTCTTTAGGATCGAGTTGTGGCACACGCTCCAGTGCGCCCTTGATGGCGACCGCCGCCAGTTCATCGGGACGCGTGGCGCGAAGCGCGCCCTTGAAGGCGCGTCCCACGGGCGTTCGGACGGACGAGGCAATGATGACTTCGCGCATGATGGCTCCAATCAGGGACTTACCTTTGTCTACCTCCATCTTAGATCGCGAAACCGCGATTGGCGATTCTCGATTCCGCGGCGAACAATGGAACCGGTCGAAAATAAGCGCTCGCCGCCCCGCCCCAATTCGGTGTTTTCCACCGCCCGCGCATCGCTATTCGACTCGGACAGCGCCGCCGGCGGAAGCAGAGCGGGGGAGCTTACGATCATTGAAACTATCGTGAGCATCATGAAGAGAGGCATTCGTTTTTCACTTTTCGAGTCTCGGCTTGGTTTCCGAACTTCAATTCCCGAACAAGTTTGGACGCGCACCGCGGAAAATGGTTTGCCGGCCGGAAGCAAAACGCAACCCAGCAAAGCTGCCGTGACTACTTTCACTTGGCCGGAGCGTAGAAGTAATAGTCCGCCGTGTAAGCGCTTTTCGTTTCGCTATTGAGGTGGGCGGCATCGCAGCCTTCGGCAGGAGGTTTCCCGCCATGAGTGTGGACTCGCTGGATGGTTGTTACGCTGCTGAGTTGACCGTTCCCCGCGTGACTCACAACATTCACGAGTAGCCACGCAATCGAATCTGCATCCAGCGAATCGACGTGCGCTACGGCTTTCCCGGTGACCTCACTGCCATCTTTCAACTTCCATGAGGGGCCGGCGGAATGTTGTCCGATCAGTTTGTCTTTGCGGTCGTGCAGTTCCGCATCGGGCGCCTTGAGCGTCCAAGCGAGTTTGCCGTCCGCAGCCTGGCACGTGTAGATCTGAGAACCAGTGGCATGAGCGTACACGACGACTTCCAGTCCCGCCGGGACCTGAATCGCGTCCGGAACATCGGGCGCGGGTTCTCTTGGTGCGGGTGCTTGAGCTTTTACGGTTGCGAACCCTAACATCAGGACGAAGCCAATCAGTCCGATCGCTCTAGTGAAGGATGGAACGAGTTTTTTCATCGAAATCAATTGTAGCGCTCTTGCGAAATGTACTCCGCAAAAAAACAACAACTCTTGCGAGTTTTGGAGAGAAAGTCCGCCCCCTCTAGTTCCTCAGTGTCTTTCCCGTCTTCAACGTGTACTGAATCCTCTCCTGGGTCTTCTTTTCCCCACACAATGATTTGAAGCCCTCACACTCCAGATCGAGAATGTACTGCTCGCTTACTAGCGTCCCCGGCGTGACATTGCCGCCACAGAGGACTTCGGCGATCTTGGCGCCCAGTTTCACTTCGTAATCAGTGATGAAATCGCCCTGCCGCATCATATGGACTCCCATCTTCAACGTCGCCAGAAGGTTTTCGCCGGGAGCCGGAATATCGGTCCGCGGCACAGGCGGTTCATATCCCGCGCGCAGAAGTTCGAGGGTGCGTGTCTTGGCGTCGGAGAGCACACGCTCACGATTCATGGTGATACGGTCACTGTCTGACAAGAAGCCGAGGGCGCGGGCTTCGTGCGCGGAGGTGGCAACCTTGGCGGTCGCGATGCTTTCAAACGCGCGCTTCATCGCTTCCAGCATCTCGATCGATCCTGCGAGTGCCTCGCCGGACCCTTTCCCGCCGCGCGCCGTGAGTGCGCCGTCGATCGCACGCAGCAGCATTTCCTTGCAGCCGCCGCCGCCGGGGAGCAGGCCGACGCCAACTTCCACCAATCCCGTGTAAAGTTCCGCGTGAGGCTGGCGTGCCGCGGCGTGCAGCGAGATTTCCGTTCCGCCACCTAAGCACAGGCCGAACGGTGCGGACACAACCGGTTTGGGCGAGAACTTGATTGCCTGCGTCATGCCCTGGAACTGGAGGATGGCGAGGTCGACATCGTCCCACTCGTCTTCCTGCACGCTCATTAGCAGGAGCATGAGGTTGGCACCTACGGAAAAATTTGTCGCGTCGTTGGTGATGACAAACGCGTCGAAGTTATCGCCTGGCCCGCCCGGTTTCAACGTTTGTAAGATCAGGCTGATGATATCGGCACCGAGCGAGTTCATCTTGCTGTGGAACTCGATGCAGCCCACGCCGTCGCCGAGGTCAACCAATGATGCTCCGGAATTTTTCTTTACTACTCCGTTGGATTTTTTCGCGACCGTCACAGACCAGACGCCAAACGGAACTTGCACGGGTTGCAAATTGTTAGTCGCAAGATCAAAGTAAACCCGCCCGGACGTCGATTGCGGATCATCGGAGTACCAGGATTTCTTGTCCGCGCCCAGCAGTTTTCCGATGTTCGCAGCGACTGGCCTTCCCTCTCTCTTCATGCGGGCAACCGTGCTTTCTACGCCCGCGGCATCCCAAAGCTCGAATGGACCCAACTCCCAGTTGAATCCGAGGCGCATCGCACGATCGATCTCAACAATCGAATCGGAGATCTCGGGAATACGGTTCGCAGAGTAAGTCCACAGATCAGACAACGCCGACCACAGGAACGTTCCTGCCTTGTCACCTTTCTGCGGCCCACTGCCTTCGAGACCCAGCAACATGCGCAGCCTCGCGCCCGTATCTTCGATGTTCTTCGCCATGTCGAGCGCGGCGAACTTCGGTTTTTGGCGCGGATGATATTCCAGCGTCTTCCAATCGAGAGCCAGCCGCTCGTCTTCTTTCCCTCCGCCGCCTTTTGCTTTCTTGTAGAAGCCTCCTTTCGTTTTGTCGCCCAGCCATTTGCGCTCGATCATCTGCGAGAAGAAATCCGGCAGGCGCAGGTCGCTGCGTTCGTCGTGGACGTTCGCGGTCATATTGCCAACCACATGACCCAGAATGTCCAAGCCAACCAAGTCGATGGTGCGGAAGGTCGCTGACTTCGGCCAGCCCACAGCCTGTCCGGTCAGCGCGTCGACGTCTTCGACGCTCAGGTCCATTTCCTGCATGAGGCGCATTACATTCAATACCGAAAATGTGCCGATGCGGTTGGCAATAAAGTTTGGAGTATCTTTCGCGAGCACCACACCTTTGCCGAGACGTACGTCGCAGAACTGAGATACCAGATCGAGCAGAGCGCGGTCCGCTTCCGGCGTAGGAATGAGTTCCAGAAGGCGCATGTAGCGCGGCGGATTAAAAAAGTGCGTGCCGAACCAGCAGCGCCGGAAATCGTCAGAGAAGCCCTCAGCAATTTTTCCCACGGGCAGGCCGCTGGTATTGGTGGTGACAATAGTCCCCGGCTTGCGGATGCCTTCGACTTTGCGAAGTAACGCCCGCTTCAAATCCAGATTCTCAACGACCGCCTCGATGATCCAGTCGACTTCGGCAACCTTCTTTAAATCATCTTCGAAGTTCCCAACAGTGACGAAGCGGGCAAGTGAAGAATCCATGAAGGCCGCAGGCTTTGATTTCTTCGCACCGTCGAGACCGGCAGCCGCAACTTTATTTCGCGCCGCCCCTCCAGCCCCAGGGGCAACATCCTGCGGAACAATATCCAGCAGGTAGCTGGGAACTCCAGCATTGGCAAAGTGTGCGGCGATGCGCGCACCCATGGTTCCGGCGCCCAGAACAGCAACTTTATTAATTCGTTTCATCATCTAGCCTCGAGAAAAATTCTCCACCGCACAAAGGATCGCAGCGGACCGCAATTTACATTGATCAAACCGTGCAACACGGCGCAGGCGATTCCTTTGCCGCCAACTTATGGGTCCGCCGACAAAAATTCAGCATGTGCGATTAGATACTCCTGTGCCCGCTGCGCCATTTGTTTTTCACCTTTGTAAGCCAGCATCTTTGGCGCATCTTCGAGAGGAATCCAGCGGGCGCGCGCTACTTCAATTCTCATCTTGGGTGAAATGTGGTTAATGCGGCCGGAGCGATAGCGCATCAGATAAAAGCTGACAATTTTAAATACACGCTGACCATCGCCCCAACTTCGCGAATATACATATTTAATATCATCCAGCTTCGCGACCACGTCGGCGGTCACTCCAGTCTCCTCGTAAACTTCCCGGAGCGCCGTCTCCATCGGCTTCTCGCCCGGATCCACCAGCCCCTTCGGCAGGGCCAGAACCGCCTTAGGCTTGCGCAGGATAACGTTTGTCTGGTCCGTGGTGACCCGGTCGGCGTCGCCGGGCGGCTCGATGGCGGCCATCCACCAAGCTGCGTTCCGCCTCTGGATGACCACGCCTCCCGCCGATATCTCTCGTACCATTGCCTGTAACTTAGCAGAGACACGTGGGTTAGTCACGATTTCGCTTAAGCTGCTTTTCCACATCCGCCAAAGGTAATACAGTCCCTCCCTGCCTTAAGTAATGCGAGATAGCACGATCGGGCTCTGCAGCTTAATACGCGTTTGTGGCATCTTAAGAGAGCAGAGTTGAAGTGCGAGTTGAGCCCGTAAATGCCTGGCACGCCGGGCAGTGGGGTGGCAGTGAAGAGTTTTGAAAAGATCGTTCGATCCGTGCAGGCCTTCGGTCGCGAACTCTCACGTAAGGCCGCCGTGTCTGAGGTGCCAATACCGGCCATTGGTCTTGCCCTCGGCGGCGGGTTTGCCCGCGGCATGGCCCACATCGGAGTGCTGAAAGTCCTCGAAGAGGAACGGATCCCGGTCCGCATCGTTGCCGGCACTAGCGTTGGCGCCCTGATTGGGGCCGTGTACTGCAGCGGCCTCTCAGTCGAAGAACTCGAAAAAGTTGCGCACTCCTGCCGCTTCACTACCTTCGCGCGCTGGACCGTTTCCCGCTACGGCTTTGCCTCGAACGACCGCATGGTGTCGTTCCTCACACGCGTTTTGAAGGTGAAGACTTTCGAAGACTTGCGCATCCCTCTGGGCGTGACCGCAACCGACTTCAATACCGGCAAAGGCGTGGTTTTTCATTCTGGTTCAATCATCGATCCGGTGCGCGCCAGTTGCGCGTATCCGGGAATGTTTTTGCCGGTAAATATTCGCGGACGGTGGCTGGTCGATGGCATGCTCTCTTATCCCGTGCCCACGCGCCCGCTGCGCGACATGGGCGCGGAGCGTGTGCTGGCTGTGCACTTGAAAGGGCAGTGGTCCAAAGATAGCGCGCCGCGGAATCTTTTTGACGTCATCGGACAATCCTTCGCCATCGCGCAAGACATGATGGGCCATCTTTGGCGCGGCGCCGCCGATCTGGTGGTCGAGCCCGACGTGGCCGGCTTCGGCTATGACGATTTCAAACGTGCCGGCGAACTGATTCGCGCCGGTGAAGTAGCCATGCGGCAAGCGCTACCTGAAGTTCGCAAGTGGCTGGAAACGCCGGCAGAGACTCCTGTCGCCGCGAAAGCTCGCCCCGCACTGCCCAGTCCGGCGCCCATGCCGGCAGACTAAGAGCAATACGCCTGGCCCTGATTCCTGGGATGGTCCTGCTTGAGTAAATCTGGATATTCAAACCATCGGCTCGTCTTCAGATTTTTTCCGTTTTCGTAACAAAAATACAAAAAGTCGCTAGGTTGAATCCCGATGCGAGTATATTTTCGGCGTCGGATCGTCGGCTGTGGGGAAGCGGTACAAACTCACCAATTGAAAATGAAGGCGCGATTACAGGCTGTTCACGATCAAGATAACTCCAGGTGCGTGGATCGCCGAGCTTACCTGCCATCTCGATGACGGAACGGGCAACGTATTCAGCCTCTACGCCTTCGATCGCGAAACCGGTGTTCCGTTGAGGGAGTACTTTTTCCCCAGAGACTTGGATTGGCGTGCACCGATGGGAACGAATTCACCTCCGTGATGGCGGATAGTGAACGTAAGAGTTTGAAGCTTTTGAAACTTGCACCCGCGAGCTTACCCAAATCGGACTGACCTTGCGGCTAAACGGGATCGCATTGAATCAAGCGGCGTTCTTGTTCACGGCTCTATTCTCTTGGCCTTCTTGATTCTGATTTTTCTCGGCAGTGCCCCCGCCTTCTTCCGACTGAGCTTTGCTCTCGGCGGCAGCTTGCTCCGTAGTTTCAGGATCTCTCTTGTTTTCCTGCGCGTCTGATCTGTCGGAGCCTGCGTTCGCTTCCTGGCTGTTTTCCGTAACTTTCGGAGGCTCCTTCCTGGTCTCCTTCTCCGGAGTCTTCATCGCGGAAGAAAGCAGATGATCCATCCTCACCCGGACGCCGAGCCATCGAACGTTACTCGCATTTCCCGCCCGCTCCAGATAGGGAGCGAGCTCTTCCTCATTGGTTATGCCTTTGTCTTTCAGGAACTGCGTGATGGCCGAACTCTGTGTCTCCAAAGCCTCAAGCGAGGTGAATAACTCATGGAGCATTTCCCGCACAACGTTCTCATCCATATCGATCTCTCCTCGAAACCTATGCTTGGATGCAAGATGAACGGTAAGTGTAAGCGCGCTCACGATCCAACTTGTGACGAATTACACTAAGCCGGTTCCTCCTAATGAGCATTATTGATCAGACACGACTTATCGTTTCCTGAACAATCACATTAGTATCCCCAGCACCTTAACTGGCCCCACTGGTAACGGAGAATGACTACGGCCAAGAAAAAGCTCGATTTCAATCCCCACACCTTCCTTTCGACCATTGGAAAGGGAAGGGATATGTTGTCATTCGAAAAAAAGAACACGATCTTTTCTCAGGGCGATTTCACTGATGGCCTGTTTTTTATTCAGAAGGGAAAAGTACAACTCACGGTTGTGTCGGAAGCGGGGAAAGAAGCGACTCTCGGAATTCTGAGTGACGGCGATTTCTTTGGAGAAGGCGGTCTCGCGGGTCAGCCTCTTCGCATGTCGTCGGCGGTCGCCATGACGGACTGCGTCCTTCTTCATGTCGACCGGAAAGCCATGATGAGTGCTTTGGGTCTGGAGCCGAAGCTGTCGGCACTATTTCTTAGATGCCTGCTGAAGCGAAATATCCGCTATCAGGACGACTTGGTCGACCAGCTCTTCAACTCCAGCGAAAAGCGACTGGCACGAGTGCTTCTCTTAATGGCGCAGTTCGGCAAAGAAGGTGTTTCGGAAATGTCTGTTCCGAGATTGAGTCAGGAGACGCTGGCAGAGATGGTCGGCACCACACGTTCCCGTGTCAGCTTTTTCATGAACCGATTCCGGAAGCTGGGATTTATTAACTATGACGTTGGAGACAATCTTCGCGTCCACAGTTCTCTTCTGAACGTTCTCCTTCATGATGACGATGGGGTGATCCCGGTTGGCACCAAAGAACCAAACCCTCGCGCCAGAAACGTCGCCGAACCCCCGAGAACGCGCGGCGAACCGCGAGACAAAGACCGCGCCAAGACCCCGGTCCTCACTACTCCCGAACGCCGCCGGAACTGAAAATCATCGCGCCACTACCAGTCAGGAATAAGGTGGGGTACTGTAACAGACAATGATTGAGCTTTCCCCACCTCCGTGAGGATCGTGGCTGTTCCTGACAGCACCCCACACAAATGACCGCTGCCCGCCGAGGCTTTTCGACAACCAGGTGTTAAGGCCTTCCTCGCGTTGCCGCTCTGTCTCTTCCGAATAGTCCGCCCAGGATGTGCCGTAGTACGGAAGGGATAAGTTCAGCATGGTCAATCGCTCGCCTTCGAAGCGCAGGATCACGACATGGCAAGGACACAGACTGGTACTGCCGGCACAGTCCCCAGGGGCGCTGAGGCTCCCTGACGCCCGAATCGGCCGCGCCCTGAGCCCAGTCGGCGGTCAAGAACTCAGAACGCGTCAATGCGGGACCGATCCGCAGGGAAGGTTGCTCGAAGGTAACTGCGCCGTCGTGAGGGTCGATGATCGCTGAATGCCGTATAACTTTCAGCGTCGCCCATCGCGCCGTGCCAGCGCCCGAGGGATGCGGATCAATATACACGACGCACGACACCGACCAGGGTATCCAGAGATCGAAGACCCACTTCCCCGCTTCGTCATTGGATCTCACGGGCAAAGGTGTAATATTCACGGCGATGGGAATATCGAGACCACTATTTCCTTTTGCGTCGGCCAATCGGGGGTTGCCGCGCGACCATCAAGAGCACGGGCATTGGTTGTTGGTCCGATGAGCATTCGATGGTATGGCGCTGTCTAGCAACAGGACGTAGGATGAGATATGTCTATAACTACGAGAAAAGCCATAAGTGCTTTCTTGCGACCTTTCAGCATGCTGCTGCTGGCCTTGCTGGTCTTTCAGGGCTGCAACGGACTCAATCCCTTGTGCGGAAGTGCTCGGCCAGCCCCGGTTATTGGGTCTCTTTCCGCCAGCACGATTACGTTTGCTCAAGTGCAGCAGGGCTTTCTTCTCACGGTGACTGGAAGTAAGTTTGTTTCGTCTTCTGTCGTGGTCATCAACGACACCACGCTAAGCACTCAGGTCATGAGCAGTCAGCAGTTGCAGGTCACGATCACTCCCACCTTGATCTCCGCTCCTGGAACCGCAAGCGTGACGGTCAACACTCCGAGCGGCAACTCAGGCAATTTGGGCTGTACCAGCGGTGGGACAAGTAGCGCCCTCGACTTGACGATTACTTAGCGAGTCAGAGAAGACCTTCCAGCTTATACGGCCTTTGTCTAGGACGAGCCGTTCATTGGGCTGATGACAGTCCCTGGACGTTTCGCCAGCTGAGGATTGGCCGCCCCCAGTTGATAAGTGTAATGGGGAAGTTGCGACAACCGAGGGGACTCCTCCTCGCTTTGGAACTGATGTTCTCCAGCTTCATCTTGCTCATAATGTTTCCTTTGACCCTCTGGTATCCCGCCAGTTCGTCAGCCCGCCAACTCGTTGAAAGCCATGATGTCATTCGGAGCGACGGAATCATCGTTGCTACACCCTGCCACATGTCTAATTGAACCTCTCCGCCCTAAAGGGCGAAGATTCTCAGGCTACGCTTAGGATTACAACCCTTAGGTTAGCGCCTGCAGGGTCGCACCGACCCCACGCGTCTGGTTTTTAGACGGGACTAACCCCATCCCAGCAGCCCATTATGCGCTTAGGCTTCAGGTCCAGTTAAATTACGAATGGCAAATCTGCCGGGAAGTTGTCTAGCGGTAGCGTACCAAGAGGACAACTATATATGGCTTATATCTCCGCTCTGAAGGGCGGAGTTTTACGCCGCTAGGCGGATAACGTGTTTCCAGGCCTATACGCTACGCAAAAAAAATTCGCTCCCCGCCGTGTCGATTCCCCGCCACCCCGTTCGACGCATAAATGGAGCGGCACCGCGCAACCGGCCACTCGCAACATTCAGGCAGCGGGGCGGTCCAAGCTCTTATATAAAAGTAGCGGCCCTGATACGGTTTCCGCACAACACTCAAGGAGAACACCATGCGTTTCATGATGATCATGTTTCCGAAAGGCTACGAAAATGCAAAGCCCGGCACCGTACCCGACCTCAAAGACATAGAGACCATGAGGAAATACAACGAGCAACTACAGAAGGCCGGCGTGCTGCTCGCGCTCGACGGTCTGACCCCGCCCTCGACGATGAGCGCGCGCGTCACCTTCAACAGCGGAAAGTCGAAGGTTACCGACGGCCCGTTTACCGAAGCGAAGGAAGTGGTCGGCGGCTTCTGGATTATTCAGGTGAAGTCGCGCGAAGAGGCGCTCGAATGGGCCTCGCGCATCCCCGGCTCGGATAACGAAATGGTCGAAGTCCGTAGGTTATTCGAGATAACCGACTTCCCTGCCGACGTTCAGGAGAAGCTCGCGAAGTTTGAGCAGCAGATCGCAGAAGGCAGCTAATAAGCTGGCACAGCAGTAAAAACTCTCCGCGGTTTGTCGATTTCGCGACGCCTCGTACGACGTCTATGTAGAGAGAGCTTCCGTCCCGCATCGTGTGACGGCGGCTCTCCACAACCTGCAAAACGATAGGAGACTCTCGTTATGCGTTACATGATGCTCGTTCGAAGCGTCGCGCCCCCTTGGGCCTCCGCCTCCAGCGTTCCTCGAAGCGATGGGCAGAACGGCCGCTGAATCCACGAAAAACGGAAAGCTGGATAATCGGCTGGCGCTCATTGGAAGCATCGTGAGCTACTCGGATGTCAAATGTTGCTATCACGCGGTCACGCTCACCGAGAATGGGCCCGCCTATCGGTCAAGGCTCAAAACGCGTAATGGCGATATTTCAACAACAATCCCTATAGACCGTATCTACCTATAGACCGTATCTACTAGTAAGCCGTCCCGGTGATTTCGTTAATGCGAATCCGCTTCTGAGGATCGGTATAAGTCCAGCGGAAAGGTTTTGCTAATTTGGCATAAGCTTCGATGTACTTGCGTAGCTTTCGTGCCAAATC
>Ga0185299_10000938_pt1 | contig 66461 bp, 67 predicted proteins | sample PaiPotPPA55metaG_FD_128002 | JGI IMG/M metagenome (GOLD analysis project Ga0185299, IMG submission 128002) | Iron sulfur acid spring bacterial and archeal communities from Banff, Canada, to study Microbial Dark Matter (Phase II) - Paint Pots PPA... ... | reverse complement strand
CGCAGCGCACTTCTTCGATCTCTTCGTTCGGGCCCACAATGTGCTCGTAGCGGAGCAGGTATCCAAAGCCGAGTTTGCGGGCTTCGATTTCCGCTTCGTCGCGGGTGTGGAACGGCCCGTATTCGGCCCGCAGTTGCTCGGTCGAGTCGCACGCCATCCAGAAAATGTCCTTGTAAACCATGCCTACCTCAGTGTCGGTTTGAACTGGTGAAGCGCTGAACTTAGGGCGCGGATCGAACGGGTCCGTAAGGAGCTGAGCAATTTGATTACCGGGACGGGGGGCGGCGGGCGCGTCTTTTCTGGCCGGTGGTGGGGGAGAAGCTGGGGAGCTATTCCTCTGAAAACATGTTGCTTAGGCGGCGGTATTGTGAAACCTACGGCTCACGGGAAGCGCGGCGTAGAGCGAGCAGTGTGCAATTTGTTTCCGTTTAACGATTAGAGGGAAACAATTTCGAGATCAGAGGCTGGACAAAAAAATACAGCGTTTCAAAATTTCAGTTGCTTGTTGACAACGAGTCCGAACGGAGACAGACGGTGCTGGGCGACTGGGATCGCCGTGCGGCGGAGAATCCAGTGAACGGCACCGCTGCTTCCCTACAACTGCCCTCCGCTTAAGGAGGGCTTGTCTTTAATGGTTGAGCTGATCGTTGAGCTGAGCGCTGAACTGACCGCTGAGCTGCCTGCAAACTGAGGTTGGTCGCCCTGGGTTACGCTCCACCCGGCGCCGGATGGCAGCAGCCCATTGCCCAGTTGCATATGCCAGCTGGCTCCGCCGTGGCTGGCTACGTAGAGCGCGAGTTCCAGCCGGGTCCATACGCCCAGCTTGTCGAAGGCGGTGCGCAGGTAGTTCTTCACTACCTGCTCGCTGGTAAGCAGCACGCCGGCAATGTCTTTGTTGGTAAGACCCTGCCAGACCAGGGTCGCGACTTGAATTTCCTTGGCGGTTAGCCGATCACGGGGTTGCATGGTTGCACCTGCTCCTTGATGAACATGGCGGTGGCGAGTTTCACTCGCTTCCGGCCTTCTTTAATGCCTGCGCGCAGAAACAACGTGCGCAGGTGCTGTTTCACCGTCCGCGGGCTGATATTCAGGTGGCTCGCGATTTCTTTGTTGCTGCATCCCTGCACAAGCAGACGCAATACCTGCTGGTCACGGGGAGTTATTTTGATTTCGTTGAGGTTAATCATGGGCTTTTCGTCTGCTCCTTCAGTTCAGTCTTGGGGTCGCGACCCGCGATAAACAGAAGCAAGCAGTTCGCCAAATGTTCGCTGCTTGCTGAGGTCATTTAAAACCATAGACTTACATCACAAGGGTTCTACTTCCATCCCACTCTCTTAGACAGTTTTTATGAATCGTTTCCAGATTGGCTTCCCCAATCAGGAATCTCTCCCCAAAACAAACTCCTGCTTTCTTTCGTTTTCACACGGCCCAAATTTGCGCTACTGACTTGCACTACTACTTGCGCTACGAATGGCGTCAGCCTAGACTGTATACTCGAGATGCCATGCCCTCGAACCGGCCCAACTTGACGCTGGACGAGCAATCCTTTGAGGGCTTGCTGTCCGCCGCCTTCACCATTCAGGAATATAACGACCGGGTGAAACAGGCTCAGCCGACACGGGCAGAACCGGAACCGAATAACATTTGCCCACATTGTGGCACTCCGAAGCCCGCGGAGGGATCGCGCTGCGCGAGCTGCGGCCTGGATGAGCTTCGTCCGGGAGAACGCCTGCAGCGCAACTGGGCGTCGATGTGGCTGATGAGCGAGGAGCAGCGCTTGTGGCCGGAGCGTTCTCCGGAGCTTCACGAAGGCAGGCGAGAAGACATTCCGGCGGCTGACCCGGAGCGCAGGCCTCGAACTCAGCCCGCGCTCGATTTCGCCGCCTCCGGCATTCTCGCTGCGCGGGCTGTAAAAGAGGTTGCGCAGGAACCGATCGCGCAGGAAGAGACCCCAGGCATCCAGCATCGGGCAAACGGCAAATCAGCGCTTGGCAAATCGGTGCTTGCCAAGTTGACGCTCGGCGAATCAATGCCAAGCGAATCAACGCCAAGAGAATCCGTGCCAAGCGAATCCGTGCCAAGCGAATCCGTGCCAAGCGAATCAATGCTCGGCGAATCCGTGCTCGACGAATCCGTGCTCGGCAAATCCGTGCTCGGCAAGTTGCCCGTCAAAGCAACAGCCGAAGGTCCCTGGATCGCGGAATCTGGCTTCCCACAAGAAGACTTGGGGCCGGGATATCTGCCACCAGAAGATCTGGCACACGCAGACTCCGATCTGGCCGTCCAACCATTCCAGTTTCCCGTGAACGACGATTTGTATCCGGGCGACGCCAGCATCAGCATCGACGACGACGCGCCGAGATCCTTGATTCAGCGCTTTGGGGCCTGGCGTGTGAAGCTGCACTTTCAGCGCGCCGACCTGTATCTAGGAGTGGCGGTCTTTGTGGCCGCGCTCGCGCTGCTGTGGCCGGTGGCCGACGCGCCACAACGATCCGCGCTTGGACCTTGGGAACGGGCGCTCGTGACGGTCGGAATCGCTGAGGGTCCCGCGCCCTTAGTCCATCTTCACGGCGACCCGGGCATCGCGGTCTGGGTCGATCCGCACAGCGCGCTCTACTACTGTCCCGGCGAAGAGCAGTACGGAAAAACCGCCGACGGCCGATTCAGTCCCCAGCGCGAGGCGCAGACGGATCGCTTCGAGCCCGCTGGCCGGACCGCCTGCGAGTAACCATCAAGGCGGACACTCCTCGATTTCAGAGGTTAGAGGTCAGATTGCAGAGGGGAAAACCCTCCCTGAAGGGTTCTTACCTCTGCAATCTGACCTCTAACCTCTGACCTTTGTAATACCCAAAGACCCGACCGCCGTTGACGTGCCCGGGGTAACTCCGCCCGGGGTCGAATCAGAACCGGCAGCGCACGCAGGTGACATTGGTCACCAGGGACTATGTACCGTCGTACTTTGACCCTTTTTCAGCCCATCCCTACCATGAAGCTAGCACTCGCACTCTCGCGAACCATAAAGGGCGTGCGAGTCCCAAATCTATGCTGCATTCCACGACATCGAAAAGAGATCACGGCTTTACTCTGCTTGAAATGGTGATCGTTCTCGCCGTGATGATGATTCTGGCGGCGATCATGGTGCCTCGCTTTCTGAACATTGTCGGCGATATCAACCTGCGCTACGTGGCGACAAACTATAGCGGACTGTTGCAATCGGCTCGCATTCAGGCGGTTCGAAAGAATAATTTCTACGGCATTCAGCAGACAACGCTGTCTACCGGCGATGTTGCCTATTACGTTCATGCTCAGAATGGGAGTTACGCTGTCGGTGATCCATTACTGCCGATCAGCTCCCAGATAACGGTGCACGCCGGAACTGGGAGCGGCGCTCCGAATGAATCGACACTGACGTGCGGCGCCACTTGCGCCTTTACTGCAGGGTCGAACTATCCGAGCTTCAATGCCCGCGGCCTCCCATGTCTTGCCGGGGCGAGCGTTTGCACTCAGAATCCGGGAGTTGGCTATGCCACTTTTCTGTCCAAAAACAACACTATGGGAAATGTTTCCTGGGCTGCGGTCGTGGTTACGGGAGGCGGTCGCATACAAATTTGGACCAGCGATGGCGCCGGCAATTGGATACAACGAAATTGAGGAGCAAAATGTCTGAGCCGCAAATTCTACAGAGGCGATCCGCGAGACGGGCGAGACGCCGAGCCTCGAGCGGAATGGGACTGATCGAACTGGTGATTGCGATGACCGTGCTCACGGTCGGGATGCTAGGCTCGATGGTCATGATCGTTACTGGGATGGAGTCGAACACCCGCAACAAACGGGATAACTCCGCAACCATTCTCGATCAGGAACTTCTGGAGACGTTTGCCACGCTGAAGTTTTACCCGGTCACGGGATATGTCTTGATTACCGATTGCGCTCTCACCGGGTCCAATACGCACCAGGCGTCCATCGTTCAGGGGGCATACGGAACGGGAAATGGCGCCACCCTCTACACCTCTTCCACGGTGCCGGTCGGGGGCAACGTTGGAGACATTGACTGGACGCAAGCGACGCCGACGTTAGCCACGTCCTCGGCGACCGGATATGCCATGTTGTATCGGACGTGCGGGGGGGATATTTATGAAGTGCGCTGGAACATCATGGATGCCAACTCAGCGACACCCAACGGGACGGTGAGCCGCATCAGTTTACTTACGGTTTCGTCGCGCATGACTGCGGCTAAGGGCACCTACGGCATGCTCTTTGCGCAGCCCACGACGCTGCGCACCATCATTGAAAGTTCGCAATACTAATACGGATGAGGAGCACGTTCGCCTGAGCACATTGCTATGAGCACATCGCTATGAGACTGAGCATGAAAATATCCGGACGAAGATCACTGCGACCGCAGGCGGGTTTCTCGCTGCTGGAAATGATCATCGTGTGCGCCATTCTTATGATCGTTCTGGCGTCCATTTTCGATGGCGTCAACCTGGTCATCCAGCGCAGCCAGGCGGAGCAAACCAAGGTGGATCTGGTTCAGGGAGGACGAGAGTTCATCGATGAATTTGAGCGCGACTTGCATCAGGCGGGATATCCCAATTGCCGCATGATCTCAGTAGCGGGAGCCCCGTTCAACTGTCCCGCAGACGATTTCAATCCCCTTGAGGAGAAGAGCAAGTATGTGGCTGTCGGGCTCGTGTACCTCTCGAGTACCAAGGTCATTTTCGAGGGAGACGTGGACGGGGACGGCAAGGTGGATTCGATCGAGTATGCACTAGTGGATTCCGCCGGGAATGACCCGCCCACCGGAACCTGTCCCTGTTCTATTAAGCGCAGCCAGGTGATCAAAGTCGATGGAACCGCGTCGATTTCGCAAGCCACACTTTGGAGTCAGGAATTACAGAACGTCGTTAACAGCGGACAGCCCGGGCTCGATGCGTCTGGCAACCCTTTGGCCTATGGAGGAGGTTTGTCGATTTCCGGGAACACGGCGTGGGGACAGACCAATACTGCTTACTACGCGGCTATCAGCAGCTTCAAAGATTATCCGGTTTTTCAGGCCTATGACCAGAACGGCAACATCATCGCTCTTCCCCAGGACGTTACGACCACAACGGGTTCGGCAATCGTGAACTGCAACCCCAATTCCATAACTTGTGTGAAGACAATCCGCATCACTATCAATCTTCTGGGAGATCCGATCTCCGGCGTGGATATGAAGACCAACGTGCGGCCAGTGACGACCTTGGTAGGGGACGCTCGCCTGGTAAATAACTAACCCGGCGAGGGAACCGTTAAGGAGGACCTCGAATATGCGCAAACGAAAATTACGCAATCAGGAACGTGGAATGGCCTTGCTCATCGCTCTTTTGGCGCTGCTTCTGGTTTCCGCCATCGGCATGGGCATGATGTACATGTCCACCACCGAAACCTCGATCAATGCCAACTATCGGGACACGCAGCAGGCATTCTTTGCCATGCGAGCCGGGCTGGAAGAAATGCGCGACCGCATGCGGATTAATGCTGTATCTCCGCTTACCGTCCCGACTGTAATGCCCGCAACCGCGGCCGCAGGCTCCATCGTTTACATCACCAATCCTTCGGCGTCGGAAACGGTCGTTCCAACATCGCCCACTAATACCTACTTCGATGATGAGTTCTGCCACGAGACATTCACCGGTGTATCCTATACCGGCGTGACCACAGGCGTGCCCTGCAGCGGCAGCGCCCAGGCCCCCCCATCCGCCGCAGTTACGACCGTGGCCAGCATTGCGCCCTTTACCGGCACGTCCTCTTCGCTGAAGTACAAATGGGTCCGGATCACGCTGAAGCAGAATGGAACCTTCCCGAGCGCCCTAGTCGCCCCAATCGACGCAACTCACCCTGCCAGCTCGCAGGTCTGCTGGAACACGACCACGAGCAACGAGGTGGTGCTAAGCTCGCTTCCCTCTGGGCCGTATATCGACTGCCTTGATGCGAAATCCAAGGGCCAACAGGTCGGCCCGGTATACATAATTACCGCCCTCGCTTACACTCCGCAGGGCAGCCGCCGAATCGGTCAATATGAATCGGCGTCGGTAAGCATCACGCCCCCCCCAGCGGCTTTGGCGCTGGACGGACCCGGCGTTCCCAACCCGATTTTCACCCCCACTCCAAATTCGAACAATTACACCGTTAACGGCAATGATGCCAGCGGAACTCCACCTACTCCTCCAGCGCCGGCCTGCCCATCGTCTAGCGCGATAGTCCCAGCCATCGGCGCGAGCGCAACTGGCGTGGTCAGCATCGATAGCACTATTCCCACCAACCGCGATGGTAACTACATAGGACAACCGCCACCGTCGCCGGCGGCTTCCACTCCCTCGGTTGTCGACGAAACCGCCCAGCTAACCGGCCTGTACGCGAACCCGGCGACACTAAACTCCCTGGTCGCTACCTTGGCCAATAGCGCCGATGTAACTGTCAACTGCGGCATTGGAGCGCCATGCTCGGGATCGCCACCCTTTGGCACCAACGCCAACCCACAAATAACTTATGTAAAGGGCGATCTTAGTATGAGCAACACCACCGGCGCTGGAGTGCTGGTGGTAACCGGGTCGCTCCTGGTCAGTGGGAAAATGAGCTTCAACGGGCTGATCCTGGTCATTGGCCAGGGAATCATGACGGTAAGCGGTGGTGGCGATGGCACAATCTATGGGCAGCTATTCATCGCTAAGACCAACAGTTCAGACGGCACCACAACGCCCCCGTACCAGCAACTTGCGGCTGTGGGCCAACCTACACTCTCGTGGAACGGCGGCGGCAAAGCTGCCATCTACTACAACAGTTGCTGGGCCGACCGGTTGAACCTCATGCACTACATTGTGGTCGCCTCCCGGGAAGAGATGTACTAAGCCGCAGGTGGGCTTCACCACCTTGTTCAAGATAGTCGAGTAATTATCTTGAATTCCGGAAGCCTGTTGGACGCAGAGGTGGATGTAGGAAACGTACCGCCGGGCTGCTATGCGGCGACTGGACGGCCAGTTCTTCGATAACGCCACAGGATGAGCGCCAGGCCGGAACCGATTAGCACCATGGTCGAGGGCTCGGGAGCGGTTGGCGGTTTGTGGCGTTTGGGACGGCAGTGCCCGTCAACCTTTTGGTCGCTGGCGCGGCAAGGTCCGGAAGGAATCGGCAGACCCGAGGGCACGTAGGGGAAGAAGAATCCACCGGCGAAAAGCTTAGGCGCAATCGGTTCGCCGCCGGGCAAGTCGGGCGGCGCGAGCACAGGCCGCATGAACAAGGATGGCATGGGTCCGATCTCGGCTACGGGGCGGTCCAGAATATCTTCGTCAGGCTCTTCGTTGGAAACTTCGGGCTTGGCGGTGTCGGAAATCTGATTGCCGCAACGCGCACGCGCGGTGATTTTGCCGTCGGTGAGCAGCAGTTCACCGAGGTGCAGACGAATTCTTCGACGGGTCCAAAAGATGCTGTCACGAATGCGATAAGAAAGATAAACCTCGCGGGCTTCGGTAGCACGCACCAGACGAGCGTTGCTGTAATCGAAGTGGGCGAAATGCCGGCGAACCACATAGTCGCGCAATGCCGCATAGCGGAGATCGTCGGGATCTTTCACGCCTCCGGGCACCACCGAGTATGGATAGGCGCCGGGAATCCGCGCGAGAAACTTCGCGGGCTTGGCGGACCGCGCCGCCATGAAAGCGAGATCTTTGCGGACGTTTCCGCGGGTCCAAAAGGAGTCGGGCAAAACCTGGGAAGCGCGCAAAGTTGGCAACGAGAAATAGTGCGCAGCATTCTGCCAACACGCACCCGCGAGCACCGTCCCCACGACCACAGCGACCAGGGTTCGCTGCATGCGCAGACGGCGCCGATACCAACTCCGCCTGCGTCGCACGGTCTTTCTAATCGTACCGTCGTTCACAACAGCACTCCTGCCTGGCAGAAGGGCCAGGCGCGGCAGAGGGGAGAGCCACCTGTATGGAGCATTCCTACGTCCAAAACCGCTGTCAGGAATCGGCACGGATGCAGGAACTTAGCGTTTACAACAACTCATCTTAGCAGAGTTGTGCAAGAAATTTCATTCAAAGTGATACTTGGAGCGACTGGGGTCACCCGGTTCGGGTTAGTCCATGCCCAGACTTTTGAGAAAGGTCGAGGCAAGGGCGCGCCCGGTACGATCGCGCCGGGGATTGTCAAACAGAGAGCATTTGGCATGTTCTTCGCGGATCAGGTTGCTGACCGAAGGCTGATATTCGTCGAGAATCTCAACAAGTTGCTGACGGGAAATTGAGAACCGAGGCTATACGCAGAGTTGGAGAATGGCACCGAGCAGTGTCGCTTTGACCTTCAGCGCTGATGCTTCGGAACGCGCCGATCCGAGATCGTCGAGCACATCTCCCTTCGTGATGTGGCCTGACGTATTTGCCTCGCCTTTCACTTGTCCTCTCATCCTGAATGCGCGTCAGAACTCGCATAAGATGGTCCACGACGATTTGAGAGAAGCGTCCTCAGAGTAACGGGCTGAATTCGTAAATCGACCTTCCGTGCCTAGATGGCTTTAAATAGATCTACCGCTTTAGCTATATCAAGCTGTAATTTATTGATCGATTATCCATCTAAGAAGCCATACGCCTAGTGGCTTCCAGTGGCTCCGGATCTACCGGACAATCCGATCTTTCCGTCTCCCGCCATTGGCCCTTGTTTGTGCGTCTCGTTTGTCATCGCTCTTGCGATCCAGACCCTTATCCGCCTCCGCCAACAGCTTCTCCAACAATGCGACTCTCCGCTCCAGATCCGTTGTCTCGATCGCGCGCAGCTGTAAATTCAAAAGCGGTGCCAGGCCAGCAGCGATTCTAGGATGGATCTTGCCGCCGTAGACATCCGCGATCAACCGAGCCACCGTGTCCCGCACCGCAAGCGCATTGTCCAAGGTCGGTAGTGGATCCGCGTTTTCGCCGGCAGCATGGCGATTACTGCTGCCCCCGATTCGGCCCAGCTCAGAAGCCTTGTCGGGATTGGCGTGGAAAAAGCACAGGCCGCCCGCGGTGGCGGCGGCCCGACAGGGCTTGCCGCTCTTGGCTCGGGCCTTACAACGCGAGTCAAGATTCCTATGATTCATTTTCTTCAAGCTCATCGCTGGACTGAGAGCGTTGCGAGAGACGAAGCTCGTACAGGTCAAGCAGTTGGCGCAGTTTGATTGACTCTTCCGAGGGAGTTGTATCCGAATTAAAAGGCCTATGGATTAGTAACTGTCCTAGGTCGCGGACTCCATGAACCGGACAAGGGCGATTCATCTCCACCTCGAATTGCTCTGCGTTGTGGACGATCGTAAAGGGCATGCTGGTGCGGCAGATGCAGTTGGCCAATTCCTCGCGCTTCGTCCTTTCGGCCACCTGCTGCTCAACCTTGGCTAATCGTCGATTTAGACTGGAGAGTTTTCCTGACATGGTGTCCGACCCGCCAAGTTTTCACAACGCTCGGCTCAAAATGAAATTATAACGTAACCGTGTGATGGCAAAGCAGTCGGGCAATACTTCCCATTACGGCTCCGGCGTGGGTTCAGGCTCAAACCGGCAGCCGGCACATGCTTGGGAACATGCCACGCTACAGTGACTTTAGCATTCCGCTGCGCTCAGTGACTTCCGTCGTGGTGAGCGAACGAGGAGAAGTTGTTCAAAATTGACACGCGACCGACGCGACTTATCACGTTTCCCGTGGTGGATCGCTGGCTGAATTGCCGCCGCGTCTCCACTGTGACAAGTACTAACAAGAATGCGACGGAGCGGAGTGAAAAAGTGAACTCCGGCAGATGCCACCACCATCACAAACTGCACTTCGCGCTGGTCAAGAGAAATGTCATCCTTCCTTACGGTGCCCAAAATAACGGTGTAGGTATTTTGATCCTTCCTTGCCGTAGGGCGCGCCATGCCACGCCAGAGTGCATGGCCGCTAAGCTCGTTATGCAAACCCAACAGTCCTTTTGTTACCACACCTTGCGGAGACCTTCGAGTCCTTGGAGATAATCCTCCTCTTGAATCCTGCTTTCCACTCCGTATTCCGTCAAGATCGTCATCATCTGCCCCAGGGGGATGCCGGCAAGTTCAGCAGCTCTGCCAAGAGATGCTTCCCCCTGTTTGTATCGTTCCACCGCGAGTAAGATTCTGCCACGGCTGACCATGTCCCGCACGGCCTTGGAAAAATCACTCCTCTGTTCCTTCGTGAGCTCGTTCAAGAAGTCGAAGTTCTCACGATCCATCCGGATGCTCATGGTCTTACTCATAGTTTTATCTCCAATTTCCGTCTGGCATCTTCCAAAATTGATTGTTTATAGCGTCCATGCTTTCCTAGTGTCGCAAGTTTGACGAGAGCTTCGCCAACGGTAAGTAGCCCTTTCTCGCGCATTCGAACCAAGACGCCAATAGCCGTGGTGAACGCAACGCCGAGCAGCTTGCAGGCATTGATACCGTTCTTGTCGTCAATACCCAGAACCTGAGCTTCCTCCGCAAAAGCGAGCACGATCGCCTCCGCTTCACCCCTGCCCAGGCCGAAGTCTCCCTGCAATTTGGTAACAAGCTTCCTGTTCTTGACGGCAACGACTCTGATTCTCGACTTATCCAGCGCCTTTTGGATCAGAAGTGCATCGAGCGACTTCTTGGCACCACAGCATTCCTTTGCAACCTCAGCTGGGATGGCAACCTGTGACTCAATGCCATCCAGGAAAAAGTCGAGAATCTCCATCTTTGCAATGAGAATCAGCGTGGATGCATCAAAGACCATCATTATTACAATATATTACAACCGTAATCATACCGCAAATGGAGCGCTGGTGGCAAGTTCAGTCTTACACCAAGCTACTGGTAGCACAGGCTCCCGGTTTAGGGCGACTGGGGTCCCCGAGTGAGCCATTTCTGCAGCCTGAGACGGAGCGATAGGCTCATGTATAGTGATAGTATACACTACACAGGATGATAAAGAGCTTCCGACATCAGGGTGTCGAGCAGTTCTTCAAAACCGGGTCGAAGGCGAAAATTCAGCCAAAGCACGCGGATAAATTGAAACTGCAACTTGCTGCGCTGGACAACGCCAAATCCGAGAAGGACATGAACGCACCCAGCTGGAGGCTGCATCCCTTGCACGGCGATCTGGAAGACCATTGGTCGGTAGATGTCAGCGGCAACTGGCGGTTGACGTTTACATTTGAAGGTGAAGATGCCGTGCTAGTGGACTATCAGGACTACCACTGAGAGGTTTTTATGCGCATGCACAATCCGCCACATCCGGGAAGAGTTCTGCGAGAGTATCTGGGAACGGTGTCGGTCACAGACGCCGCCAAGCACCTTGGGGTGACTCGGGTCACCCTGTCACGCATCTTGAATGGTAGCGCGGGAATTTCGGCAGACATGGCGCTGAAGCTGTCCGATGCCCTTGGCACTAGCCCCGAACTATGGATCGGCATGCAGACCCAGTATGATCTGTGGCGAGCGTCACAGCACCGCCATAAGAGGGTGACGCCATTGTTCGTAGGAGCAGGGCACGGACGCCTTGGCAAACCGCTTCCAAAGTCGGGCGGAACGATCCGTGCCCTCCAGCGGCGCGCTCGACGACACGGTCGCAGCATGGAGGAGGAGGCACGAGATATCCTCCGCAATGCTGTAAACGAAGAAGATGTTCCGGTGGGCGGACTCGGTACGGAGATATCTGCCTTGTTTGCCAAGGTCGGCCTAGACTCCGACATTCAGGAACTGCGGGGACATGAGATTAAACCGGCGTCCTTTGAGTCATGATTATTCTGGACACGAACGTACTCTCGGCGCTGATGCGCCAAACACCCGACAAAAATGTCATCGTCTGGCTTGACAAGCAGCCCCGGACATCTGTCTGGACAACCTCAGTCACGATTTTGGAGGTCCGATTCGGGTTGCAGATCATGTCCCTTGGAAAGCGAAGATCTCTGTTGATCCAAGCGTTCGAAGCTGTTCTCGACAAGATTGGGTATCGAGTTGCCCCATTCGATGCTGCCGCTGCGCAACAGGCGGGAGACCTAATGGCATCTCGGCAAAAGAAAGGTCGGCCCGGCGAACTACGCGATACGATGATTGCTGGTATCGTGCTTGCTCACCATGCCACGCTGGCAACCCGTAACACTACGCACTTTGAAGATGTTTCGGTTCCGGTCATCAACCCGTGGCTTGCCTGACTGTTGGTCTGGCCTTGCCGCAATATTTGTTGCTTTGTTCCCACGAGAAGTAATCTGCCGGGAAGAAACCTCCAACTTCATTAATGACCAAGAGGGTGACGCCATTGTTCGTAGGAGCAGGGCACCGACGCCTTGGCAAACCGCTTGCAAAGTCGGGCGGAACGATCCGTGCCCGTGCGGCTCAGGGAAGAAGTACAAGAAATGCTGCGGTGGTGCGACCATAAACTGACTCGTATTCCTTGATTGATTCTTCGAATGGAAATGCCCCGGATCTGAAGTGCGATAATTGCTGCGCAAGGGGCTTCCGGCTGCGGTCTAGTTCACCAGTCAGAGCAGGAGCGCTCTTAGGTAGCCAATTGTCGGGTAATTCCGGACGGGCGACCTCGCAGTCCGGTTCTTTGGTGATCCACGTCCGCCCCGAGGCCGTCTCAGGTCAATCTTGGGGAGCAATCTCACGGCGATCAGGTTTTGTCTTGAGCATCCTTGCCGTCGGACTCTGTTCTTCGCTTTTGTCCACCGAGCGTCTATAGTCTTTTTGGCAGTCTCGCGCGGCTGCTCCGGCGTGAACTTCCTGATCTTGGTTTAGGGCCGCGTTGCCCTAGTGCACGTCGGAAGCACCACGTGCTGGCTCCTTATGTTTCTTCTTCCAAGGTTGCACTACTTGCCCTTCTCTTTTGGCCGCTCTACGAAACGATGGAGGTATCTGGATCCTTCTCTCTCGTACTCGTGAATCCCGCCCCTGAGAAACAGTTCGCAAACTTGGGCCACGCTTCGGCCTTCCTTCTTAGCGATCTGAAAAAGGGCGACTTTGATCTCGCTAGAGACTCTGAACCCAATCCGTTCGTCTTTGGCTGTCATAGTCTGCGGAGATTTTAGAACTTTCATCCACACCTCGCAAATCAGTTTTCCACTTGACACAGTATCAAACATGGTTCACAATGTTCAACACTGGTAGACAAAGGAGAACATTCTATGAAGCTCCGGTGCTCTAAGAGTAGGCAAATTTTAATCGCCGACAACTTGCGTTTCGCGAAGCGATTCGTATCCCAAACCTTACCGCCTGTTCTGCTCGAACAATTGCGAGAGCTGACCCGCAATTTCTCGCTTTCGCTAAAGTGCGGCGACCTTCTTCTTCTTAGTGGTGGTTGGTACGTGACCCATGCTGGTCTGATCCGTTTGGCCAAGCGTTGCCGCTGCTCTGGAATGCAGGTCCAGCCAGTTCGTCAACTGTCCGATCAGGCAACTAGTCGCTACGCCTTCCGAGCTACTGTTTACAAATCTGCTCGTTGTCGCGGGTTCGTTGGCTACGGTGATGCCGATCCGTCCAACGTTTCCTCGCTCGTCCGCGGCGCCGAGATGCGCGTGGCCGAGACCCGGGCTGTCAACCGTGCCCTGCGCAAGGCCTACGGCATCGGCATCTGCTCCGTTGAGGAAATCGGGCCATTCGCCGATCCACCGCACTCCTCCCGAGAGTCGAAAAAAATCTCGCCGCAACCCGCCAACGGGAATTACGGCGGCCCGAAGGTTCGCGACCGCCTTTGCCAGATTATTCGGCAGCATCAATTCGATCCCAACTTGGTCAAGACCTACGCAACGGATTTCTGCGGAACCAAGACTCTGCGCGAAGCGACCCGCGAACAGGTGGAAGCCTTCGTGCAGCACCTGGCTGACTGGGCAGAGAAAGACCGCAATGGCCTGCTCTGCCAGCTCAACAGCCATCTTGGACAGAAGGAAGGTGCAGCATGAGACGACAGATCAGCGGATTGCACGCCGCCGATCGCTGTGCTGCGGACCCGATCCCCGAAGGAGTCTTCCTTGTTCGGGTGCAAAGAGTCACTTTTCGGCAGCAAGCGCAAAAACCCTACTACACGCTCAGTCTGGCCATTCTTGAGCCCAGCCGTTTTGCGGGCCACATCCTTTCGAGCCGCCTCTATTGCAATCCGAAAGCATTGTGGAAACTGAACTGGTTCCTGCGCGACTTTGGCTACGACACCGAGATGCTCGGACGGGATGAGGTGGACGAAACTCAGCTGTTAGGCCTGAAGGGCGTGGTCAAGATCAGCCGCATAAGTTTTAACGGCGCCTCCCTGCTGCGCCTCGACGGTTTTGCGCCGACCGGTCGATGGCAAGAACTCTCACCGGCAAATCTGGACAACCCACAGGTGGCCTGATGACTTACAGCTACACCCAGATCAGCCAGTACCTGACCTGCCCGCGGCGCTATCGGCATCGCTATCTTGACGGGTGGAAAGAGAAGGATACTCGTGCAGCAATGCTGTTCGGCCGCGCCTTCGAACGCGCGCTGGGCGCCTTCTTTCGCCGTGAAGATCCCGGAGCAGTTCTGTTCGCTGAGTGGTCGGCCTGTCAGAGCCAGGGCTTGCATTACTCCGACCGGGATTCATGGGATCGAATGCTCCACCAAGGAATCATGCTCTTGGAGCGGTTCTGCCAGGAAGATCGTGTCCGGATTCCCGACCCGCAACAAAACCTGCAGATTAAATTCACTCGGCAATTTGGCGCAAAGAATGACTTCGTCGCTTATGTCGATGCCATCGGGAACCTAGACGGCACTCGCTCCCTGCTTGAGTGGAAGACTACTTCCAGCCGATACCCGGAAGAACCTGATGGAGTGTTGGCCTTGGATCCGCAACTTGTTTGCTACTCCTGGATGACTGGCATTGCGGAAGTCGCCCAGGTGGTATTCGTCCGCAAGCGCCTCGTCGAGGTTCAGTACCTGCGAACCACCATAAGCGACGAACGGCGCCAGGAGTTTGGTCACCTGGTGGAAGACACGATCCCGAGAATTGAGTCCGCGCAGTTCCTGCCGCACAGTGGCATCCGCTTCCCGCAGAATCCCTGCAGCAGCTGTGCCTATGTGGGGCTGTGTCTGGGACGACAGGAAATGGTCGACGCCAACTTGGTACGGCGTCCGGGAGCAGACAGTCTTGACTGGCTTGACGAGCTTAATTGCTAGGAATCCGCCGATGCCGCCGAAGTTGAATCGCCGCCGAGCTCTGTTCGTGCTCACCAAAATCGACGAGATTTTGGCTTGGGAGCGGCGAAAAGAAGCAGAAAGGGACATAAAGTTCGTCGAGCTAGGGCGCTATTTGTGCGAGGTGCGGGCGGGACAGTATTGGAGGCTGGAGAACCTGAAGTCGTTCGATGACTTTCTGGAGAGGCGGTTTCCTGGGTCGCGGCGGAAGGCGTATTACCTGATGTCCATCCATGAACATCTGCCGCCGCAGGCGAGAAAGCAGCTGAAGGAAGTGGGCTGGACGAAGGGGCTGGAGCTCGCCAAGCTGGCCAGGCGGGACGGGCAGCACTTCGATTGTGCAACCTGGTTGCACCGGGCGCGTGAAATGCCCAAGGAACAATTTAAGCAGGAGGTCGAGAAGGAACTGACTGGGCGGGAAACGGAACCGTGGGAAATTATCTACTTCAAACTGTACCGGAGCCAGATCCCGGTCATTGAGCGGGCCATCGAGACGGCAGCTCTGATGTTGGGCAGCGACAGATCCCGAGGCTACTGTTTGGAAATGATCTGTGCGGACTTCCTGGCCGGGGCCAACATGGACAATGGGAATCCGGAGATGCTGCAGTATTCGATGACGAGATTTTTCAAGTTCCTGCCAGGAGAGCAGCAGCAGGCATTTCTTGGAGGCCTGAGCGAGAAGGCGTCATGAGCCCGATGCGGTCCGACCCTCCTCGCTTGCGGCTGGATCCGACGTCGTACGAGAGGCTGCGGCAGCAGGTCCTCCATCGCGATGGCTGGCGGTGTCAATCGTGCGGCACGATGAATAAGTTGCAAGTACATCATCTGGAATTCCGGAGCCGGTGCGGCAACGACAACGAATCGAACCTGATCACGCTGTGCGTGGATTGTCACCAACAAGCACACGGATTGAGCTAGGCATTCGTGGTCATTCGGAAGCGTAAGTTCGTCATCATCCTTGGTTTTGAGTTCCTGAAAATCTAGTTTTGTGCAACTCTTCGGGTCTAAGCACGTACCTGTACTCAATTTTCCCGTAAAAGTCCTCGTCCCAAAGCGGTACCACGGATTGTGCCGAATGCACTTCCGAGTTTGCCTCGAAACCGAGCGGTTCCTGAAAATGGTACTCATGCGATCCTTCCCCCTAGTTGTATGGCTGCTCTGTTGGCTGGCGCCTGTGTCTGCCTGGGCATCAACTCCAATCCAACCCTTGCGATCACGGCTTCGGTAAGGTCAGATCGGCAAATCCAGTTCCTACTCCATCAAACTCATGAACACTGGGGAACAAAACGGTTGATGTCCTTTCCAAATCGAAACAGGGACGCGCTTTCTAATTCGGCCATTTCCCTTTACCAGTGACGATCCCGCCCCGGGGGAGCATCGTGTTGCCCGTTATTTTCACGCCGACTGCCAAGGGGTATACCGATGGCATCCTCACAGTCGCAAGTAGCGCCCTGAATTCCCTTCTTTACATGTATGTCGCGGGGACCGGCGTGTACCCCGCTGGCCCTTGACGGCACACGCTCCTTGCTCGAATGGAAGATCACTTCCAGTCGATACGGAGATTTGGCCAGGCGCGCACCTTGGCCAGATGCCGCGCCCAGCTGAGCCTTTCGGAATCTATGGCTCGCAGCAGCCAGGAGCGACAATGGTCTTGCCGGAGCTGGACTTTCAGAGCTTCGGTGACCCGAAATCCCCCGCCGTAGTATGCGTAGACGGCACAGAGGTCGCATTGAACGGTAATCGGTTGCATTGTCGCTTAGCCACTTCCCTCGTTATTGCTGGCGGGCTGTTACTGCTCACAGGGTGCCAGGGCCTAGCCGGAGGCTCGAATGGCGGAGGCAATGTCGGGGTCGGGAGCGGCAGCTTGGACTTCGGAACGGTGGCAATCGGCGACAGCAAGACGCTGCCAGACACGATTTCGAACAACACATCGTCTCCGGTTGCCATTAGCTCGATTCAAGGATTGGGCCCCCCCTTTCAGGTCACTGGTATCGCCTTGCCAATTGTGTTGGCCGCGGGCCAAAGCGCTCCATTCAGCGTCCAGTTCCAACCTGCAGATCCTGGCGACCAGACCACCATGATTGCCTTTGATGGGCAGAATGCGCAGCCCTATGTTTCGCTGTCCGCCTCCGGCAAAGCCGTCACGCGGGGAAAGCTTTCTCCGAGTCCCTCGCCGGTTGCCTTTGGAAACACCAAGGTTGGGAGCCACCAAACCAGCACTGTGACTCTTGCGAACAGCGGTGGAACCGATCTCACCATCACGCGGGCAACGATGAGCGGCGCAGGATTTTCGATGAGCAACCTCGCCCTGCCACTCACGCTGAGCGCCGGAACATCAGCCTCGGCGACGATCACGTTCGCGCCCACCGGAAGCGGAAATTTCAGCGGCAGCGTCTCGTTTGATACCGTCGCAGCAGACCAGGTGACCAACAAGATAGTGCTTAACCTCTCTGGCGATCGAGTTTCTCCCGGAACACTGACGCCCAATCCTTCCAGTCTGGCATTCGGAAGCATCGCGGTGGGCAGCAACAGCAGTCAGTCCGAAACTCTGACCAATACGGGCGAAGGCACCGTCACGATTTCACAGGCGACGGCAAGCGGAGCCGGTTTCTCGGTCAGCGGACCGACTCTGCCGGTGACCCTCGCCACCAATCAGAGCGTCACTTTCACCGCGATCTTTGCTCCATCCAGCGCAGGCGCTGCGAGTGGAGCGTTGAGCATTGTCTCGGACGCGTCCAACTCGCCGCTCAGCATTCCGCTCTCGGACACGGGTCTCGCGGCCAGCTCGCTGACTGCAAATCCCACGAGCCGTTCATTCGGTAGCGTTCAGGTTGGCAACACTGTGAACTTGTCTGAAACACTGACCAACACCGGTGGATCGACGGTCACCATCTTGCAAGCAAATTTGACTGGGGCGGTCTTTTCGGTCGGCGGATTGACCTTGCCCCTCAATCTCACGGCAAACCAAAGCGTGACGTTTACTGTGGCCTTTGCTCCGACCGGTGCCGGAGCGGTGAGCGGAAGTTTGTCCGTGGTGTCGAACGAATCGAACTCGCCGCTCAATATCGCGCTCTCCGGGACCGGAACGGCCGCGGGTCAGTTGATGGTGTCTCCAACCAGTCTCAGCTTTGGCAGCGTGGTCGTCGGGTCAAGTTCGTCGCTCAACGGCAGCCTTAACGGCAGTGGCGCGTCCGTTACGGTTACATCGGCAAGTCTTAACAACGGTGAGTTTGTGCTCTCCGGAATTTCGCTGCCGGCAACGCTCGCCGCCGGTCAATCCACTCCTTTCACCGTCATTTTCACACCGCAGGCTAGTGGAGCCACTTCAGCGTCTTTGTCGTTCTCGAGCAACGCAGCGAACTCGCCAGCCGTGCAATCGATGACGGGCACGGGAACGCCGCCAACTCAACACAGGGTGGACCTCACCTGGAACGGCTCGAATAACGCGGTCGGCTACAACGTATACCGCGGCACCGTGTCTGGTGGTCCGTACTCGGTGATCACTTCGCTCGATGGTACGACCGCATACACCGACAATACGGTCGTCTCCGGCCAGACTTACTATTACGTAGCCACGGCCGTGGATAGCAACTCGAATGAGAGCGGATACTCGAACCAAACTCAGGCGGTCATTCCGAATCCGTAAGCGTCGCGCTCAAAACGGCCCGGTCGGCGAACTTGTGACCAACTAACTGATGAGCCGGCTGGATCTTTTTTGGAATTGGCCACAGCGATGCGGATGTTGCATTTTCGTGCAACTGTTGCAAGAAGTATCATCTTGACAATGACATACGCCGGGTCTTTACTCTAAGAGGTTTACTTTAAGTGTTCCTGCATCGACTTTGCGGTAAAGAGGACTGAACGGGGTTGAAACTCCCCCTCTTGGGCGCTCTGCTGGCGTGTTGTATTTGGAGGGAATTCATGATGACCGTTAGGCGGAAATGGTGGCTTGGGGCTGCACTTTTGCTGTGTCTGGTGCCCTCATCTTTTGCTGGTAAGCCGCACAAGTGCGACAAGGACGGACCTGATCGGAAATGCCCCAAAGAGGTGCCGGAGGGTGGCTCTGCTGCGATCTACTTGCTCGGAGCCGGTATCACTTGCTTGGGGGCGATGTTCATTCGCTCTCGGGCCTCACGGAGTCTTTCTTAGTCTCAGGAAAAAATCAGCCCGCGCACGAGATTCAATCTCGCGACGCGGGCTTCTTATTTGCTTACTCCGATGTACTCGGACGAGTTTGGTGATCTGGCAAATCCGGGCCCGAGACCATCTTCGGCCGTCGATGCCCGGCTCGACTCTCGCCTAACGCCTCGATTCAACGGTTGGAGAGTGCTCCAACGACATTCGGAACTCAGTTCGCCGCAGGATCCAGAGTAGCGCTACCACCGCAACCACCGCAATACCAAGGAAAATGATTCCTCCGTTGTGATGGAGGTTCCCGCTAAGGAACCCAGGGTCTACTCGCGTTCCAAGTTCTGCGATCGTGAAGATGCGAAGTCCGTTCTTTGCCACAGACAGCGGAATTGCCGCCGCAATAAGCAGAGTTTTCCGCCACCATGAGCGCTGGAACAGATGCGCTAAAACCATGGTCGTGACGACCAGCATTAGACTGGAACGAATACTGCTGCACTCGCGTGCAACTTCGATATCCAGTCCCGGGATAGACAACATGATTCCATCCTGCGTCACAGGAACCCCAACCGCCCGAAACATGATTCGCGCCGCGAACGCGGACTGCTGTTGTAAGAATTCGACGATCCAGCTCAAAGCGAACTTGGGGATGGGGACCATCAAGAACAAAAAGCAAAGAGGAAACAGAAACGACTGAAGAGTTCTTGCTCCAAAACACAATAGGACGCTGGCGATCCACCAGGTCACGAGGGCGAACATACCGAGCGACAGCCGGACATCGTCGGGCCCGGCGACCATCCCCCATCTCGCATAACAACCGATCAGCAATACCAGAGCCAGCAGTGCCGAACCGATGCGAGGGCTCGGCTGCGGATCGATCCGGAGCGCTTTCGAATCCAGGTAAATGAGCGCGGCACTCAGGGGGAGAATCAAAAGGATGTGTGTGTAGGCCTCGTTCGCCAGCGCCAGACCCAGCGTGATGACCAGAGAATGCCACCAGAACAAGATCGACACAGCACACAAAAAGGCAAAGGCCAGAACTTGAGTTCGTGTCGTCATGCCATGTGGGAGTTTCTTCCGAGTTTCGAATTTCCATTACTGCCCACTGCCAGCTCCCGCCTGGTTCGGATGCCGCATCTAGCAGAATTTCGTGGAACTGTTTCCAATCGAACAATTGCAAACAGGAATCGTTTCGTTTTGTACTTCAACACGCTGCACATAGGGGCCGTTCCGTCCGTTGCCTCTAGCGAGGCAGCCGAACATGCAGAATCAGATTCTGGTTACTGGTGACGCCAGGTCCAGCAGATCGATTTTCATCCTGCGGTAGATCAGACAGGAATCGTCGCGTATCCAACATCGGGGACACTCGAGCCCCCAAAACGCTAGTCAGTCTTGCCGCGAAACTTCCCATACCAAGTAACCAAATTATTCTTCGGCTTGCGCTATATTGCGTTCGAAGTCGAAAATGTGCAAGACAACGCCCGAGAGCGTATAGAGCCGACTAACAATGCGTGGAGCCCATGAAAAAGGATCTTGACGGGTTACCTGATCTCGTTTTCTCATTAATTCTCTCTCACTGGCGGTGCCGGTCGTTCAGGGTCTGTCCTTGGATCCTGGGTATCAATGACTCGGCTCGTGCGTTGGAGGCGATTGGAACCCCATGAGCCATTGAGCAAGGACAGCACTCTCTGCTTCTGCTCTCCTCGCAGGACGGAGATGAATTCATCGGAAACGGACCTGCCGTCCCGGCAAACACAAGACCGGAAGAATCCCGCTAGTCTTACGATACTGCCGAGGAAGAATGGTTTTTCGGGCAAGCGTTCAACACACTTCAATAACTCAAACAGCGTACCACTTCCGAGAGAATAATCCATCCTCCCCTGACGAAACTTGTGTCTCAACAAGTTGTCGCCCTCTCCAGTATTTCGATGGTGGAAGATCTTGAGCTCAGAGAATGCTTCAACCTCCCATCCTCTCATCCTGGCCGAGGTCTGCGCATGCCAATCCTCTCCACCATACTCGAGAACCGCGTAGCCCCCGATCGACTCGTAGCACTGTCGACGCACGAGTTGTGCTGCATGAGTTATCGAATAAATCCGGTTCGAACGACGGCTTCGATACTCTCCGTGCATTTGTTCGCAAACAAAACCTCCAGCCAGCCCCAAGGTGGGACGCCTTTCAAAACGAGCGATGAGATCCTCGAAATACGAGGTACCCACGGACACATCAGCGTCAAGATTGCCAATAAAGTCGAAGGGAATGTCTTCCAAGAGGTGGCTTCCGGTTCGCAGCGCAACTACCTTTGATCGAAAACTTCGGCCAGGGGCCCTTGTCACCCGCAGAAAACGGATAATATCGTGCTTGGTCGCGTGCCTTTGGACAATTTCGTCAGTCGCGTCCGTAGAGCCATCACTCACGATTGCCCACCTCTTGGGCAGCAGTGTTTGAGACAGTACGGACTCAATCGTCCTTTCAATGTTCGCTTCCTCATTGTAAGCGGCAGTCATGAGGACGTACTTGTACCGTTCAACGGGCTGACGTTCTGCTTCGGACACTTCCATAGATTTTGTCGACATATTTGCTTTAAGGGTTATACCAGACGCGTTTCCATCTACGATCGGGCTGCGGAGTTAAGATACTCACGAATGCCGTCCTGCCAAGGTCTGAAAATATTCGACCCGTGGTTCTTCAGTTCGCGGTTTTCGAGAACCGAATATTTTGGGCGCGGCACCTTGGCGGGGAACTCATTCGGCGCGGCCGCTTTCAGGTTCACCCTGGTACCCGTCACTGCAAAGATTTCTCGGGCAAATTCATACCACGAACAGCTTCCTTCGGCCGTCGCATGATATAGCCCATAGAAGTCGGAGCGACTGAGTGAAACCATCTGCCGGGCAAGCTCCGCAGTTGAGGTGGGAGTCACGAATTCGCTGTCGACCACTCGCACTTCGCCGCGCTCTTTTGCCAACTTCAACATAAGCTCGATGAAGTTTAGGCCCCCCTTTGCGCGACAAGGGCTTCGTCCATAGATCGCTGATGTGCGCACCACAAAATGCTTCTCCACTGTGGAACGTACAAAATACTCGCCAGCCAGTTTCGTATTGCCATAGACGTTCAGCGGGTTGGGGACATCTGATTCTTCATAAGGACTTGCCTTGGCACCGTCGAACACATAGTCAGTGCTAACGTGCATCAAGGTTGCTCCAATATCACGTGCGACCAGGGACAAGTTTCTGACACCCAAGCCATTCACGGCGAACGCCTTCTGGGGCTCCCGCTCGCAATTCTCCACGTGGTGCATGGCTGCGGTATTGACTACGATGTGCGGGCGTAATTCCTGCAAGCGAGTTGAAACGGAATCGATATCCGACAACTCGATGTCGGAATGAGCGAAGGGAATAACTTCGTCCCCTTTTCTTGTAAAAGCCTCTACGACGTCGCTACCGAGCTGGCCGTTAGCGCCAATTACTGCAATCTGCATCGTCCGTGCGTGCCTTCCAAATGTATTGGTATCACTTTCATCCGACAATCCTTACATCTACCTTTCGAGGACCCGGCCCAGCGGCGGGACAGCCAACTGCGGCTCTTCGCCGTTTTCGACGAGTCTCACCGGATCTACACGCCAATTCCACTCCATCGCCACCTTGTAGAGCTGCAAGCGTAGATTCTTCTCCTCGCTCGGCTTAAAAAGTTGGACCAATCCAAACCCAACGCGCCGAACCAGGAGCCATGCCATTGAAACTTGACGGCAGCGAATCGCTCCGCGCCTAGCATCGTACTTGTAGAAATAGCGATAGCGAGTGACGTATTTGTCAAGTTCAAATCCAAGGGGAAACCGCTTTTTTGTCGAGTGCCCTTTGAGGTGCGTAATCGAGATATCCGGAGTGTAGAGGACCGAGTATCCCGCTTCCCAAATTCGGTGGCACAGATCGGTATCTTCGTAATAGTAGAAAAACTGTTCGTCAAAGCCCCCCAAACGCTTGAGCAACTCCGCCCTCACCAAAATGAAGCACCCTGCCAGCCAGCCGACGGTTCGCTCTCCATCGCCATTCCATCCGACGTAGACACCGGGATTGAACCAATTTGACAAACTTGCGAGCGCTCCGAGGTGGAGAGCCGCCATCCATTCGGACCGAATCGTCGGAAGAGGGCAGACATGCTCCTGATAGGAGCCATCGATGTTCACAACTCGGCATCCCAAGGCGCCTGCTTCCGGGTGCTTGTCGGCATAATCGACGATCTGATCGAGCGCGCCGTCGTGGATAATCGTGTCCGGGTTCAGAATCAGAATGTATTCGCCCGCGCTCGCCTGAATACCAACATTGTTTCCCTTTGCGAACCGAAGATTCCTTCCGTTTTCGATCAGACGAACCTTGGGGAATTTCTCGCGAATGAACTCGACAGATCCATCCGTCGAGGCGTTGTCAGAAACGATGACTTCAAAGTCGGTCGAGCGCGTGCCCGCATAGATCGACTGCAGACAATCGCCAATCACTTTGAGGTCGTTCCAGCACAGTATGATGACCGAAAGTTTCATCACGCGTTTCCTCGGAGGATCACGCCTCCATTTATGCGGCCAAGCCTCAGCTCGCTGCTGGCTACAGGCGTAGGTTCCACGCTGTCTTGATCGTCAACTAGACTGACCGACACTTGTTCATCCTGAGATTTCCGCCCCGCGCGCTCACGCTTTGCCTTCCGGACCGAACACGCCGTCACCGGGATGATTGCCAGCAAAGCGTACCACGCCACAATGGTCTGATCGAAATAGCCGATTCCGAAGAACGCGACCACGTTGGCGAACAGCGCTGCTCCGATCGCCCACGCGAACAGTTCTTGCTGTCTCTCGGGCGCCATCCGGCGCGCTTTGCCGATGTACTTGAAGCCAAAGACGATAACCGCCAGAAACGACAGCAAGGGAATCAGCCCAACGGTATCCGCAGTGCCAACGTATTGATTCGAGAGGTCCCACATATGCCAACCCCAGTCAGCATATGACTTCGTCCCGATCAACCACCAATCTCGGAAGTGCAGAATGCACTGATTGATGAGCTGATAGCGCTGGTAGGACGACGAACTGCCAGTGACATCGATACGTGAAATCAGATGCCATACCGGAGCCTTCATGACGATATGCAAGGACACCAGTGTGATAACGATGATCCACCTTACCGGGCGCATCCACTTGCGCATAGGCCAGAAGCTGAGAGCGATCAGCCCTCCCACATAGCCCAGCAACGCCGTGCTCGAGTTTGCGGCCAGCGCGATGATCGTGGCGGCAGCAATCGCCAGTGCCGCGAGAGTGCGACTCTGCCTGTCCCTCCACCACAAACCCACGAACAAAGGCAAGGAAATCGCTCCAAAGGTCCCCGCCAGGATGGGATGCCCAAAGCAACCGGCAGCCCGAAACTTACCATCACGCTCCAGCGACGATCCGTACATAGCCGCGTTCGCACCGCCCAGGTAGGCATAGTAAGGATTTCTTCCAGTTGCCTGTTCGTAGCTCATGATGGCGGCGACAAACAGGGCGATCCAGGCAAACATTCGAACTGCCCGCAACACGTCTGCCTCGTCGCGAATCAGGAATCGCAGCAGAAAGTATGCTCCGAAGGCCGAGTACAAATTGCCCAACTGAAAAATCACGGCGGATGATTCCCTATAGAGCAGGATCCCATCTAGGGCGGTGAAGATGGTCAACGCAATCATCGCCAGGTCAATCCTGTTCCATCCTGCGCCCGGCAGCTTTGCCCCTGAAAGCTTCACGCGCAGCATCCGAAAAGCGCCGAAGACAATCAGAACTCGCAGCATTGGGAAGTGTAGCGGCCCAATCAGCAGAATCTGGTCGAACGGGATGAGGATCGCTCCTGCAAGAAAGGCAGCGAGCGCCTTATTCCGTGACCCGAAGCAGATCAATACGCCCGCGATCAACACCGCGATCAGAATGATAGGGTGGACCAGCGTTTGGCCTACTCCGCCGCCGAATCTTAGGTTTCCCGGTTCCACTAGCTATTCCTGACCTGGGAGGGAAAGCCGCCCATAACGGTCCATAACTTGACAAGTCCGCAGAACCGTTCAGGAAGCAGAGTCGCCCCTGGAAACATCCTTTTGAGCTCACTTCCACTTAAGAGTCGAAGCTCCCGGACAAGCTCTCGGGCTCGGTACCGGATCTGGACAGGGGCCTCGCCAGCCGCATTTCCAACGCCGAATGATCGACACTCGCAATTCCACTGGCATCCATTGCCACCCCGGTACATGGAAATGCGGCTCCATGGGAACCAGAACTTGGGCGTCTGCACCCAGAACGCTTTGCCGACTCGCCCCATCTCCGATGCCGTACGATGCTGGTTCTCGTAAGTGAACAGATGCTCTATCACCGATTTGCTAAATTCGTTGCGTCACCGCTAAGCGGTATGACATTTTCGTGCCGCTGTTCTTCGGGCACACGATTCAGGCGGGATCTACGGTAACGTGTGTAACGAGCACGAATACGGTCGCCGATTGTTTTCCAAACAAGTAAGGCAGCATTTTTCATCTTAGAAGGCATCTTCAGTTCCCGTGGCATTTCAGTGCAAATGGGAAGCAAGAATAGTGATCCCACAAGGCCAACCTTACACCGGACGCCATGCAACAGCTTATTCCTGGATCCAGAGCGGGGAGCGCCCGAGGGTAGGTTCGGATGAGACTGCTAACCCATGGGCAACGTACTTCGGTAGATGTTGAAGTACTTTGTCTTCGTATGTAACTTCATGTGACGCATCTCTTCGATAAGAGTTCCCAGCCTGGGATTCACATACGCAATGATGACGTCCCGGGGTTGCTCTTGGAGTGAAGAGTCAAGCCGCGCCAGCAGTGGCTCCATTACCGGTTTCCGGAAGGGATTACAGAAGAACACCACAGTATCTCCAAGCGGAAACGGGTGGTCAGCTGCGTCGACGTTCACTGACTCGATCTCGAAACACTTTTGATTCGGGTTCCGATAGTTGCTAATGTTCCTTTTCGCGATCGCATCGAGTTCTGTGGCAAACTCGATACCGACAATTTTGTGAAATGGATATTCCGCTGCCACAAACAGCATTCTGCCTTTTCCGGACCCGAAGTCGATAAAAACATACTTTGAGAAATCAACAATGGGAAGAGATTCTAATACACGCCGCGCTTCTTTCGGATTTGTGGCAATATACGGAATGCCATGTTCCAGATTATTGCTGGTAATGCGCAGTTCTGACAAGTACACATCGCCCCGTGTATAGACTTTGTGTCGCCAGTCGAAGATGACATTTCGATACGCCGACACAAGCCGTGCCAATCCTGGTGTAAGAATAAGCACATCCTTGAGCAACCGTTTTAAGTGAAACCGGACTTTCGGATTCTGCTCCAGAAACTCCTCCAGCGCTTTGGTCTTATTTCAGGCCGAATATCTGAATATCTGCGCACCCAACCTCGATTTTCCCAGAAGTCGTTCTCACCTCCCACATCGAGAATCCTCAATGGCCGAGGCAGAGAGGCAACCAACGTTTGAAACTGCCGGAATCGTCTGGCGCGAAGCCTGTTTGCAAACGAGTTCGGGTCCTCGCTGTCGGCGAGACGTCGCATCATTGGGATCGAGAAGGCCATGTCAGTTGTGGAGACCGCGCATCATCAAAGCTAGACTGCATGTGTGTTCTGGCTCCACGAGGTATGCCCTGTCTCAACTAAAAGGAATCCGGTAGGAATGTGCTCATTCGCGATTGCATTTCTCAAAGGTGCCTCGCGCATGCCCCGCGAAGCTATCCCTTCCGCTTTGTCGCCATAACGAACGAGTGGAGGCTGCCGTTGCTGGAGGTGGAAAAGGTTGTACACTCGATGCGTTCGAACCCCTCTCGACCAAGGCGCGGTAAAGCTCTCCCTGTGCGTAGCTGATGCCGTGCATAGGGGGTTTGCCGCCCCGCCTCATACGAAACGCTGGTAGCCTGACTTCACATCGAGTGCCCCCAGGACACGAAGGTAAAGGAAGGCACAGAGCGCAGCAAACTTCTCGCTGACCGAGGCGGGAAAGATGTGAATCGGCAGATGGATCATCTGCCGCCAGGCTTCAGTGAGCGCAGGATCCCTTGGAAATAGCCATTCCCAGCTTCAGGGGGCTGCAAAAGCTGCAAGACGTGGCAGGAGAACGCTGCGTCAACACTGTTGTCGTCGAGGGGTACTGTAAATCCTTGCGTGGTGTGCCACTCGACATTGCCTGCCGTTACGTTTCTTGACGCTCGCCAATCATGTCCGTCGAGACATCGAGGGAGTGGTCGTGTTCGAACGCAGATGAGAGCTGCCTCGTGATGCGCCCCGCGCCGCAGCCAATCTCGAGAAATGTCCCGGCCGTATAGCCGTACTTTCTCCAGTGCTCCTCGAAATCCCGTCAGTCCAACGCACCTAGTGAATAAGACTCTTCCTCAGTCCATGGGGCAGCACCATCTACGTTCTTCTTGCTCCAGCTCGCCACTCCGAAAAGGGGATCTCGGCGGTCCCATTCGAGCCACTCTGAATCAGTCTTGAGAGCACACGTCACCTCTGTTTGTTTAGCCGAGTAGGGATTCCCTGACGGCTGTCTTGCTTCAGCAGTACGCTGCCGCCCGCGCACTTTGCCCGTCAAGTTTCGAAAGGTGGTCCTCTAAACTCTTCAGTGAATAACAGCCGCTAGGCCGGTAGGGGGATGTGGCGGAGGTGTAGACCCAGCCCACTCATATGCTCCAACATCCCAGGTTGAAGACCGCGCATTCGTCGTAGCACGGGCAGGACATACGGATTGCACCACTCCGTTTATCGTCTGCTCCGTGCAGGCATAGGTTGTATCATTCGTGCCAAACCCCCCCGGCCAACTTGAGGTCAGATTTGCGCCTACTCCGATAGGGCAGTTTGTCGGAATACCGTTGCAGGCAGAATTTTGTGGCGAATAGGCATATGCCCCACCGTTCACGTAGCCCTGGGAGGTAGCGTTTGCCATGGTAATTCCGACGTTGTGGTCTATCGCCGTGCTTCCAACTGGAACTAGAGGCGTACCTGTTACCGTAGAGCCGTTGACGTTTATGCAGTGATTGTTTTGAGCGAACCAGTTGTTGATTGCCGTGGCGTGGCCGCCGGTGATAATGCAGCCGTGTGGGAATCCCCACGAGACCGTATTATTCCAGAAGTAGAGGGACCATGTGCTCGTCCCGCTGTCTGCTTGGGGGACCTGGGGGCCGTTTGCCCCAGAACTCGCACCCATCACCCAAATATTATTCCAGACGTAATCCGTCTCACCGGCATTTCCGACCTGTAAGCCTTCGCAACCGGAAATATTGTGAATATAGTTGTCGTGGATGTAGTAGATTCCGGTTGGGCCTAGCGCCCCAGTCGTCTCAATGCAGTTGGGGTGAGAGATTCCGTCAAAGGAGGCGTTGACATTATAAATGTTATTGCCTCCCATCTCGCCCTGGTAGACCATCTTCAGGGCGTTCACAACATCGTGAATCACATTGTTGGTTGCGTTGAATCGTACTCCCCCACCGGAGTTAGTGGTTCCGTCGGAGTTGTCGATGACAGAATTAGTTAGCAGACAATTCACGCAAAAGGGAGAGGAGTTCGACTGCGTGATCATGCGGTCGGTATCAGTCGCTGATGCTCCTACTGTCCAGTGATGAACGTACCAACTATCGAGTGTGATGTGATCGGAAGAATTCGCTACGAAGATAGCTACGGTAAGAAAGCAGCCTGCGCCATTTTGCTGATCTGAGTTCCAGTAAAGATTCTTGGCCTCAATCCACTTCAACGTCAAGTAGTTCACCGAGTTCGCAATGAAGAAGATGTTGCTGTGATTTGCCGTGCATTCTGGGGGATTGATAACCGTCGAGCCGGCATCGAATACAGGACGATTCCAACCGCCCGGGCAGTTAGTCGTGTTGTACCACGTTACGTCGCGATCTATTAGAATTACGTGGCCTGACGTTCCACTCCATGTCCACGTAATCGGAAAACTGGCATTCGGCCAGACATCGCAACCGCGAAGAATGAATGTGTCCCCCGCGACTGGCGTGTGGCTTCCTGTCCAGGTCGCCATGCCGGGCAAATGGGCCCAAGGGGAAGTCTCGGAGGTTCCGCTGTTCGTGTCGGAGCCATTGGCGGCGATGTAATAGGGCGCTCCAGAGGTCGCCGCAAGGGCGTTACCAGCGAGTAGTACGCCGAGAATCAATGTGAAAAGGGCGGGGGAAAGTTTGCGATTCATCAATGGGACCTGTGTCACAAGATTGGGGACCTGCTCACAACAGGCCCAAGGGACAGCGTATTTTAGCCAGAGACCCCCGCCAAGTCACAAAGGGATTAGTCCCAAATGCCTCACGCGACGTGTTCAATATGGACCAACAGGCTTAGCCACTAGTGTCGAGTCTATTTCGGGAAATGCTGTTCCCTACAGCGTTATGCGGTCTCCCAGGACCTACGGAGAAAGACTGCACCAGGCAAAGCCATACGCCAGGGTATATGCAAATAGGCGCGGACCAACCCTTCGACGCTTGGTCTGATTCGTTCGCACCCTCGAGATATCACTGATATTTTGGTTGTTCGCTATTGGCGCGGCTAAAGTCTACGTTGCTGTGGGGATTCTAACGCGGTGAGATCGGAACCCGTTTTCTGGCCGGTTGGTCAGGGGTGCACAGTTGGCCGTGCACTCAACTTATTGGCCTCGTTGCGAGGTTCGGCGGATTCTGAGCCTTCAGGATTTCGCCCCGTTGGCGAAAAAAACTGCCTGATCTTGTGTTTCGTGGCCCTGGTGTATGGTTGCCAGCAATAAGCACCCAGGATTTTCAGCCGGAATTCCAACCGCCAGTCCCAGGGGTCAACCGCGACCCGTCCTACCACAAACTCACTTGCATCCCTCGAAACCGGGGTCGGCTCCGTCGTAAAGACTCGCTCATATCCTGCTTCCCGGCAATGGCGTAGCGTAGCACTGCTGAAAGAACCGTAGGGGAAGCCGAACATCGTGACTGGCCGCTGCAGGAGCAATTCGAGCTTCTCGCGCGAGCGGGTGATTTCTCTGGCCGCCGCTTCCGCGCTCACCAATGCCAGATCGGGATGAGTCAAGCTATGTGAGCCCACGCAAATCAGTTCAGGAAGCCCGCGGAGTTGCTCGGCCGACATCACTCGTTCTTCGGGAGAGTAGTACCGTTTACCCCATTCCGGATTGGTGCCCAGCACATCGGTCACCACAAAGACTGTGGCTGGAATTCCCAGTCGTAGCAGCACCGGGACGGCGTTCTCCACAACGCTCTCCAGCGCGTCATCGAAAGTAATGGCGACAGAATGACTACCCGTGGGAAGATCGTTCAGGTCGCTAAGGGCAACCAGTCTGGCGTGGCTGGAGACCATTCTCATCTGCTCTTCGAACTGGGCTTGATAATCGGGCGGAATGCCGTGGTAGTACAAGACCACACCGGTTCCGACCCACTTCTTGCCCAACATGCGGCGCACACCCAGCCATACAAAAGAGAGGACAAAATACGAAAGGCTGACCCCGAGTTTGATGGTGCGAAGGGCTAAACGTCTTGCCGAAGGGGTCGCTACACCTGGGGTCGCGCTCATAAGCTCACCTCGAAACCAGGCCTGCCCGATTCGCGGCCTCCGCCTTTCTTGCGGGACTTTGTGCTTCATCTGATCTGACCCAATCTTGATGGCACGTCCATTCGACGAGCGTTCGTCCAAACAGGGAGGCCTTGCGTGCGACACCCAATAGATGAAACCTTGTCTTTCTTAAAGAGGCCACCTGCGGCTGGTTCCATTGTTTGAACTCGATGTAGGCACGTGTCCTGCCTTCGGCCGCCAACTGATCCAGAATATACTCGACCAGCGACGGATTGATTCGCTGCCCGCGGAATTCCGGAAAGATCAGAAAATCGAACATGTGAACATCGTTGGCGCAGAGTGGATAATAGTGCGGTGCAATGGTTCGGCCGGTCAAAGTCCAGCCGTAGCCTGCGAGCTTACCTTCGCACCACACTAGCCAAAGCGACCCACCCGCGTGGAAGCGCTCGGAGAAATTTCGCCGACAAATCTCGGGATTCCAAAAGCTTGTGATTTGCTGCCAATCCGGCGCTGCGACTTCCTTCGGAGATGTCTTTCGTTCAACCTTGAGGTGGTTGGGTAGTGCCTTCAACGCGCAGGAGCGATCAAGGTCACAGTACAAAAGGACCGTCCGATTCCCCGATACGGCGCGGCGCAGGAATGTCGCCGTTCGCCCCAGAGTGGCCCTGAAACCGCGGCGTCTGCAATACGCTAACGGGCGTGAAAGCAGCTGGTATGTGCTCATTGTTCTAAATCGGGCGAATCTTGGACCGTCGCCGCACCCGGAATAGGTCCGCCAAAAACGAGCCCTAGGTGCTTGTTCACAGCTTTAAGGATGCCTGCCTCTCCGTTCTTTTGAGAGACTATGTCAAACCCCGCATTCTTAAGGATTGTTATGGCTTCCCGCATTCGGTTCTCATGACACTCCAGGGAGATTCTGGCTATCCTGCCAAAAGTTGCCGGTGACGTATTGGCCAAGATTTCGTATTCGGCGCCCTCGCAGTCCATCTTAAGAAAATCACACTTCTGAATATGCAAGTCGTCCAGCAGCGAGTTCAACGTCACGGATTCCACTCTCCGGGTTTCTACTCCCTTTCCACCTCTGTTGGTGTTGCAGGTGGACACCGTGCCCGACACAATCTCACCCGAAGCGTCCAATCCGACGAACAGCGGTATTTGTCCCTTTTTTCCTGTAACCGCAGCGTTGAACGCTGTCACCCGGTTCTCCATATCGTTCGTCGACACATTCCATTTGAGTACCTCAAAATTATCAAAGCAAGGCTCGAACGCATACACGGATGCACCTTTACTGGCAGCGTAAAGCGAGAAGAATCCCTGGTTCGCTCCGATGTCCACCACCGTCATGTTCTGGGCTAGGGAAAAATTTGGAATGTCGTAGTCCTTCTTGCTCCAAATTTCATAGAACATGAACAGGCAATGAGTGTAGCCCTTTACCGTGAGCCCCTGTTTCAACCTGATCGTTGCAAATCTGATTCCAAGCCGGTTCAGCAGGCCATAGTAAAGCCGATAACACTTTCCGGGCAGCCTGCGCTCGAGCAAGACAATTCTGAAGAGGCGGACGATCTCTGAGAAAGAAGTAGACAGTCTGTTCACGCGCTGCGCCGATTGTTGGACGTCTGTGACCATTTGTCGATGTTTGAGGGGAATCAAACCTGAGTCGCTGCCAGCCGAGATCTTCGAACTCTTCCACGCAGAAACTGGCTAGCCTTGACGAGAGCTGCGCTGAAGCCATTGTCGCAGGCGACAAATGAATCGATGTGGTGCACGTCGTCTCCGCAAAAGCCGCTCTTAAAAGAGTAGACACCCGGATTTTCCACCGGATCTATGCCGCCAAGATCGTAGTAGCGGATTCCGTTCTCTCTCATCCTCCTTATCATTGCCCACTGCAAAAGATACGAACCCTTCAGCTTCAGACCATTGTCGCTGGTGGCACCAAGCAGGTAGATCGCCGAATCCCCCATGGCAGAGCACACAATTCCAGCCACCGGTTCTTGGCCATGCAGGCAAATCAGCACATTCATCTGTTGATTGCCGGACAATCGTTCCTGGATCTGGCCGAACTCCTCAATGTCGACACTCGTTCGAAATCTCTTACGAGCCCACATTTCCGTGTACATCCTGCGGAAAACGCCATATGCATCCACGGCAGTCCCCTCCGCGACGCGGAGACCATTCTTCTCCGCACCGCTCAGCTTATTCCGCCATTTGGGATCCAGCCCCTCTCGCAATTCCTCAAGCGAAGGCGAGAGATCAAGAACAAAAGTTCTGTATTTTTCGGCACTGATGGGCCTATGGTCAAATTGGCCGAAAGCTAATTGGAAGATCTGAGCACGTACCGAGCCCGAGAATGCGTTCGGGAGTATCTCCAGGTGCAGTCCTCTTCTTTCGACGTACTCATGGCGAAGGGCCGTAGCCATCACACGCACGGTCTCAGGATCGAGTTCTCTCTCACGCAGGTGGCACATCGGCCCCCATCTGACGTAGGCGATCCCAAGTCGGAGATTCGCGGGTCGGATGATTCTCAGCTGTGCCATTGCGAGCACGTCGCTGTTGCGCTTCAGAATCAGATGACTGAGGTTCTCCTCCTGCCATCTCACCGCACCATAAGACCAGGTTTGGTAGATGTTGGCGTCATCGAAGCGACTCATCAGCTCCGGCCACTGCGATTCGGTCACGTTGTCCACTTCGATTTGGTAGGCGTTCCCAGCCATCGAATCCCCAGCCATGGCGGAGGATTCGTGTTGCCTGTCTCCACTCACAACCAAGGTTTTCATGCGACGGCGTTTGCCATATCGTGAATGTGAATCCCGTTCTCTATTTTCCTGAACGTCTGGATATTTGAGTACAGGGGATTGTCAAGATCCTCGAACTTCTTGAGATTGTCGATAAGCTCGAAAACGATCGACTTCACGTCACCGGCAGGATGGAAACTCAGCACGTTCGCCGCTTTTTGCGTGGATACCTTGTAGTTCCGGAAATCCTGGATGTGCTTGATGTCCAGGTTCACTTGCAGGTTCATACGCTCTGCGATTGCGCTCTTGACGAGATCTGCCACCTCGCCCACCGTGTAGTTCCCCGAAGCTATGTTGAAGATCCCAGAAATCTTCTCGTTCGCTTCGATCGCACGGATGTATGCCGTTGCCGCGTCGTCGATGCTGAGCAAGGGGCGCCAGATCGAAGGATTGTTCACCGTGATTACCCGGTCCTTCATGGCCGACTTGAACATCGTGTTGATGATGAGGTCCAGTCGCATCCTGGGGCTGTAGCCTGAAATCGTTCCCTTCCTGAGCGAGATCACGGAGAAATCGTGACCGCTCAGCTGCGTGACGGCCTGTTCTCCCTGGAGTTTCGAGATGCCGTAGGGATAACTCGAGCTAACCGGTCGAGTCTCGTCGAACAGTTCATTCTCGGTATACCCATACACTGAGCAGGAACTCGCGTAGACATAACGCTTAACCCCGGCGATCTTCGCGATGTACGCAAGATAAGCCGGTGCGGCTGCATTAAATACGAAATTCTTGGCCGGGGAAAACTCCGCCATCGGATCATTGGAGAGTCCGGCCATAAAGACAACCTGGTCATACGCCTCGAGATCCTCCACCGTAAGCTGGAAAATATCTTTGTTCAGAGTGCCGACTTGGCGTGGCAGATGGTTGCCGAACCAGAAGAGGTCGACGACGTCGACTTTGTAGCCGCGCTCGAGAAGCCTGGGAATTAACACTGACCCCAAGTAGCCAGCACCTCCCGCAACGAGTAGTTTCATGATTAGCTCCGTATAGAGGTTTCCGTTTCAACTTGTGAAGAATATGAGAAGTTGTCTGATTCTGGCGTTGCCAGCCACTCTGATAGACTGCGTGCCAGACGATCTTTTTCAGACAGAACTACGTCTGACAGGGGCCACTTGATGCCGATTGCGGGATCATTCCAGCGGATAGCTGCTTCCGCTTTGTTGTTGTAGATGCCCGTGCACTTGTACTGGATCTCTGTTAGATCGGAGAGCGCGCAGAAACCTCTGGCGAATCCCGCCGGAGCCCATACACAGCGGCGATTTTCATCCGAGGCTACGATCCCCATCCATTGCCCGAGAGTTGGTGAACCTTTGCGTATATCCACTGCCACCAGGAAGGCTGCTCCGCGCGTTACCCTCATGATCTTCCCCATGGGAGGATCCCATTGGAAATGCAAGCCTCGCAAGACTCCCTTTGCAGAGCGCGAATGGTTGTCTTGCACAAAGTTGGTCGGCAAGCCGAGCAACTGGAACTGATCGGCACGAAAGGTTTCCGAGAAGAAGCCCCGGCCGTCTTGGAAAATCTCGGGAGCTACTACCGCAACATCTCCCAAGTGCTTTGATTCAATCTTTATCTGCACGCGTTTGCGCCTCCGAATGTCTTCAAGCCAGCACCGCTGGTTCTTCCACCGCACGTGCCGTCCATCAGGGGAGTCCTGGGTGTCCAGTGCCTTCCGCTCCGCGAACCATGGTTGCAGCGGAAGTCCCCTCCAAGGAACGGCTGGTAGAATTCCTTCTCTCAAACTCCCGCAGAATTGTCTCCACGATCCGCGCCGCGGCCTTGCCGTCCCATTTCTCAGGGACCCGCGCTTGTTTGCGCCCGTTCATCTGATCTTTCACTGCCTTCCGGATGTTCTCGCTGCTGGTGCCGGCAATCACATTGGTTCCACAGGTCACGGTCACCGGCCTCTCAGTATTCTCTCGAACGGTGACGCATGGGACCATGAGGCAAGTGGTCTCCTCCTGAACTCCGCCGGAGTCGGTGACCACCAATGCGGCGTGCTTCATCAGGCAGAGGAAGTCGAGATATCCGAGAGGACCTAGTAAACGAATCCCAGCGGGTTCGCTTTCATTGCCGGGTTGAAAGAAATGCTCCAGGCCAAATTCAGCGATCCGCTTTTGGGTTCTGGGATGGGCAGAAAAGAAAACGGGGCAGGATCCGGATAGTTCCTGCAGGCCCTCCAGGATGCTGAGAAATGTGTCTCGATTGTCTACGTTCGACGGCCGATGCAGGGTTAGGAGTGCATAGCGTCTGACGCCATTCGTCGATCCGTTGGAACGGCTCCTGAGGCCGACCTGATCCAGGATCGCAGATTTCTCGGACTTCTCCTCCGAAGCCAGGAGCGAATCAATCATCGTGTTGCCTACGAAGTGAATCTTTTCCGGCATGACACCTTCGCGGCAGAGGTTCTCTTTCCCACTTTCCTCAGTCACGAAGAGCAGGTCGGAAAGATGATCGGTGAGAATGCGATTAAGCTCTTCAGGCATCCCACGGTCGAAGGAACGCAGCCCCGCCTCGACGTGCGCGATCAAGGGGCGCTTTCCGCGTGAGTCCGGCGAGATTTTGGAGGTTACGAGAGCACACGCGACGGTGGAGTTCACATCCCCGAAAACGACGACGACGTCAGGCTTTTCCTCGATTAGGACTCCCTCGAATCGCCGCATGATTTCTGCGGTCTGCACGGCGTGTGAACCGGAACCGACTTCCAGGTGAACGTTCGGTTTGGGGAGGCCGAGGTCCGAGAAAAACGAGCCCGACATGGCTTCATCGTAGTGTTGCCCAGTGTGTACAAGCACAAGTTGGATTTTCTCCTCCGGAGTCGCCTGCGGTTCCCCTGATAGTGCCGCAACTGTGGCATTGTGATCGTGGATTTTGAAGACAACTGGGGCGGCTTTCATGAAGTTTGGCCGGGCTCCAACCACGATCATGATCTTCACGGCTAATACTTTTCGGAAACCGCGCTCTGGGCAATCGCGATCGTGGTGCAATGCTTTTCCGCGACCGCTTGATATGGTTGACCGGCCCTGGTCGCAAACGCGTACAGCAACCAGCCGAGTTCATAAGGACGGCACTCGAACAACACTTTCAGGTCCTTTCTTTCTTTGTATGGTCTGTCCTCGCTCCCCAGATTGAATGCCGCCTTCAAATACCTCTTGACCTGGGATGTGGGCCAGAACTGGCATCGCCAGATTACCTGGGCCGAATCATCTTCCATATTGAACCTCAGCTCGTTCCCCACGTTGATCCACTTCAATCCCCGATAGATCCACGGCGTGAAATCGCATTGCGCGGCTTCACCCAATGCGAACAGGGCCATCGGCCCCATGGCATGTTGGTGAACCGAAAACACCGGATATCCTTCCAGCACTCGACCAGTCAAAGAATCATAGTGCCACCACCATTGTCCCAACGGCCCTTGAGCCTGACACAGGCCGCGTCCACACGGGAGAGTCGCCTCCATGGCGCTTTCCTCCTGATAAGCCTGGGAAAACCTAGTCATCGCGTAGATGGGATAAACCTGGTCGGCAAAGCTGCCGATTCGGCCTCGAGTCATGCCTTCCACACTGCCTTCCCGAGCCAGATGGCCGAAGAAGCCTTGCTCCCCGCGGTTTTTCTTGAGCATTGCAAAGGTCTTGAACGCCAGGTCTCTCAGTCGCGGGAGTTTTTCCGGGCAGGCCAGTGCCCAATTCGATAGGCCAGTGAGAAACCAAGCCAACTCCATTGTTACTCCCCGTTTTGCGCTGCGATAGCGAACCAGGGCAGTCCCAAGTTCGATGCGGCCTTCCAGTTCAGCCAGGCGTTCAGGCGCCACCAAGGAACATAGCCACAGAAGCAGCCCGAGATCACCAACATCTTTCACCCAATCAAGATCCGTCAGCAGGGCCTGCAGGGCAGGCTTCACTTCGATCGGGGACACTCCACCTGCCTCTTCCAGCCGATGAAGACCCATCAGGGTCATCATGGTGTAACGTGGCGAAAGTCCTTCCGGAACCATACCCCGCTCAGTTTTCTTCAGGCTGTAGCAAAACAGCTGTCGCTGCTCGTTAAACATGGGTACCAAGCCGCGAATGGCTAGTGCGATGAAGCGCTGCACGGTTGCGTGCACCTCGTCCGGTTGCTGCGCCGTCGACCTTCTGGCGTCTGTCATTTCCCGAATGCTCCCACCGGTGTAAGTCATAGGTTCTGATCAAAAAGCGATACGAGGGGAGTGGTTCCTATCCAATATGTGTGTACACGATCCGGCCAATCATTGGGAGGACTGCTGGCGAGACATGCTTGAGCACATACTTTACCGCCCTTGACTTCCACTTCGAGCTGTATAAGTCAAACAAGTGTGTAGAGCTGTCCGAAACGCCGTATCTCGTATAGCTCAGAACGGACTGGGTGGCGCCCCAACGGCTTTTGAAAGTGATGAGACCTTGTTGATCTGCGTTGGTGCGCCCAAAATCCAGGAACCGCAGCCCGGAGGATTTTGCTTCCTGGATGGCGTTCCAGAGAAGCAAGTGCATGCAGCCAAGATTGTTGAAACGCGAGTCGCAGCAGCCGTACTTATAAGTGAGCGTGTCCTTGTGGCGGATTGTGACGATCGCCGCGATAGGCCGATCGCCCTTAAGTGCCACGCGGATCTTTAGCGCGTCGCCGAAGCAGTCCATCAGATTCGCAAACCACTTCCTGGATTGCGGCGCTAGTCCTTGCCGCTTCCGGGTCAGAGTGAAAAGCCGGTAATAATCGTCCAGAAGCGCTTTCGTGGACCCTTCGCGATACGTGAGGCCTTCGCGCTCCGCACGGCGAATTTTCCTTTGGATTGAACTCTTATGGAAATTGCTAAAGATCGCATCAATGTGGGGCGCGAGATCCAGTGAATGAAAGGCGTAGGTCACTGCCGCGTGACGGAGCTTAGTGACTATCGCGAAAGGTTCTAGCGGACGAATTTCCAAATAGCTCCATCGTTCACGCTCGACCTCCCGCTCCAAGGCAGCAGAAAGAACATCATGATCTTCTGCCGTATCCACGAGGGGCTCGCAGTGATCCGAGAACGGCAACGAAACCAGTCGCCGACCGGTCAACCAGCTCTCGACACGGCAAAATACGATGCCGTTCTCCAGGTCCTGTCCGGCTGGAGATGTTGTGTAGGCAATGGGCTCGTATCCGTATGTCCGCGACAGCGCCTGTAGCCATGGAGAGGAGTGAAACACCGAGGCGCGAGGGTGTCTCTGCAAGAAACTGTCCCAGCGAAGATCTTTGAGTGGTTCGATGCAATGGGCCACCTTAGGTTCACAAGTCAATTGTGTGACTTCTGGGAAGCCAAGGTACGCGGCGCAAGACGTTATGATTAGGTTCCTCGGGCAACTACCGAACTGATGATGGTCTACTCTCAGCGATTCTGCGAAGGCTCTTTTGGAAGCCACCCTGGGACCATGGTGAGGCTGCAATTTCATCGGCACAGTGGACTTTGCTTGGCCGATTCTTGAATCTGGCCTTTTCGGCATTTGCGAGTGCACGCGACTGCGCCCTCGATCTTTAGAATCCAGCACCGAGAATATGTTATCCACGATGCACCGGAGTACCGGGCAATTGCGATCTTCTGGCTTGGCTGGGCGGTTCCATCGGACTAGCTTGATCTTGGTATGGATATCGCGAGTGTTCTCAATCATGATCAGCCGGCCCTGCTCTGCCAAATAGCGGTCCACAGCTCCAATTTTCCCGCGAAAAATGCTGTAAACCGGCACACCCAGCGCCGCCGCTTCGCGATTCATCGTGCCACCGCCGCTAACCACCAGATCGGAAAACCAGATCAGATTCAAACCGTCAAGAGGTGCGTTGGGCACCAGCATGCGACCGGAAGAGATCAGATCGCTCCAATCTGCTCGCAGTTGCCGGCCCTGTCTCGCGTTTCGAGGTAGGGTTACTGCTCGCACCTGTGGGTTGGACGAAAGTAGTCGCAGTGTTTCCGCGAACAGTATTTCACTCTCAGGATTGTGGTAATGCGCCTCCGTTGCTGGAGGGCGCACGGTCACGACCAGATTATCTTTGGAAATCCCCAATTGGGGCAAGATTGACGGATCTGGACGAAAACGCGGTATGTAGACGTCCTCCTTGAGACCTGGGTACCTTAACAACCTGTCTGTCTTTCTGACCATAACTCCATCCGGTATTACATCAGGCATAAAGACCCAGTCTGGCTCGAGAAACCCGGTTTTGGTGGAGTATTCATAGTCATGCATCATGATGGTCGGGATCCCCAGGGCCTTACAGATCAGCAGTTGTGCTCGGGAGCCGTGCGAAATCGCGACATCCGGACGCACCATGGCCGCCGTAGGAGCCAACTGCAGCGTCCTTAAGCACGTACCTAGCACTTTCAGGAACTTATTCTTGCCATAGTGTCTGCCAATCACTTTGCAAGGCAGATGGAAAAACTCCAAGAGCTCGCGCACCTGATAAATGTTCCTGGCGGTCAGGACGAGTTCGATGCCTTGCTTTTCAAGTTCTTCAACGATTGGCAAGAAAAATGGCACATGAGGGGAGTTATCGATATCAATCCAGACCTTCTTCCGTGTCCCGGATTTTGGCAGCGGTCTGTGAATCCGCATCGGATCTTGCGCTCCGGCGTCTTGATCGAGTTCCAGCGTGGTTTTTGTCATGACACCCTACTTTTTTGACCGTTCTGTTCACACCCAAGTCCGTCGCGTACCCAAGCGCGACGTTCGCTCCTTCAGCAACGATCTCGCCTGCTTCTCCGGTTGCACTTCCTGACCTGGCTCGTTCAAGACGCGAAGCCTAACGCCAGGAATCCCTTCCCAATTGAGCCCAGTTTTGTGTCCAGGAATTCCGGCGGAAGGTAAGAAAGTCGCGCAGTGACTTCCGTTTGTCCGTACATGACGATATCTGGGTGGTCGGCAGCGTTTCTGGAAGTCACCTCCCAACAACCGTGGCTTATTGGAGGCGAGGAGACGGTTTATGATTTGAGAAACGGCTTAAGCGACGAACCTCGCAAACATCGCGGGGAGAGTCGCATATTCTAGCACATAATATTAGGGATATAATCGCCTTCGGCGGACGTGTCCAACCGAACCGACGTAATCAACGACTACGTAGTTGTTCCTCGAGGTAGTCCGATATCGGGCCAATTTGAGCGAGCTTCTCAGGGTCCAGACCCGCCAACTGGAGCGGGCCGCCGAACCGCTCCTCCAAGTTGAGGAGCATTTCTAAGATCCCAAGAGAGTCGATGATACCCTCGCGCAACAGGTCGTACTCATCACCGATATCTGGAGGCGTAATACCCCGCTGCGCGAGCTGTCCTGCGTACATTTCAAGCAACAACCCTCGAATTTCTTCCGCGGTTATCCCGTTCATTTTCCTCCTTCCTCCAGCGTTTTCAGTAGAGCTCTTCGGTCAACCTTACCATTGGCGTTCCGGGGCAGCACGTTCACGAGCCGGTACTCGCGCGGAACCATGTATTGGGGCAGCCGAGCCCGCGCTCTGCGATCAAGAACCTCGAGGTCGACCTCGGCTGTTTCTAGAAAGGCTACGACCCCACTCGCCCCACAGCGCGTGCGAGGCCAGCCGACGACAACCGCGAAAAGCACACCGGCCTCCTCCCTCAGCACTGCCTCGACTTCACCGGGCTCTACTCGGAAGCCATGCACTTTGATCTGGTCGTCGATTCGACCAAGGAATCTCAAGGGTTGCCCGGCGTTCGGTCGACGCACAAGATCACCTGTTCGATAAAATATTCCCGTGTGTTGCGGCACTCGAACGAAAGATGCGAGGGTCTTTTCGGCGTCGCTAAGGTATCCAAGGGATAGCTGAGGACCAGTTCCGACCAACTCACCGGTGGCTCCTGGGACTACTTCCCGAAGATGCTCATCGACAACCAAGAGTTTGGTTCCTGGCAGTGGTTCGCCGATTGGCACAACGCCCAGCTCGCACTCCATCGGCGTTCGTGAGCAATCAAACCGGTACACAGAACAAGCGATAGTCAACTCGGTGGGACCATAAAGATTCTCCACGATCGAGTTCGGTGCAGCCGAAAGCCATCGTTCAACCGTTTCAAGAGGGAGGGCCTCGCCGCAAAACAGACTCCATCTGAGGCTTGGGTACTGGTTGGGATTAAGCGCACCAAAACGATGCATAAAGGTGGCCGTTGAAGGGACCGAGAACCAAATGGTCAGGCGGGCTTTGTTGATGAACATGCCGGGCGAGATTGTTTCTTTTGAAGAGGGACAGCAGACGCACGCCCCGGCCTCCCATCCCATGAACATGTCGAAGGCGGACAAGTCGAAAGTCATGTCGAAGTATTGGGAGATCCGATCCGTCTCTCGAACCTGATAGCGCTTCATCGCACCGTCAATAAAGGCTCGGACGTTGGATCTTGTAACCATCACTCCTTTTGGTACACCAGTACTTCCCGACGTGAACAGGACGTAGGCTATGGCCTTAGCAGCGACCCGAGGCATTTGCCACTCATGTGCCGGTCGCATTTCCGCCCTACCAACGAAGCGGTGCTGCGGCCATTTGATGGATAAATCGCGAATGCTATCGCGGTGAGGTAGAACCACGATCATTGGGATAGAGATCCCCTGCAACAAGTCATTCAGTTGTTTCTCGGAAGACTCGTCTACCACCAGAGAAGTGCAACCGGCGCGCGCGAGCATCGTCCGGGTGCGCTCAACCGGAAAGGTCTGATTCAATGGTACATATCCATGCCCACTCATCAGGGTCCCCAGCACTCCCTGAAAAGCGGTTCGGGAGCGATAGGCGAACACGCCAATCACCTCTGATTCGCCAGGGTCGTAGTATTGAAAGGTCGCGGCAAGCGCCGCAGCCCGATCATGCAGTTGCTCGTAGGTCAGCGTCTCTCCGCCAACTTCCAGTGCAGGACAATGCGGGTACTTCGAACTGCTGATCAGGAATCCCGAGATTAGTACGTCTGGCTCGTGTTCTGTCTTAGGTTCGATCTGAGCGACACGCATTTCAGCTTTCATTGGCTCCTCTCAAGTCGGTGGAAATACTTCCTGTCTGACAGGCTCATCGGACAGGTCCTCCATCAAGAGGGCGACGAAAGCTCTCCAGATCGAGTTCTGCGAGGGGCTTTTCCCACCACCGCGAACACAGCAAATCCGCGATGAGCTCCTTCTTGAACCGGTAGCGCACCACGCGACCTGGATGTCCGACCACAACCGCGTACGGCGGGACATCCTCGTGCACGACCGATCCGGCCCCGATTATTGCACCGTCTCCGATCGTCCTTACCGAAGGGAGAATGATCGCATAGCATCCGATCCAGACATCGTTACCGATCACAATAGGAAGACGAGGAATAAAGTCTTCGCTGACCAATCCCAATATAGGATTATTGAATAATGCGTGTGTTGACTTGACGTTCATTCCGTGGTTCCTATTAAACGCACGAACCGTCGGGTAGATCGAGCAAAACCGCCCAATTTTCGTTCTGTCCGGAAAGGTCCCGGGCACGAGCGCGCCGTCTGTGTAGAGGCCAACCTCCACTCCGTGGTACTTGCGAATAACTTCCCGCAGTGTCAACGAATACAGTTCTCCACCCTCAAGTTTTTGTAATAACCACAGTATCGGCGCACGAATTCGAGGGCGCACGAGTCCATAGAGCCAGCAAAGCAAAGGACCGAACGAAGACTTTCTACCTTCCCGGTGCCGTAATGCGGGGCGCGTTGGCAAGCGAGTCTGCCCAAAAAGAGTTCGATCCGATATTTCCATTTCGGTAGTGTTCCCTGTTCTTTTGAAAATAAGTTATCTCTTAAGACACCGCGTTGTCGTGCGCAAATCTAGGCCTTCGGCTCAATATCAAACCGGCAAAGCCGTAGGCCACAAAACAACCGAATACGCCCAGCCCAACGGTTAATAGCGGACGAGCCATTGTCATGATCGGTCGCGCCACGAGATACACGAGCACCAAACTCGCCGACACTGCAGCTTCACGGATGAAGATTTTTGCGTATTCAGAAAGCTCGATCCCTATCAAATAACGTGCTCGGTCGAGCTGGAGCAAGAAGCCAACCGTGATTGAAATGAAGCTCGCCATTTGTGCTCCAAGTGGTCCCAGCCACCTCGCTAATGGATATATCAGAATTATCATTGCGACAGCCATTGCGGCGACACATCGACGATGCAGTTGCGGAGCTCCCGTAGCAAAGATCGCGCATGTCACCAGACCATTGATGATGTTAACCAGGGCGCTGCCCGCAGCTAGGACGAGGGGGCCAGCCGCAACCCCGTAGGGCCGTCCGTAAATGAGCGTAAGGAAGGGTCGTCCACAGAAGTACGCAAAAACGACAGCAGGCATCCCAAGCAGCACAACTACTTCCGTCACTTGAAGAACAATGCGAGCTGTACGCGTCTTATCATCTTGTATCTGGGACAATGCAGGGAAGAAGATTTGCGACAACAGATTTAAAACAAACAGTGCCGGAACCTGCGCTACTGAAATGCCCAGCGAGTAATAGCCCAGTTCTGCGGCTGGAATAAGTTTTCCCAACACGAACATATCCGCGCGCGTAAAAATGAACCTAATGGGCGCAAGGCCGAATAAGCCCTTTGAAAACTTGAGTAAATGCCGGACAGCTGCTCTATCCACTTTGAGTGACGGAAGGTAGGGACACATTATGTATGACAGTACACACCGACCGGCGCTTTCAGCACACGCACCAATTACCAGGGCCCAGACGTCGCGAATCAAGACACCAAGGATGACGGTGGTAACAACCCCGAGAATCCCACCACCATGAAAGATCGCTGCCCACCGGGACAATCTCATTTCCTTCAAGGCGACATAAGAGTTAGCGCTCATGGCACCTTCAAGTAGTATTCCTAACGTAGCGACCCGTAATAGGTAAGTAAGTTCAGGGTTCGTGTAAAACCTGGCAACCCAAGGTGCAAGCGCGAACAGAACCGAATACACCGATAGAGCTCGAACTAAAGCCATCCACCACACCGCGTTCACGTATTTGGGCTCACTACCCCTAGGGTTTTGGATCAACGCGTCTTGGACCCCGATTTCTGTAAACGCTTGAAGGAGGCCCGCAACCGACATGACGATGGCCATCGTTCCGAACTCTGCCGGCGCAAGCAGTCGAGCCAGAGTCACGTTCCGAAGGAATCTGAGACTTTGCTCAGAAACACTACCGACCCCGAGCCACGCACCACCACGAAACACTCTCGCCTTAAGGCCACTACCTTCAAGGAGTGATTGGACGCTTGACATGATCTTGCCGTAACCCTCTGATGCCTTTAACACCGGGCTTCTGCTGTTATCCGATTTCAAACGGTATCGACCTTTCAGATTGATGTCTTAACTATGCTGCAGCGGCTACACGATCCACTACCACCATTGTGACTGTCTATAGCGCAAGAGTTTCGTGCTCTGAAGAAAGCCTTTCGGCTATCGATGCTATGCTGAGTAGTTGTGCGCCACGAGTCTGTCGGCAACGCCGTCTGCGAAAGACTTCAACTCTCGATTTTGCCGGTAGGCGTAGGCGCGCTCCTTGTTCACCTGTCTCGCTGCGTTGTGCAGACAGATCTCCTTGGCAGACAGGGCACAGAACTGAGCCAATGTCTTCACCGCTGGGTAGGGGTCAGATAGTAAGTCTTCGTATTTGATCTCGAGAGCGCGGCCAGGCATCTTGTGTGTGTAGTAACGCGCTTGTGAGAGATATTCCTCCCAAAGTGATAAACCTCCATCCAGAGATGCACACCGCATGCTTGGGATGAAGCCAGCCACCTTCGGCCTGATCCAGTGAAGAGATCTAAGTTTGTAATAGAGCCGCTGAGTGGACGTGCGTTGCATTCCGTGCAACGTTCTCTCCATTAAGCTATTGGCTACGTCTACTCCGTGTCGGTAAACGTGAATCACCTTGGCGGTTGGGAATATGTCGAGCCACAAAGGCAAGGTGTATGTGTTGAGCGGGTTTTTCCAACCCCAAGGACAGTCCAACTCGAACGGTGTCCCATAGCGCAGGTACTTCCGCCATCCGAGAAATGAAATAACCCTAGGCGACTCCATTAAATATCGAACGATGTAATCCTGGGTTAATGGCCGAATGTCCTTGTTTCGTAATAGATAGTTAATCGGATCGGGGTGGTCCCAAGCGGCTCCACTCTGGGACATCAACCATTCATTAATCGTGCGGAAAAAAGTGGCTTCCTCGTTACCTTCTCTGGTCGCCCCAACAAAGAGACCTAAATCTTCAAGCATTCGGGTGATCAGAGTAGTACCCGATCGGTGCATTCCGATAACAATAACAGGTGAGTAACGAGAATTCATTCAACCTCCATCGAGTGTAAGGTAGGTGTATTGCAGGGCGCGAGGTGCGTAAATATACGTAGTGCTTGTCGACTGTGGACGGATGAAGTGTCTTCCGGACAATTTGGTATTGCCATAGACATTCAGAAGGCATCATCGCTGAATAGAGCTCTAGGCGTTTGCAACAAAATCTGTATATCTAGCCACAAGGACCAAGTGCGTGCGTATTGCAAGTCCAGACGCACCATATCGTCAAAACATATGCGACTGCGTCCTTTTACTTGCCACAGACCTGTGATTCCGGGCTTGACCTCCAGAACACGACGGCGATGCCAGATGTCGTAGTCTTCGCATTCGTACGCAATGGGCGGCCTCGGGCCAACGAGGGACATATCGCCTGTCAGGACGTTGATAAACTGCGGAAGCTCGTCGAGACTCGTCCGGCGGAGAATCCGTCCAATCCTCGTTATCCGCGGGTCGTTTGTCATCTTGTAAACTGCCTTGTTCCCGCCCTCCGTTCTGCCATCATATTTGCCTTTGATGACATTTTTCATGAAATCCTGGTGGATTTTCCGGTCATTGTTCGCATACATAGATCGGACTTTCAGGAAAGTAAACGGTTTGCCGAATTGGCCGAGGCGCTCCTGCTTGAAGAGAATCGGTCCCTTGGAACTTAGCTTGACCAGCAAAGCGACCAGGAGAAATATCGGAGACAAGAACAAAAGTGCAGTCGCGCTTCCAACGATGTCCATCAATCGTTTGATCATGCGCGCAGAGTTCTGTGCTTCATTACGATTTAGAAGATCGGGATACAAAGTCGGATTGCCTTGAGCAGTGTGCTGAGTCCAATCCTCCGGAAAGACGTGCAGAGAAATACTGATCTGGCTAAAGTTCTGCAGAGTGAGGTTGTTTCGTAGCGTCTCGCTAACCCAGCTCATCACGGTGCTAAGAATCGATCCACGATCGTCCACGCTGATTTCTGTGAACATGACCCCTACGACGGAGTGGGCCTCATACCAACCGGTGACGTCAGTCTCACGTGTGGCCAGCGATAGAGCAGAGAGAACCTGGCCTAGCACTCTTCCGTTCCCATCAGAAGGCAAGCAGCTCCCCGCATCCAAAAGCATTAGCAGGAATGGTTGGCGGGAGCGTTCTGTTCGCTTCCTCTCCACTGCGATCATTCGATGAAAGGATTTTTCATCCAGGACACTGCACTCACGGCTGGTCGCAGGCCGAGTCAGCGGAACAGAAACAGCCGGATTAGAACGGCATAAGTGCGCGACTTTGTCCCCTAGTTCTGCTCCACTTTGTTCTGGAGGAGGAACTAATGCATCGCTTCCTAGCTTGGACATGGGGTTTTTTAGGACCTGGAGGAGAAACCATCTACGAATCTGAGTGTTCGACGTACCGCCTACAATTGGCTACTTTCCCTGGTCAGCACTATGGTTGGTCTGCAAACTCTCGTAGCACTGATAGTGCGTCTCGCGCTCATCAATCATGCGATTCGATGCTCGCCCCAGTTGGAATTCGCGATGGATACTGACGAGGGCTGCTTTGATGTCTTTCTTTGCCACCACGAGCGAAATGGTGCACTCGGTTGCCCTTCCAACAAGCGACTGCGCTGGTTGCCTCGCGCCCCGCAACAAATACCTGCGCATTCACGGCGGATCGATGACGAAGCAGTGAAGGCCAAACCAACGTCTTGTCTTGTTCCACCAGGGCCCGACACTAGCAGCAACAGACTAACGAGAATATCCATTCCTCGTTTGATGGACCGGCCAAAGCGGTTAGTTCCGTCGCGCTTGTTCAGATCAGGATAGAGCGTCGGATTACTTTGACGCTCCGGATTTTTCCGATCCCACTCCTCCGGGAACAAATGAAACGAGAACTTGATCTGGCTGAACTGTTCGGTCGTAAGCCGGTCGCGAAGGACATCGCTGATCCGGTAAAGGATGGTGCTGAGGATGAGCTTGTTCTCCAGGGTGAGCTCAATGAACATCACTCCCACCGCAGAATTCGTGTCGTACCAACCCATGATGTCGGTTTCACGCGTGGCGGTCTGTAGCGCGGAAAGAATGTCGAGAAGAACCCGGCCATTCTTTTCGGTCGGCAGAGTGCGCCCCGTTTCCATGAGCAACAGAACAAACGGACGCTGCGTATGCTCGCTACGCTTTCGCTCAAGCGAAATCATCCGGCGGAAAGCTTCTTCCGAGAGGACTTCATTGGAGCCTACCCAGTTCTGCGGTTGGGACTTCCGATCAACGGATCGCGGATTTGCCAATGGTGACGGCACGGGATGCATCTCCTCTCGCGCTACGGTAGCAACAAGTGCACCGCAGCTCGACGAACAAGATTTACTTTCGATAAGGGAGGTTGGACTTGTGGGGGCGTCGAGGCCAGGCTAACTTTCAGCTCTCGGCTGCGGGTGCGGAGGACTCCTCAGCATTCGCCGCCGAGCTGTATCGTGAATAATATTTCTGCTCATTGCTGCTACAACTGTTTTCAACCACACCAAGCATCGTGGAACGGGCGATGACTTCTACCGCCCGCCCCAGCAGTTTCTTGTCGCACACACCCTCGCGGGTCACCAGTAGCACTCCATCCGCCAGCTTCATCCAGAGGGGTGTATCCGCCAGAGGAAGGATCGGAGGGGTGTCGATGATAATCCAATCGAAAAATGTTTCGAGTTGTTCGAGCAATTGCTGGAGCCGGCCCGATTGCATGAGCTCAATTGGATTCTCGGGTGTCACTCCTGCGGGCACGAACCAGAGGCCGGAGCCTTCGAGCTTGTACACGACATCAGACAGCGGGCGCTCTCCACGGAGAACCTCGCTGAGTCCGGCCAGGTTCCGATGAAAGCCGAAACGGCTCGCTAACGCTGGTCGCCTCAAATCGCCATCGATCAGCACAGCGTTGAGAATCTTGCTCCGGGACTGATTGAGCGCAAGGTTGGCTGCGATCAGACTCTTCCCTTCCTCTGGAACGCTGCTGGTAATCACGATGCGTTTGAGCTTGCGCCGTTCGCGCAGGTGTCGCAGCTTCAATCCAAGCACGCGAAATTTTTCCGCCGCCAGGCCGCCCTGATCCGTCAAACACGCCAGCCGGGAATCTGCCGCCGGTGCTGGCAAGAGCACTTTCGCAGAAGCAAACGTCTCTGCCCCTGGAGACTCTGGTTTCGCCGCCGGCGGCAATTCGGAAAGATATTGGTTGCGCTCGATTTCCTGTTCGACCCCTTGCAGCAGATCCGCGACCGAGTCGGCGTTTTCCGGCCGGCCTCCGCCTGCCCGCTCGGCGCCTGCTCGCTGCAACGCTTCAAATATATAGCTCATGTGGAAGAAACCTGTGCTTCTTGCAGCCGGCCCTTCGTCCCTGCTTGCTGCATGCGGTCGCGCACTTCCAACAGCGTCTTTACCGCCAGCTGGAGCTCGCTCTGCTCCTGTTCTTTCGACAGCCGGGCTCCGCCATTGTTTCTCTGTTCCAAGGCCACCACCCCGAGCCGCAAATCCAGCGCGACGCCGTCAATGATTTCAGGTGTAATCGTGGACGCGTGTTTGGCGTAGCCCCAGAGCAGCGCGTTCTCGCAGATGGTGTTGACCAGCCGCGGAATTCCCAGCGAGTGGCGGAACACAGCCTCGATCGCAGGCCCGGAAAAAATCTCGTCGGCTGCAGGTGCCCCCGCAATCTGGAGACGCCGGCCCATGTACTCCCTGGTTTCGTTCGGACTGAGCGGGTCGAGATGGCAGCGCGCCGCGATCCGTTGTTTTAGCTGCCGGAGTTCATGGGAATCGAGTTTCTGATCGAGTTCCGGCTGACCCGCGAGCACGATCTGCAGCAACTTTTGCTGCGACGTTTCCAGGTTGGTCAAAAGCCGGATCTCTTCCAATATTTCCGCCGATAGGTGGTGAGCCTCGTCCACCACCAGAATCGTCGTCAATCCCTTCTTATGTCTCTGCAGCAGGAAGCCATTCAGCACGTGGATCAGTTCGTCTTTGCCCTTGCCCGTGACCGGCAACCCGAAATCGCGCGCGATATAGCGCATGAATTCCAAAGGAGAAAGCGTCGGATTGAATATCAGAGCGAAAGCCACATCGCGGCGTTGCAGCACCCTCAGCAACGAGCGCAAAATGAGCGTCTTCCCCGTACCCACTTCGCCCGTCAAAACCACAAATCCCCGGTGCGCCGTCACTCCGTAGTACAACGAAGCAAGCGCTTCGTTGTGCCGCGTCGTGGGATACAAAAACGACGGATCCGGCGTGATCTCGAACGGGTTTCGCTCCAGATTGTAGTAGCTCTTGTACATGATTTCTAGCCGTACAAATACGTTACTGCCGATCCTAACAGGATGAAACCCACGATCACCACTGCCGCCGCGCCCGCGATCCAGGCACTGCGCCGGCTGGACGACTGTTCCTGTAAGCTCTCGATCTGCGGAATTTCCGCGATCACATCGAAGGGAACCAGCTTCTTGATCTCGCGCTCGCTGTAGATCTTGCCACTCAGCTTTTCCTGGCCGATGGCGAAGCCCGCGCCAAACACGAAGCCTACTGCCAATCCCGCGCCGCACAGCAGGAGACGGTTCGGCTTGTAGGGCCTTACCGGAAGATTCGGCGGATCCAACATGCGGAAATGCTCGCCCTGTTGCGTTTTCTCCAGGTCGGTCGACATTTCCGACTGGTTCTTCTTGGCCAGCAGCGATTCATAATCGCTCTTCGACTGCTCATAGTCGCGCGTGATATCCGCGTACTGCTGTTCCATGACCGGGGCCATATTCAGCCGTGCCTGGTATTGGTTGATCTTGCTTTGCTCATCTTTGATTTCCGCCTGCCGGTTCGCGATTTCGACGCGATTGGCCTTCAGCTGACTTTCCAGCTCCAGCATCGGTGCGCTTTTCGGATCGAGCGGCGCAGTGGCGGCCGGCTCCGAACCGGAGTTACTCGCTCGATGATTCATGTCAGCGATGATCCGTTCGCGCGTGCTTTCCACCCGGGCAATCTGTTCCTTGGTCTTGCGGACGTCGGGATGCTTATCGGTGTAGTGGGAAGTCAAATCCGCTAGCTGCGCCTTCAGTTGATCCAGTTCTTTGTCTACCGCGGCCAGCCCGGCTGGCCCGCCCTCGCCCGACTTCAAACCGCGATCCATGGCGCGATACTGATTGATCAGCGATTCCAGATAGGTGTTTTGCTGCTTGGCCCTGTTCAGCGAGTCTTGGTTCGCTTGCACCTGATTCTGAAGACCAGTCAGGATCTGCAGATTGCTCTGGGTCTGGGTGGGCAACTCGCCCAGGTGCTGATCTTTGAACACACGCAATTTCGCTTCTTGTGCCGCCAGTTTTGCGCGCGCCTGATCGAGCTGATCTCCGAGGAAGTTGGTCGTGTTCTCCGAGCGTTTCTGCCGCTCCTCGAGATTCTCGGTGATGAACAGGTTGGCAAGTTCGCTCGTCGCCAACTGCGCCATCTTCGGATCGCGACTCACGTAATAGATATTGAAGGCGGAGAGCTTCCTGTCGTCGCCGTGCGACAGTTCGATTTCGATGTCCTTGCGCATCTTCTCCACCAGATCATCTGGGCTCGTGTGCTTCCGGTCCTGGGCGTAGAGACCGAGAGAGTCAATGATGCGGAGAAGGCGGGTACGGCTCAGGATTTGCTGCGTAATGCTGTCCAGCTGATGCTGAATGTCGCTGTCGATGTTCGAAACAACATATTTCTCCGGCACGGAAGGCTGCTCGACCAGAATGAGCGTGCCCGACCGGTAGGTCGAAGGGATCAGCCAGCTCGCTCCCCACACCAGCGCCCAGCCGCAGAAAAAGGGAACAAGGAATTGCCACCGCCGGCGGCGGATCATTTCCTTGATCTCGGTAAAATCTATTGGTTCGGTTGATTCTTGCAGTTCTTCCATGACTACATTCCTAAAGGTTTGGCCCACTGGTACGAAAGCGTCACAAAGAATCGATTCCGGTGCGCATCGAGCATCTGGGCTGGGACAGTGAATCCAAAGAACTGCTCTTGAAAGTCGTGAGCGTAGCCTAACCGGAGTCCGATGCTCTTCCCGACATTACGCTCGAGAGAGACACCTGCGGAAGTCGAATTGATCGAACTTGCGCGGGTCGCCAAGGGCACGAGAAGCGACCTGTTCGTTCCGTAACTCGCGGTGATAGCAACGGCCCACCCCGGAATCAGTTCGCGGCGGAAGCTGCCATGAACGGTTTGCAAACGCACGGAACCCAAAACGCCCCCGCCGTCGCTGATAGTGCGGGAGAATCCGGCGGCCACGCTGGTACGCTGGTTTCGCCACCCGCCTTCTAATCCGCCTGCAAAGGACCAATTGCTTGATTGACTAATCGCTCTGCCGCCGGGAGCCAAGCCCTGGTTCTCCAGATACTGCGGGCCGACGAAGCCCGTCAGTGTGAAACGGTTCGAAAGGCTCAACGTGTTTACCGCCAAGAAGTTATGGACCCGGGTTTCGCCACTGGGGCTGAAGGTGATGCGCTGAAAATCATAGCTCGCCCCGCCCCAGTCTCCACGAAGAATCCGGTGCAGCCAGAATGCGGACCCCGACGCGGTTTGCGAATCCGTCAGCTGAGTTCCCGCGGGGACGTTGGTGAAATGTAAATCATCGAATGACCCACTGGCGCCGACCAGATCGTTCAAGGCAAAGTGATAGTTCGTCTCCACCGTCGTCAGGCTGGATCTTTGCGTGGACAACGGAACAATCAGACTGGCATTCGGGCCGCCCGAGCCGACGACGCCTTGGGCGCCATTGCCCGCGTCAAAAAATCCGGTGGTCATGGAAAAGATTTCCGCCACCCGCAAATTTACGTGCGGACTAAGCCGATATTGTGAATCGAAATTCAGATTATGAGATCCCTGGTTCTGATTCGTGATTTTCTGATTCACGGTCAGGCCGCCGGCATAGCCGAAGCTCCAGCGCATTCGCGATGACGACACCTCAATCCTGATATTCGGAAAGATCGTTTCGCTGGTATTGCTGTGCACTCCGCTTGAAAGCAGCAGTGGGTTGTCATCGTAGGTGGCGCCCACATTTATTCCTCCGCCCAGATAGTTCGACCTTTCTAACTCGGTGATGAAGGCCGACGACATCCCAGCTCCCCCAAGCAGTGGCGATATCTGCGGCAAATCGCCGCTGGTGTCCTCGGTTCCGACTTCGCCCTGCATACCTGCTATGGCCGAGAGTGCGGCAGCCGGAGCCGTTCTGGCTCTGGCGTCATCGCTACCCGACGTCTGTGCCGGCGGATTCTGCTCAGATGGGTTTTGCCCTGCCGTGAAAATCTGCAACCCAGCCACCATCCACCCGAGAATCAAAAAGTGTCGAATATTCATCGCCGCACCTACGGGACAACCACGGTATCGCCAGCTTGCAGGCGGATGTTTTGCTCCGGATTCTTGCCCTTGATCACTTCTTTATAGTTAAACGAAAGCCGCTGCTGCGTCCCTTCCGGAGCTTGTCGAAGAACGTAGACCGACTTCTGTTTCGCGAAGTCTTTGAAGCCCCCGGCCATCGCAATCGCATCGAGCACGGTGGTCGAGCTCGTCAACAAATAGGCGCCGGGTCGGCTGACCATGCCCAGGATATTCACTTTCTGGCTCTTGCTGTCGGTAACAATGACGGTGACTTCAGGCTCAGAGATATAGCTCTGCAGACGCTTGGTGATCTCTTGTTCCAATTGCTGTGGTGTCTGGCCGCCCGCCTGCAACTCTCCGACTAACGGCAGAGAAATCTTCCCGTCGGAACGAACGGGGACGGAACGAGAGATGTCAGGTTCTTTCCACACATTGATCGCGAGGACGTCATTGGCGCCAATCACGTAGGAACTGTCCGAGTGCGCGGCTCGCGAACCTTGCCCCAACTTTTCGGCGGTCCGCTTATCGCCGGCTTGCTTGTCCGCAGTGGCGGCTGGCGCTGGGGGGCGCGATGCGGAATCGGATTGCGCGAACGCTCCGATGGACACCAGCACCAAAAGCGTCAGGACCGGAATGATTCGATGGGCCGTCATGGGTTCCGTCATAAGCAATGCCTCTTAGCCATTCCCCGGTTCAATCGTAGCTGCTTCCATGACAGCGTTACTTCGCTTGCCGCATATCGCCGGTATCAAAAAGTACGTGCAGACTCTGCCGGCGGCGCCAGGTGGTGCTCCTGGATCTTGTAAAGCAGCGCACGATAGCTGACATTCAGTAAACGAGCTGCCGCTTTCCGGTTCCAGTGCGTCTGCTCGAGCGCGTGAGTAATCGCACCGCGCTCGGCTTCCCCCTTTGCGTTTCTCACCAGCAGCTTCAGCGACGATTTTTCCTCCGATGTGTGCAGGCTCGAAGAGTGAACGCTGGTTTTCGCGTGCCCGTCTCTGTTTCCATTCCCATTCTCACCCTTACTTGCGAATCCGTAATCGGGACGCGACTGCAATTCGTGCAACGCCGCGTCTTCATGGCCGAGCGCCAGGAAGCGTTTGGCAAAGTTCTCCAGCTCGCGCAGGTTACCGGGCCACGCATACTGCTGGCATGCATCCAGCAACACGCTTGAAAAGCGCGGGGCCGGCACGCCATAGCGCCGGGTCAGCCGGTTCATCAGGTGCCCCAGCAGTAGCGGGATTTCCTCGTGCCGCTCCCGCAGGGGTGGCACGCGCAATTCGAAAACGCTCAAGCGGTAGAACAGCTCCTCCTGAATTCTTTTCTCTGCCGCTGCCAACTTCAGATCGCCGCACGTGGCGGCGATGATGCGCACATCGGCCCGGATCGGATTTTGGCCGCTGCAGCGGACAAACTCTCCCGTCTCCAGCAGTTTCAGAAGCCGTCGTTGCACCGCGCCCGGCATGGCATCGAATTCGTCCAGCAAGATCGTTCCCTTGGAGCACTGCTCGAACTTCCCTAACGTCGATTCCCGCCGCCCGCTGGCGGAAGCATGTTCGTAACCGAATAGTTCATTCTCCAGCAGGTCGGAGGTGAGCACCGCGCACTTGATCCGCATGAACTCGAAGCTGGAACGAATCGAAAGCGAATGGATAAGCTGGGCAACAGTCGTCTTCCCGCTCCCCGCTTCTCCGGTAATCAGAACCGGCGCATCAGTCTGCGAGAATAATTCCGCCTGAGTACGCAGCCGGCGTGTGGCCGGGCTGGCCGCAATGAAATACAACTCTTCGCTGATTCGCTCGATTTCTGGTTGATACATGTTTAAAAGTGCCTGACGGAAGGTTGTAAGAAAATCCCGGATCGTTTAGGAGGGAATTGGTTGATTGGCGGATTGCAACAATCTCTTCAGATTATCTCTTCAGACTGGCTCTTCAGACTGGCTCTACGTCGTACCCATCGATTCGCACGGCCATCGACCGCTGAATCGCATCGACGGAAATAATCAGGCTGTGGTCGCCGTTCTCCGACAGAAACACGCCTTCCACTCCGTCCATTGCCCCACCGCGTATCCGGATCCGCTGCCCCACCTTGAGAAATGGGTGCGAACGCCCCGCCGACTGCGTCAGAACCTTCTGGATGCTTTCGATCTGTTCGTCGGGAATCGGCAGGCTCGCCCCGCGAACACCCACAAAACCGTGCACGCTCTCCACCTGGTACACGCGCGTCCGGTCTTCCGCGCTCAAAGCGCAGCGGACGAACACATAGCAACTGAATAGTGGCACTTCGACTCTCTTCTTGCGATCACTCCAGCGATGCACTTCAAGTGTGGTGGGCAGGAACACTTCCATGCCTCGATCACGCAATCTCCGCTCGACCGATTTTTCGTGGCGCACCCTGGTGTGCAGCGCGTACCAGCGCGGCTCTTCCTGCGATACCCATTGGCTCGTCCCGTTGCGCACTTCGTAGCTCTGGTTGGCACTGATCATAGCTTCGCCCTCTGGGTCCCATTGAACTGGGTCCGCCTAGCTCGCATGCTGAAACGCATGGATATCTCTTCACTGCCTTCAGGGAGAAGAAAGCAAAATAGGAACGACTGGAGAGAGTGGCTAACCGTATGGTCACTTGCAAGAACGTGCAAGTGGTAGGACTTCCTAGGTCGAAGCAACCCTATCTATGCATGGGCTGATCTTCTCGTGACCAAAGCTATACGGCTCGGAGACGTTCTTCTTTGGCCCAGCCGCGTATGTTCACTCGAAGATCGAAGGGTTCGCTCCCGACATCAAATCAATCGGTCGAGAAGATAGTATTTATCTTATTGATAATATTACATTTATATTAGACATCCTGCTGTATGGCAACGGCTACATCGAAGCCGGTACTCGAGCTGATCCTTTGCATGGTCGTGCAATCGGTCAATCTGCAACACAGGCCGCGACGACCAGCGCATTTTTTGCATATAGGTTGCAAGTCCGTTGCTTGCTGGTTCGTGAGTTTAGTGGTATTTTTCTCCTCGGGCACCAGAGTCTTTTACGAACGTTTTCTGATTCCCCATTCCGCTTCGTACAACCAAATGTCCAGGAGACTCGATGCCATCCCATGAAGAAATGGGTTCGGCCGTTGTCAGTATCGTAGTTGCCGACGGGACGCGCATCTACACGCAACTCTTAGCCGACGCTCTACGCAACGATCGCGGCCTACACGTCGTGGCTGCGGCCTCGAATTCCGAGGAACTGTTGGCTGCCATCACTCGCGTGCTCGTCGATGTCGTGGTCATCAGTCATAATTTGGACGACCAGCTTGGCCACGGCACCCAGGTCTTGCGGGAGATGCGTGCGCTCCGACCTCGCGTCAAGGGCGTCGTCTTGCTGGACTCTTCCCGGCCCGAGGATGTCCTCGACTGCCTCCGCGCCGGCGCGAAAGGCATTTTCTCCAAGCACGAACGGCTGGAGACTCTGTGCAAGTGCATTCGCAGGGTCCATGAAGGGCAAATCTGGGCGCGGAGCGTCGATCTGGATCAGGCGCTCGAAGCTCTTGCCAACTCGCCGCTCGTCCGCGCCACCAATCACAAGGGAATCGAACTGCTTTCCCCGCGCGAACGCCAGATCATCCAGCATCTGGCCGGGGGTATGACCAACCGCGAAATTGCTCAGGCTCTCAGCCTCAGCCCTCATACGGTCAAGAACTACCTCTTCCGTATTTTTGACAAGCTGGGCGTCTCCAGCCGCACCGAGTTGCTCTACCTGACCATGAACAACTCGCAAGCCCAGCCACTACGCACCGCCAACGGAGACAGCAAAGCATTCTCTGCCATTATCGAAGCCGCCGAGGCCGGCGCTCCCTCCGCACAACTTCGCTTAGCCGAGCATTTTGGTCAGATCGAAAATGGTCAGATCACGGGTACCCAACCCGACTCTGTTTCTGCTTACAAGTGGTACCTGCTTGCAGTAAAAACGGCCGTCCCAATGCTTGAACGAATCGAGGAGGGCAAGAAAACCATCGGCCGGACAATGTCTCCTCAACAACTGGCGGAGGCGGAAGGCAGAGCTGCCGCGTGGTTGAGAAACGCCAAGAAACAGCCCGGTTTCGCCGGCGGTGGAAAGGTACAAGATGGCGGACAACGGAAGATGCGCCTCGGCGCTCGATAGGGCTCCGCATGCTGATCGAGTGACCTTTGCATCATCTCGCGGGATGCTTCCGGGCTCTTCGGAAAACTCTGATTGAGTTGGTTGCCGGACAGCTTTGAAGGGGCATGGTTTCACAGGATGCGGAAAAACGGCAAGGCATGCCCCCTTGAATTCATCGAGTTCGGCGATGAGGCCAAGGATTTCCGGGGTGATCTTGAGGCTCTCGGTCTGGAGCATAACACCCAAGAATTCACCCAATTACACCCGATTAGTCGAATCGAGATGTCACCCATTTACACCCATTGTCGATAACGCTGTCAGCCACGGAGGAAGTCCTACGTGTAGCTCTTTCCGCTGGGATCGGTCAGTGTGTTTGCCGCAGGCGGCTCTATTTCGCTCCAACATTCCTGGATAGTCGGAGACAGAAAGCCGAGGCTGCAGCGGTCTGTGTCAAGGCCGGACAACGTCCGCCGCGGGGCGGTCGCAGAGCCTTGACACAGACCGCGCCTCGGCTACACTCGCGCCATCCAGGGAATGGTCGCGATTGGATTTATTCGCGTGTATCTGATAGTGGCTCCGCCAAAATCTCTTGAGCCCAGCGATGTTTCTTTGCCTTCACCTGCCGCATGATTTCCTCGTATTGTTCAGCGTCCAGCCACTCGCCCCGTGACATGGGAGAAAGTACGTTGGTCAGGAAGACTTGCAGACCAATTATCTCCGTCAGCAATCGCTTTCCGTGGTTGATGTGGTCACCGGAGTTCATCTGGTCACTCTCGCGAAGCTCTCGAAAGAGCACTTCGCGGATCCATTCGCTATGGCGGATGCCGCGCTCTGCCGCCGCGCGTTCGAACTCGGCCAACTCCCATTGAGTCACCTTCGTGCTGGCAGTGCGAATGCGGAAGTTCTGCGATTCCTTCTTCTTTGCGCACCTGAGTTCTTCGGCCATAGCTACCTCTTTTCAACAAGTGCACCTGGGGCGCCCTGAAGCGCCCTCGGAACTGTAGGTTATTCATTCTGAACGGGTCGCTCTGGAGCGCCCCGGAGCGCTTTGCAGCAACCCTCGAAGGGGTGGAGTGTCAAAATTCTTCCGGTGCGAAGCACCGGATTCCCACAGAATCCGCAGCATCCTACGGACGTGTGCCGACTGAAACATTGGGGTGGGAGACGGGAATTGAACCCGCAACCGTCGGAGCCACAGTCCGATGCTCTACCGATTGAGCTACTCCCACCGCAGACACTGCAGATAACGATTATAGCAATTGCCGCGGGAGTCCCGCTCTTCCCTCGCTCCTAATCCTGTTATCATCGCCAGTCTCGACGGAGCAACCATGCGCAAGCTGATTCTCTCTCTGATTTTCTCTCTATGTCTTCCAGCGTTTTCAACTGCCAGAATGCCCGCACAACAGTCCTCCGCACAGCAGTACGATCTTGTCCTCGAAGGCGGACGCGTCATGGATCCCGAAACCGGCCTTGATGCCGTGCGCAACGTCGCCATCCGCGACGGCAAGATTGTCCGCATCTCGTCCGAAGCGCTCAGCGGGCGGCGCGTCGTTCATGCCAACGGACTTGTCGTCGCGCCGGGTTTCATCGATCTGCACCAGCACGGCCAGGACCTGGAAAGCCAGCGCGTCAAGGCGCTGGACGGCGTAACCACAGCACTGGAAATGGAAATCGGCGTCCCCGATGTCGCCCGGTTCTTGAAAGACAAGGAAGGACACTCGCTCATCCATTACGGCACCTCGGCGAGTCATGTGGCGGCGCGGGCTCTGGTGTTCGGCACGCCGCTATCAACCGGCACCACCAAAACCCATCCCGGCATTCCTGACATTCTGCCGAAAAGCGGGCCAGCGACCGATCAGCCCGCGACACCCGAACAAATCGATGTCATGCGCGAGCAGCTGCGCGCCGAACTGGACGCTGGCGGTTTAGCCATCGGGATGGGTATCCAGTACACGCCCGGAGCAACCCGGCTGGAGGTGATTGACATATTCCGCCTCGCCGCCGAGCGCAGGCTGCCCGTCTACACCCACGTGCGCAGCGCCGGCCGCGTCGAGCCCGGCTCCGCTATCGAGTCGATTAGCGAAGTAATCGGAGCGGCCGCCATCACAGGAGCTTCCCTGCACATCGTGCACATCAACAGTAGTTGCCTGCATGACTCGCTGGAGTGTCTCTCCATGGTCGAAGGAGCGCGCGCCCGCGGCTTGGATGTATCCACCGAGGCGTATCCCTACATCGCGGGCATGACCTCCATAAACTCAGCGCTATTCAACCCCGGCTGGCGGGAAAAGCTCGGTATCAGCTATAACGACCTCGTGTTGCCCGACACGGGCGAGCACCTCACCAAGGCGCGTTTCGACGAGCTGCATAATTCCAGCACCACGCGCTCGGTGCTGATTTTCGCCAATACGCAGGAAGTGGTGGACAAAGTGATTCCCCACCCTCTGGTGATGATCGCCAGCGATGGCGCCGAAGGCCATCCCCGCAACGCCGGAACCTATTCCCGCGCACTGGCACAATACGTTCGCGAGAAAGGAACTATCACGCTCATGGACGCGATCCGCAAGATGAGCCTGATGCCGGCGCAGATGCTGGAGCGTTCAACTCCCGCAGCGCGACAAAAAGGCAGATTGCAGGAGGGCGCTGACGCCGACATCGTCGTGTTCGATGCAGGTACTATCAGCGACCGGGCCACCTTTGAGAAGCCGATGGAGCCAAGTGTAGGCGTTCGCTATTTGGTGGTAGGAGGAACTGTAGTCGTAGATGAAGGCAAGACCGTGCCGGATTTGTTCCCCGGCCGCGCGCTGCTGGGCCTTGGAAAGCGTAGTGACTAATGGAGAGACGGGCGCCTCGCCCGTCCACCCTATCCTCGGCCCACGCCCATGTACTGGAATCCCATGGCGCGCAAGCGCGACGAGTCGAGCAGATTCTTGGTGTCGATAATGATTGGCTGTTTCACCAGGTGGCGGATCCTCGCGAAGTCCAGCGTCCGGAACTCAGGCCAGCCCGTGGCCACGACCAGTGCATCCACGCCTTCGGCGACCCCGTAGGCTGATTCGCAGTACTTTACCGAGCCGTTCAGCTGCAGCCGTGCATCGGCAATTGCCGCAGGATCGTAGGCCCGCACGCGCGCTCCCCCAGCCAGCAAATTCTGCGTAAGTTGAAGGGAAGCCGATCCTGCGACGGAATTGGTGTTCGGCTTGAAAGCCAGCCCCAGAATGCCGACGTCTTTGTTCTGCACGGTTTTGAGAGCAGCGGCCACTTTCTGTAATAGCCGGTCGGCCAGGTTCAAATTCACTTCGCGGGCAGCATTCAGCACTTTCAGGTCGACGCGGTTCTCCCGCGCCAGCCCGGTCAGCGAGTCCATATCAGTCTCGGCAAAAATTCCACCCATGCCGGCGCCTGGTTGCAGGCAGCGCGGCGCGATTTTCTTGTCCAGCCCCATGGCGAGTGCCAGGCTGACGGCGTCGGCATTCACGTGTTCGCATAGGCTCGCAATTTCGTTGATGAACGAAATCTTAGTCGCCAGAAATGCAGTCGTCGCTTCGCGCGTCAACTCCGCTGTTTCGTAATTCGTGACTAGCACCGGAACCCCGCGCATTACCAGCGGATGAAAAATCTGTTTCAATGAAGAAACGGCTTCGCTCGAAGGCGTCCCAAGAATGATCCGGTCAGGCCAGTTGAAGTCTTCGACCGCGCAACCGTTGGTGAAGAACATGGGCTGGCACACCAGCAGGCTCTTCAGCCCCTTGTCCTTCAATAATTTTTCAATCTTGGTGGTCGAACCTACGCGAACCGGCGTGACAATCGACAGCACCTGGAAGCGGCCAGCCGCGCCAGCGAGCCGAACTACAAGTTCTTCCAGTCCCTGGGCGGAATCTTCGGCGAGAAAAATCACCTGTGTCCGGCGCGCCAATTCTTCCGGGTCCACCGAATATATCAGCCGTCCCGAACGCACATTGCGCCGAATCACTTCCTGAAGATTCTTTTCGAAAAAAGGTATGTTGCCCTTCGCCACTTCCATGATGCGCGTGCCGTCGGAGTGACAGCAGCAAACCGGTGTGCCGAAATCGGCAAGACAAGCGGAGATGACAGTGGCGAGGTAGCCGGATCCATAAACCCCAATTTGCATATTCTCTCTTCCGATTCAACCCGCAGCCTGGGATCCGGCGCTTGGTGTGTAGCCCGTTAAATCTATGGTAATCCGACCAATAGACTTGGCAACGGGTATAAAGTACATGTCCCGCCGATCAGTGAAACTGGCCGCTAGTTGCGGGTTTTCAGGGGTTATTACAGATTGGATTGTATTGGCATTTCGTCAGGGTATCGCTTCAGCGATACCGCAAGCTCTTCCGAACCAGCCGTCCCTTTAGGGGCCTGGGGACAGATACGGATAATACCGCCCTACGACTTTGAGGACAGTTGGCCGCGTCCGAGAGGCACCGGCGCTACATCCTGCCAGCAACCGTCTTCCTCGCGAACAAACATCAACTCTTCCACATCCACCTGGCGCTTGCCCGGAAATCGCGCCCAGCGCTCCCGCGCCATCAGGTATGCCGCGCGGGCCTGCTCATCCCGTTCCGTTTTCAAAATCGTGAGATGCGGAATATAGGGCCAAATCTCCTGGCAGCGAAGCCCCCTCCCACAGAGTTGATCGTGCAGTTCACGCATCCGATGTGCCGCCTGCTTGACCTCGATGAATACCGTCCGAGTCGTAGGCAAAAATGTTTCCACGTCTCCCAGATCGACGGTGAACGGAACCACGCGGCTACAAGCCTCCTCCAGAAATTCCAGCGCGGCCGTTTCGGTTCCAGTCAGCTCCCGCGGAGGGAGGATCGAGAGATGGGCCTCCATGTGGGCCGTAGTGGGGTGGAGTTCCCGGCGAAGTTGTTCCACAAACTCGCCAACCGGAGTGCGGATGTACGTTACCAACGCGTAGCGTGAACTGGGCATGTTTTCCGAAACCAAAATTATATCCCGAGCGCGGCATGACAGGCCAAGCCTCTTTTGGGAGTGTCGCGGATGTCATTAGCATCGCGTCATTTATAATCAAATCTCATATAATCGAACGTGGTCGAGACGACAGTCGGGGCGTAGCGCAGCCTGGTAGCGCACCTGCCTTGGGCGCAGGGGGTCCGCGGTTCAAATCCGCGCGCCCCGACCAACGAATCGATCCCCTTATTTCAGGGATTTCCAGCCATACCCATCCGACGCTAGTTGGAGACACTGGTTGATGGCAAGCGTTTCGAGGATGAGTGGAACAAGCCCGTCACTTTCAGCGTTGCCTCCACCCTGCCGCCAGATACTCGTCATGTAAAGATTGTGGTGTTGGATTCGACAAACGGGCACATCGGTACGGCGGATATTCCGCGGGAGTCATTACCCCTTCACTAGCGGCCACTCCTGATGTCGCCAAAGGGCTAAACTAGTCCTCAAAACCTAAGTTCATCGGCTCGTCCTGCCTCGACTGCACCACTCGATTAGTGGTCAGAACATTGGGGCCAACAATCTCGAACTTCGCGTCGCTGAGCCAGACCGTGCCTGTCCCGCTCAATAGGACTCCGAAGAATATGCCGGTCGCATCCTGCGGTACATCTAGCACAACATCGTATTGTTTCCAGTCTGTTGTCCCTTTGATCGATCTGTCTTGCATGTTGTCGAAGGCAAGTTGTTTGGACTCCTTGTCCACGCGCATCCACAAACCCGCCCAATCTTGTGCGCGTTCCGTTTTTACGAACGTGCTGAAACGAACTCTTTTCCCCAGATAATGGTCTGCGCGAAAGTCCTGCATGAGAGTGCCGAAGCCTTCTACGCTAGACACTTTGGCCTTCAGATAAGCACTTGGATGACCGTTGTATGCTGCCACCGTGTCGATGCCGGATTCATACTCTGTGGGCTTGCTGCCGGCGACGAACCAACCCTTTGGGGCTGCCGCTTCCAATGCCAGGGAACATGCTGCTAGAACAACTACAATTCTCAAACCCATGGTTAACGTCGGGCGTCCTTTGTAAGACATGTTTTCCTCCTATGCCACGCCTCGCAACATGTTACTCGTTTTCTTCAAGAACAGACAGAAGTTGGGGGATAGAAAATGTCCGCCCGACCCGAGAAGATCGTCTATAGCGCATCCTGACGCGTTTCATTTTTTCGCTGCCGAGTGAGCGTAGTATGTCTTGAGATGGAAACTTCTTGGCGCTTGCTGCGCATAGGGTTTTGGATCTGCATTGTGATTTCCGCGGCCGTGGTACTTCGGCGCACGGTTGCTCTTGCGCACCCACCGCAATCTGCGCCGCCCGAGTTGGCCGCGCTCGATGCCGCATTCGCGTCGCATGCAGCCCTCACCTTGGCGCATATTATTCCGGCGTTGGCTTTTGTGGTCGTGGCGCCGTTTGTCTACCTTCGACGGTTCGCCGGTGCGGCGTGGCCCGAACGCATTCTGTTTCCTATCGGAGCGGTAGTGGGTGTTACTGCCTACGCGATGAGCAGTTATTCCGTTGGCGGTTGAGTGGAACGCTCTGCGGTCCTGCTCTTCAACAGTCTCTTTCTATTCTCGCTATTTCGCGCATGGTATCTGCGTCGCGAGCCAGTACTGAACTTGCGCTGGATGACACGGGCAATTGCAGTCCTTCTCGGCATCGCAACGACCCGCCCGGTGATGGGAATATTCTTCGCCACCCGTGGTCTCACCCACCTTTCACCAGAGCAATTCTTTGGTATCGCGTTCTGGATTGGTTTCTCGATCAACATAGTAATCGTCGAGCTTTGGCTTCGATCACGGGGAGGAAAATCTCAAATCGAAAGCATGGCAATGCGTTCGTTGCCATCATAGGAACCAAGCGTAATGGCATTGAATTATGGAAGCGTAGAGGGCAGGGCTGCTTGGACCGTATTCAGCATGAACGAAGCTCCACCTCCGTCCTCCAGAGACTGACCGGTTGGGCTGAGTACGAGAAAGCCACTTGGTCCGCCGCTGCTTCCCCACGTCACAGTGACATAACCGTACTTGTCAGCCGTGATTGGACTGACATTAATTCCGGGAACGCTCCAAACTGTGTGAAAGCCAAATTACTCTCTGTCACCTGAACGGCTAGGTCATTTTGATTTGTTCCTATGAAGAGGAACTTGTTACTAGCCGCCATACCGGCCCAACCGGACCGCTCAGTCGATGCCGAGCCGGGCCTGGCGTGGGACCGTACCGGTGGGCAGCACAACGGCCGCGTGTACCTGGTGTACACGCTGAAGCAGCAGAGCGAAAGCGACAACCTGGACATCTACGCCCGCTATTCGGACGATGATGGCGCGACCTGGAGCGCGGGCGTACGGGTAAACGACGACAACACCAAGAATAGCCAATTCCTGCCGAAGATTTCTCTTGATCCGACAACCGGGAATATCGCACTCATCTGGTACGACGCCCGCAACGATCTTGGTACCGGAGGGCCTGGTGACACCGACGGCATCCCCAATGACGATGCCCAGATTTGGGGGGCCTTCAGTACGGACGGCGGGCAGACGTTTACGAAGAACATTCAGATCAGCGCTGGAACGTCGAATTCCCGTGATGCGCACAACGGCATCGATTATGGCGACTACTCCGGGCTGTCGTTCTACGGCGGAATCGCACATCCGGCATGGTCTGACAATTCCAACAGCACCGGGAACAATCCTGACGGCACTCTGCACCAGCTCGATATCTACACCGCGAGCGTGCCGGCGCCCCACGGGCCATGAGCAATACTGCAACTGCAGCATTGCCACGGTTTGCAATCGGCGAGACCGCTGAGCGGAAAAGGTCGAAAATCGTCCTCTAGGGCCGGTCAAGTAAGTCGAATTCATTTTCACTGCCCGCCTCGCGGGCTTAATACTTCCAATATCCTCTGCAACCAACCATCTGCGCCACACTAATTGCCTACAGGAAACACTGTATGGAATGGGAGGGCGAGACTGTAGCACCCTAACGCTTTCCATGGCCGACCGTGACTTCGCGGAAATACAGCTAGACCTTGAGGAAACTCTCTCGCAGCTTAAGAGAGCGACGGATCCGAAGCTTAGGCAACAGTTGCTTACGCAAATCAGGACCCTGTTGGCCGAAGCCGACCGCATTCTCCTTGAATCGGCAAACTCACCAGAGAATTCAAGACAACCCACTACATGGCAGTCGTATGACTTGACAAAATGTTTACATTCGAGGCTTGCTCCCCGTGCAAGAATGGCTGGAACCCAGGCGGGGTGCGGGGTTTCGGGTCCGCGCACCCAGCAAACATTCGCAGGAATCGCTTGACAATCTTTTTCCGAAGGAGCAGGATTTCCCGGCATCGCACGCACCAGGTTTCTTGGAGGAACAAGATGATCGTCCCAGCGGTACGCACTCTCCTTCTCTCAGCTTTGCTGGCGCTTCCTCTAGCGGCAGCAAACGATGCAACGCGAAACAGCGAGTCGCCCGATGTTCCAAAGAATCACAACGAATGGACCGTAGCCCAACTCCAGGCGGAAATGGCGTCCGGCAAACTCACCTCAGCGGAACTGACCCGGGAATACATCGCGCGCATTATTGCGCTCGACCAGAATGGTCCGGGGGTTAACTCGGTGATCGAGCTGAATCCCGATGCGCTGGATATGGCGCGCCACGCCGACCAGCTGCGCCGGCACGGCATCGTGCTCGGGCCCTTGCACGGAATCCCGGTGCTGCTCAAGGACAACGTCGACACCGGCGACATGATGCAGACCACCGCGGGCTCATTCGCGCTGGTCGGAAAGCCGGCGCTTACGGACTCCACGGTCGCCGGCAACCTCCGCGCGGGCGGCGCGGTGATCCTCGGAAAAACGAATCTGTCGGAGTGGGCCAACTTCCGCTCTTTCGAATCCGTCAGTGGGTGGTCGGGCCGGGGTGGGCAGACCAATAATCCTTATGGGATCGATCGCAATCCATGCGGCTCCAGTGCCGGCTCGGCCGCCGCGGTGTCGTCGAACTTCACCGCGGTATCGTTCGGGACGGAGACTGACGGCAGCATTGTGTGCCCCGCCAATGC
>Ga0185299_10000937_pt1 | contig 66479 bp, 56 predicted proteins | sample PaiPotPPA55metaG_FD_128002 | JGI IMG/M metagenome (GOLD analysis project Ga0185299, IMG submission 128002) | Iron sulfur acid spring bacterial and archeal communities from Banff, Canada, to study Microbial Dark Matter (Phase II) - Paint Pots PPA... ... | reverse complement strand
TTCTTCGGCTACCGCCGCTTTGTTCTGCACACCGGCCTCAATTGCCGCGGCCCAAGCCTCTCCGGAAAATGGCACCGCCGGCATGTTCCTGAAATCAGAAATCCCGCTATGCACGTTCTCTTGTACTTCGGCTGCCTCGGTCAGATCCGACTTTTCGCAGATGGGCGTCCAGGGTGAATGTTGCCTGCTATGCCCTGATCGTTCCTCCGATGCGGCATCGCGCCATCCGTTACTCGACGCGGCCACTTCCTCCTCGGCTACTTCCTGTTCGGGAAGGTCGCTTCCCCCATCGCGGCGCCAAGACGATTTTGCGTCAGCTTCGTTTTCTTCGTCCTGTTCCTCTTCGACTTCCTCGGTGCGCCAATCGCGCTCCAGCGCGGGCACCGCGGTAACTTCGCTGGGTTCTTCTTCCGTGTCGGTCACTGGCGTTTCCAGCAGGCTGCCAAATGCCACGGGCTGTTGGCCCGACTCAAATTTGAATTCCGCAGGCCGCGCCGGAACCTCGTCCACAAACGACTCGTCAAGTTCGGGTGAGACCGGTTCGGGTGAGAGCGCGGCAGGCTTCGGCGCGGGTTCATCCTTCGGTGCGAGTTTAGGTTTGCCGTTGCGCTTCTGCGTAGCCGAGGTTGCGGGTACTTCCGCAGGAGCGGCCCCCGCAGGCTTGGGTGGCGAGAAGCCCGCATGTGCGACGCCCGCTCGCACCAGCGCGGACTTCACCATCGAAATCAGAGGGTCGGGAGGAACGAAAGGCTTCTTCAGCACGCCGTCAGCGCGGACCCGCTGCGCTTCCTGCTCATCCAGCGGATCGAACGCGCCCACCAACAGGATCACCGGGATGTGCGCAAGTGCGGGATCGTTCTTCACATACTCGCAGACTTCATAACCGTTGCGCACCGGCATGAAGACGTCCGCCAGGATCAGGTCCGGGTGCATATCGGAAGCTTTGCGCACGGCAGCTTCGCCATTGCCCACGGCGACCACTTCGATGCCGTGGTCTTTAAGCGCAAGACCCACCATCTTCTGGATATTGCTGTTGTCGTCCGCAACCAGGATCTTGGCCACCGAACGTCCTCCGGGGAGAAACACCCGTATTCTTTGTGACACCGTCGTACGGCCGCATTCGTTCGACCGGTCGTCTCCCACAGCCGCGATACCTGCATCGCACTCGGTGGTGACTCAAGATTATTGGAGCATCATGCCTTCAGGAGGTCAACGCTAACCGGTGGCAGATGTGTCGGAAGTGAACACGGGACTATCGAGCAGGCACCGAGAAAGCCTATTTCAGAGCTTGGTAACGTGTGGTTGTGGAAAAAAAAGAGCGCGGCAAAGGCCGCGCTCTGTGCGCAATGTGACAACGATTCAACTACCAAACTTCAACTACCAAACTTCGACTACCAGGGCACGACCTTGCGCAGGCCCTTTTTCTTCTTGCTCGTCGATTCCTTCTGGTTGCCGGAATTCGTTGTGTTCTGCGTAGAACTCTGCGAGCCGTCCGCATTCGTGCCGTCGCCGCTTTGCGTTGCGGTCGAGCCATCGCCGGCGGCCTTCGTATCGGCGGTGCCGCCGGTGCCAGTAGTCGTGGTGGTATTCACCCCATTCGTATTAGCGTCCGTAGGTGCTGGCGAAGCGGGAGGTGTCGCTGCCGCCTTCGGGTCGCCCGGAGCGCCTGGAGCCGCCGAGCCTCCCTCGGCCGGCGCAGATGTTGTCGGCGCGTCTTCCGTGGTGTTTGCGTTGCCGCTACCCGCGCCGCCACCGGTGGACGCGCCGCCCGGTGTAACGATCTCCACGACCGCAGCGTTCCCCGCGCCAGGCGCCGATCCGCCGAGCTGGGACCTATTTCCCGGTGTCAAAATGTCAGTCGCGGAAGTGTTATCGGCCTCCGGCTGCAGGTTCGGCGCGCCCGTTCGAGCCGCCGCAAGAAGCTCTGCGTGCGGACCGGAGCGCACCAGCGACAGCGGCTTCTTGATCAAGCCGTCGTGCTGCCGCGGTGTGTTCTGTTCCGCGACCATCCAAGCCTGCGCCTTGGGGTCCGGCTGAGGTACCGGAACCTTGAAGGCTTTCAGTTTGTATTTCGCATCGGGCACCAGCGTTGACAGCGGATAATTGCGAACGATCTGCGAGTAGTACAGCGATGCGATCTCGTTGTGTTCGCTGCGCTCGAAAATATCGCCAAGCATCCACAAGGCGTGGTCCGACTTACTGTAAAGCGGATAGCGCTTGGTGATGGCGATCAGCCTGGCGGCTGCCGCGCGCTTGTCGCCCTTCACGTAGTAGAAGTACCCGATACGGTAATCGCCTTCTGCAATGATCTCCTGCACGTTCCGCAGGCGTTGCTCGGCTTGGGGAGCCAGCGGGTCCTTGGGGTACTTCTCTAGGAACGTCTGATATTCTTCCTCGGCGGCCTTGGCTTCTGTGCGGTCGCGATCGGGCTTGGCGAGCTGCCGGTAGTGCGTGTTCGCCACCTGGATTTGCGCATAGGCCGCTTCCGGCAAGAATGGGAAGAAAATGTTGAAGTCTTTGTAAGCTTGAATGGCTTGCGTATAGTTCGCCGTTCCGCCCTCTTTGTAATAAGAGTCCGCAATGGCCAGCTTAGCTTTGGCCAAGTACTCGCTGTCCGGATAGGTATTGATCAGCGTCTGCAAGCTCAAGCGCCCGACTTCCTGGCGTCCGTGCTTGATGTCCTCCATGGCGCGGCCGTACAGAATCTTGTCAGGCTCAGCAGTGTTGTCGGCGGTGGTGGACTTATTGACCTTTTTCTTTTTGTGCAGGATTTGGGCGTCGCAGGTCGTCGCACAGACTGCCGCCAGTCCGCCCGCCAAAACGAGAATGCTCAGCCGTTTCCCGGTCTTCGCTGTAAAAGCTTGGAACAAACTTGCACCTCTCCTGATAAATATCAGCCCCTGAGTGCCCGTTGCATCATCTGGGCCAGGCCGCCGGACTAGGTTCGGAACAATTGCAGTATACCCTGAACGAAAGGACAGGCCAGCGTCAAAAAATGGCCATTTCGGTCGGGTTGCGCCGCATTCCTCCGTAGGGGCTTGCTCCTCCCGGCCATGGCCATGGGCACGCCCAACGAATGTGATGCCCGGTCCTCCACAACGGGGTTGCCTCACGCCGCGAACGCTCCCGGGAGAATTTAAACAAACTGTTACAATGCCAGGCGGCGTTGCCACTAAAATCAGTGCGGGCTCGCCACCAGGAACGGGCTTCCTGATTGAAAAATGGAAAAGCGCAAATTTCTCTTCGTCTCTCTCTCGGGCCTGATCGGCGACATCGCCTGGCAGATTTCCAAAGAAGGCCACGACGTCCGCTATTACATCGACGCCGAAAAAGAGCGGGACATTGCCGACGGCTTCGTCGATAAATCCCTCGATTGGGAAAAAGACGCCAAGTGGGCGGACATCGTGGTGTTCGACGACACGCTGGGGCAGGGAGCCAAAGCCCAGGCCCTCCGTGCTGGCGGCAAGCCCGTCATCGGTGGCTCCGCGTACACCGATAGCCTCGAAGACGATCGCTCTTTCGGCCAGGAAGAACTGAAGAAGGCCGGGGTCAACATTATCCCCTACGAAGACTTTGAGTCCTTCGACCCCGCTATCGAGTTCGTCAAGAAAAATCCCGACCGCTACGTCATCAAGCCCAGCGGAGAAGCGCAAAACGTCAAGCGCAGGCTCTTCGTCGGCGAAGAGGAAGACGGCGAAGACGTGATCCGCATGCTGGAAGCCTACAAAAAAGCATTCAGCGACGAGATCAAGGTCTTCCAGCTCCAACGCCGCATCAACGGCGTGGAAGTCGCGGTAGGCGCATTTTTCAACGGCAAAAAGTTCATTTCACCGGTCAACATCAATTTCGAGCACAAAAAGCTTTTCCCCGGCGAAGTCGGCCCTCCCACCGGCGAAATGGGCACCGCGATGTTCTGGAGCGAACCCAATTTGCTGTTCAGCAAAACCCTGCTGAAAATGGAATCGAAGCTCGCCGAAGAGGGCTACGTCGGCTACATCGACCTGAACTGCATCGTCAACAACAACGGTATCTACCCGCTGGAGTTCACCTCGCGTTTCGGTTATCCCACGATCTTCATTCAGCAAGAGGGCATACTTACGCCCATCAGCGATCTGTTCTGGGAACTAGCCAACGGTTGCGACCCCAAGTGGCGCACCCGCAGCGGCTTCCAGATTGGCGTGCGCATCGTGGTCCCGCCGTTCCCCTTCGACGACGAACCCACCTTCGAGTCCTTTTCGAAAGACAACGCCATCGTCTTCAAGCGCGGCACCCCCGAGCAAGTCCACATCGAAGACGTAAAACAAGTGAATGGTCAATGGCTGATCGCCGGCACCTCCGGCGTAGTCCTAGCGGTAGTCGGCACCGGCCAAACCATGAAGCAAGCCCAAGCCCAAGTCTACGCCCGCATCAAAAACATCCTAATCCCCAACATGTACTACCGCACGGACATAGGCGACCGCTGGGCCGAAGACTCCGACAAACTCCACAACTGGGGATACCTAAGATAATTCCGCAATCCTGAGGCCGCCCTCAGCCCTGTGGCCGCTGAGCCCTGTAACCGAGAGCAACGGTCAGACCCTGTGGATGGCCCTCGGCGGGGCGACGTGAACGGGCGCACCTTCCCGAGGAAGATCTTCAAGCCGAAGTAATTCTGCTCAGGACCGGCGTTGGCGCCCCGGTTCGGGAAGGTACGCCCATGCTCTAGGTAGTCCACGACGAGACCGAGGCCAACGCGACGACCACATCGACGGCGAGCTCGTCGCTGCTGGATGAGATCATCCGCGACGGCAGCTCATCGAGTCCCCCACAAGGCCCGGTGGCGCGCTGAGAACGCGCCCACCTCGTGGCGCTGGTCCGAGCCGGCGCAAAATTCGAGAACGGCAAACTCGTCGAACGACCCGACGAGTCAGGGGTGAAGCTCAAGTTGTATGACACGCTGATACACACGTGTTGACTATTTCTCGCCAATGAGTCATGAGTGACGGCACGGGATCGCTCACTGGGCCGACGAGTCCCGCAGTCTAGATCCGTTTGATTGTCGCGAACCAGGCCGGTGCGCCGTCGTCGTGGTATCTCGTCGGAATCCGGTCCGGTTCGATGGCGGCGACATTCCATCCATTGCTGGGGTTGAACGCCGCTCTCAGCTCTTCCTGACTGATGGGGTGCGGGCCAGTATCGGGACCATCGTCACTGAAGCACAACACATACAGGGTTCCATCGTGCTCGGTCACCGACGCTAGACTCGCCACGTATCCTGGTCGCTCGTCGCCGTCGAAGGTGTGGAACAGTCCGCAGTCCAGCACTGTCTTAAACCTGCGCCCCAAGCGCTCCAGCTGGAACGCGTCAGCCGCAGCGAACTCAACCGCGATCCCACGGTCGTCGGCCTTCCCTCGGGCGATCGCCAGCGCCGTCTCAGCCACGTCAACGCCCAGAACCGACAATCCTAGCGAGGCGACGTGAAGAGCGTTCTCGCCGGTCCCGCAGCCCGCATCGAGCACCGCTCCGGCGAATCCGCCTTCGGATGCCAAACGCACTATCGCTGGCTGCGGCAGGCCAATATCCCAAGGCGCAGGGCCGTCGTGGTACGACGCATCCCACGGCAGTCCCGTCAGCCGTTCGTGACTGGTTGGGTGCCGACCACTGAACGGATCATCAGCAGGGGTTCCTGATCGCTCCGACAACTTCGTCCCCTTCCTGCAACTGATCTTACCACCTCATCGTGGCACGCCAATCCACAGGTCTTGACTATTCCTCCTGTAGCCGCCGTCTTTACCCTGAGTCTCGAAGGGCCGAGAGGCGGGATTTAGATGACACGCAACCCATGCGATCAGGGTCGTGCGGATCACTAGACACGGATAAGTGGGCGTCAGGGAAGAAGGACTGATACTCGACACAAGATTCACTCTAGCGCTTTTCGTTTGACGTGTCAGCCGTGGGTATGGTATAAAGTAGGTAAGTAAAGCTCTGATTAATGCTCCCTTGAGACGCGTTTTCTATTTGCGGCCGGCGAACTTGGATTTGGACCAGAAGTTCTCTAAAAATAGCGAAACGCAAGCCCTTTGCAATCAGCAGTTTACAAAGTGCCTTTTTGCCCAACTCGTTTATTTTCACATTCATACGAAAAACACCCGGGGGTATGGCGTTCAGCGCCTCCAAATTTCCTCAGTGCATTGGCACAGCAGGCTTGCCACCCGGCCGATTCTTCTGCAACAGGAATGACAGCCCAAACATGACCAGTGCCGCGACCGCCAGCACCCAGTACGTATCAATGTAGGCCAGCGCGGCGGCTTGTACCCTCACTTCCGCGTAGAGGCGCGCCAGCGCTTGCTGCTGCGCGCCAAACGTGCTGAGCCCTGCGCGCGCAAGTTGTTGCGCTGTTCCCTGAACGGCGGCCTGGAAATTCTTGTTCACGATCGAGCTGTGTTCGGCCAAAACTCCCTGATGATATTGGGATCGCCGGGCGATAATCGTGGTCACCAGCGATGTTCCTACGCTGCTTCCGATATTGCGCACGAAGTTCACCAGCCCGGCGACCGCATTGTTTTTGTCGGCCGGCACCCCGATGTACGCCGCCGTCGTCGCGGGAATGAAGATGAATCCGAGCGGGGCATACTGGAAGATGCGAAGGCGTGTCGCCGACCCCATGCTGATCAGCAGGTCGATACGCTTCGTCGAGTAGTACATGCCCATGCACAGCGCCAGCCATCCGAAGGCAATCATGTAGCGGCCCTGAATGCGTGTAGTCAGTTGGCCCACGATCGGCAGCTCGAACAGCAAGACCACCAGCCCATCAGCGTTTGCAGGTACTGCGGCATCAGCACAGTGGACGCGAACGAGATCGCCCCGACCATGAACATCACCATGCTCGCGATGGAGAAGTTGGCGTGCGTGAACAAACGCACATCCACGATCGGATCCTTTTGGAACCACTCGTAAATCACCAGCGTGACCAGACAAACTGTCGCGGTGATCGCTAGCGAGGTAATGAACCGCGAGCCAAACCAATCATCTTCCTGTCCTTTGTCCAACAGGATTTGCAGCGCGCCGACGCCCAGAGCCAGCAGTCCAAAGCCGATATAGTCCACTTTGAGAGATCTTCCGATATTCCGCGAGATATAAGCGGGATCTTCGATGAGCTTGTACACAAGATAGAGCGCGATCAGCCCAACCGGCAAATTGATGTAGAAGATCCATCGCCATGAGTAGTTGTCGGTGATCCAGCCGCCCAGCGTCGGTCCAATCGAAGGCGCTACGATGGCGGTGAAGCCATACACAGAAAACGCCAGCCCGCGTTTTTCGGGCGGAAAGCTGTCGGCAAGAATCGCTTGCGCCATCGGCTGCAACCCGCCGCCGCCGGCGCCCTGAATGATTCTGGCAACCAGTAGAAATCCCAAGCTCCAGGCCACGCCGCAGAGCAAGGAACTCACCGTGAACAGCGCAATGCAAATCATGAAAAAGCGCTTGCGTCCCAACATGCCCACAAACCAGCCGCTGATGGGCAGCACGATGGCGTTGGAAACCAGGTAGGACGTCAGCACCCAGGTGCTCTCGTCATTGCTGGCACCCAAGTCGCCGGCCATGTGCGGGAGCGCCACGTTGGCGATGCTGGTGTCCAGCACCTCCATGAACGCCGCCAGAGACACGACCACGGCGATCAGCCAGGGATTGACGTCTGGCTTCGGCAGCACATCGGACAAGGGAGCCACACTTGGGCTGGAACTCATCGACCCCTCGAATCGGGAAACGCCGACCGGGCGCAAAGAAGCTTACGCCCAAACCACCCGGCCGCCTACGCAGTGCGTGTGTAAAGCGGATGCGCCTTTTTGATGATCCGATCGCAGCGCCAGTCACAAGAAAACGGAAGACGAGGCAGTGGCGGCAAGGGGTACATCGCTGGCGCCGCCAGATTTACAGAAACGTGACAACTTTTTTCTTCGTTAATCCAGCTGCAGCGCATATCATCGAGCGCGGATCAGTTCGCGATCCTGGCTCGGAGAAATGGTTCCAGGAGAAATGATGCTCCAAGGAGAGAAATGATGAAGCGCGTGCTTGCTGCATGCTTGCTGTTCGCGATGACCCCGGCCTTGCCTTCGTTCCCCGCGCAAAACCAAAAATCTGAAGTTGCGAAGGTGGCTCTGAAGGTCGGCGATGTGGCTCCGGATTTCACGCTGCTCAGCGATCAATGGAAACCCGTCAAACTGAGCGATTACCGCGGAAAGAAAAATGTCCTGTTGGCGATTTACGTTCTCGCTTTCACCGGTGGTTGAACCAAGCAACTCCAGGCGGTCCAGTCTGGAATAAGCGCAGGTAAGATCGATCCCGCCGATACGGAAGTCCTCGGCGTAAGTATGGATAGTCCGGCTGCAAACGCCGCCTTCGCCAAGCAGATAAATATCAAGTTCCCGCTGCTCAGCGACATGAACAAGAAGATGCTGAAAGAGTACGGCATCCTCAAAGGCTACGACGTTCAGAACGAAACGTACCAGTGGGCGCAACGCGCGAACATCGTCATCGACAAAAATGGCGTCGTGCAGCACATCGAAGAAGGCGACAGCGCCGTCGATCCCAATACCGCAATGTCGGTCTGCACCGACCTCCACAAGAAGCAAGCATCGAAATAGCATCGGGCGTCCAGCCGCTGCGGTTTGAGCCAGGCTGGACGCGGCACTTTTCGAGGTCGGGAAAGTTAGCCGCAGCGCCGACGAAACGTGCATGCTAGCTTCTCCACTGCCTCTCGAGCATTACCGCCATCCAGGGCATACCTACATGCTTCCCTGTATTGTGGGATTCTAACCACAACGGGCAAGCTAGCCGCCGACACATCGAGGGGTACCGCGAAATGAGTGCGACGGGTGTTTCTGGCGCGATGGGCACATCGTTGGCTCCTGCTGCGAACTGGGGCGAGCTGGAGCACCGAGCCCACGTTTGCCAGTTCTATGGTGATGACAGTTTCCTGCTTGAAAGTTTGAGCCGCTTCATTGGAACCGCACTGGGCGGCGGCGACGCTTCGATAGTCATTGCCACGCCCGAACATCGGGAAGGATTGGCCAGCATCCTGAAGTCTCGCGGCTTGAATACCTCAAGCGCGCTAGAAAGCGGACGGTATGTCGTGCTGGATGCCGCTGAAACACTGCCGAAGTTCCTGGTAGATGGATGGCCCGACGCAACATTATTCAGGGATGTTGTAGGCAGTTTGCTGGCGCGCACGAAGTCCCGGTCGCTCAGCAGCGATCTTCGCATCGCGGTTTTCGGCGAAATGGTTTCGTTGTTGTGGTCTCAGGGAAAGTTCGATGCCGCGCTTCGCCTCGAACAGCTCTGGACCGATCTCGCCAAGACCCATGCCTTCTCGCTCCGCTGTGGCTATCCCATGCAAGGGTTCGACCGCCATGACCATGGCGAAATGTTCCTGAAGATCTGCGCGGAACACACCGGTGTGATTCCGAATGAAAGCTATACCGCGCTCGAGAGTGAAGAGCACCGCCTCCGCAATATCACGCACTTGCAACAGCGCGCACAAGCGCTCGAGAACGAGATCCTCGAACGAAAACGTGTCGAGCATGAATTGCGGATCGCGCACGACAATCTCGAAAAGCGAGTGACAGCGCGCACTCTGGAACTTCAGCAAAAGAACTTTCAAATACAGAAACAGTCCGCAAGGCTCGAGGCGGCCAACCAGGGTTTGCGCGAGCTTTCCGCGCGTCTGCTACACGTTCAGGACGAAGAACGAAGGCGCATCGCCCGCGACTTGCACGACAGCACCGGTCAAGTACTCGCGCTGCTGAGCATGAATCTGTCCGCACTGCAGGCACAGGCGACAGCGGCGGACCCCGAGATCGGCAAGGCTATATGCGAGAACCTTGAAATCGTGAACCAGGTATCCGGCGAATTACGCACGATCTCGTACTTGCTGCATCCGCCCCTGCTGGACGAGATGGGGCTGCTTTCCGCGCTTCAGTGGTTTGCAGATGGGTTTGAGCAGCGCAGCGGCATTAAGGTGAACCTGGAGTTGGATTCTGAATTTGGCAGAGTATCGCGCGATCTGGAAACGGCCATCTTCCGCGTCGTGCAGGAATCGCTTACCAATATCCACCGTCACGCAGAAAGCCCAACCGCGACCATTCGGCTCGCACAGTCCGGAGACCGAGTGACGTTAGAAATTGAAGATGCCGGCAAGGGCATCTGTCCGGAGAAGCTGTCCGAGATTAGCTCGGCCGGACTGGCCGGTGTGGGACTTCGTGGCATGCGCGAGCGAATCGAGAATCTTTGCGGCACGTTCGATGTCACGTCGAGCGAGAAGGGGACGTGCATCCGCATCTCTGTTCCGGTTTCCGCTTTCGCTGCGTCAGCATGAATTTCTGCAGGGAGCAACAGCCCTTCGATTGAGGATGAAGCAGCCTTCGCGAAGTAATCTGCGTCCAAAATATATTGCATGGATACAAAGTCACTTAAACTTTCAGGAGCAGCTTGCGAGTTCTCGTAGCCGACGGTCAGGCAGGTATCCGGAAGCGTGTGTGCCTCACACTCGCGTCGTTGATTGCTCTGGATGTGTGCGACGAGGCCGCCAATGGGCAGGAAGCCGTCGAGCGAGCTGCGGAATCCAAACCCGACCTGATCATCCTGGACGTCACCATGCCGGTGATGAACGGCCTGGACGCCGCACGCAAAATCAGGGCTTTTTCCCCGCTTACGCCGATCCTGATTCTCACCATGCACAAGAGTAGGCAGCTGATGGAAGAGGCCCGGAGAATTGGTGTGCAGGGTTACGTGGTAAAAGCGGACGCGGGTCAAAGCTTAGGCTCCGCGGTTTCCGCCATCATGCAAAGTCAGACGTTTTTTCCGCCGAGTTCTGACGCTCTTCGATCTGACTTGTTCTCCATGGCAGCGATGTCTATTGTTTAGGTGGTGGCTGCGCCGACGGCGGAAGGATGCCGTTCAACCGCAGATACACCGCTTGCGTGCCGTAGTGATCGAACCACTCGTCGCTGAGCAGGATCAGGGTGCCGGCGCGAGTCGTTTGCCGGTTCGGGCCCAGCGTGACCGGCTCACCCAGCTTGGAATCATCCGCGGAAGCGAGCGCCGTGGTGCAGAAATCGAATGATGACTTCAGAGCCGCGACCAGTTTGTCTTTGCCGTCAGTGTCCGCGACCGTTGCTTCGGGGGCTGACGTGCCGGAGATTTTCGAGCACAAACTGTTGTTTGCCTGCGCGCTGTGCATCACTAAATGCGCGTACGTATTCATTTCCGGCGTGGGCTTGAAGGAGTATTTGTCCGCAGGCATGGCCTCGGCGGCCGCAACCATGTTTTTCGCGAACCGCGGCAATTGCGTCTTTACGGTCGTGCTTACGGGATTTGTCACCGGCACTGAAGCCTGCTGAGCACTCGCGGCTCCAACAAATAGAGCCACGGCCGCGCACAATCCCGCCCATTCGATGCGTTTCATTGGTGTCGCGCTCCTTCGGTGCAGTGTCGGACGGGAAGCATAGCGCCGCTTCGCTCGCACCACAAGCGATTCTGGTGCTGAAGACGAAATGCGGAACGCGCGGGCTAAAGCCCGACGCCTACATTGAACCTTGGCTGCGCACGCGACGGAGCGGTAGCCCCGGAGCTAGTTTGCGACTGTTAATTCGATGGTGGCTGAGGAGGAAACTCGCGCGCCTGCCAGCGGAGATTGATCGATGACCGAGGCGTGCGGCCATTGAGGAGCTGTCACGTAGTTCACTTTGCGGTGGAGCCCGGCAACGTCCAGGCGGCGTTGAGCATCGATTTCGTTTAACCCCACCAGGTGAGGCATGACATAAGCGACGTCGCGCGGACCCTGGGAGACCAGCACGTCCACGCGTGGCGTTGCGGCCCCTGCGCCCGGGCGCGGTGTTTGCAGCACGACCGTGTCTACGGGTTCGTCCGGCATGGTTACCTCGGACACTTCGCCGACTTGCAAGCCCGCCCGCAGCAATTCGATTCGCGACGCTCGAAGCGAATTGCCTTCGAGCAGCGGCACTTCGAGCTGGCGCTGGCCCAGGCTCAGAACCACGTGAGCTTGCTGCGAAACTTTCATCAGCAGACCGGCACCCGGCGTTTGTCGGACGACAACATTGATGGGAGCGTCGCTGTAGACACGGTCCGCCACCCGCAGAACCAGCCCGCGGGAGCGCAGCATACCGTTCGCTTCGGCGACATTTTTGCCGACAAGGTTGGGCATGGTCGTCTCGCGTCCGTGGATGGCGATACGCATCGCGGTAATGGCGCTGAGAAAGGCCGCGGACGTCAAAATGAAGATCAGCAGCGCGGTCTGGCCGAGTGTTTCCAGGCGGTCGCGGAAAGTCATGGGGCGAATTTAGAATGCCATTGTTTGTGGCGGGTGGCCACGAAATCGAAACACGCGCGTATGCCGTTGGTTACTTGTTTTGCGCCGGCGGAGGATAGTCCGGCAGCTTATCCTTGCTGGTGTTGGCTCGTTTCACCTCGAGCTCGTCGAAGAGCAGGGACGGGCTGATAACCGTGGTCGCAATACCGCCCGCGCGATTGCTTACCAACGGATCATTGCCGACCGACATCAGGTCGCTGCGCAGGGCGCGCACGTCGAGTTCGTTAAACATCGCGCCTCGGACCAGCTCTTCATGCCCATCGGGGTAGATGCGATAGAGAAGCCGCGGCGTGTTGCCCGGAGGCCCAAGCGTTTCCACGCGATAGCCGTACGGCTTGCCCTGTTCGGTGATCATCTGGATCACGCGCTGCTTCAACGCTTCCGGCGACTGCCCATCGGAACTCTTCACCACGAGCACGCCTAGATTCGGCGAGGGGAACGCCCCGGCGCCGGCGCGGCCGTGCCCGTTGGAAGAAGGGAAGTCGCGGATGGGCTGGCGGCTCACGAGATAGTTGACCAGCGTGCCCTTCTCGACGAGAGTCACCGGCTGCGCCTTCACGCCGTCTTCATCGACGTCGTAGCTGCCGACCAAACTCTTGCCCTGAAAATCTTTCAGCGTGGGATCGTCCATAACTGTCAGAAAATTGGGCAGCACCCGCGTCTTGTAGCTGGTAGCGAAGGCACCGCTGGTGCGGTTGGGGCGCCCAAGCTGCGGCTTAGGGCCGAGCACGTTCGCACCTACCAATGAGGCAATCACGTCGTCGGCTGCGTCGGGAGCGAACAACACCGGGCCGCGATACTCTTCTTCGACGATGGGCGCCTGACGCAACGCCACGACGGTGTCCAACATCTTCTTGGATTCCGCGATGAGCTTTTCCCGCGTCGGAAGTTCCTCGGCCTTAGCGACCATCCAGAACGGATTGCGGCTGAGGCGCATGCCATCGTCCGCTTGCGCCGTGCTGTTCAGCTGCACGTTGTACGTTTTCTTTCCGGTGCGCGTCACCGTGCCTTCAGAATTTACGAGGTATTCGTTGACCGCCGAGAAGTGCACCGACGCTGACACCGTCTGGACGTCGGGATATTGCCGGTAGAGCCCGCTGGCGTCTTCGATAGTTTTCTTCCACGCGGCTTCATCGACCTGTAGGGAAACGGTGGGTTCAATCACGCTGACTACCGGCTCCTTCGCAAAATCGTCCACCGGGCTCGCTTCGGCGCTGAACTGTTTGAGGGCGGCTTGTTTCTCCGTTAACGCCTGCCCGGCCCCTTTGTAGGCGTCGTCGGTGGCCAGCCAGATCTGATGGCGCAACGCGATGGGGTCATCGTCGAGCGGCAGAATGGTCGTTTCGCCCATGCCGGTACCGTAGTAGCTGTCTTGTTTGTAGTCACCGATGCGAACAACTACGCGAAGAACACGGTAACGTACCCGCTGATTTTCTCGCAGGGCGCCAAAAGCAGCTTCGGCCGAATAATCGTCCAGGTCGTTGACGCGGTACTCGATGTAATAGGGGGGATCGACTTGATCCATCCGGAGTTGCGACTTGGAACGATCGAGCTCAGTGAGCAGTGCCTCCAGCAGTGTGTCTCCACTGGCGGCCGCGTGAGCCGCCGCAGTCACGTTGGTTGTGGCGATTTTGGAGGCATCGTCGGCCCGCTTGGCCGCCGCGGTGGCGGTACTCCAACCGGTACCCCAGCCAGTGAGCCCGAGAGTAGTGAGAGTCGCGAGAGTGACTGCGCAAGAGGTGCGGGCGATGTTCATGGCTTCACCGTGTGCTTTGCCGGTTCGTCCTGGTCGGTCGCCGTTCTAGTCTCAAAGCCGGGTGGAGGCAAAATCGGTGGCCGCTCGTGGGAGTGCGCGCGTTTCTGCACTTCCATTTCCGAGAAGAGCATGGCCGGCGCGACGGCGGATACCGGCACGCTTCCGCTTTCCGCTCCGCATACCCCGTTGAAGACGTGCTGCTGGTCGCCGGTAGTGATGATGCGGGTCAGTGCGGCGAGCGGCGTGCCAACGATGTCAACACCTCGCACCAACTCGTCCGGCCGTCCGTCCGCGTACACTCGGTATACGATCACCGGCAGAACCTGAAACGCTTGCGGCAGCGAGCGCGTGGTGAGCGTAAATCCGCCTTGGATGTCGTCGAAGTAGAGGCCGTACGGCTTGCCCTGTCTCTTGACCTCATCGATTAATTTTTGGCGAAGGTCCGCTTCGGGAACCGACTTCGAGGACGTCACGATCAGGTTGCCCTGGCGGCCTGTCGGCATGAGTCCGGGTTGATTACGTCCGTGGCCATTGGATACGCCGAAATCCTTGATGGGCATGCGGGACATCAGGAAATTTTTCAGGACTCCATCCTGGATGACGGAAACGCGCTGAGCGGGTGAGCCTTCGTTGTCGTATTCATAGTAGCCGGCGAGTTTTACTCCGCCGAGCTCCTTGATCGTGGGATCATCGGCAACGCTCAGAAATGTGGGAAGGACCTCCTGGTTCACTTTTTTCGTGAAGGTTTGTCCTTCGTCTTCGTCCCTTTGCCGGTGGCCTTCCATCCGGTGCCCCAGGACTTCGTGAAAGAATACCGCCGCGGCGCGGCCGCTGAGCAGCGCGGGCCCGTCGTACGGCTCGGCTACCGGCGCCTTACGCAGATCGCGCAGGTCGAGCGCCATCTTGTCGATCTTCGCGGTGAGTTCCGCTTCACTGGGCAGCAAGCTGGCCGACGGCGCCTGGAAGGTTTCCACGCGCAGCAGCTCCATGCCGTCTGGAGCGCGCGTTTGTGCTTCGATCACCATGCGCGTCGTGGCGCTGGGCGTCGCAATGACGGCGCCTTCGCTGGAAACGAGCCGCGAGTTGGAGTTCTGCACCTGCACGGTCACTGCGCCGTAATACACATCGGAATATTTACGGAACGCTCCCGACAGGCGTCGAACCTCGCCTTCCCAGGCGGCGCGATCGAAGCCGGGGACCGTCAGCGGCTCGCCGGTGTGCATCTGCGGCGCTTCCTTGGAGAAGTCCGGCGACTTGTCCTCTTCTTCGGCGCGCACCGCGGTGTTTGTCTTTACGTTGAGATACGCGGGGGCGGCGCGTTTGTATTCGCGGTCGGTCAGCTCCCACAACACGCGCGCGATGGCGTCTGGATCGTCGCCGAGCGGCAAGCTGCCGGAGGTCATGCCGCTGGAGCGGCTCTGACCGTGCGTGTTGTCCAGCGCCGGGGTGCCTACGCGCATGGTCACGTCCGCTTGCCGGCGGCGCAAGCCCGCGTCGGTTAGCAAGCTGCCATAGGAGCCGATCAGTACAACAATGTCCTGGTCGTTGACGGTGTAGCCGAGGTAGTAGGGAGCAGGTTCGCTCTTGCTTAGGGAAGCGGTGGCGCGGGCGAGTTCACTCTGCATCACCTTCAAAATTGGATCCGTTGTGGTTTTGACCGCACCGGTGGCCTTAGCAGAAGAGGGAGAGGGGTGCCTGGGCGTCGTGCCGGCCGAGGTTAGCGGCGAAACCGCAAGCTGTGCGGCCATCGCGACGCACGCCGTCACGTGCGCGAATTCCTTCGCACGGGAAGGCCGCTTCCCGCGTACACTTAACAATCCAGCGATATTTAGCAATCCCATTCTCCCAATCTATTGAGCAAAATGCTTCAGAAGGTAGTGTCTTTCGTCCTGCTCGGGTTGAGACGCTCCGGCGCAGCAGTTGTATGATGTATTCAGCTCGCTCTTGGTGCCCTAAAGATTGAGTATGCCTCAGCGTTCCGGTGCGCGCAAACTACGTGTTTCCGAAGCGTTCTCCTTCGGTCAACCGCGAGCCCGCCGCAAATTCCAGTGCATCCACCTTCTTGCCACCTTCCCTTTTGACGGATAGAACCCGTAGTTCGGTTGCTCCCCCGCAGAAAACGAATAGGCCATCTCCCGAGAGGCGGATGGTTCCCGGCGGAGACGACTGAACCGCCACCGCTGCCGGCGTCGATTGGGATGCCGGCTCCGGCGGCTCGTTAGACACCGGCTCGCCAAGAATGTGGCAGGTGCGCTCGCGAAAAGTCGTATAGGCTCCGGGCCACGGCGTGAAGCCGTGCATACGGTTGTAAATTTCGCCGGCTGGGCGCGCCCAGTCGATGCGGCCGTCTTCCTTCTTTAGTAGCGGCGCGTAGGTGGCTTCGGCGTGATTTTGCGGGCGCCCTGCAAGAGTGCCGGCGGAAATGCCTCGGAGCGTTTCGGCCATCAGCGGCGCGCCGGCTTCGGCCATTCGTGCGGCAAGCTCCGGTGTCGTCTCACGCGGGCCGATGGGTATCTCTGTTTGGAGCAACATTTCTCCGGTGTCCATACCCGCGTCAATGCGAATGGTCGTCAGTCCGCTCTTCGTCTCGCCGTTGACGATGGCCCAATTGATCGGCGCAGCGCCCCGATACTTCGGCAGTAGCGAAGCGTGAAGATTGATCCAGCCGAATTTCGGGATCGGCAACAGCCGCGCCGGAATGATCTGTCCGTAAGCGATGATGACGATGACGTCCGGCGCGATCCGCTGCAGGATTTCCAGCGATTCCGGCGAGCGAATCTTTTCCGGCTGGTGCACCGGAACCCCGGCAGCTAGCGCCGCTTCCTTCACCGGCGAAAACGTAACCTGCATCCCGCGCCCGCTGGGGCGATCGGGCTGCGTGACGATCGCCTCGATTTCAAAGTCCGGCTGTGTCAGTAAGTGCTTCAGCGTGGGAACCGCGAACTGAGGGGTGCCGCAAAATACGACTTTCATCCGCCGACTTTCATTGGTCCCCTACGGGCATTTGTCCCCGACGGCCTACCACTCGCCCAGCTTCCGCATTTTTTTGATTTTGCGCTTGATCAGGTCGCGCTTGAGCATGCTCAGGTGCTGGATGAAGAGGATCCCGTTCAGATGGTCGATCTCGTGGCAGAACGCGCGCGCCAGCAAGTCCTCGCCGCGAATCTCGAACGGTTCACCCTTCGCGTTTTGCGCTTTCACGGTGACGAATTGCGGTCGCACCACGTACCCGCGAAATCCCGGAATCGACAAGCAGCCTTCTTCCTCGCGTTTTTCGCCTTCATAGTGAACCACTTCCGGATTCACCAGGACGATTTTCGCTTCCGGATTTTTGCCGGCGGTCACATCGATCACGGCTACCCGCAGTCTCATTCCGATTTGCGGAGCGGCCAGGCCAACACCCTGAGCCGCGTACATCGACGCAAACATGTCTTCGGTTAGCTGTTCGAGTTCGGCGCCGAATTCCTTTACCACCGAGGTGGATTTCTCGAGTATGGGATCGCCGTACTTGACGATCGGATAGATTTTCCTGAGCGCTGAGAGTGTCTCTGTCGCCGGAGCCGTCTGCGGTTCTTGCGATTCCGCAGCCGGAGTTACCGGCTTGGGAGCCGCTGGTTTAGAAGTCGTCGATTTGTCGGGCATAGTTGTCGAAATTCCGCCGCATTTCGGCGAGCGAGTCTCCCCCAAATTTTTGCAGAAAAGCATCGGCCAGGACAAGTGCCACCATGGCTTCGGCGGCGACACCCGCCGCAGGCACTACGCACCAATCCGATCGCTCGTAGGCCGCTTGAATGGGCTCCTTCGTTATCATATCCGCGGTGCCCAGCGGCTTGCGCAATGTCGAGATCGGCTTCAGGTATCCTCGCACGACTACGTCTTCACCATTGGTGATGCCGCCTTCAAGTCCCCCGGCGCGATTTGACGAACGCCGAAACTTCTTCGCGCTCTTATCATACGAAATCTCATCCTGCACTTCGCTTCCATACGAACCTGCCGCAGCAATTCCCCCGCCGATCTCCATCCCTTTCACGGCCTGGATGCTCATCACCGCCTGCGCCAGCCGCCCGTCCAGCTTCTCGTCCCACTGCGCGTGGCTGCCGAGTCCCACTGGCACATGATGTGCCACTACCTCGCAGACTCCGCCGACGGTGTCGCCCGCTTTATTGGCCGCATCGACTTCCGCCTTCATCTGGTCTTGAAGCGCGGCGTCAACGCAACGCAGCGGCGAATCGATGTCCGCGGACACCGTCTGAATTTCGTCCCATGCTGCGCACCGCCCCAGGCGCACGTGCCCGACCTGAATCGTATGACTCGCGATTTCCGTCCCGAGTTCGCGGAGCAATTGCTTGGCTAGCGCGCCCGCCGCCACGCGCGCGGCGGTCTCACGTGCCGACGCCCGCTCTAATACGTAGCGAGCATCGTGAAAATTAAACTTCTGCGAACCCGCCAGGTCCGCATGACCTGGTCGAGGCGCCACTAATCTTCGTTCCTCGGCTGCCGAAATCTGCGAGGCCTCGACCGGAAGAATCTTCTCCCAATTCGACCAATCGCGATTTTCAATGCGCATCGCGATCGGCGCCCCGATCGTCTCTCCGCGCCGGACACCGGCGAAAATCTCCGCGCGATCCTTCTCAATCTTCTGCCGCCCGCCGCGACCATAACCAAGCTGTCGCCGATGCAGCTCGTGATTGATGAAGTCGACATTGACCGGCAAAGAGGCGGGCAAGCCGGAAACGAACGCCAGCAGCGCTTGTCCGTGCGACTCCCCCGCCGTGTAAAAACGCAGCATTCCCGTTGGAAATCTCCCCACGCATCGATTTCGAGCGATGTGGAAACGAACAGTGTAGCGGTCGCCCCGCCTACGCGTCCAGTTCCACACTCTTCGGTCGATGTGGGCCAGTGGCAGTTATGCGACCAGCGGCGAGCCAAATGTTGGCGAGGGCCTCAGAGCGACTTGCACGCAGGGATGTCTGTTGATTTCACTCGACAATAATCCGGTCTGCCCATTCCACGAGCGAGACGAAGATCGCAGGATTGCCAAATTTTGCTCCCCATTGATTCAAGTCTATTTCCGTGACCCCACGGGCCCGGGAACAGGCTCCTCAAGAAAAGATCGGAATATGTTTTGCCACAACTTTTTCGAGTGTTTCGCTCAGCGGCGGCCAGCCAACCGGCAGGATCGCATTGGCCATGGACTTTCGCATCAATGAGGTGGCTTCCGCCAGAAGGAAAATCTGTACGTCGTGCCCGGCCTCGGCAAGCACGAGTCCATGTGCAAAGGGAAACGCCGCCCTGGTCGGGTCGTCGGGTCCCCACGCGCTCTTCATCATTATCTTAGAGGCTTCTTCGATTCTTCCGCACGCTTGCCCAATGCCAGAAAAGGCAAACCAGCAAGCTGAGCCAGGAAGGTGCGTCGCGCCATCGTTTTCTCTCCTGAGTTGGTATTTCGTTCGAGTCGAGTGCCACGACTCTACTCCGCTTCCTTTTCTTTGCCTAGTCGACAATGTTGCGAAGTTGAGGCGCCACCTCCACGGTAAGTTCCGAGAGCGAGGGCCATCCCTGGCGTACCCTCGGCCTGCTGCGATGGTCCGCTGTAGAATACTATCCAAGTATAAAAGCCGATGAGCGCTGAACCCTTCCCCAAGCAATTGCCCCGGCCCAACACGAAGCGAGAAATCGTCCAGCATTATGATGTGGTCAGCCCGTACTATCGGTCGCTTTGGGGCGAACACCTGCATCATGGCTATTGGATTCGCGGCGACGAAACGAAAGAAGTAGCGCAGCTTCAGCTAACGGAGCACTTGGCAACGTTGGCGAACGTACCGGAGGGCGCCGCAGTACTCGATATCGGTTGCGGCATGGGAGCGAGCAGCTTGTACTTAGCGCGGAGGTACAAAGCACGCGCGACGGGCATTACCATCTCACCTGTCCAGGTGGAAATGGCCAGGAAAGCGGCCTCTGCTGCGCACGTGGACGCTCAATTCCTTTTGATGGACGCCGAGGCTTTAAATTTCCCGCAGCTTTTTGACATTCTCTGGTCCATCGAATCCATCTCCCATTATCACGATCGCCGGAGTTTCTTCGCCGACGCGGTGCGGTTACTGAAGCCGGGCGGCGTCTTTGCGCTCACGGATTGGTTCAAGAAAGCGAAGCTATCCGCGGCGCAAACCCGCAAGTTCATCCAACCCATCGAACGAGGAATGCTTGTCGAGCTTGAAACTATGGACGACTACGAATCCTATCTCGTTGCCAGCGGTCTGCAAATTGTCCATAGGCAGGAATTGACTCGGCAGTGCGCGAAAACTTGGGAGCTAAGTTTGGACATCGTACGGAACAAATCCTTCTGGATCCTTGCTGCCAAATACGGAGAGAATTTTTTGAAATATCTGAGAGCATTCCAGGCCGTGCGTGCCGCCTTCAACTCCGGTAACTTCGTATATGGACTCTTCGTAGCCCGGAAACCTATTGACGGCGACGGATCGCTTGGCTAGGCGGACGTATCGCTTACGTTCACTGATTTGTGACTTGACACGCCCCAACGAACAGGCGCAAAGTTACTGTGGTTTTGCGCATTTTGTTTCTATTCGAGCTACGTATGTTGCGACCTCCGAGCGGCTTCACTTGAGCAGCCCGCTAACCGCGGGTCCCGCTGGCCAGTTCCTTCCCAAAGTCTAAGTTAGCTAGTTGATGGCCTTCCTTTAGGAGGTTTCGCCATGATTTCTCGCAAGACTATTGTTGTCGGCTTTGCTTTTACTTTTGTGCTCGCTGTTGTCGGGGCGGCATTCGCGGCGCGTTCCCAGACAAATACTCCTGTGCGCAATTTCGAATTTACTTATGTCACGAAAATTCCGGTCTCGCCCGCGGGTGCGGAGAGCTTAAAGATCTGGATTCCGCTGCCGCAATCCGATGCATATCAGTCGATTCACGGCCTGAAAATTGAATCTCCTTACCCCTATGCAAAGCATCGTGATCCAGAATATGGCAACGAATTCCTTTATCTGCAGGTTCCGGCCGGACAGGTAAGCGCGCCCCAAGAGGTGCGTATGAGCTTTCTGGCAGCGCGCCAGGAACATCGCGTCGATTTCGGCGCTCACATGGTCAGTGCGTCATCGGCTGGAGCATCGACAGCAGCAAACCCGCCAGATCTCCAGCGATACCTTCAACCGGATCGCCGCGTGCCTCTCCAGGGAACCATCGCGGAGCTTGCCGCGCAAGAAACCCATGGGATCCAAGACCCGCTGGAGAAAGCACGCGCAATCTATAACTACGTCGTGGCCATCATGCGGTACGACAAGTCCGGCACTGGTTGGGGCAATGGCGACGCGATCTGGGCCTGCACGGCCAAGCGCGGCAACTGCACGGATTTCCACTCGCTACTGATCGGCATGATGCGGGCGCAAGGAATTCCTGCGCGCTTTGAAATTGGTTTTCCGCTGCCCGCCGATCAGCATGACGGCGCGGTACCGGGATATCACTGCTGGGCGCAGTTCTATGTCGCACCCTACGGCTGGATACCGGTCGACGCGTCGGAAGCTTGGAAGCACCCTGAGAAGAGAAGCTATTTCTTCGGGGGGCATGACGACAACCGCCTGCAGTTCACTGTCGGACGGGATATACGCCTTGATCCCCCGCAGCACGGCGATCCGCTGAACTACTTCATCTATCCTTATGCGGAGCTGGACGGAAAACCCTTCGCAGTGGAGTCCAAGTTCCAATTTCAAGATCAATCGAGCAACGGCGATTGAAGCTTTTTTGGTGAGTGGTCCAGCGCAATCGCTTGGCAATGCTTGGTGACCTGTGGCAAGCTGTTCGCCATGGGAAACAAAGACCGTCGAAGTCGCGAAAAAAAGAAGCCCAAGAAAGCCCCGCCGCCGAAGGTCTATCAACCTACGGTATCTACCATAAACAAGCCCACCGCTCCCAAAACCTAGACCGGCCTACAACGACGCCGAAACATGGAACGCCGAGCATCGTTCGTGTGCCTTTTGGTGGAACGAACTCGTGTGCGTCGATCTTCGGCCGTAGAACTGGCTGGCGTACTCGATTATCAGTGGATTAGTTTTACAGAGCTTGACGTGTTCCCGACGCACGGTTACGCTTTCGTGGAAGTGTTTGTTTCGCAAGAAGTTGTCGCTGAACGCTGGTGCTGACAGGGACTCGTGGCAGACACTCCTCTCCAGGTCGCAGCTCACGAAGCCAAGCCCGTGGAACAGCTTTCCATGGTCCTGGTGCTGACCGACGCCTTTAAGTCATTTCTTGCCCACATTCAAGACTATTCCTTGATGGCAGCGAGGTCGGTCGCCAATCTGGCGACCGGGCCGCGCTATTTCCAGGACGTGCTCGACCAGATGGACGACATCGGCGTGGGCTCGCTGCCGATTGTGCTGATGTCGGGCTTTTTCATTGGCGCGGTGATGGTGCTGCAAACGGGTTCGCAATTCGTGCGCTTTGGGCAGACCGCGCTCACCGGCGACATCGTTTCGCTCGCGCTGGTTCGCGAACTGGGCCCCACACTGACCGGCATTTTGGTGGCGGGTCGCAGCGCCTCGGGTATTGCGTCCGAGCTTGGCTCCATGCTGGTCACCGAGCAAGTGGACGCCATGCGCGCGATGGGCACCGATCCGAGCCGCAAGCTGGTGACGCCGCGGGTTGTCGCTGGCATCCTCATGTTGCCGTTGCTGACCGCCCTGAATGACTTCGTGGGTTTGTTGGGTGGGTGCGTCGCCTCGGTATTTTCCCTTCGGCTGGGCGCCGTCGAATTTTGGACCCGCGCGATCAATGCGCTGGATTTTCCGGACCTCATGCAAGGCATGATGAAGCCACTCGTGTACGGATTCATCCTGGCGACCGTGGGATGCTACCAGGGATTAAACGTGCGCGGCGGAACGCAAGGCGTTGGCCGGGCCACCACTCAGGCCGTGGTCGTCTCCAACGTCATGATCATCGCGGCTGACGTTTTTCTAACTAAGATCGCACTCTACCTGGGAGACAAACTTTTTTGAAGCGCCCCACGCGCATAGGTTTGTCTCAATGAACTCCCCGGCTGTTTACGGCGGGCGCAAGCCCGCGGACCCTGATCCCGTCGTCACTTTTGATGGTGTGCGCATTGGTTTCGACGAGGGGGACGTATTACGCGGCGTTTCGTTTCGGGTGCTCCCTCGCGAAACTCTGGTGTTTCTGGGGGAAACCGGCACGGGCAAAACCCTTACACTCAAGCTCGCAGCGGGCTTGCTTCATCCTTCGATGGGCCGCGTGCGCGTTCTGGACCATGAAGTTTCGGTCATGGCGGAACGCGAGTTGCTGGCGTTCCGCAGGCAGATTGGTTTCGTGTTCCAGGAAGGCGCGCTGTTCGACTCCATGACCGTGGCGGACAACGTGGCGTACCGCCTGCGCGAAGATCGCGTTGATGAAGACGAAATCGATACGCGCGTCCGCGAAATCCTGGCCTTTGTCGAACTGGACCACGTCCCGGACAAGCTGCCCTCGGAGCTTTCGGGAGGCATGCGGCGTCGCGTATCGATTGCCCGGGCGCTGGTGAATCGCCCGCAAATCGTGCTGTACGATTCACCGACGGCGGGGCTCGATCCGGTCACGGCGCAGACCATCATCACTTTGATCTTAAGGTTGCGCGACACCTACGGAGTGACCGCGCTGCTCGCGACGCATCGATTGCAAGACGGCTTCGCGCTCGCGAATTTCCGCTTTGACCCGAAGGCCAAGCGAGTGGTGCGAGAGTCGCCCGCCGCCATGCAGCCAGGCGCGGGTGGGCCGGAGCCGGTGACGCGCTTTCTCGTGTATCGCGAAGGCCGCATCTACTTTGAAGGATCTCCGGAGGAAATTGCGGCGACGCGCGATGCGTATCTGAAGCGCTTTCTGGTGTGAATTTGCTGTAGTCTGTTGGCGGCGTTGGTTTTAGGAAGTTCGGCGGGCGACACGGCTGGAGGGTAGCTTTCATGGCGCTGCGAAAACAATTGACCTGGACGGAGCTGCGCGTCGGGCTCTTCGTGCTGGTCGGATTGTTTGTGATCGCGGTGGGGACTTTTTACGTCACCGGTGCGGGCTTCTGGGGACCGAAGTACCGGCTGAAAACGTATTTGCCGTCGGCGTCAGGTCTTGCGACCGGTGCGCCAGTTAGCATCGACGGCGTAAATGTGGGGAATGTGGAGTCGATCAAGCTGGTGCCGCGATCCCAAAATCGCGCGGCCGACAAGAACAAGAATATTGAAGTCGTAATGCGATTGGACCGCAGGTTTCAGGATGACGTTCTGACCGATTCCACGGCGAGTCTGGTTACAGAAGGCCTGCTGGGAAACCGATATGTGAATATCACGCGAGGGTTTACCGGAACGCCTCTAAAAGAGGGCCAGGAGATTCCTGGCACAGAAGAAAAAGCGATTACGGAAGTCGTCGAGCGCAGCTCCGACCTGCTGGGAAATCTGCAAGCGCTTACCGTAGAAGTACAAGACTTGGTCGGCGGCGTAAAGAAGGGCCGCGGAAATCTAGGCAAGCTGCTCACCGACGAACAAGCCTACAACAATTTGAATGCGCTGCTCGCAAACGGCAACAAGATGATCAGCAATATTCGCGCGGGCCAGGGCACCATCGGAAAGCTGGTCGCCACCGACGAAATGTACACCAAGGTCGGCGCCGCGGTGGACAACGCCAATTCGATTATGGGCGATGTCCGGGCGCAGAAGGGGACGCTTGGGAAGCTGCTGTACGACACGGCACTCTACGATCAAGTGAAGGAAGCGGTCGGTAACACCAACGGCATGATCGGTGATGTGCGGTCTGGGAAGGGAAGCTTGGGCAAACTGGCGACCGACGACGCGCTTTACAATAAATTGCGGGATACCAGCACGAATCTGGCGAATGCCACCGCGAAGTTGAATGACAACACCACGACCGCTGGGAAGCTTTTTTCCGATCCGCAGTTGTATGACAACTTGACCGGACTGACCGGTGATCTGCGGCTTTTGATTGGCGACTTCCGGCAGAACCCCAAGAAGTTTCTACATTTCAAAGTCACTATTTTCTGACGAAGCATGAAAAGCCCCTTGCTCAGATATGCCGTGGGACGCTCTAAAGCGCGCCCCTACATTTGCCTGATACACGCCTTCGGTAACGCTCTTACTGCGTGGTACGGCAACGGCCTCGCTGGGTGGGCTAGATTTTGGCGATGGATGGTTGGGTGTGTTGTAATGGTGCTGTCATAAATTCGAGTTAACCTTTACCGACGCAGCCTCTCGTGCCTACAGGATCGATGGAAAATCCGGAAGTAACACAGAAAGCGCCTCGTCCAGACGCTGCTAAATCCACTTTGCCGCAACCGGGGCGTCCTGTTCCCAGCCGAGCGTATCCCGGGGCGTTGATCGTTGTTGAAGGCACGGACGGCTCCGGCAAGAGCACGCAGCTTTATTTGTTGAAGCGGTGGCTCGAAATTGGCGGTTACCGCTTGCACTTCACGGAGTGGAATTCCTCGCCACTGGTGAAATCCGCAACGCGCCGCGGAAAACAACGGCGGTTGTTAACGCCCACCACATTTTCGTTGTTGCACGCGGCCGATTTTGCGGATCGCTGCGAACGCCAGATCATGCCGCTGTTACAAGGCGACTACCTGGTGCTCGCCGATCGCTACGTCTACACCGCCTTCGCGCGCGATGCTGCCCGCGGGTGCCCGCCTCGCTGGCTGCGCAATCTTTACCGCTTCGCTCCTGTTCCGGACATCACGTTTTATTTCCGTGCGCCGCTCGATGTGGCTGTGAACCGCATTTTGAGCGGGCGCCCGAAGCTGAAATATTACGAAGCGGGAATGGATCTGGGGCTGTCGTACGATCGCTCGGAAAGTTTTCGCCTGTTTCAAGCGCGCATTCTGGAAGAGTACGACAAGATGGTGGACTCCGATAATTTCGTCGTGTTGGATGGAACGCTGCCGGTGAACAAACTCCAGAAACAGATGCGCGACATCGTGGCATCGAAGATCGACCTCAAGCGCTTCGCGCCTCACGCGCCGGAGTGGAGCAAGGATGCCTGATCAAGAAAAGGACAAGGCCGCCACTCTTACAACGCCTTTAACGGGCGCGGAGCCGACGACGGCTCCCGTTCCTGCGCCCGCCACGAAATCTGCCACTACTCCTGAAGATGATACGGCCCAGCATTTTTTTGGTGAGCCGCTGGTCGGATTTGATCCCAGCGAAATCACCGGCAGCCTGATCGTCATCGAAGGGATGGACGGCTCGGGGCGCTCCACGCAGATTACACTGCTGCAAGAGTGGCTGGAGTCGGAAGGATTCGCGGTGCAAACCAGCGGCTTGCGGCGGTCGAACCTGGTGGGCCGCGACATCGACCAATTGCTGGCGAAGAACGCGGTCACGCGCCTGACCCTCTCATTGATGTACGCGACCGACTTCTTCGATCAGGTCGAGCACCGCATCCTGCCCGCTTTGCGCGCCGGCACCGTCGTGCTCGCGGACCGCTTTATTTTCACGCTGATCGCTCGCGGCGTGGTTCGCGGCATCAATCGCGATTATATCGGCGGCTTGTACGCCATGGCGTTGCGTCCGCACTTGACCTTCTGGCTCAATGTGAGACCGGAAACCGCCTTCGCGCGCGAATTCAAAAAAGCGCAGGCCATCAGTTACTGGGAAGCCGGGCGCGACATGTCGCTCTCTCACGATCTGTACTGGTCGTTCATCCGCTACCAGACTATGATCAAGCGCGAATTTGAAGTGATGGCCAAGCGCCACAGCTTCATCGAGTTGGATGGCGAAGCCAGCGTTTCCGCGGTGAACAAGCAGTTGCGGCAACGCATCGGCGAACGCCTGGGAATTCGCGCGACGAAATACACGCCGTCCGCCGCGCTCGCACACCTCTGGCGGTAAACGCAAACGCATGTCCGAGCCGGTTCACATCGCCGCGATTGACGCTGGCTCCAACGCAGTCCGCCTTTCGGTCGCCAGAGCCTATTCTGCTCTCGACATCGAGCCTCTCTATAGCGAGCGCTACTCGCTGCGCCTGGGCGAGAGTGTTTTCCTGCGCCACCGCTTCACCGAAGACATCTTCAAAAAAGGTGTCAAGGCGTTTCGCCACTTCAAGGAAGTGATGGAGGAGTACGGCGTCACGCGCTATCGCGCCGTGGCCACCAGCGCATCACGAGAAGCCCGCAACCGCAAGAATTTTCTCCGCGAAATCAAAAGGAAATGCGGCATCTCGCTGGAAGTGATCAGCAGCGCAGAAGAATCGCGGCTTGGGCGGGAAGCCGCAATAGCCGCGCTGGGCCCAGAGGCGCCGCCGCGCTGCATCATCGATTTGGGAGGGGGAAGCCTGGAGATCAACGTTCTCCACGATCACACCCTGGAACAAAGTGCGCAACTCCCGGTCGGCACGGTGCGCTTGATGACCACGCTGAATATTCCCGGCGTAATACGTCCCGCGCAAGGGGAACAGGTGCGGCGGTACGTGCGCGCGCTCCTTGAATCGAAGTTACCTTCACGTCCCAATCTCGGCGATAGCATTGCCGTTGCGCTGGGCGGTAGCGCCGAGACGCTCGCCTCGATCGCCCCGGGCCCGCGCGAGCACGGCGTCCCCACGCTGCAGCTTTCGTTGCTCCGCGAGCGGCTGCCCGGCATCCTGGAACGCGATGTGCGCGAACGCATGAAATTTTACGGCGTGCGCCGCGATCGCGCTGACGTGCTGGGTATTGCGGCGATCACCTTCATCACGCTCGGCCGCTATCTGAATTTGCGCTGCCTTTCGGTTCCCAGCATCGGCATCCGGGAAGGTTTGCTGCAAGAGATTGCCCGCGAAGCGTTTTCGCGGAAGGAGCCGCATCGCTATAACGCGGCGGCCCGGCAACTTTTGGTAGGAACGCGCAGCTTTGCGCGGCGCCTGGAATATGATCAGCCGCACGCGGAACACGTGCGCGAGCTTAGCATCCTACTGTTCGATCAGCTCCAGCCCGTGCACCACCTGCCCGCGCAATCGCGCGTGCAGTTGGAGGCCGCGGCATTGTTGCATGACGTTGGTCACATGGTCAGCCATCGCGGGCATCACAAACACGGCGAGTATCTGGCGCTCAACGGCGATATCCCGGGCCTGGAAGGCCGTGACCGGGCCATCGTCGCGGCACTGGTGCGCTATCACAACCGCAAGTCCGTACCGGCGGAGCATCACGTCGCGTACTCTTCGCTGAACAGCAACGATCAGCGCATTGTCCGCCGGCTCTCCGCGATTCTTCGCGTTGCGGAGGCTCTTGATCACTCGCACCGCCAGCGCGTCACCAACTTAGCTGCCACTTTCCAGCGCGGCGCGGTCGGCGTGCAGATTACTGCCAACGGCGATGCGGCCGAAGATTTGCGTGATGCCAGCCGCAGCGCGGAACTCTTCGAGAAGGAATTTCACGTGAGCCTGTATTTCCGTCAACCAAGCACATGACGATTGGGGAACACCTGCGAAACTTGTGGCCAGGTCGTGGCACGATTAGCTTGTGGCAACATCTATTCTAAGGGCGCGGCAATGTTGCGCCGCAGCCTGTCCAGCTGCGAGCCGCAAGTGGCAGCGGGGAAATGCAAGATCGAGCTTGGCAAGTAGCGTTAGTTGGCGTCACGACAGAATGGCGACATAACGATATGACAAGGAGTCACGTCAAATGCAGCTCTACATCGTGCGACACGGAATCGCAATCGACCGGGAAGACCCCAAGTCGCCGCCCGACCCGGACCGCTTCCTGACCGAAGAAGGCATTGAGCGCACCAAGCAGGTGGCCAAAGGCGTCGTCGCGCTCGGTGCCACGGCTGACTTGCTGATGAGCAGCCCGTACGTGCGCGCGATGCAGACGGCTGAAATATTTGCGGCCGCGCTGGATTATCCCAAACAGAAGATTCGCCGCACCGATTTGCTGTTGCCTGGAGGCGAAGCGTCGCTGTTTTTTCGAGAACTGGCTAAGGATAAGCACTCGTCGACGGTTTTCTGTTTCGGCCATGCCCCGCAACTCGACGACTTGATTGCTACCGGTCTGGGCTCGAAGCACCACGTGACCTCGTTGAAAAAGGCGAGCGTCGCGCTGCTGGAGCTGAAGCGCGTTTCTCCGCCGAGCGGCCAGCTGCTTTGGTTGGCCACGCCGAAGTTGCTGCGAAAGGCCGGCAAATAGCTGCTCAAAATAGGGCACGGGCGGGGAGGGCGAGTGATTGTAAAAGTATTTGGGGACAAGAAATCTCTCAGCGTGGCGGCGGCCGAACAGGCTTCGGCCGCATTACGGGGCGCCGTCCGCGCACATGGCCGGACGCGGATTGTCGTCGCAACCGGAACGTCTCAGCTTGAATTTTTGGACGCACTGACGCAGGCGCGAGACATCGACTGGCAACGCGTCGAAATGTTCCACCTCGATGAGTACGTTGGCCTGCCTATCAGCCATCCGGCCAGCTTTCGCAAATATCTTCTCGAAAAATTCATTCGTAAGGTGGGGATCACGCAATACCACTTGCTCGATGGCGAGGACGATCCCCAGAAAGTCATTCGCCGAGTCGGGGACGCGCTGCGATCGGCGCCGGTCGATATCGCGTTCGCCGGTATCGGTGAAAACGGGCACCTAGCATTCAACGATCCTCGCGCCGATTTCGACACCCGCGAACCTTATCTCATCGTTCACCTCGACGAAGCGTGCCGCCGCCAGCAAGTCGGCGAAGGCTGGTTCGCGGATATTTCGGAAGTCCCTCGGCAGGCGATTTCCATGTCGGTGCACCAGATTCTGCAAGCACGCGAAATCATCGCCGTCGTGCCCGACGCGCGCAAAGCGCACGCGGTGAAACTCTGCGTGGAAGGAGAAATCAGTCCGATGGCGCCGGCCTCCATCCTGCGCTCGCATCCCGCCACGACACTTTATCTTGACGACGAATCCTCCAGCCTGCTGAGTCCGGCCAAGCTTGCTGAGTTTGCCGCCGCCGGATAATCGGTGATCGAACTCATCCCCACGAACATCAGCGGCAGGTCCGCCGGCATATCGGCGGGGCAGAGAATTTCGTGGCGCTAGCTGAAGGGTTACCTTCAACGTCGCGCTCGCGGGCGATTCCCTCGTTGCGCTGGTGGATTGGCGGGCTGCTGTTCGCCTCCACGGTGATCAATTACATCGACCGCCAGACACTCTCCATCCTCGCGCCCTATCTCAAACTCGACTATCACTGGACCAACACGGACTACGCGAATATCGCCATCGCCTTTCGCGTCGCCTATTCCATCGGACAAACGGTCTGCGGCCGCCAGATCGACCGGCTCGGCACCAGGCGCGGCCTAACGATTAGCGTAACGTGGTACTCCATCGTCTCGCTGTTGACCTCGCTGGCGAATGGCATGACGAGTTTCGCGGCATTTCGCTTCCTGCTCGGAGCGGGCGAATCCGCCAACTGGCCGGGCGCCAGTAAAGCGGTCTCCGAATGGTTCCCCAAGCGCGAGCGCGGATTAGCCGCCGCGCTGTACGACAGCGGCTCGTCGGTCGGCGGCGCTATCGCGCCTTTTCTCATCTTGCCGATCTATCTGCGCTGGGGATGGCGCGTAGCCTTCGTCATTCCCGGGCTTCTCGGATTTTTGTGGCTCGTCGCGTGGCGACGCCTGTATTACCCACCACAGGAGCACCCGCGCGTCTCCGACGCTGAGCGAGAGATGATCCTCGCCGACAAGCAGGAAACAGAATCAACGCCGCAACCCATGCCGCGATGGCGAGACCTGCTGAGGTTGCCGCAGACCTGGGGCACGATCGTGTCGAAGGGTTTGACCGATCCAGTGTGGTTCTTCGTCACTGACTGGTTTCCCATTTATCTGGTAGCGAAAGGCATCCCGCTGAAGAGCGGCCTGATCGCCGTGTGGATCCCGTTCCTGGCGGCCGATTTGGGCAATTTCTTTGGCGGAGCGGTCTCCGGCTATCTGATCCGCCGCGGATGGTCTGTCGGCGCGGCACGCAAAGCGCTGGTCGTCTTCGGGGGCTTCGGCGTCATGCTGCTGATCCCCACGATTTTTACGGTAAAGCTGTATCTCATCACGCTGCTCTTCGCGCTGGCCACATTCGCCTACGCATCGTTCTCAACCATCGCAAACGTGCTGCCGACCGATCTCTTCCACAGTAAAGCGGTGGCAACCGTAAGCGGCCTCAGCGGAACGGCCGCGGGAATCGGCACCATCGTCGCCTTCGAGCTGATCGGACACTTTTCCGACGCTCGCCAAGCCACCGCCACCCACTCCTTCGACCCCATCGTCATCGTAGCCGGCCTGATTCCGTTCATCGGCATGATCCTGGTGATGCTGTTGGTGCGTAACACCCGAGCCACAGAGCAAGGTTTAGTGAAGAGGATTTGATCCTTGCGCCGACACAACAACAGTTCGACCGAAAAATCTGCTATAAACTTCCGGCGGATCTCAACCGCGAATGCGCGCAAGGAGACGTAGCAAGTTTCCGCTCGTGATAAAAAGGCCCAATGACTGAATCTTCCGCGGTTGGCCTACCGGCAGCAGGCCGTCCAAAACGATTACTGACGCTCTGGGACCTCATTTTCTTCGGCATCGTTTTGATCCAACCCATCGCCCCGATCCCCCTCTTCGGCGTAGCCCAAAAACTGTCCGACGGCTACTTCACCGCGATCATCCTGTTCGCCATGTTCGCGATGATGATCACCGCCGTGAGCTACGGACGAATGGCGGCCCTGTTTCCGTCCGCGGGTTCGGCGTATACCTACGTGGGAAAGGGCCTCAACCCGCACCTCGGATTTCTTGCGGGCTGGGCCATGTTCCTCGACTATCTTCTCTTGCCACTGATCAACACCGTGTGGATCTCCGCGGCCATGCACAATGTTTACACGCCAAGAGTGCCTTTCGTCGTTTGGGCGGCGATCGTGGCGGGAATCATCACCTTGCTGAACTTGCGCGGCATCCGTTCATCGGCACGCCAGAACAAAGTGCTGCTTTTCGTGATGCTCGCCGTCGTCGGATTCTTCATCGTGCTGGCCGTGCGCTTTCTGTTCGCGTACCAGGGATGGCGCGGTCTTTTTTCCACGGAACCTTTCTACGACCCCGCGACCTTCAACGCCCATAGTATTTTGGGCGCGACGTCGTTCGCCGCGCTCACCTATATCGGTTTTGATGGCATTACCACGCTTACTGAGGATGCCGAGAATCCGAAGCGCAACATTTTGCTCGCCACGGTTTTTGTCTGCGCGTTCACAGGAATCTTTGGCGGCCTGGAAGTCTATCTGGGACAGCGCGTTTGGCCCGACTGGCACTCCTTCACCTCGCTGGAGACCGCATTCATGGACGTATGCGGGCGCGTCGGCGGCCCCTGGCTGTTCAACGCCATGGGACTCGTGCTGATTCTCGCCGCGTTCGGCAGCGGACTGGCGGGGGGATTGGGAGCCGCCAAACTGCTCTTCGGGATGGGGCGGGACAACGTGTTGCCGCGCAGGTTCTTTGGCCACCTGGCGCCCGGGACCAGCACGCCAACTTACAACATCATTCTGATCGGACTGCTTAGCTTTGGCGGAGCGGAAATCCTGAACTATTTCGGCAGCGCCTATCAGCAAGCCGGCGAACTTTTGAATTTCGGCGCTTTCCTGTCATTCATGGGCGTGAATCTAGCGGCCTTCTGGCAGTTCGGCGTGCTGAAAAAGGCCGGTTACAAACGCCGCATGGTAGTCGATATCGTTCTTCCCCTCGGCGGGTTCCTCTTCTGCGCGGTCATTTGGTGGAATTTGAATCCCTTGGCGAAGACGGCGGGCGGAATCTGGTTTGCCATTGGGCTAATGTATGTGGCGATCAAAACGCGTGGATTCCGCGCGGCGCCGGTAATCATTGACTTCAGCGAGACCTAGCTCCAGAAAACTGGATAAGGAGGGGCACCGTGCCGTATCCCCGTTCGATTTACGAGGATACGGCTCGGCGAAGGCTTTCCCGCGCTATTTGTGTGTCGTGGTGCTGACGCGTGCAAGCATGTCGCGATGGCCCGCCGGGTCCAGCGTTCCGCGCAAACCCGCCCATCCGGCGGAGTTGCTTTTCTGCAATTCCTCGAGCGTCGCGTTGAATTTGTCGATGCCTTCCGGACCGTTCGTGACGATGGCGACGAACAGCGTTCCTATATCCGTGGTGTGCACGACTTCCTGGTCAACTTGATAAGCGTGGAGCGCGCCGTCGGCCATTAATTTTTCCAGCAGCGCGACCATGGTCGCCTTCAGGATCTTGCCTTCAGGATCACTCGAATCGGGCTTGGTGCGCCAGGTGCCCACGCGCAGGTAGCCGTTCGTAAACGTTCCGGGATGAGCGTCGTAGTTATGGCTCTCCAGAATGTAGTCCCAATGCTTCGCCGCGGCCAAAGGCGGCGCAGTGGCCCCCGGCGCGGTGCGAACGTTTTCGAGCGCTTTCAGGATACTGGCCATCGAAGTCGCGGAAAACCACGTGCCGTGCGTCGGCTGGCCTTCCTGATGGTTGACGACCGTGTAGGCCCCGAACGAAACGATGGAGCCGTCGGCAACCGCCTTCTTCATAATGTCGAGATCGGCCGCATCGCCCTTCAGATAGTCCGCCCACATGGCGCGTGGTACGGTCCATTCCGATACATAGGTATACAGCGCCGGCTTCTCTGAGCTTGGCGATTGCGCCACGGCACGGTTAGCACGCAGCGGCACAAACGTGAGCGCACACAACACCACCACAACACTGATCAATCGAATACGCATTCTTCTTTCTCCTAGTTTTTCTCCGCCGGAGGCGGGGTGGGGCACCAGTTTTTTGGGTTAGGGCCTAAAAGGATTGAATCGGACTTCGATTTCCGACCTTCCGATGCGCGGTAGCGTACACCGGGTTCCGTCAGGTTGCAATGATCAGGTCACGATTACGCGTACGCGCACCCATTCTTGCCAGAGGGGGCTGGCCGATCGACCATGAGGTTGCTATCGCGGTGTCTCGGCTAGCTTTGAGCCTCAATGCCGCAGGGCTGCGCGGACTCCGCCCTGCGCGCCATGTCGGGCCAGGGGTTGCCGCAATTCCAACTATTCGGTCTGTGCCTTCCACCGGGGATGGCACGGTTCGCTGGAGTAGGTCTTGCAATTCGCGGTTAGTTCATCGGAATGGACCACGAAGCACCTTGTAGACGGCGCATTTTGGTAACGCTCATCCATGGATATCGAAATGCGCTTGCCTTTGTTCGTCGAAGGAGACCGTGACGCTCCAATTTTTTCGCAATTTGCTCGCGAGCAATCCGATTTTGTTCGCGCTGCATCTAACGGTTGGAGTTGTACCATGCGTCACATGCAGAGCGTCCCTTGGCAGTTGAAGATCGCCGCCAAGATCGTGCTTGCCCGGTTACCTCTCTCCTACCACTTCTGGGAAAAAATTGGCCTTTTTAAGCAGGGCGGGATGGAACGTCCGGAATACGCCCTCCGCATATTTCGCCGTCACTTTGACGCTGCCGGTTTAGCGGGAAAAGCCAATGGGTTCGTCGGGTTAGAGCTGGGCCCGGGCGATTCGCTATGTTCAGCGTTGATTGCAAAGACGTTTGGCGGTTCTAAAACCTTCCTAGTGGATGCCGAGGCCTGCGCGACTCTGGACTTGGGCGTTTACCGCCGGATGGAAGCCCACCTGCGCCAGTTGGGTCTGTACCCTCCCAACCTTGATCACTGCAAAACCATGGATGATGTGGCTAAGGCGTGTGGGGCCGTCTACCTGACCATGGGCTTGGACTCGCTGCGCGGAATCCCGACCGCGTCCGTGGATTTTGTGTGGTCCAATGCCGTTCTGCCCTACGTTCGGCGCAACCAGTTCGTTCCCACCCTGCAGGAACTGCGGCGCGTTCAGCGGCAGGGCGGAGTAGCTTCGCATACCATTCCAGTCAAAGACATTATCGGCGGGAAGCTGAATGATTTGCGGTTCGGCCCGGGGATTTGGGAGTCTCCGCTCATGGCGAACTCGCGCTTTTACACGAATCGCCTCAGGTATTTGGAGCTCCTGCGCCTCTTTCGGGAGGCTGGTTTCGAGCCGGAGGTAATTCGCAAAGCGGAGTGGGAAACATTGCCCACGCCCCGGCGAAAAATGGCAAAGGAATTTGCCGTGCTACCTGAAGAGGACCTGAAAGTCTCGGAGTTTGATGTTCTGCTCAGATGAGGGTGCGTCGCGGCAGGTGGCTGTAGGGACGATCACACGCAATAGGCTGCGGACTCGGTGTTACGCGCGGCACTCCCTCGCGGCTCAGTCCGAGGCAGCCGCGATCGGACGATGCTCCTGGAACTCGTGGAGCACGGCCAGCACGGTTTCGGTCTTTATCGCGGGTTTAAGGATGATCGGTTTGGCGATGTAGGTTTCCAGAAGGTGTTTGCCGGCGGCTAGGCGAGCCGCGCTTTCCACCGAGTCGACCAAGCCCGGAACGTGAAGGATGATGGCGTCAGGGGATTTTTCGGCCCGCATACCTTCGCAGGTATTCACGTCGCATTTTCTGAGGGCCCGCGCAAGGCGCAACACACCGGCCAGTGCCTGGATGTTCTTCTGCTGGTCTTCGCCAAGTCTGGAAAAGTGTCCTTTTTCGCTGCTGGGCTCCGCGCCGCGGTGGTACCGAACAGCCAATCCGAGCAGTTCCCACTCTTCAAAGGTCCAACTGGGTGGCAGCGGCAGATCGCGCAAGAAGCGCAGCGCGGCTTTCTGGGGAGACTTACCTCGACTGTCAGGTCCGACGCTGTGCAAGCGGGCGGCGGCGCGTAATACGCGCCGTAAGGCGTGTTCGTTGAACGCGGGCGCGGCGTGAGCGCGCCGGAGCGCGTCGAACAGCGCAATGGAGATGCGCGAGATCTGCGCAGTGCGGCGCGGACGCGTGTCGGTGGCGCGCGCAGTGGATCGGAGGCGGGCCATGGCGGCGAGAGCGAGGCGTTTGCCTTGCGGCAAACCGTGACGCCAGTCGTTCCACAGGCTGGTTTTACCCAGAGTTAGCTGGCGGTAGGTTTCGATCCGCTGGTTACGCTCGCGGCGTATCGTTTCTTCCCAGGTGTTCTGCGCGTCGGTCGTGTCTTGCGAAGCGAAGTCTTTGACCGCATCGGCCAGCACATCCAGATCGTGGACCTCACCCAAGAGATCCTGGAGGCGCTTCAAATTGTCACTCCATAGGGCGTATTGCTCGGGAAGAAGACTTTCGACCGTGTAGCGTAGCCTTTTTAGGCCGTTACGGAGTTCGTGCCACGGTTTGGGCTTGTCGGTGCGTTGCGCGCGGGTGTGGAGTTCCCTGGCTTCCTCGAAACGCTCGACCGCGAGGCATTGTGCGGCGAGACTCGAGCACGGCACCAGACGGGCACGTTTGCGGAGTTTTCGTTCGAGTCGCGACCACGATTTCTCCTCAAATTTTTCCGCGGCTCGCAGTGCGCGTTGGCGCAACTCCGGTTCGTTGGCCGCGAAGGCCGCGTGCAACTTTGCGCGCAAAGGATCGTCGGCGGCAGCGAGCTGCTTCACCCATTCCTCCATCATTTGGGCGTCTCGCAGCGCGCCTAAGCGGCGAAAGAGTTTTTTCGGCACTTCGCGCATTTGCCGCCAGGCAGGCTCGGGGTCAACCTCTTGCATCACCGCGGCAACCGAGCGACAGCGCCGGATCGCGACGCGCAGGTCGTGCACGGGGTCGGCCGCGGGATCTTTGCGAACGTTCTCCAGTTCCTTGAGTACGCGCACCATCCAATGATTTAGGCCTCGGTGCGCGGTGGGGGCACCGGGAACGGTGAGAATAGTGGACATGCGATCCTCGAAAATATCGCTCGAGGCTGCTTGGGTGCAGCGGTGATCCCCTGCTCGAACGGACGTTATAGGGTAGCTCTTGATCGGAGGCGAGTCCAGTCGAGAGCGCGGGAACCGAGGTCGGGCATGATGCGAATCAGCACGATACCCATCAGGAGGGTCATACCAGCGGCGACCAAAAATACGCGGGAAGGATCCGGGTGACCGAGGCGCAGCATCCCGTATTGGGCCAACGGCTGGAGCGCTACCCCTACGAAGGAGAGGAGGTTGGCTACGGCGATGGTGCGCCCCTTTTCTTCCGGTGCTGGGCGGCGCTGGATCAGCGCGTTCACGGGCACGACGAAGAAACCGCCCGCTGTACCCAGCAGCGCGAGCAAGCTCGCTACGACTCCGAAACTCAGGCCGGGGATTGAGAGCGTCGCAGCCATGACCATAATGCCGATCATGCCGGGTAGCACCATGCCGTGTTCGATTTTCCCGGCGGAAGCGTAGCCTGCGACGAAGCTGCCGATTCCGATGCCGAGGCTCAGTGTGGCGAGCAGGTAGCTGCTGTGCTGTTCGTCGGCGTGAAGAATGTCGGTGGCATAAAGAACGATGTTGAGGAGCAGGAGCGAGCCGAGAAACCAGAAGAAAGTATTGGCAAGGACCGCGACGCGGAGCACGTTGTCGCGGCAGAGGCGGCGGGTTTCGGCGAAAAATTCGCGCGGGACGTTCCAATCGAAGCGGCGGGCGGGGTCTGCGGCGGGCAAACGCGGGATGCGCAGGCTGATGAATAGGCCGACGACGCTGAGGGAGAGAAAAACTACGCCGGACCAGATTTGGCGGCCTCGGAAGTGCGTGGCGAGGAAACCTCCGGCCAGGGCGGCGAAGATTGCGGAGAGTAGCGTGGTCAGCTCAATGATGCCGTTGCCCCAGCTGAGTTCCGATTCAGGAAGAAGTTCGGGGAGCAGGGCATATTTTGTGGGGCCGAAGATTGCGCCTTGGGTGCAGGCGAGGAAGAGAGCGATGCCTGCGAAGTCGAGTCGATTGCGGGCCAGAGCGAAGGTTGCGACGCCCATCACGATAAGTTCAAAGAACTTGGTGCCCAGGGTGACGCTGCGCTTGCTGTATTTGTCGGCGAAGAAGCCGCCTGGGATCGAGAACAGCAGGAAGGGGGCTGCGAAAAGCAGGGGCACAACGAGGATGAACCACAGGTCGCGCTCTTCTTTTGTAAGGCCAGCTTCGAGGACGAGGAAGCTGACCAACCATTTCAGGGTGTTGTCGCTGAAGGCGTTTTGAAACTGAACGGCGATCAGGGCCCAGAAGCCTGACAGTTTGGTGGGTGGCCCGCTCGCAGGTCGAGGGACGGCGGTTGACTTTTCGGGCTTGGTATCCAAGGATGCGGTGAGTTTAGCTTCGAGGGAATCGAAAGGGAAGCGGCGGAAGGGCCTCCGAGCGGCAGCCTAGAAGGGCTTTCACACAGAGTGCACAGAGATTCCGATCACAGAGGCTGCGGAGGTTTTTCCAGAAGGCGAGTCCACGAAGCGAGACAGCTTGCGGGGTAGGTACTGATTGAGACGCTAACCGGAGAAGTGCTTTCACTTTTCCGGCAAACAGACCAGGGCGAGTAGAATGGCCGCGAGGTGCGTCGTGTGGATGGACGAAAAGGAAAATGAAAGCGCGGACTTGGAGCGGTTGTGCCAGGGCTTCTCGCCTGGCGATGCGCCCTGCACCTACCCGGCGACCGTGCGCTGCACGACATGTAGGAGGTGGTTCTGTGATGCCCACGCCGAGGATGGGCAGTGGCATCCGTGCATGCTGCCGCCTGGTGATGAGGGCGGCGAGGCATAGGAGCCATCGATATCAGGGCGATGCAATCGACGTGCCCGTCGCAGCAACGCGCCTGAAGTACTGATTAGAATGACTCCAAACATAGGGGCCATGTTCTCACCCTTCATGTGGCATGGGTTAGTTCTCACTGTTAAAATAACCGCCGATGGGCGATGCATGGAACAAACCACGAATGAATTCATTTTAAAGTGGATTATGAATGCCAGAAGCGCCAAAGGTTTCCAGTGCGAAGACGATCCGGCGCTTATGTTGTTGATCGTGCGACAAGTTATTTCGACTCTTCCCGGTCAGAGGATGCCGCGTTGGGAGGCGGAACAGATATACAGCAGTCTCCGATTGGCCGCCGACGAATACAAGGCGGATCACCCCGAACTACAACTTTTCGGGGGTTACGATACGCCCTTGGCGAAGATTAAAACTCTTTTGGACAAGACGTGGAGACGCTCGCCGTAGCTCGTTCACTTACTTGACAGCGGAATCTCAATCACGTATCGAGCAATCGCTTCTGCCATGGTCTCTTCTTGAATTTGATAAAACCGGCCGCGCACCACCGAAATCACGGCAAGCTTGAGTGCGGGTACGGAGCGTGCTACTTTCGATGGTGCCCGGAGTGGCGGAACTGGCAGACGCAGCAGACTCAAAATCTGCCGGAGCTTTGCTCTGTGTGGGTTCGACTCCCTCCTCCGGGACCAATTTTGGTTCCCCTCTCTGCTTAGTCAGCAGTTCCAATACGTTATTGCTTCGTCTGGCCTCTACTTGGCAAGACCGTGTTTCTGAACGACTAGTGCGGCGATGGAAAGTTCACCCGGCCTTACCGCTTGCTCTCGCAGTTCTTCATTTATTAGGAAAGCGGCTCGCTGCTATGGAGATTGGCAGCCCTACGCAGAAAATGTGGATGATCACCTGTGTGATTGCGCTCCTTAAGTCGAACGGTCCTCTCGGCATTGCCGACAGGGGAATGACGACGAAGTTCATGAACAGGAACACCAGCACGCCGTAAAGAGTGCCGCACAACAGATAGTGCTGCAGCAACGAGGGCAGGTATTGGATGGCCAGGTTAAATATGAGGGCCGCAACCATCGCGATCAGAACATGGAAGAACAATCCGAGCGCCGCAGAGGCCGTGCCATGTTGAAAGCTGGCGCGACCTAGCAGGCCGCTGGCGACCCCCTGCCACAATCGGGTAAAGGAAACTCCCATGCTCGCGTAGGTAATGGTCGCCGCTGCGCCGTCTAGAAGTGCGCAAGCCAACCCCCCGAACAGAACCGCACGCACCATGTTGGTCATGCACGGAGTATCGGGCAGTTGGACGCGGCGGTCGCGCAGGATTGGGCCGTGAAGAGCAGATTCGGCTCGCGGCGCAAAATCCTAGCGAGTCGATTGCCGATGTCGTGCGGGAGTAACGCCACGCAGGCGCCGCATATGAATTGCCAAGTGGCTCTGGTGGGAGAATCCTACCTCGAGAGCAATCTGCGCGACCGACAGTCTTTCTTGCGCGAGAAGGGATTCGGCGCGTTCCACGCGCCGGCGGATCACGTATTGATGAACAGAAACGCCTACGGACTGCCGAAACGCTCGCTGGCAATGGGAAACGCTCAGGCCGCTGGCGGCCGCGATCTCGGGCAGCGAGAGGCTATTCGCTAAATTGTCCTCGATGAAGCCGAGCACGCGCCGCAACTTCAAACCCGGTAGTCCGCCTTTGGACGATGTGGTTTTGATTCGCGATGCGGAACTATGCCGATGCAGCAATCGCGACGCAAAAGCCGCGCCTAAACTGTCAAGATACAGGCGCCCGGATTCATACTGGCTATCCATCTCGGCCTTGAGCGCCCAGGCCAACTGTTCGATTTGCGGGTCGCGTATCTGGAAGCGATTGAGGACCAGAGCCTTCGCGGCATCGATGTCCGATGCTTGCGCAGCTTCGTTCAGTAAGATTTGAGGGATGCGGACAATCAGGGCGGTGTCTCGCTCCCAAATCGTCCAGCGGCTTTCGGTATGCGCTGGAAGAATATCGACGTCTCCGTGGATTGCGGTGCCGCGGTGAGTTTGCCCTCCGCGCCTGCACTCGATCTTGACGGATGGTCCGACGTGACTAACAACGTGTGGATCGGGGGAAGCAGGTACTTCGATCACACCCGGAGGATCGGTCAGCAGATGGGCGCTCAGGGTCTGGGAGTCCACGGCTCAAACACCTCAGTCAATAAGTACGCAGCGAGGCAGCGCTTAGTATCGTTACACCACCGCATTTCGTTGGATTACTTCGCGATACCACTCGGCACTGAGCTTCGGCGTGCGCTTTTGGGTCTTGAAGTCCACGTAGTGAATGCCAAAGCGTTTGCTGTAACCGTCGGCCCATTCGAAGTTGTCCAGCAGGCTCCAGAGGAAGTAACCCTTGACGGGGTAGCCTTCCGAAGCGACGCGATGAAGGTGCGTGAGGTGATTGCGCAGGTACATAACGCGGTCGGTGTCTTCGATGTGCCCATCCGCGCTGATCGCGTCGTCGGACGAGCATCCATTCTCAGTAATGTACATCTCCTTAGGTTTCCAGAGATCGCTCGGATTGCGAACGGCCCAGTAAAGCACTTCCGGACCGATGTTGATCCACGGCGAGGCCATGTGTGGGTAGGACGTGGGCCGGCGCTCGATCATATAGCCCGCCGGAGAAGCATCCGCGCGAACATAGTTCGGCGTATAAACGTTGACGCCGAGAAAATCCAGCGGGCTGCCGATCGCTTTCATGTCGCCGGCTTCTACCTTGGGAGCGTTCGGCCCTTCACGCTGCAAATACCCGTCGGTGTACTTGCCTTCCATGACCGCCGTCAAGAATGGGGCGTTTTCCTCACGAGTGGCGCGCCGCGCAGCTTCAATATGCTCGTGGCTCTCGATGACCGGTACGTAGACGCTCGCGTTTTCGGCGAGGCCCACTTGCGTCCCGCTTTTGGCGTTTGCGCGAATGGCTTGCACCGCGAGCCCGTGCGCGAGTATCCCGTGGTGGCGAATCTGGTTAACCTGCGCGGGAGGAAGCTTCTTGCCCGGCGCAAACTGCCCCGTCTTGTAGCCCAGATCGGTGAAGCAGACGAACTCGTTGGTCGTGAAAAAGTGACCGACGCGGTCCGACAGACGTTTCGAAACATGTCCCGCGTAATCGGCAAACACTTTGGGAGTGTCGCGCGACTCCCACCCGCCCGGCAACGCGTCCGGCAAATCCCAATGAAAGAGCGTGATATACGGTTGAATGTCGTTCGCCAACAGCTCGTCCAACACGTGTTGATAGTGGGAGAGGCCTTTCTCGTTGGGTTGGCCGGCGCCGTCCGGGAAGATGCGCGACCAGGAGATCGAGAACCGATACACTTTTGCGCCCAGGCCCTTCAGAAGCTGCACGTCCTCTTTGTATAAATGATAGGAATCATCGGCGACGTCGCCGGTGTCGCCCTGAAAAGTCTTTCCCGGAGTATGCGAGAAGGTATCCCAGACCGAGGGCTTCCGACCGTCTTCATTCGCCGCGCCTTCGATCTGGTACGAGGCAGTGGCGCAGCCCCATTGAAAGTCCGCCGGAAATCGAAGCAAACTGGCATTCGACATTTGCGCGACGGCGAGCTTTGGCAGGGTAGAACTTGCCAAGGCGGCGGCTGCGGTCCCGGCGACCGTTCGAGTGAATTGTCGGCGCGTGAGTGTTTTCATAAGCCCGCTAGTGTAAATCAGTTGCCTGCACAGCGTGGGTAAGATTCCGACTTGGTAGTCGGTCCGAGAGGGAGCTTTGCCCAAGGAAATCTCTTCCCGAAGGAACAGCCGGGCCATTTCCCGCCCGGCTTGTATGTGCCGCGTGGGTTAACATCTGAGAGCCTCTATACAGAAAACACTGTAGCGCCTTCGTACCGCTATCGTGGTATTGCTTCAATGATCTAGAGTATTAACGCCCGTGTTAGTGGCTACACTGCGAAAGTGGCTTTTCTGGCGTGCTGCCGCTCAAGTCGTATGCGAGGACGCTGCGACTTGTGATGTTGAGTGTGGCATCAGATGTCGAGAGCAGGGCTGCGTGGCCGCGGCGTGAGAGCATTAAGAAATGGTCAGGAGAGTTTGATGAAGAAAAACGGACAAAATAGCCCCCCTACCGATGGCGCTAACCGCACCAGAAGCGATGCCGGTGCACGTGGTGGGCTGGCGACCGCGGTGCCGGAGGTTTCGCAGCCGGATCTAAGCGTGATCCTCGCCAGCCTGCAGACAATGTCCGATGGCGACTTCTCCGTGCGCCTGCCCGGCTCCTGGACTGGCTTGGCTGGGAAACTGGCCGACACCTTCAACGACATCGCATCGTCTAACCAGCAGATTGCACAAGAGTTAAGGCGTGTAGGGCAAGTCGTGGGCAAGGAGGGACGGACTCGCGAGCGTGCGCGTTTCCATCAGTCCAAAGGCGCGTGGGGGGAGATGGAAGTATCGGTGAACACCCTGGTGGACGATCTCCTCCGGCCGACTACCGAAGTGACCCGCGCCATCGCCGGTGTGGCTCAGGGTAACCTGACGCAGACAGTACGGCTGGACGTGGATGGGCGGCCCCTGGAAGGTGAGTTTCTCCGCTCGGCCACCATCGTGAACACCATGATTCAGCAGCTTGGTGTGTTCACCGCGGAAGTCACGCGCGTGGCCCGTGAGGTGGGTACGGACGGCAAGCTGGGCGGTCAAGCGCAAGTCCCGGGCGTGGCGGGCACTTGGAAAGACTTGACGGACTCCGTGAACTCGATGGCCAGCAACCTTACGGGCCAGGTTCGTAACATCGCGGAAGTGGCGACGGCGGTTGCCAGCGGCGACCTCTCGCGCAAGATCACGGTGGACGTGCGCGGGGAAATTTTGCAGCTGAAGGAAGCCATCAACACGATGGTGGATCAGCTGCGGTCGTTCGCGTCGGAAGTTACGCGCGTGGCGCGTGAGGTCGGCACGGACGGGAAGCTGGGTGGGCAGGCGGTCGTCCCCGGCGTCGCGGGCACGTGGAAGGATCTCACCGACTCCGTGAACGCCATGGCCGGCAACCTTACGGCGCAGGTCCGCAACATCGCGGAAGTCACGACTGCTGTGGCGCGCGGCGACCTCTCGCGCAAGATCACGGTTGACGTGAAGGGCGAAATTCTTGCCCTGAAAGACACCATCAACACCATGGTGGATCAGCTGAACGCGTTCGCCGGCGAAGTGACCCGCGTGGCGCGCGAAGTCGGCACTGAGGGGAAGCTGGGAGGACAGGCGCAAGTTCCCGGCGTCGGCGGCACCTGGAAAGATTTGACCGACAACGTGAACTTCATGGCCAGCAACTTGACCGGCCAGGTTCGAAACATCGCGGAAGTGGCGACGGCCATTGCCAGCGGCGACCTTTCGCGCAAAATCACGGTTGACGTGCGCGGCGAAATTTTGCAGTTGAAAGAAACGCTGAACACGATGGTGGATCAACTCAACCGCTTCGCCGGCGAAGTGACCCGTGTGGCGCGCGAAGTCGGCAGCGAAGGGCGGCTTGGTGGACAGGCTAACGTGCCCGGTGTTGCGGGCACGTGGAAAGACCTCACTGACTCGGTCAACTCCATGGCCGGCAACCTCACCGGTCAAGTCCGTAACATTGCGGAAGTCACCACGGCTGTGGCGCGCGGCGACCTCTCGCGCAAAATTACGGTGGACGTGAAGGGCGAAATTCTCGAGTTGAAGAACACCATGAACACGATGGTGGACCAACTCAACGCGTTCGCCGGCGAAGTGACCCGCGTGGCGCGCGAAGTCGGCACCGAAGGCAAACTCGGCGGTCAGGCGCAGGTGCCCGGCGCCGGCACGTGGAAAGATCTTACCGACAACGTCAACTTCATGGCCAGCAACTTGACCGGCCAGGTTCGCAACATCGCGGAAGTTGCGACCGCCGTCGCGCGCGGCGACTTGTCGAAGAAAATTACCGTGGACGTGAAGGGCGAAATTTTGGAGTTGAAAGATACGCTCAACACGATGGTGGACCAGTTGCGGTCGTTCGCGTCGGAAGTGACGCGCGTGGCGCGCGAGGTCGGCACGGACGGGAAACTCGGCGGACAGGCGGTAGTTCCTGGCGTGGCCGGCACGTGGAAAGACCTCACCGACTCAGTCAACTCGATGGCCAGCAACCTCACGGGTCAGGTTCGTAACATCGCGGAAGTGTCCACGGCGATCGCCAGTGGCGACTTGTCCAAAAAAATCACGGTCAACGTCAGCGGCGAAATTTTGCTGCTCAAAGAAACCATCAACACCACGGTCGACCAACTCAACGCGTTCGCCGGCGAAGTGACCCGCGTGGCGCGCGAAGTTGGCAGCGAAGGGCGGCTTGGCGGACAGGCCAACGTGCCTGGCGTCGCGGGCACCTGGAAGGACCTCACGGACTCGGTCAACTCCATGGCCGGGAACCTTACGGCGCAGGTGCGCAACATTGCGGAAGTCACGACGGCCGTCGCACGCGGCGACCTTTCGCGCAAGATTACGGTCGACGTGAAGGGCGAAATTCTCGAGCTCAAGAACACCATCAACACGATGGTGGACCAGCTCAACGCGTTCGCAGGCGAAGTGACCCGCGTGGCGCGCGAAGTCGGTACCGAAGGGAAACTCGGAGGGCAGGCGCAAGTCCCCGGCGTCGGCGGCACCTGGAAAGATCTCACCGACAACGTGAACTTCATGGCCAGCAACCTTACCGGCCAGGTTCGCAACATCGCCGAAGTCGCCACGGCCATTGCTAGCGGCGACCTTTCCCGCAAAATCACCGTCGATGTGCGCGGCGAGATCTTGCAGCTGAAAGAAACGCTGAACACGATGGTCGAACAGTTGCGCTCGTTCGCCGCCGAAGTTACCCGCGTGGCGCGCGAGGTCGGCAGCGAAGGCCGCCTCGGCGGACAGGCCAACGTGCCAGGCGTTGCAGGCACGTGGAAAGACCTTACGGACTCGGTCAACGCCATGGCCGGCAATCTTACCGCGCAAGTCCGTAACATCGCCGAAGTTACGACGGCCGTGGCGCGCGGCGACCTCTCGCGCAAAATTACGGTCGACGTGAAGGGCGAAATTCTTGAGCTGAAGAACACCATCAATACGATGGTGGACCAGCTCAATGCGTTCGCCGCCGAAGTAACCCGCGTGGCGCGCGAAGTGGGCACCGACGGCAAACTTGGAGGCCAGGCCAAAGTCCCGGGCGTCGCTGGCACGTGGAAGGACCTCACCGACAACGTCAACGTCATGGCTGCCAACCTCACCGAGCAGGTGCGCGGCATCGTGAAAGTCGTCACGGCGGTCGCGAACGGCGAACTCACGCAGAAACTCACCGTGAATGCGAAGGGCGAAGTCGCGGCGCTCGCCGAAACCATCAACAACATGACCGACACGCTGGCGACGTTCGCTGACCAGGTCACCACGGTCGCCCGCGAAGTCGGTGTCGAGGGCCGGCTCGGCGGTCAAGCCAACGTGCCCGGCGCTGCAGGCACGTGGAAAGATCTCACCGGCAACGTCAACCTGCTCGCTGACAACTTGACCAACCAGGTGCGCGCCATCGCGGAAGTCACCACCGCCGTCACTAAGGGCGACCTCACGCGTTCGATTCAGGTGGAAGCCAGCGGCGAGGTTGCTGAACTCAAAGACTACATCAACACGATGATCGACAACTTGCGGCTCACCACCGACCGCAACAACGAGCAGGACTGGCTCAAGACCAACCTCGCGCGTTTCACCGGCATGCTTCAGGGCCAGCGCGATCTCACCACGGTGGGTCGCATGTTGCTTTCCGAATTGGCGCCGCTGGTGAACGCGCAGCAGGGCGTCATGTATCAGATGGCCTCAGAAGAATCCTCGGAGATGGTGTTGCTCTCGGCATTCGCCGATGTGGGGGACAACGGGCATCGCCACGAACTCCGTGTCGGAGAAGGTCTGGTGGGTCAGTGCGCCGCCGGGAAGCGCCGCATGCTCATCACCGATCTTCCCGCCAGCGCGATCCCGATTCGCTCCGGCCTATTTCAGGCGGTGCCCCGCAACATCATCGTGCTGCCGATTCTGTTTGAGGATCGCGTCAAGGCGGTGATCGAACTGGCCTCACTAGGCGCCTTTACGGCATCGCATCTTTCCTTCCTCGAACAGCTAACGGCCAGCATCGGCATTGTGCTGAACAGTATCGAGGCCACCATGCAGACCGAAGGATTGCTAAAACAATCCCAGCAATTGGCCGCCGAACTCCAAGCGCAGCAAACCGAATTGCAGCAGACCAACGAACAGCTCGCCCAGAAAGCGCAGCAGTTGGCCGAACAAAACGTCGAAGTGGAACGCAAAAACCAAGAAATCGAGCAGGCGCGGCGCGCGGTGGAGGAGAAAGCCAAGGAGCTCGCGCTCACTTCGAAATACAAATCGGAATTCCTGGCGAATATGTCTCACGAGTTGCGCACGCCGCTCAACAGCATCCTCGTGTTGGGCCAGCAGCTCACCGACAACCCCGACGGCAACCTGACGCCCAAGCAAGTGGAGTTCGCCCGCACGATTCATGGCGCCGGGACCGACTTGCTCAACCTGATCAGCGACATCCTCGATCTCTCGAAGATCGAATCCGGTACCGTGTCTGTCGAAGCCGAGGAAGTCTTCTTCGCCAGCCTGCTGGAGATGATCGCTCGCCCGTTCCGCCACGAAGCCGAGCATCGCCGCCTGGCTTTCGAAATCGAAACCGATCCGACACTGATGCGCAGCATCGTCACGGACTCCAAACGCTTGCAGCAGGTGCTGAAAAACCTGCTCTCCAACGCCTTTAAATTCACCGAACACGGCAGCGTTCGTCTCTCGGTCTCGATTGCCACAGGCGGCTGGAGTGAGGGCCACCCCGTCCTGGCCCGCGCTGGTTCCGTAATCACCTTCGAGGTTACCGACACCGGCATTGGCATCCCCGGCGAGAAGCAGCGCATTATTTTTGAGGCGTTCCAGCAGGCCGACGCAGGCACCAGCCGCAAGTACGGAGGCACCGGACTCGGGCTGGCTATTAGCCGCGAACTTGCCAACCTGCTGGGTGGCGAAATTCAGTTGCGAAGCGTTCCCGGCGTTGGCAGCACGTTCACCTTGTTCCTGCCGCAGACCTACGTGGGCCCCTCAACCGGCGTCAACATTTCAGATCGCCAGGCCTTGCAGCCCGCTTCAACACAACTAACCCTCACGAGCGTGGTGGAACGCGCTCCCGAGCAGGTTCCCGACGATCGCGAGAATCTGCAGCCCGACGATCCCATCCTGCTCATCGTCGAAGACGATCCACACTATGCCCGGGTGTTGTGCGATTTGGCACGCGACAAGGGCTTCAAGGTTCTGGTCGCGGCCCGCGGAAGCGAAGCGCTTGAGTTGGTCCGCGAATTCCATCCGAGCGCGGTCTCGCTCGACGTCTTCCTGCCCGACATGCTGGGCTGGACGGTTCTCAATCACCTGAAACAGGATCCGGCCACACGGCACATACCGGTGCAGATCCTCACGATGGACGAGGACCGCCAGCACGGATTGTCGCGCGGCGCTTTCTCTTTCGTCACCAAGCCAACCACGAGCGAAGGCCTCCAAGCTGCTTTCTCTCGCATCAAGGAATATTCGTCGCCGCGTCTCAAGCGCCTGCTGGTGGTGGAAGATAATCCGGCGGAGCAACTCAGCATCCGGGAACTGCTCGGCTACCAAGACATTCAGGTCTCCGTCGCGGCCACCGGAGCGGACGCTCTCGCGGCCATCGCCAAAGAGCCGTATGATTGCATGGTGTTGGACCTGCGTCTGCCCGACATGACTGGTTTCGACGTCCTGGAACGCATGCGCGACACACCCGCGCTTAACGATTTGCCCGTGGTAGTTTTCACCGGCAAAGACCTCTCGTCCGAAGAAGACGCCCGGCTCCACACCTTGGCCCGTAGCGTTGTAGTCAAAGGAGTGGAATCGCCGGAGCGTCTGCTCGACGAAACCGCACTCTTCCTCCACCGCGTCGTCTCGGACCTTCCGCCCGAGAAACAGATGATGCTCGATCGCCTGCATCGCTCGGACGACGCCCTGATTGGAAAGAAGGTTTTGGTCGTTGACGATGACGTGCGCAACATCTTCGCCCTCAGCAGCGTTCTGGAACGCCGCGGCATGGTCGTGCTTACCGCCGGAACCGGCCGCGAAGCCATCAGCACTCTCGAATCCACTGTGGGTATCGCCATCGTCTTGATGGACATCATGATGCCGGAGATGGACGGCTACGAAACCATAAAAGTAATGCGGCAAAATTCCGATTTCCGCCGTTTGCCGATTGTCGCTCTCACCGCAAAGGCCATGAAGGGTGACCGCGAAAAGTGCCTGGAAGCCGGTGCTTCGGAATATCTGGCTAAGCCCGTTAACACCGAGCAGCTTCTCTCGACTTTGCGTATGTGGCTGCATCGCTAGCTCTTGGTAGTCTAAGGTGAGAAAAAGACGATGAGTACACACGAAAAGGTGAATATCCTGATGGTCGATGACCAGCCAGGGAAGCTGCTCAGCTATGAGGTCATTCTCGGCGAGTTAGGCGAGAACCTCATCAAGGCGAACTCCGGCACCGAGGCTCTCGATTGTTTGCTGAAGACCGACGTTGCCGTCGTTCTCATGGACGTCAGCATGCCCCAACTCGATGGGTTCGAGCTTGCCGGCATGATCCGCCAGCACCCCCGGTTTCAACACACGGCCATCATTTTTATATCCGCCGTACACCTGACGGACCTGGATCGCCTGCAGGGTTACCAGCGCGGAGCGGTCGACTACATTTCGGTCCCGGTGATTCCCGAACTGCTGCGAGCCAAAGTCAGCGTTTTTGCCGAATTGCACCGCAAGACTCGGCAGTTGGAGGAACTCAACAACGAACTCCGCCGGCTATCCACCGCGCTGCTCACCTCCCAGGACGAAGAACGCCGGCGCATCGCGCGCGAACTACACGATGGGCTAGGACAAGAGCTCAGCGGCGCGAAGATGATGCTGGATGGAATGTTAAGGCCCGACCTATCGATGGAGTGGAAGGAAAAGGCTGCCGCCGAGAGCAGCGCGCTCATTGACCGCGCCATTCAGCAAGTTCGCAGTATGTCTCACCTTTTGCATCCCCCGTTGCTCGATGAAATCGGACTCAGCTCCGCGCTGGAACAGTATTTGGAAGGCTTCACCAAACGCAGCGGCATCGATACGCGCATCGAGACGCCCAATGGCGAATTCCCGCGGTTCAAGCCGGAACTCGAAACCGCCATTTTCCGCATTATTCAGGAAGCTCTCACGAACGTCTTCCGTCACTCGGGAGCACGGAGCGCATGGGTCACCATCGCCAAGCATCGCGACCAAATTGCGGTTACCGTGCGCGACGACGGTAAAGGCATTAACGACAATGTCATCGAATTTCGGCCCGGCAGCTTGGGCATTGGGATCGGCGGAATGAGACAACGGGTAAAAGAATTTGGTGGCGAGGTTCGCTTGCGAAATGCTAATCCAGGGACTTTGGTAGAGGTTTCGATCCCGACGAATTCAATCGATAGCTTGCTCCGGCCGGCGCAGTTCGCCACCCGGGAATAGGATGCGCCATATATTCTTTTAGCTTTGAGCGAAATTGCGGTTATTCTTGCACCAACTCGCCAATTACGCCGCGCCACCGTACGTAGTGACCGCTGTCTCGATCGTCTTGATTAAGTTCCACGCTTGCGCCTTGGAGACAATGGCGCAGATTCCCGCATCTGCCGCCGCTTTTTCCAATCCATCTAAATCCAACACCGTGAAGAGGATCAGAGGTACCCGCGGATTCAACGTAGACATGCGCTTGGCCGCTTCGATTCCGTTAATGTCCGGCATGGCCAAGTCGATGAGCACGAGGTCCGGATTCAGTTCTTGAAACTTTGCAATTCCGGTCCGACCGGTTTCCGCTTCGCCGCAAACCTTCCAGTCGCGCGAGAGCACGATGGCTCGCAAGATGCGCCTCGTCGTCTCCGAGTCGTCAATAATTAGGATTCGCAAAAACGTTGGCCTCGTGTCACTCTATTTGTATACCCGTGTTTGTTGCTCCTCGAAATACCCGGTTTTACCTAGTACTATATAGGCCACGACTAGCCATAACTGCGCCGTAAGCTACGTAAGCGATTCTTTCGTGTCCACGACGAATGCCAGGGTTGCATCGGTGCGAACACTGGAGTTTGTTATGATGCCGTTTGCACCACGGAGGCGAAAAGGGTCCGGTGATCTTCCCGGCCTTCAAAGCCGTGATAAGTCCACTGCGCCATGCTGCACTGAGACGCAGGGAGTTGCTAAGTCGCTGATTCTATTCACTTGGGGGTTTGCACCCTCCTGCACTGAATAGCACCATTCTGCAAAACAAATAGCACCCCAGTAGCACCAAAGTATAAAAAGTGGATAATTTACTTAGAATAGCAACGAGGGCAAGCCCCCCGCTATTCACTCTTCCGTCGTTCCTGAAGCGCCGTAAACATCTCGTGCCGTCCCTCAGTCTGCGTATAGTGCGGATTTTTGATCTTGAGCCATCCATGCTCCGAATAGACGCCCATCCGCCTCTTCGCGATCACCCCTTCGAGGTTCCGCTCACAGACCTCCTGAAACAATAGCGTCCCATCTCGTTCGACATGCTGCGCGTAAATGATCTCGGAGCACCCGCTGCCTTCGATCAATCGTCGGAGTTTTTTCTTCCGCTCGATAAGAGGAGTTTGGCGTAGATCAACGCCATTCAACCAGACCAGGTCGAACGCGAACAACACCGCCCGCCCTCGACGGTACAAAAGTTCTTTTTGAATTGGCTCACACCGTTGGCGTCGAGGCAAACAATCTCGCCGTCCAAGATGGCGCTCTGCGCTCTCAACCCCTCTAAAGCACTCCGCAGAACTTCGAAGCTCTTGTACGTGTTTCGTCGGCGAGAGACCAGGCGGCAGTGCCCATCTTCCAAGTAGGCCAGCGATCGAAATCCATCGTGTTTCAGCTCAATCCAATTCGGATCATCGAAGGGTTCGAGTGATCTAGCCAGCTTGGCGGGTATAATCGACGGGAGCACGCTTCTATTTTATCATGAAGCTGAATCCATGATCCAACAAGCACCAGATTCGCTGGACGCCAACCGATGAGCAGGTTCTGGAACTGGTTCCTTACATCGGGCTGGCACTGGGTTTGGCTATCCGCCCAAATCATCGCGGTATTGGTCGCCTTGATACAGGGCGTGTTTCTCGCTGTTAATTGGAGTCGAAGGCTTAGAAATTGGTGGGCTTTGCAGTCCCACAAAAGAACGGTTCGCCGGCTGCCAGAGCTTCGAGCGGAACTGGACCGGGTAAATCAGCCAATTGATGTCCTACGTGAGCAGATCATTTTCTTCAATGTTGTAACCGTGGTGCTCACGTTTTCGATGGGTGGTGCGGCAACAGGAACTTTTTACGTTTACAATTATTTTTGGATTACACAAATACACGACGGCACGAAGCCTGCGTCAATTGCCTTAATGGCGATGGCGGTAGTGCTCTTCATGTTCGCCCTCGGGGTAGCGTGGTGGGGCGCGTACCACTTTGCAAATCTTCGTGTTAAGTCTCGTGAGACTAGGCGAAAACAGATCGAGCAAGCCATCGCGGCTATGGAGAAGCGATTGAAGCGAGACCTGCCCGTGGTTGCGGTTTCACCAAAAGAGAGCGCATGATTTTGGAGACAAGGCCAGTACGGAGCGGGTTCGTGTCTGACAAATCCCGCCTAGGCGATTAGTGAAGTACATTTGTCTCGAATACTACGCGAGCTTGCGGGAGGATTATTTTCATGCCCAACTCGTTGACAGCTTCTTCATCTTGCTTTTACCCCACCCCAACGAGCGAAGATTAAAACCGTCACATGTATGTCCGCGTCAGCATGCGCTCCCGTGATGGATCAGTTTTCTATTGGGACTTCGAAGACCCGACCGACGATCATCAACAAGCGGTGCACAATGCCATCCGCACATTCTGGTCCGGCTTGACACCTGAAGAGAAGCGGGACGTTAGATCGTCCCTCGACGTTTTAGCGCATCCGATTTCACCGTGCGCCTATCCCTGGTTCGCGTAGACCCTTCCGGCGCGGCGACGCTAACCCTTAGGATGCCGTCTACGCCACTCCGCCCTCGCCTCGTCTAATTGAACCTGGAACGAAGGATTAGGCGGACCATAATTCTTCTTGGGGTTGGCGAGGTCTCTGGCGGCGCGACCGGACTTGCGGAGTTCCAGGTCGGACATCTTGCGGATGCGTTCGCGAATTCTCTCTATGTCTTCCGGCTCGGTTTGAATCATGTGCTCCTCCGTGAGATGGGAGGAAGCGGGAGGGCAAGCATAGCACGACGATGGTCGAAAACCGACCGAGGCTAAGCGACCATAAACCGCAGCATCTGCTGCTTCAATTGCGCATCCACTTCGTCAGCGATGGTTACAACGTCGGGAAGTAATTTATTGAAATCCAAACGCTTCACGTCTTTGTGCAGCATCGTGAAGATAGCAACTTGCAGTATCCGAGATTCCTCTACTGCCATCGCCACCGTGTAGCCTTGTTTCCGCCGCAAATCGCCGTGGATGGACGCAGCTTTCGAGATTGGTGCTTTCGTCCCTTCGTCCATACGCAACCGCGCAATCACATCATGGAGAAGCTGCGGAAGATGGCCTGTGCGTTCCTCATAATCCAGCGGAATAGCCGCTAAGTCCGGCTCCTTCTGGACTCGTGAAAGCCAATCTTGGATTACGGCAGGAAGTTCACGTTCGAGAATATCCGGCACACTTTCAGTAGTTGCAGTTTGCCCGCTCATTTCTCCTCCAGTCATCAGCACGGACTAACGGACGAAAGATAGGTCCGAAGGTCCTTCTTTCAGAGTTCCGCGTCCCGCTTAACGGTACGCTAGCGTACAGTAAAAGGATAGCTCCAAAAGGCCGCTCAGTTCCGCCCGCGAACCCTCAAGAGGACGCTATTTTGCCTGGAGAACCTCGGTAATCTGCGCGGGATTGATCGACGCAGTCACGTTTCCGTAGACGATTTGAAGCTTTCGCCCGGTGGACTGGTTGGTGATTGCGGTTATCTCAGCCTCGAAAACTTGCCGCCAGTCTGGGTGTCATCCACAATCAGCGCAAAGGCTCCAAAGGTTATGTGAACTTTTCGGCCTGTCACGGCGTCAGCGATTCGCCGTCACCTCTGAGCGCACAAAATCAATCTCACCTGTCAAACACACCAGTTAAGTAGAGGGCATAGCCCAAGACGGCCAAGAAGCCCAGAATGAAAGCGATGGCGATTCCTATGACCATCATTTGGCCGGAGGAATACGTATTTGTTTCGTACCCGGCCCTTCTAGCTTTTCGGTTTTCAACGCGACGCAAGGCCGCCGACGCCCCCGCTATCTCGTGGCGTTCTCCGACGCAATTTGAGCTTTTATCAAGCTCCCGCAGACGTTTCGAGATAGCGCCCTCGGTCTCGCGTATGAGTTTTTGCAACTGAGTTGGATTCGTTTCAAGAACGGTGGTTTCGTATAATTCGCGCCAATTCGCCATGTGACACCTCGCCCAAGACATGGAAATTGTCTGATTTCGCAGGGGAGCCTTCTTCTGGGAGGAGGGAACGGTGCTAGTGAGACATGGCAACGGTACTCGGTTTAGACGTTGATAGCTAGTTCGATTCACGCGGTTGGATCAGACTTTGTTTGGGCGGTGCGGCTCCGTTCACTTCAGAGTTCTGGCTATTTAGGATCGCGGCGATTAATCGCCGCTAAGAGGTAGAACAGGTAGCCGATGAGGGCCAGTCCGCCGATAATGATGGCAATCAATATTCGCGCGAGAATCATTTTTGCTGCCCCGAGAAGGCTATACCGTTCGGAAGGTCTTCATGCTGCGCTCCTCTTAGGATGCCGTGTCGAGCGGCTTCGTTCGCGATGTGTCGGCCCAGGAAGCACACGCGTTTGCGGATCACCGCCTCCTTTTCTTCCTGGATATCTGCCGGAATTTTCCTTCCCGATTCCACCAATTGAGCGCCGACGTCTGATAGCTGTAGACCTTACACGCCGGAGCGGAGCAGACTTTCTGCGTTTTGCGCGATTTCACGAAGTACGGCATCTGACAGTTTGGATTCGCGCAGATGCCCAGTCGTTTCGCCGTATAGTCTCCAAGGAAAAGCACACAGAGCACACCCCACGGATTATCCACGATCAGTTCGATGTGTTTTTCTATGGCAGACGACCACCAGGCAGAGCCTTGTGCCAATCGGCTTATGTCATCGAGCGCGGTTGAATCAACGTCGGTTGAGAACGCATCGGCCTTCCAGGCTTTACGCAGAATGTCGCGAAACGTCAACAGAATGAACTTGGCTTGTTCGCAAGGAGGCTTATTCGCGATCTTGCGGGGAAGTGATTTACCCTGTCGCAGCACGGCGTAGGAGCCCAGCAACGACGGGAGCAAGCACCCGAAAATCTCCGTTTCTCTTCGGAAAAGCGATTCCCATTTTTCAAAATCGGCATCGTCAGGCAGATTCGCGAGGTCGACCGGGTCTGGCCCTGCGGACTTCACCAGATAAACGTGGATGCGTTCCCGTCGCACATGCATCGGACGTACCGGGGAATTCTCGCGCGGATATCGCATCTGCCCTTGAGATAGCGGCGCACTCTTTTGCAGGTATCTTGACTCGGGCTTTCTCTTTGGGTAGCTTCCCATCGCTGCAATTCCTTTAGTTAGCGGTAATACGCTAATTATAGTAATAGGACGTTCCTTAAAGTGTCAACCTTGGGTGCGCATGTGACGAGTTGCGTTCGGCGAAGTCGAAAACGGGAGTCTGTCGTGATCGGCGAGTTTTGCGTGCTTTGCGCCCGCCCAATCGAACTCAATCGCGTCGCTCAGGTACGCGCCGCGTTTGGACGACGTAGTCTCGCTTTTGTGTGACCGGTGCGGTGAAAGAGTCCGCGCGGCGGTCGAACATTCCGTCAAGGCTCAAGTCAAGGAATTCCGGCGCATCGAACGTATCCGCGCAGCAGCGCTGTTGAATTGAAGAGTTTAGGTCGGGGAATGGAAGGCGAAACGCCGTGGTTGGTCGGAGCCACGGCGTCGCGACGTTAAGCGTCGCCTGACGAGTCCGAAACGAAAGGATACCCCGCTGACATGACAACTGCGATTCAAAAGGACCAACCCGCAAAGCCCCAACATTTCGACGTAATCGCGCCGTTGCATTTCTTAATTACCTGTTCTGAAACAAGCCTTGAAAACTTCGAACTGGCGAAGCTCGCCGCCGTCAATAATTTGCGATCCCAGTTGCACAGCGTTCTTGACGACTTGATGGACGCCAGCAATCAGGCCGCGTTGGCTCGCCTCTTTCGAGCACAAGGTCGTGAGCGAATCCTACGAGCCTTGGAAAGCACTCCAGACGCCATCGCAGACGCCAAAGCCGAAATTAAAAACATGGGTCGAACTCCAGAGGAATCCAATGACCGCTGCGCGGACACTGACCTCGTCCCGCTTCTTTCATTGCCTCCAGGGCAAGCGCACCGCACCGCAGCCGTGACCTATCAAAACAGAAACATCAAAGAAGGCAAGTGTTCCATTTGCCCAACGCCACTCGCTTCGAACTCGGTTCGTTATTGCGAAAGGCATCTTGCCGCGTGCCGGGATAGAGCACGTGCACGAGCGAAGAAACTCAACAAGTCGCCCGATGGTCGCGCACCGGGAACACTTGCCGCGCTGGCCGAAGGTCGGAAAAAGCACGGGGCGAAATAAACCTCTGACCTGCACTGACTTCGAAACAAAAATTAAGGGCGCATCAGCGGTTAGGCCGATGCGCCCTCTCTAATTGAGCCTTAAAGTTTTTACCCTTCCCGGTTCAATCTGGCTGCCAAGTCCTGGCATTCAGTGAACGCGTCGCTTCAAGCACCTTCAAGAAGTCGGTGACAAATTTGACGGCCGCTCGACGGGTTCTCCTCAGATAATAAACGCGCTTACCGGACGTGTGGTCTTCTCTCAAAACCAGTTATCCGATTTGACTTCTACATCACGGTGTTTTGGTATAGTCAGCGTCCCGAACGGGCCGATTGTCCGGGCTCTCTGTCGCCAAAATTAGTGTTTGGAACCACCAGTTGCGGGGTCGTTCTTGGTTTGATCGTGGATTGGATCGTGCTTCAAGGGGTCTCGCTGTTTTGGATCCTCGTTCGTAGGGTGCTTCCTAGGTTCCTGGTTCTTTGGATCTTGATACTTGGTGTCTTGGGTCTTGGTGTTGTGCATAAAAGCCTCTGCCTAGTGTCTCGCCGCTACCCCAGATCAGGTAATAAGGGTTTTAAGGTAGAGACCCTTAGGGTCCTTGCGGACATCTTAGGCAGAATGTGGGCGGCCTGAATTAGAGACTTGACGACCAGATCAGGGGCAAAAAGGAAAGCCCCGGATCGCTTTCAAAGCCTTCCGGGGCAAGTCTATTTCTCAGCGGTAAGCTAGTGCGAGCAACTCTCGCTGACCATCTTTAGCGCTGTAACGATCATGTGACCATGTTCAGTGGAGTCACCAACACCGTGCTCGCTTGCCTTTTCCTTGGCGTCTTGCTTCGCGCCATGCATTGTGGCGTTCGAGACCGCGCCAGTGACTCTTACGGTATGTCCTACGTGCTGATCGAGTGCAACGGCGTCACTCTTAATTTCCCAACTGTCGCCCTTGGCATCAGTCAGCTTGTATTCTTTCTCGCCGTGGCCCTTTTGAAGACAGCCCGAAAGTGTCCGCACGTTTTTGTGCGTTGTTTTTTGTTCGTCTTGGGCCAAAAGGGTTGAGACTGACATTACAAACAACCCCAGGAAGGTCGTTGCGATCTTGGCTTTCATCTTTTTTTTTCATCCTCCATTAAATTCGGATGAGCGACTGGCCGAAGTGCTCTCTAGTCTTTAGATGTGTCGCTGGCAAGAAAGGGCTGCGGGCGACTCTTGACTTGCGTGGAGTGACGCACAGAGGTCGCCGAGGGAGCCTTGACCGCACTCTCCCAACAAAAGTTCTGTGTTCGGCCCCTCGTTTCCTTCAATAGCCAATGCCCAAGATTAATAAATACGATTATGGCGGTGTCGGCGGAGGATTGTTTCGGGAGCAGAGATCACGCCGGTAGAATCAGTCACGATGGTTGTGGAGCACGTCCATTGAAGTTTGAAGGCCGAAAACGCTGTGGAGACCGACCACGGCGTTGCTGTTCCCGCTTGGCTTGCTTCACCGAGTGGATGTCGGCGTTGGGCGCGTCAAAACTAATTCGTGTTCTTCGCGGCCCCCTGATCGTCCGGCCCAACGAAGTTAACGAGAAAGGGAGCAATTCCATTCACCTGCACTACGCCATCCCCCTTGCACTGGGCATAGTGCCGCATTTGCGGCGGCGCGGACGCAAAGCCTCCCACGGGGATTTCTTTCATCGCGGCGTCATCCCACTTCGCGCCCATTCCCAGCAGAAACGTGCCTTTAATCACCGTCACATTTTCCGTCGCCGGATGCCAGTGCGGCGCGATCTTTGTCCCGTCCGTGCAGGAAAGCCGAAGCGTGTACGAACGCCCAGCCGTCATCGGGTCGCCCTGTAGGACCGCAATCTTCAGCGTTCCCCCCATCTCCACCGACGGTGTCCCCGCCAGCGCTGCCGCGGGAATATCCATCCATTGCTCGGAGCCCGGCATCACTGGCCCGCTCGCCGCTCCCCCGCTCTTTTTCACGGGCGGCGTCTGAGCCCAACCCGCAACCGCGAGTAACACGCACCCACCCAGCACACCAAGTCGTTGCTTCGTCATGATCATGCCCTCCTGAATTGAAGTTCTTAACCGACGTTGTATTTTGCAACCCGTGGGCCGAGGTTCTGGTTGAGCGCAGATTACCACATGGTCTGGAATAGAGGGAGTTCACGGCTCGAAGAATCGCCTAGCGCCTGGTTTAACGCCGCAACTCAACCGTTAGACCGAAGGTTCCATAGTGACAGATTGTTAGGCTTTCCAATCGGCTGGCGGAAACGCAATACGCCAGAAGCTCGGTGCGGGTCGTGTAAATTCCACCGCAACCGTAGGAGGTCCAATCAGTTCCTTCTTCACTGTGACCACGCGGCACTCTAGATGTTCCCCACTGGGTTTTGCACTTGTAGCTTTTGCCTAGGTGTCACCATGTCTGTTAAGGCCACGAGCGCACCATGCGCACTGATGACGACCACCGGAACGTTCAATTCAATCCGCCATCTGTTCGGCGGCTCGCATTCTCCAGAGTCTTATCGAGACGGTCCAACTGGTCTCGGAAATCACTGAGTCTGACCTCTTCTGTCCGCATCTGCTGCTCAGCGTCAATTTCTCGTGATTGTTGTTGTTGTTCTTCACTTTCTAGCGATTCGAGCCTTGTCTTGAGTTCCGCAAGCCTACTCTCAAACAATTTTCTTTGGCTTAAAGGATTTTCTGTGTTGCCCACGAAGTCTTCGATCTGCTTGACCTCGGCGGCGACGTGCTTCCGCTCATCTTGAGTTCTCGCGAGCTTCTCCCGGGCCTCATCGAGGCGTTGTGAGGCACGCCCGACAGACTCTTCCTGCCCTTGCAACCGATAGATGAGAATTTGTGATCTTTGCGCTGTGACGGTCGTCGTCCGCAAGTCCTGCCGGAGTAGACGAACCTCGGATAGCAGAGCTTGCAGCGTTTGAGAATCACCGGGCGTTGTCTGTCCAAAACAAGGCGTTGAGGAAACCAAAAGACCCAGGGCAAATAAAGAGGAGCGCTTCATCGTTTGCCTCCGAGCGAATTGTATCTGAGATTTCGTTTCCGGGCTGAGGATGGGCCGTAGGCCAGCAGACATATCGTCGGGTTCGCGAGAGAAGAAATCCACATGTCCGATTTGCGTTTATCAAGACTTACCCAAGATTGTTGGATTGGAGCAATTCGAGTTGGCTCCCTGGGCAGTTGGCGGCGCAAAGATTGGTGGAACCGCTGGACCGATTGAACCCAATGATCGAAGATCTGACTTCGGCTATCGAGCAGGAAGGGAAGAAACGACCCGATGTGCTGCGGCTGGATGACATATCCTGGTGTGCGCCAACCAGGGCTATTGGATCTGGATCGACCGGCGTTGTTTGAGCGGTTGATCGAAAGAGAAGGGACAGAATGCAAGCATTATCCGGTTTGCTCGCTCACAGCGCCATGATTTCTCCGGCTACGCAAGCCCCTTTGGGGGCAGGCCAGGACCACCGCGGCCCGCTTTCCACTGATACGGTCGCGACGTTGATGCTCCTACAGGCTGACAATATCGATGTGCTTGGCATTTGTACCGTGACTTGCGATATGTGGGCCAAACAGGAAACCGCATATGCGCTGCGGCTGCTCGAAATCATGGGTCGTCCGGAAGTGCCAGTATACATGGGCGCTCAGGAACCTTTGGTCAACACGAAGGCCGAGGCGCAGATGCGCTACCAGATGTTTGGCTCAAGGACGCTCGGAAACGAAGGATTTCTGGGGTGCTTCAATAAAGATGGCGGAAGCCGCGACGAAGTAAAGCCGCTGCCGCCACCATACAACCGGTTTGCTCAGATCAAGGCCCAGCCCGAGCCCGCCGCGGACTTCATAATCCGCACCATTCGCGCCAACCCCAACGACGTAACTGTCTATTGCGGTGGCCCAATGACGAACTTGGCGCTGGCCGCTATGCTCGCGCCGGACATTGTGCCCATCACTAAGGAAGTGATTTTCATGGGCGGAGGCATTCATCACTCCACTAGCTCCGTGAACGTTTATTTCGATGCCGAAGCCGCCAAGATCGGTTTTCGTGCGGGTTGGCCGAAATTTACTCTCGTCACCACGGACCTTGCCGAGGAAGTCCACATGGCGGATGACGGCAAGGTGGATTACATCGTGGATCACGCCCACTCGCCGATCGCCGATCTATTCCGCAGCTTCGAACAGAAGCCGCAGCGCGCCAATCCGCGAAGGCACTCATTCCGTATGCCGGATGAAATGATGGCCGCCCACGTTATCGATCCTTCGATTTTTGGCGGCTTCGATGAAATGTATCTCGATATCGTGACGCACAACGACGGTCATTACGGCGACACTTCATTTTGGGACGGCAATTGGAAGGACGTCGGCGAAGGCACTGTACGTTTAGGTCAGAACAATCCTTCAATCAAGGCTGGCCGCGTTCAGGTGCTGAATGGGCTCGACAAGAAGCGCTTTCGCGAACTCTTCATTGATCTGATGACGCGCCCCATCAATAGCTCCAAGACATAGAACGAATTACCGAGGATTGCGATCCGAAAGTAGGCAACGATGACCACCACGCGCCGAGAATTTATCAAAACGGTGGGAGCCGCTATTACGTCGTCACAGATTCCACCCATACCGGCTGCGATCGGCGCGCCGGCCGCCGCGGCTCCGAAGGCTGCCCCTGTGTCGCCGCAGGCCGGCGGGCGGCGAAAGGTAATTTACGACCAGGACAATTCGGGTCCGTTCGGCACCGACATCATCGGAACACTGATGATGTTACAGGCCGACAACGTCGATCTCCTTGGCATCACGCTCGTTACCGGCGACGCGTGGATGAAACAAGAGATGGCGTTCACACTGCGCTTGCTGGAAATGATGGGGCGCACGGAAATCCCGGTATACCCCGGCGCCGAGTTTCCCATGCTCAACACAAAAGAAGAATGGCTGCTTCGGCTGCAACTCTACGGCGGCCACCGCCTGGACCCTTGGCTGGGCGCATTCGATCGCACCAATGGCGGGCCGGACGAGATTAAGGCCCTGCCGCCGCCTTACGATCACTTCGCGAACATTAAGGCTCAGCAGGACCACGCTGCGCGTTTCATCATCAACACCGTTCGCGAAAATCCAGGCAAGGTGGCCATCTATGCCGGAGGACCACTCACGAATTTGGCGCTCGCCATTGCTCTTGCACCCGACATCGTTGCTTTGGTGCCCGAAGTGGTTTTCATGGGCACCGGCTTCCACGTGTTCACCAATTCCTTTAATATCTTTTTCGATCCAGAGGCTGGCCGAAAGGTCCTGCGCGCTCCGTGGCCGAAATTCAGCATCGTTTCTGTGGACATCGCCGAAGAAATTCACGAAGGCGATGAAATCGCGCCAAGCCGCAGGATGATCGAGGAAATCGTCGGCCGCGCTCAGAGACCCATTTCCGACCTTTTCCAAAGGTATGCCGTTGAGCCGCTGCAGCGTAATGCCAACATAAGCTTTTTCCGCATGGCCGACGAAATGATTGCCGCGCAGGTGATCGATCCTAGCGTTTTCACGAAATCCGAACAGATGTACGTGGAAATTTGCTCCACGCCTGGTCCGCGCTACGGGGATTCGATGTTCTGGCCAAAGAATTGGCAGGACCTTCCCGATACAGGAAGATATCCTGCGACTCCTGAAGATCAACGAGTCTTTGCAGACCCGCGGCAGTTCTATTTGGGGCCGCCGCCTTCGGCAGGTTTGGCTAACGTCCTGCTAGAAGTCGACCACGACCGCTTCAAGAAACTCTTTGTCGATTTAATGACGAAGCCCCTCCGCAAAGCCTGATCGCGTATTCTGCGTCATCTCACAATTCAGGATGCCGAAACTGCTATCTCTTGAAGGCGGCATAGTGGATGTGTAGTCGGGTTACCGGACATCTGGATTTGGCAAGACATTTCACTTTTCCGATAAGCGCGACGGCGCACACCGGCTTCCGTGATCTTGGTGAGCCACTCGGCACGGTAGCGGGGAGCATACGGAATAGGCGAACGAAGCAGCACCGGCGTATCATCAGCTAATGAAGCGAGAAATCCCTGTTACGTGTTGTACAGAGTGTGGCGGCGCTGGTTACAACATGAGGGTCGCAAAACGGTCGTTGTTGCAAAACCGTTGGTGAACACCGCTGCAGCGGTGATGCTAAGAGATGGTATTTGGCATCGGCGATATGGCGGAGATAAGGAGACATTTGAGGCGGTTTGCCTATCTCGCGGTCTGGTCGGATTTTTGACTGCTTATCTAGCTTCCCGCGGTGATCGCTTAGTAGGCTGTGATGCGAATAGCTAAGTTTCAACCACCCGGGTGGCATGAAAATAAGCTCGAAAACGAGGTAATTGGATCCTTCGGTGATCTTCCGATTTGGCACGTTCGAGCTCGATACCGTGTTGGGCGTTCTCCGTCACGATGGTTTGCGTGTCCGTCTGTCCGATAAACCTTTCCAGTTGTTGAATCTTCTCGTCGAACATCAGGGAAAAATTGTGAGTCGCGACGAGGTGAGACAACGTCTTTGGGGAGCGGAGACATTCGTCGATTTCGAAGGAAACGTCAGCGTCACTCTTGCGAAACTGCGGCAGGTTTTGAGCGACTCGCCCGACAGGCCGCTGTTCATTGAAACAATACCGCGCCGCGGGTACAGATTCATCGCTCCCGTGACATCCCTCGCAGAAAGCGCAGCCTCAGTAGTCAGCGATTCGGAGCCCGAATTGCCGTCAACGGAGCACCCCGCCAGAGCAGCGCCTACGGTGGCCGTATTGGCGAGGCGTCCGGCTTGGATTCTTGCGACGCTCGTTTGCGTGGCCGTCATTGTGGGAGGGTTGTTGTATTTCGGGTGGCTGAGACTCTCCGCTCCAGCGGCTGGTGCGTCGCACAAAATTAGCATCCTTGTAGTTCCGTTTGAAAATCTTAGCGGTGATCACGATCAGGATTATCTGAGTGACGGGTTGACGGAAGAAATGATCACTCAAGTCGGGCAAAGCTCTCCTGCAGGGCTGAGTGTAATTGCACCCAGCACGGCCATGCAGTACAAGGGTACGCACCGAACGTTGGAGCAACTCGGAAGGGAACAGAGTGTTGATTACATTTTGGAAGGGAGCTTGCGACGACAGGGCGAGCGTGTCCGCATCACGGCCCAGCTCTTCAAGGTTCACGGACAGGCGAGTCTTTGGGCAGGGACATATGAACGAGAAACGCAGGACCTTCTCTCCGTGCAGCGCGAAGTGGCAAATAAGATCGTGCAGTCTCTGTCACTCGAAGTCTTGCCCCCGCCAAAGAATTCATTGTGGGCCTCGCGAAGTGTTAATGCGGAAGCCTATGACAATTATTTGAGAGGACTTTTTGAAATCAACAAGAGAACACAAGAAGGTCTGGAGCGGGGCATTCGCTATTTTCGAGCGGCAAGCAATGAAGACCCGGGTTTTGCTCAGGCCTATGTCGGGTTGGCCTATTCCTATGAAACGGCGGCGAGTTGGACATTCCTAAGGCCTCGCGACGCTTACCCAAACGCAAAGCTGGCGACTCAAAAGGCTCTCGCCATTGGTGGGGGTCTGGCCGATGCGCACGTCGTATCTGGCGAGGCTTTACATGAATACGATTGGGATTGGTCAGGTGCAGAACAGGAATACCGGCGCGCGCTCGAGCTCAATCCGAGTTCAGCTCTCGGTCACAAGTTGTACGCGGAGTACTTGACACACGCGGGGCGATATTCCGATGCACTGAGAGAAATTCGGACAGCGCAGCAACTCGATCCTCTTTCGATGATTACAAACTCGTTAGTGTGCTACGTCCAGGTGCATGCACACCAATTTGGGGATGCCGTTTCGGAATGTAGCAAGGTGATTAAACTTGATCCAAGCTTTGGACCTGCGCACTACTTTCTAGGCGAAGCGTACTCCGGAAGACATCAATATGCGGAGGCGGTGTCTGAGCATCAGGAAGCTCTGAGGCTATCGGGCAACGTGAGCATGATGTCGGCGGCGATCGCCGCGAATTACGCGGCCTCCGGACGAAGCGAAGACGCACGGCGAATCCTGAATGAACTACTGGCGCGCTCCAAGAACACATATGTTTCCCCCTACGCCCTTGGAAAGATTTATGTGGCTCTTGGCGATGCGGAAGCAGCCTTCGTGATGCTGGAAAAGGCATTTGAGGAACGATCGTTCGAATTGCTATATTTGGCGGACGATCCGTTTTTTGAGTCCCTCCACAATGACGATCGCTTTAAGCAGATGATCGTCAAAAGAGGTTTTCCCATTACGGTACACGTAGCACAATCCCCCTAACCCCTTCGGACGAGAACTAGCGGCGTTTCATGAAGAATTACGGTTTCCCGCGGATGCCGCGTCCGTCCGGCGCGAGAAAGCATTAGAAGTATTGCTCGCACTTATGAACTGCCCCTTATGGCAAACCCAGGTGGCGCCCTTCCGTTTGTAGTGAACAGACCACGAGTTGAGAATCCATTCTCTTGAGGCTGGTTACCGAGACAATGGCGAAATCTTGGAGACTTTTTGGCGGCATGTTCGCCTCTTTGAGTGTTCAGTCTTCGTGGAGCTAGAGAAAGAAAGTTGGCGAGCTCGGTGTCGGACGCGCAGGTAGGTCACTAGGATCAGGGCCGAATATATGAGATTTAGGATCAAGTTCCGAATTACGAAAACCCCGAGGGTGGAACTGGAAAGGTCTGACGTATCAAAGTGCTAAGCCCCCATCTCCGACGTTTAGGGTACATCGGTATGTCGCCATGCACCAACCGTTAGGTGTTTAGATGATTTTTGTAAGATTTTAGTGAAGATATTCCCACAGTTGGCGTGGAGATTGCCCTTACCCGAACAAGTTTCGTCTTCAGCATCTGCAAACATTCTCAGCGAGATTTCTCGGTGGAGGGCTTCAGTGAGACAAGAATATGGAAAGATTGCGCTAATCTTCGTACTTGTAATTTTAACGATAGGCTGGATGACGGATCCGCTGGCCGCGCAGATTATTAGCGGAGACTTGGTGGGGACGGTTCTCGATAAGACGGGCGCGGTTGTGCCGGACGCCACGGTCGAAGCGACCAAGGTAGACACCGGAGTAACCTATGAGACCAAGTCAGGTGACACGGGTGAATATCGTTTCAACAATTTGCCGGTGGGTGTCTATAACATTTCGGCATCGACAGCAAACTTTGCGACCACGACGATCAACGGGTTTACGGTCGAACTGAACAAAACCAGCACGCTACTGATTACCCTGGAAGTGAAGGGGGCAGCTACCACGGTGGAAGTTTCGGGAACTGTAGCAGCCCTGGATACCACTACGGCCCAGTTGCAATCGACATTTGAGGCGAAAGACATCGCGGATTCTGCCATTGCGAGCACTGGCGGCACCGGCAGCGGTGTTCTGAACCTCTCTCTGCTCAGCGCTGGGGTGGCAACCGCCGGGGGTGTCGGAGTTGGAACGGGTCCATCCGTGGGCGGCCAACGTCCGCGCAACAATAACTTCACGATTGAAGGTGTGGACAACAACAACAAGTCCGTCACCGGACCGCTGGTCATGGTGCCGAACGATGCGGTAGCGGAATTTTCGCTCCTGCAGAACCAATTTTCGCCGGAATTCGGCCACTCTTCCGGCGGCCAATTCAATACGGTCGTCAAGAGCGGGACGAATTCGTTTCACGGTTTGGCGTACGTCTACAATACGAACCGGAATTATAACGCCTTCGACAGTCTGAACGGTATTCAGGGTTTCACCTCGAATCCACGATTCGACAACAACCGGTTCGGCGGGCAGATTGGTGGTCCCGTCCTGAAGAATAAATTGTTCTTTTTCGTGAACGTCGAATATGAACCATTTGGCCAGGCTGGGGGAGCGGGCGCAGCGTGCTCGCCGACCGCCGCCAGCTTTGCCGTCATAAATGCAACTCCTGGATTATCCGCCACGAACCTCGCGATCTTTGAGAAATATGTGGCGCCAGGCACCAACGCTAGCAGCGGTTGCGCGCCACTAAATTGGGTCGGCGGTGCGACTCTTCCGACTGCTGGGCTCGCCGTTGTGGCCCCCAACTTCACAAACTTTAAGTTCATCACCACCAGCATGGACTATGACATTTCCAGCAAAGATCAAATCCGCGG
>Ga0185299_10000936_pt1 | contig 66506 bp, 57 predicted proteins | sample PaiPotPPA55metaG_FD_128002 | JGI IMG/M metagenome (GOLD analysis project Ga0185299, IMG submission 128002) | Iron sulfur acid spring bacterial and archeal communities from Banff, Canada, to study Microbial Dark Matter (Phase II) - Paint Pots PPA... ... | reverse complement strand
GAGGAGCATCTGGTGAAGACTGTAGGCGAACTGAAGCGCTCCAATGACGAACTGCAGCAATTTGCCTACGTCGCATCACACGATCTCCAGGAACCGTTGCGCATGGTGGCCAGTTATACGCAACTTTTGGCCAAGCGCTATAAAGGCCGCCTGGATTCCGATGCCGATGAGTTCATCGCTTATGCAGTGGACGGGTCCACCCGCATGCAGGGGTTGGTCCAGGATCTCCTGCTCTATTCGCACGCGGGGGCAAATGGAAAGGTGCTCCACGAGATTTCCAGTGAAAACGCATTGAAAGAAGCGCTCACAAACTTAAGAGCAACGATGGAGGAGAGCGGTGCGATTGTGACTCACGATTCGCTGCCAACCATCACGACGGACGATAGGCAATTGGCCCAGGTATTTCAGAACTTGGTCGGGAACGCAATCAAATACCGCGGTGCCGAAATCCCTCACGTACACATTTCTGCCAAGAAAAACGGTGGCAATGAATGGATCTTTTCCGTTCGCGACAATGGCCTGGGAATTGACCCTCAGTACTTTGAAAGGATCTTCATCCTATTCCAGCGATTGCACGGGCCAAAAGAGTTCAAGGGCACCGGAATCGGATTGGCCATTTGCAAGAAAATGCTGGAGCGGCTTGGCGGAAGGATCTGGGTCGAATCGCAACCCGAAAAGGGCTCAACCTTCTACTTTGCCCTGCCGGAAAGAGATGGGAAACAATGAAATCAATTGAAACGGACGCGGCACCTATCGAAGTGCTCTTGGTTGAAGATAGTCCCGGCGATGTCCGGCTCACGCGGGAAGCGTTTAAAGACGCCAAGGTGCTTATCAACTTGAACGTCGCGTCGGATGGGGTAGAAGCAATGGCTTTTCTAAATCGCGAGGGGATCAACGCCAATGCTCCCCGCCCGGATCTGATCTTGCTCGATCTGAACCTGCCCAAGAAAGACGGCCGTGAGGTTTTGGCGGAACTCAAGGAGAGCCCGGCACTTAAGAGCATTCCAGTGGTTATCTTGACGACCTCCGCATCCGAGGCGGATATCCATGGAAGTTATCAGCACCATGCGAACTGTTACATCACCAAGCCTGTGGATCTCGATGGGTTTCTCAAAGTGGTGAGGAGCATCGACAGTTTCTGGCTAACTGTGGTCAAGCTGCCGCGCGAAGCACGCTCATGAAAGAAACGGCCCTCCATGTTCTGCTCGTTGAAGATAACGCCGGAGATGCCCGTTTGCTGCGCGAGATGTTCAGTACGGAGAAGCCGGGCAGTTTCGAATTGACACACCTCCTGCGCATGAGCGAAGCGATGATTCATCTGGCGAAAGGCGGGGTGGACGTCGTGCTGTTGGACTTGGGATTGCCGGACGCTCATGGTCTCGATACCGTGCGGCAGGCGCACGCACTGGCCCCAAACGTCCCGCTTATTGTGCTAACGGGCTTGGATGACGAGGCCCTGGCCGCCGAAGCCATGAAAGAAGGCGCGCAAGACTATCTGATCAAAGGACAGATCGAAAACCGTGCGCTGCCCCGGGCGCTTCGCTATGCCATCGAGCGCCACCGCATGCAAACAGAAACCGACCTCATCCGGACGCAGCAGCTGCAGTTCAAGGACGAGTTCCTCTCACATGTGTCGCACGAGTTGCGTTCACCCCTGACGGCGATCTATCAGTTTGTGACCATTCTTCAGGACAGGCTGGCGGGCGAATTGAATGTGGAACAGCACGACTACCTGGGAATCGTTTTAAGGAATGTCAAACAGCTGCAATCGATGATTAATGACTTAGTGGAAGTCACTCGTATGCAGGCGGCGAAGCTGAAGATCGAACTGCAATGCACTTCGGTTGCCGACGCCATCGTTTACGCCGTCAACACACTACAGGGTGCTGCCAATGCCAAGGGAATCACCCTCACTTCCGAGATAGAGCTCCGTCTGCCATTGGTCTGTGCCGACCCCACGCGCATTCGACAAATTCTTATCATTCTGGTGGATAACGCCATCAAGTTCACTCCGACAAACGGCGCGGTCAAGGTTCGGGTTCGGGTGTTCGGGGAAGATCCGAATCTGCTGGTTCTGGAAGTCTCAGACTCAGGATGCGGGATCAGTCCAGACATGACCGAGCGAATTTTTGAACGTCTCTTCCAAACACCGGATCCGGCTACGGCCGGCCGTAAAGGTCTTGGGCTGGGGTTGTTCATCTGCAAAGAGTTGGTTACACGACAGGGCGGTCAAATCTGGGTCAGAAGCGCTCTGGGAAAAGGTGCCGTTTTTTTTGTTACTTTGCCTGTCTTTTCTCTGCCTAACCTCATCGCCCCGGCCCTCAAGAGAGAAAGACATACGGAAGGTCCAATCACATTGGTGGTGACAGAGATCGGGTCACATACCGGCTGGCTTTCCGACGAAGTGCGTGCCGAACAGTCTCAAGGGATGCGCGATATTTTGCAACGGTGCGTGCACTCCGACATGGACATTCTCTTGCCCAAGATGGGCCTGGCGGGAGCGACGGAACTCTTCTTCATCCTCGCGATTACCGACGAAATTGGCGGTGAAGCGATTGCGAAGCGGATTCGGGAACGAATGGACGATTACGAACTCATACAGAAAGCGGGTTTGACGACTTCAACGTCTTACCGGTCGGTTGAGGCGATCAAACGAAACGCGCGTGAATCGATGAAAGACTTTGTGGAGAAGGTAGCCAATCAAATTCAGGAACTAATGAACGAGGAAATCTCGTCGAGGACGGTGACCAGTGGGCTTTAAGACAATTCTAATTGTGGATGATGATCCGGATGTGCGCAAAGGCATGCATGTTCGGCTCAAGGCTAATCACTACGATACTTTCTTTGCAGTGGATGCGCTCTCCGCCATGACCGAGGCCCGGAAGAACAAGCCGGATTTAATTATCCTGGATCTCGGTTTGCCGGCCGGCGATGGTTTCGTCGTGATGGAGAGGCTCAACTCTTTCCCTGCTCTCGCCGTGATTCCGGTTATCGTCGTCTCTGCTCGAGACGTTCTCGCAAACAAAGAGCGCGCACTGAAGGCAGGGGCGAAAGCCTTTCTCCAAAAACCCGTGGATAATGCCGAACTTTTGAAGGTCATTCGGCAAGCTTTGGGAGAACCCGCGTTGACGACCAAACCTGTTGTGCATGACCTGGGATCCCTCTAAGAAGGAGCGCGATCGTCCGCACACCATCACCGGAGCGACGCCGGTGTTCGAGTGCTCACGGAAGAGGAACGGAACGGCCGGGGTCGTACGGTTGGCGCACTGTTTAAAAGTAGCAAACTGCAAGGTCGCCTCAAGAAGTGCAAATCTCCACGGATTTGCATCCTATCCGCGCATGATAACTATACGGTACTACATAACACAGCGAGTTATGGCCCTCGTGCGTGTTTAAGAAGACGGTTCGTAGCCTGGGCGCTTGGGAAATCGACGAATAGAAGTGATAACTCTTAGGGTAGTAGATAACTTTAGTACACAAGTAGAGGCCAATACCGCCCAAGAGCAAGGTTGCAGTCGCTTAGAATGTTCGTGACGTTTCCTCTTTAATCCATTCGACTGCGTCACGCGTCGGTCGGGATCGATTTTGTTTTTTGTCGTGGGCCGTTAGCAAGGAAATTCTGGAAAGCCCAAAGCGTGCCGGTTTGTTCTGATGATGCGCTTTGATGCCTGAATATACCGTTCGGCGTGCTCTCGTTTTACAAGGCCACGACGGACCCGGTCTTCCCACCACTTCACTTCGTCGATTTCCCGCTTTAGTTCGGCTGTGGCGCGTACTTGAAACATCCTTACGATATCGTTTGTGTCGAGATTGATGCTCATGGCGGCGTCCTGGAGGTTGAAATCGCTGGGTTGATGCTTCTGAAATTGTACCCGAGTACAGTTCGCGGTCCAAGTTGTTATAGTCCCAAAGAGACCATGAAACTAATCGACGGAATTCCTATCTGGGGCACGCCTGACGAAGGCGCAGTCAGCCAGATCAAAACCTGCGCCAAGACAGCGGACAGGGTTGCGCTCATGGCGGATCACCATAAAGGCTACGCCGTCCCAATCGGCGGAGTTGTTGCCTACAAGGATACGATCAGCCCGTCCGGGGTGTGCAACTTCGAGGGCAATGTTGCGAGCTAAGATTCACCAAGAGAGAGGGATATGGACTACAGCGTAGGCTCCCGCATCCGGGTCCGCCTTTACAGCGGCAAAGGTGTCGAGGCTGAAATAACCGCCATCACAAACCAGTCCACCGGGCGAAAAACTTCAGATCGTGTATGGCAACGTGACCGCGTCGATCAATCCAGCGCAGATTACCGAAGTCCTCCTGGCAACGTAGTGCCGAAACAACTCCAGGTCAGCTCAACGGTCGTCGCCCGTTTCCACGATGGCCGCGAAGTCGAAGCCAGGATTACGAAGATCGTTGACAGTGTTGTCGGGCGGAAAGTTCACATTGCCTTTGGCGCGTTTGCTTTGGTGATCGATGAAGTCCAGATTGTTAGAGAGGCCAGGCATGACCGCTAAAGATTACATCGACACAAAAGGCTATTGGATATCCCCAGACCGGACCATCCGACGCATGGGCGATGAAGGCGGCGAGCAACAAATCATCGCAAAGGCGACCGAAGAGTGTTCGGATGCTGAATGGAATCGAATCTGCGATGCGCTGAAGGTGAGTTTGTTTAAAATGGACTAGGGACGCTTCGAAATGCCGAAACATATCGCTGTTGGCTCAACAGTTCTCGCGCAGGCAAAGTCCCGCTGGTCGGTCAGTTTGAAATTTAAACGAAGCGACCCGGTCGGTGGGGTCGCTGTCTTAGGTCCTAGAAGTATTTTTCTTTGAAGAGGAACTGCTAATTCCCAAATTTTGCGCCCTAAATCGCCTGCAATAAAATACAGTGAATGCCTGACACAGGTTGAGTACGATAGCGCACCAAAGAGCCGATCAGGCGCTAATGTGGGGTCGGTCCTGAGATAAACAGCCATGTGTCCGCAATTGGGGCACGCACACTCAAGACCGCTTGGCACCCCTTACTCTGTTCAATATTGAATATGCGTTACTAAGCGCACTGTACGTCAGCGTACTGAATATTAAATTACTTGAATTATTATTCCCGTGGACTAACATCTCGGGCTAGTCGTCGTTGACAACTATTTCCCAGTCGAACGGGAAGGAAACGACATTGAATACAAACTATGAATGGATGAGATTGTACGAAGCCGCCGTACTAGAAACGAGCCGTGAAGCGTTGCCTCAGCGAATCGAAGCCGCGCAAAATGCCATCGGACAGCGTGTAATAACGCTCGCCCTTGATGAGGCGGAACGACGCGCCGTCATTAAAACCCTTAACGCTCTAGCCGTTCTCAAACGTGAAAGAAAGCCCCTGTGTGTCTGCTATCAGTGCCTCGACGCAAATGACCTCGTTACTCCGTTAAACGGGAAAACTTTTATAGCCAAAACCGGGATGGGAGAAATCTCGGTGACGCTACACATGAGATGCGTAAACGCATGGGCGGACGCAAATAGCTTTCAGGCGCTTGTACCACGACGAAGATCACACGCTGCGGGGCGGTGATCGTCTCACTCGATGTAGCCCGGACAGACGGGTAGATCATTTAGTGCGATTAAGTACGCGACGCTCAGGATCAGAATTAACTTTTAGGCTTGTCTGGCGAGGCTTCGCCGTCCAAACGTTGCTGTTTACCTAACAGGAGGTCGTTTATCTGTCGCGTAAGTTCTAAGAGTTTCTTGGGGTCTTGCTCGACAGCGGCTTGCTCACAAAGCTCTCGCCAACGTTCTTTATTTTCTCGCATACCGCACCCTAGCACAGAACACTTGTCGAGTCTGCTCCATGCGGAACAGCCCTCAACTCGAAGCTTTGCTGCGATATAGCAAATCCGTACGTAGGTAGGTTGCGCTGTGGCCGCACGCAAGACAGACGCACTGAGCGCCCGTTGGTACATCCGGTTTCGCTGGCAACTCTAATTGAGACATACCTGTGTCACCAACCTGAGAATGCTCAAATTCAGTTTTACATTGAGCGCAGATGAGAACCCATCTAGGCATTTCGATTCCGTACGCCACCGTACCAAATCGAGGCCAGAAGAACAATCGGGTGCTAAGGGTAGATGAAAAACGGGTAGCTAGTCGTCGCCTTCCTCTTCATCCAATTCCTCTTCGTCATCTTCTTCGCTCTCTAAGTCGTCGTTCTCGGTGTCCAATTCTTCGTCTTCTTCCGGGAGCGTCTCGTCTTCTGGCTCGTGCACATCCCTCGCATTTATCATGATGTTCCTTCCGTTTTCACATTCCGTAGACCCGCATCAGCGGGACCCTTCGCCTCGCACCTCTGACCATGTTTTTCAAGATAAACCAAGTATGATGAATGGAGCGTCAACGGGTGTCCTCCACTTTATCGGTTCCGATGGCCTTGAGAACGAGGGCGATGGCTTCAAAGAGCGTAGAAGCGGTGCCCTCCACGGCGTGAGATCGGCCTTCGAGATCGCGTGTGTCTGCCAGTTTATGAAATGCCGAATCCGACCATCGCGGCGGGGACTGTGATCGCCATACATGAAGAACGTCGGAGAAAATCATCGTCGTTCTTCGTAATTGGTATCGACCTAACTGGCCGACCACTCCAGTTGCGCGGTCTTGGCGAACTTCTTCCCGCAACTCTGACAGATCGCTTCGTAGGAGCTTTCGTCGTCGTTCCAGCGAGCCGCTTCAGGTGGATTGTCAGTGCCGCAGAAGGGACATTCTAAGAGTCGTTCCTGAGTTTCCATCGGGCATCTCCACAATTTAGATGATTAGGAGGCCGGAATGGCTAGGACGGAGTAGGATATTGGGCTGCTTGGCTTGACCGTCTCGCCGTTGAGGCCGGGGACTTCTGGCATACATCTGGCCTACGAAGCGGCGAATTCCTAGAATTCTTAGAATCTATAGCCCATTGAATCTGTAAGTTACAGACTCCAAAGGGAACTTAATGCTCTAGAATGCTCAAAATCGGCCATCATAAGGTGACAATCCACCACGCCGGATTTCGCTCGCGGACGAGCAACTGCATCAAAGAACGCGGGTTCCTTCCGCAGGGACTGGGACGAGGCTGTGTGTTGCGCAGCCCTCGGGAACCTTTTGCCCTGGCCACGGGAAATGTTGGAGAAGGCTGAATGCGGCTGCAGGCCGGGCAAAACGTCGGACCACGGGAGATAGGCATTCCAGAAGAAGCCAGGGACGACGTTCTCTTACGGCGTGCTGCCAATGGTGACGAGGACGCCTTCACGGTCCTCTACCGGCGGCACCAGGCGGCCATCTACAGGTTTGCCTTGCGCATGACCGGCAACGCCTGGGCCTCGGAAGAAATTGTGCAAGACGTCTTCATGACGCTGATGCGTGATCCGAAAAAGTACGACGCGGCACGTGCCGCGCTGGCTGCCTATCTTTACGGAATTGCGCGCAACCGCGTGATGAAGCATCTGGAGCGGTTGCCGCGAGAATTTCAGTTGGACGAGCGGAACGAAAACGGTTCGCGAGGCGGGGCCGCCGTGATCAATGCGGTAACGCCGATGCATTGGGCCGAAAGCCAGGAGCGCATGGGGCAGGTCCGTGCGGCCGTTCTGGATCTTCCCGCGGAATTTCGGGAGGTCGTGGTTCTTTGCGAATTGGAAGAGCTTAGTTACGAGGAGGCATCGCAACGGATTGGATGCCCGATCGGAACGGTCCGCTCGCGCTTGCACCGAGGCCGCGCGTTGTTGCTGGCGAAGCTCGAAATGTTGCGCGATGTCCCGCGGCGTTTCAGCGCGGCCCGATAGAAGCTCGATAGGGAGTTTAGGAATCAGCAGGGGGATGAAAGGGAAGTGCGGGATGAGATGCGAAGAGTTTGAAGCTGCGGGATTGGGATTGAATCGCGAAGGCGCGACCATTGGCGATCGACGCGGCGTCGATGCCATCGAGTTTGCCGCGGCGCTCGAACATGTCAACACCTGCGCGCGTTGCGCGGCTCTCCACGAGTCCTGGCAAGAGGCACAGTTGGAGTTGCGGGCATTGCGCGAAGCGACGCAAAACGTCGGAGCGCCGCTCCGTGTGGAGATGCGATTACGCCAGGAGTTTTGGGCCAAGCGTCGCGCGATGAAGGCGCGATCCGTTGCGGTCTTTACCTCGTGGATTCTGGCGACGGCCACGCTGCTGGTCATAGGCACCGTTTGGTGGAACTGGCATATCGCGCAGGAGAATATTTCGCTGCAAAGCGTGAACGTTCCGGCGAAGGACAATCGACCGGCGAGTCCGAATTTGGCGAATTCTACCAGCGGCGATGTTTCTGCCGGCGTTCCGGCTAGCGGCCAGAGCGACGCCGTAAGCGACGCAACGCTGGTCGCGGCGCAATATGCCGAAGATTTCACCTTGCTGCCTGGCAGCATGCCGCAGGAAACAGGAGACGGCGCCGTGGTACGCGTACGTTTGCAGCGCGGCGCGCTCGGTGCGCTGGGACTACCAGTAAACGAAGAGCGGGCGGGCGACTGGATCCAGGTGGATTTGCTGGTCGGCCAGGACGGACAGCCGCAAGCGGTGCGATTGCCGCGCTGAGCCGCGGGTAACGTGCTGCATTTCGCTGGGTGGGAACTTTTCATCAAATCAGTGGGAAATGCAGTGTGTCGCAATTGGATGAACGGCTGGAGTTTCAGTGGCAAGGTCAAGAAACGATTTTAGAGGTTGCGGAGATACTCTTTTTGTTTAGCCGGCACGGTTAGCAGGCCATCAAGAGATTTCGGCAAAGAGAGCTAGTGCTCAGGAGAGAAGAGGAGCAGAGATGATGAATCGCAGAAGTTGGGCGTGCACGGCTTTGAGTTCGGCGCTATTTTTGTGCGTCAGCACCGCGCCGGCTCAGGAACCCCCTCCGCCGCCACCTGACGAGATGATGGCCGCCGGTCCGGGTAGCCCCTCAGGTCCCTTCGTCGATCGCGTCGAGGTAATGGGCTTTGAAGGGCTGCACGGCAACAAGGTTGTGAAGGGAGCGCCATTCTCCGCAACCGCGGAGACCAACACCTCACAAACGTTGCAAGACGGGACTTCGATTCATCGCTCCACAACCAGCAATTTGTATCGTGACAGCCAGGGGCGTTTTCGCAGCGAAGTGACCCTGTCTAACTTCGGGCCGCTGCAAGCCTCTGGGAAGCCCCGCACCATGATTGCGATCGTCGACCCGGTGGCCGGTTCGCGCTACATGCTGGATGTCGACCACAAAGTGGCGCACCAGATGACCATGGGAACGCACGGCGCGCCGTCCGCAGCACAGGCGCAGTTGTTCCAGGACAAGATGAAGGCCCGGCTGCAGCAGGAAGAAACGTCCGGAGCGGTGAAGAAGGAATCGCTCGGCGCGCAGACCATCAACGGCATCAGTGCGGAAGGCACGCGAGTAACGCGCACCATCGCGGCCGGTCAGATCGGCAACGACAGGCCCATTCAGATCGTGTTCGAGCGCTGGTATTCGACCGACTTGCAAGTGCTGGTGAAGAGCACGCGCAGTGATCCGCGTTTCGGCACCACAACGTATACGTTGACGAAGGTTCAGCGGACCGAGCCAGCCGCTACGTTGTTCGCGGTGCCGTCGGACTACACGGTGCAACAAGGCGGGCCGATGCGTGGTGGACGGGGCGGCATGCACATGCCTCCGCCGGGTGACGCGGGGCCGCAGTAAGGCCAGTTTAAGAATTAAAAACGATCTTCTCTCCTGAAGACGGCACGCCCTTTCCGCGACGTCCCCCAATGTCGCGGGAGGGGCGCAGTCGTTTTTGGACGACACGTACCAGTCACCTGCCTCATTTTTTTCTGGGCCGAACGCTCCTAACGAGCAGCCAACTAGATCGATTCGTTCGCGTTTTGCCCAACCCGTTCAACGAAGGCCGTCGCAGCGATTTTCCTTGTCAGCGTGAGGCTTCACATTGGCGGCCTTTGCGAGACAGAAAGTGCTGCCGATAAAACGAACCCTCAAGTTGAAACCCTTGAGCCGGCAGCAATAAAATATTGTTCAGAACGATCCTCCCGTTGCCTTGCCCAAATTCTGGGGTGGAACTCTCAACAACCTGATCGTTCTTTTCAATAAGGAGCAAAATCATGTGGTTTGAGACCAGGTTCACGAGACGTCGGATTGGCCGGTGCCGCGGCGGCGATGGTTAGCCCCACTCGGATGTTCGGCTCGCACCCGCCCGACGACTCCATCGTTCCTTTCCAATATCACGCGACCGACGCCGCGCTCGAGGACCTCAAACGCCGTCTCGACCAGACCCGCTGGCCGGAACGTGAGACCGGCTCCGGTTGGGATCAGGGCGTTCCGCTCGCCGCCCTGCACGCTCTCGTCGACTACTGGCGCAGCAGCTATAACTGGCATCGTTGCGAAGCGGATCTCTCCCGCTGGCCACAGTTCAAAACCGAAATCGATGGCCTCGACATTCACTTCATCCACGTCAAATCGCGCCACCAGAAAGCGCTTCCCATCATTCTCACGCACGGTTGGCCGAGCACGATACTTCTCTTTAGCGAAGTAATCGGACCGTTGACCGATCCAACTTCTCACGGCGGCACGGGAGCCGATGCGTTCGATGTCGTGATTCCGTCACTTCCCGGATTCGCTTTTTCCGGCAAGCCGGCCGAACGCGGCTGGAACGCGGAACGCACTGCGCGTGCGTGGGCAGTGCTAATGCAACGGCTCGCCTACGTGCGCTATGTTGCGCAGGGCGGCGACTGGGGTGCCTTCGTTACAACCGCGATGGCGCAGCAGCATTCGCGCGGCCTGGCTGCAATCCATCTAAATTTCGCGCAGACCATCCCCGACGTTATCCCGTCGAAGCTGTTGCCCGACCAGAAGCGTGCGGTCGCGGGATTGAACGAGTTCAAGGAGAAGGGCGCGGCGTATTTTCAGCTGCAATCGACGCGGCCGCAGACTATCGGCTACGCCCTGGCGGACTCTCCGGTAGGGCAGGCTGCGTGGATGTACGACATTTTTAACAGCGGCACGGGTGATACCGGAAATCCACACGCGGTGATCAGTCGCGATCGGATGCTCGACGAGATTACGCTGTTCTGGCTCACGGACACCGCGGCCTCGTCAGCGCGACTCTACCTCGAGCAGGTCGCACTCATCGGCAAACACAACAATCCCGGGCGCGTCGATTTGCCGGTCGGAGTCAGCGTCTTTCCGCACGACTTGCCGCCTGCGCGCAGTTGGGCATCGCTGGTTTATTCCAAGCTCTTTTACTGGCACGAACTGGGCCGCGGCGGACACTTCGCCCAGTTCGAGGTGCCGGAATTATTTACGGAGGAGTTGCGGCGCTGCTTTCGGAGATTCCGCGATGCCTGAATGTCGACGATTTCCACTTCCAGTTCACCGCCGATTGAGGATTTGCCGTTCGCTAGCCTTCGGAAATGCCGGAGAGCAGGCGGTTGGGATCGACAAAGACCCAGGCTAATGACCCGCTGAGGGCGAGAGCGGCTGCGACGAGAAAGGAAGCGGTCCAGCCGACATGCGATGCGATGAACGGAGTCAACGATGCCGTCGCGGCACCTCCGAATTGTCCGCCCATATTCATGACGCCGGAGACGGAGCCCGCGAAAGGTCCGCCGATATCGGCGCTAATGGCCCAAAAAGAGCTTTGAGAAAGATACAACGCGCCGGCGCCGCCCGCTAGAATGACACTTGCTAACGGGGCGCTGTTCACGATGGAACCGAAAGCAAGAAATACGCCAGCCAAGGCGATACCAAAAATTGCAACGCCACAACGGCCGGCTCTCCGGCTGATCCGCTTGGTTAAGAAGTCAGCCACCAAACCGCCGAGGGGGCAGCCGATCGCCATGGCGACGAACGGAAGCGTGCCGTAGAAGGCGCTCGCCTTCAGGTTCATGCCGCGTACACGAGCCAGATAAATGAAGAACCACGCAAAAAAGATCCATGCGACATATCCGTAACAGAAATAACTGAGAGTGATCGCCCAAACCTCGCGGTGTCTCAGGATTTTGCGCCACGGGACGGCGGTAGCGACGGCGCCTTGCACGGGTGGCGATGACGGTGGCGTCGTGCTGATGGCCAGACCGTCGTGGATGAGCGCCAACTCCGACGGGGAAACCCACGAGTGCCGAGCCGGTGTATCGGCAGCGACGAGAAACCAAATCAATCCGGCGGCCAACCCGATGATAGCGCAAATCCAAAACGAGGAGCGCCAACCATGATGAAGCATGATGTAGGCGACCAGTGACGGCGATACCGCGGAGCCAACGCCAACGCCAGCGAAGATTACGCCGTTGGCAAGGCCACGTTCTTGCGTGGGGATCCACCGCGCCACAAACTGATTCGAACAGGGATACATAACCGCTTCTCCGACACCGAGAAGAAAGCGCGCCAAAAGGAGAAAGAGGAGTGGATTTCGCAAACCCGCGGGCACCGCTGCTGTGAGAGCAGTGAAAACGCCCCACCAGACTACTCCTCCGGCTAGCACGCGCCTGGATCCCCATCGGTCGGCCAGCCAGCCGGCAGGGGTTTGCAGGAGCGCGTAACCCAGAAGGAAAACGGTAGAGAGCAGGCCGAAGTGTAGGTCGCTGAGATGATAGTCGGCCGCCAGACGGAATCCGGCAACCGATAGGTTGACGCGGTCAAGAAAGGCGACCGCGCTGAGGACGAAAAGCCAGCCGATGAGGAGCCAGCGGACATTGCTTGTGCGTCTAGCCATTTGAGGTTCGTTGGTTCGAACGGATAACGAAATGCCAATCCTCGAAGAAAGCGGCTACGGTGACTGCTTGGGCGAGTTGCAATGGCCCCACGCACTCGACGTAACAGGGAACTCGCCGAGCCAAGAGCGGCGCCCGTGCGGAACAAGTCCCGCCGCGCAGAATAGGCGGAGAGGCAGCCCGCAGTGTGTGACTACGCTCGTCGCCCAACTCAAGCGGCGTGTGCGTGGAAGAGTTGGACCAAGTGCTCGGCGATAATTTTTTCCTCGCCTGGCTGCAGCATAAAGGAGTTCATGGCCAGCCCGGTCTGGTGGCTTTCGATCACGATGGATGGCTTTCCGCTACGGAGTTGCTGAGAAGCGTCTTTAGGATCGAGCTTAACGCGACTTTGATCCCACACGATGCTCATGTGCGGTACGTGATTGGCGACGTCCGGGACAGAGTAGGATGTGGTGACGCCTGGGACGCGAGTGATTTGCGAAGAGATCGATTCGAGGCGGCGCTGCCATTCGTTCGTCAGGGCTTCGTGATCTTCCTTCAGGTAGAGCTCGAGGGCCTTGATCATGCCAATAATTTCTTCCTTCCCGACCTTCGCGCAGCGACCAAGAGTGTCTTCGTGAGGACTGTTATTGAGTAGCGCGTACGCGACCAGGTCTTTGCGGCCGATCAGCAAACCGGCGCACTGTGGGCCGCGAATGGCTTTGCCACCGCTGAAGGCGCAGAGGTCGTAGCCCATGTTCGCGTAGTCCCAAAGATGGGAGACCGGAGGTGTGTCAGCGGCGGCATCGATAAAAGAAGGAATATTAAGTTCCTTCGCGAGCTTGACCCACTCATCGACTTTGATTTGCCCCGCGGAGTTGGCAAAGTTAGAAAAATGCATCATGGCCGTCTGCGAATTCACAGCCTTGCGAAGTTCGTCGACCGTTTCGATCACCACGAGCTTTGCTCCGGTAGCGCGAAGCTGATGATCGAAAGGATTACGATGGGACTTCTGAATGATAACTTCTGATTTAAGGCCGGTGAGGTCGGGCAGCTGCTCGATGAATTTCGGATTGTCGCCGGTCAGAATGCCGGCCAGCCCGGATTGCATGGCGGCAGCCGCGCCGCTGGTGACAATGGCGGTGTAGCCATCGGGGAGCTTGAGCAGTTCGGCGATACGCTTGCCGGCGGCGACCTCCAGGTCCGGAATGCTACAGAAGTGCTGGCCTGCGAGAGCCATGACGGACTCGACTTCGGGACGCGCCAAGGAGCCGCCGAGCACCGTCATGGTTCCCTGCCCGTTGATTACGGTGGTGACGCCGAGCTCTTCGTAAACATTGCCGGAGGCACCGAATCCGGAAATTTTTGCGGCACCTTTCGCCGCTTCGCGCGCTGCTGGAGTGGCGGCGAAAAGGCTTTTGGCATTGGTCATTGTTTCCATCAGGCTGGCGGTGAGCGTTCCGGCCATGATGCCGAGGCCGCGCATGAAAGTGCGTCGAGTGGATTTGAGATCGAGTGGCATTGTGTTGGCTCCGTTTTTTCCTATTGCTATTGTCCAGCTCGAGGGCTACTTACGTACGACCGCTGCAGTGCAGTTGATTTCCACGAGAGAGTTGCCGGGAAGATTGGCAACGGCAACGGTCGTACGCGCCGGCCCGCCGTTCGGAAAATATGTTTTGAAGACATTGTTCATACCGTCGTAATCGTCGATTTTGGCGAGATAAACGGTGAGCTGAAGGATCGAGTCCATCGTCCCGCCGCCGGCTTCGACCAGCATTTTCACGTTTTCCATGACGTGCTTGGTGTGATTGTCAATATCCATCGGGAATTCGCTTTTGTCGTGAGAATGCGCGCCCTGACCGGCGATGTAGATGACTCCGTTGTGAACGATCAGCGGAGTGATGAATCCTTTATCAGCCGGCTTGCCCTCGTAATTCAGCTTCTTCACGCTGGTGTCTTCCTTCTCCTTGGCGGCAACCATGGGCGGAAGGCCAGCAGCGGCGAGACCGAGCCCAGGAAGAAGCGTAGCGATGCGACCTCCAAAGGCTCTACGGGTAAACAGATTTGCAAACATTTTCTATCCTCTCCTGCCCTCTGCCCCTTCGCATTTGCTCAGGATAGAAGGGCGGCTATAGCGATTGAATTTGACTCCGTTCCTTACGGCAATGCAAAACTGAAAATATCGTTCCCCGAGGCGACGGCCACGTATTGCTTTCCTAGCACCGCGTAGCTCATCGGAGAAGCGTGAAATCTTTGGCCAGTGGTGAAGTGCCAGAGCGGCTCACCGGTTTTGGCGTCGACGCTCTCAAAGGATTCGGAGTCATCTCCGAAAAAGAGCAGTCCGCCCGCAGTGGTCATGGTGCCGCCGGACGAATCCCCGTCTCCCGCCTGTGGATAACGCCAGGCGAGGGAACCATCCAGATTGTAGGCCAGCAGAATCTTTTCTCGTTGCGCGCCGCGCACATGGCGAACGCCGGTGGAATAATAGGTGCGACCTTCTGCGAATTTTTCCGGCTTGCGGTAAAAGGTGCCGCAATCTTCGAGAGCGAGGAAGTAAAACATTTTTGTCGTGGGATTGTAGGACGGGGAATACCAATTTGTCGCGCCGGTGAAGCCCGGACAGATTTCCGTTCCTTCGGCCGACGGCTGGAGGCCGCTGAGAACGGGTCGGCCTTGCGCATCAATTGATTTTGCCCAGTTCAGGCGCTTGACGAAGGGCACGGCGGAGAGGAATTTTCCGTCGGTGCGATCGAGGACGTAGAGAAAACCGTTGCGATTGGCTTCAACCAGGAGTTTGCGGGGCTGACCTTGATAGGTGGCGTCGAGGAGGACGGGGGTTTCGGTGGCATCGTAGTCGAAGAGATCGTGGGGTGTGAATTGGAAATGCCACTTGAGTCTGCCGGTGTTGGGATCCAGAGCGATGACGCAATCGGTATAGAGATCGTCTCCCGGTCGCGGAATGCCATCGAAATCCGGAGCGGGATTACTGGTGCCCCAGAAAAGTGTGTCGAGTTCGGGATCGTAGGTTCCGGGCATCCAAGTCGTGCCGCCACCCCGGAGGTAAGCGTCTCCTGGCCAACTTTGGGAGCCAGGCTCGCCAGGACCTGGGATGGTCCAGAAGCGCCATGCGAGCTTTCCGGTTTCGGGGTCGAAGGCGGCGACAAAGCCGCGCACCCCGTCGTCGCCGCCGGATGTGCCCACTACGACCCTATCTTTTACGATCAGCGGGGCGCTAGTGGCGCCGTAGTTCTTGTTGCCCTCAGCGTAGGCGGCATCCCAGACAAGATGACCGGAACGTGCGTCGAGGCACAGGAGATGGGCGTTATCGGTCTCGAGAAAAACTTTCGAGTGCCAGACCGCTACGCCGCGATTGTGATGTTGGGAGGCGTCGTCGACTAGACCCTCGGTGACCGGACGCGAGTAATGCCAGATGGAACGACCCGTGCGAGCATCGAGCGCAAATGCGTCGTTCGCGGACGTGACGAGCATGATGCCCTCCACGACGACCGGCGTGACCTCTAGTTCATTAGCGTCGCGCACGTGAAAGATCCATTCGGCGCGAAGATTGGTTACGTTGGCGGGGGTGATCTCGGCGAGCGAACTGAAGCGGCGGCCCGAGTAGTCGCCATTGTACGAAATCCAGTTGGCGCCGGGTGGTTGTACGAGGAGCTGTTCTGGACGTACGTCGATCGCGCTGGAGATGGTGGCCGTTTTTTCCGGCGCTGCCAGCAGCACCGAGCAGCATAGAAAAATTGAGGCGGCCGTGATGGCTTTGGGGACTGGCACAGTGCTAATGGCCTCCCCGCGGGAGTGCAACCCGCGTTTCGCCAAGTGCGCCACGGTCGTTGCCATGGGCATCGACAAGATGTACAGAGACCCGGACGATGCCACCGTAGTTGATCCACTGCCTCTCCGGCACTTCGGCTGGCGGGATGTATTTTCCTTCATAGCGCGGATTGATGAAGAGATACGCGTGGCCCGCGAAAACAATTTGCATCAGGCGTCCGCCGAGTTGCGGAACGATAGTGAGCGTGACCCAGCCATTCTCAAGCTGCTCGGCATGCCAGCCGCGGAAGGCGATCGGCGCTATGCGGCACCCACCTGGAAAAACGGCTGCAGCGAATCGCGACCCGCTTGCGTGCAGCGAAGGCGCCAACGCGGCGAACAAAGCAAGGCAGAAAATGTAGGTGACGCGGGTCACTCCAGAGCCTCCCTAGAGACGGCCGAACTTTCGTACCGCTTCTTGGATGGATTTCAGTTTTTCAATATAGGCGTACATGGAGTGTTCTTGAAAATCCATTTCTTGGGCCAGCTTGAGGACCTGACCCGCGGACGCGCGTGGCACAACGACCACACCGTCGGCATCGGCCACGATGATGTCGGCAGCGTTGACTGAGATGCCGGCGCAAATCACCGGAATGTTGGCTCCCGCAAAGCGATAGTGAGTGACCGAGGTTGAAGGCACAATTCCCACCGCGTAAACGGGGAAGCCAATTTTTTGCAGGTACGCGACATCGCGGACGCCCCCGTCGATCACGGCTCCGGAAAAATTTCGCGCGGACATGGCGGTCCCCATCAATCCGCCCATTCCCGCAATGTCGGCGCCGTCTTCAACGACCATCACGTAAACGGAATTGGGCGAGCCCTGATCGATTGCTGCAAGCATGCCATTGAGAGCATCGGGATCGTGGTTGGTCTCTTTTTTGAGCAGCACGGTGAGAGCAAACCCCGCAAACTTCGTGGGAAAGATTGGCCGCATCTGGTGGGACATGTACATCTTGCGGCCTGTGATTCGCTCGAGGGCGTCGGAAACCGAAGCGGCTTCGACGTGGCGGAAGCCATCAAGCAACGAGGCGTCGTCAATGCCCGGCGCATCCGCTTGATGAGTGCGGGCCGTCTGAGGCCATGCGAAGGCGGCAAGCGCGGCGATGAGCAGCGTCAGAGCGGTTGCGGTGCCACCAATGCGGAGTGACAATCTTCGCGGCGCAACGTCCAACAGACATGCAAAGCGTGAAGCCATCATTATCGGTCTCCTGAAGCAGGAACGGCCGGACTTTAACATCTCTTTACTCTTGACACCAGCCCGGATTCTGATATTAATTCGATTAAATAGCGACATTTCGACGCTCGAAAACGGTGCATCCCGAGCGAGTATCTTCGGCACGCGCGTTGCGGATTCGGCCCTTTTACTTGTCGAGTGAAGTTTATTCGCGGAATACCGGCGCTTTCGCAACCGCAAGGTGTTTCGGCCGGATGCGAAGTTGGATGTGTTGTTGTGTAGTCGAAGGGTGATTGAGGGAATATTTCTCGGGGGGATCATGAATGCGCATTTTCATGAAAAACGTGCTTGCGAGTATATTCCTGCTCCTAACCAGTGCGGTCGGCTGGGCCAGCACCAGCTGCAGCATATCCGGAGTCGTGGCGGACACCAGCGGTGGTGTGATTGCCGGCGCGAGAGTGACTGCGACAGAGACGCAAACGAACGTCCGCAACGAAATCACGACCGACGGCGCGGGGTCCTACAACTTCCCAACGCTGCCCATCGGCGTGTATGACGTTGAAGTCGCAGCGGCGGGCTTCAGGGATACACGCATCACCGAGAACAAGATGCTTGAGCTACGGTTCGAGGCGTTCAATATCTTTAATCATGCCCAATTTCAGAATCCCAACGGTAACATTGATCAAAGTACTTTTGGGCTGATTACTGCCGCGAACGACCCGCGTATTCTGCAGATCGCGGCGAAGTTCAGTTTCTAGCCGCGCACAGACTATCCGGCGCGCCACTCATTTTTTACGGACGAGCGCGATGTTCCCAGTGCCACAGCGTGGGAGGGTCGGGAGGATTTATCGCATCCGACCTTACAACGTTTGGCGCAACGCGGTCCACGGCAGAAATCCAAGGCTCAATCACCAAGCCGGAAAATCGGAGTCGATCGGGAAGTAGCGTGGTGGTCACCACACGCGATGGGCAGAAATTTTCCGGAATCATGCGGAATGAGGATAATTTTTCATTGCAATTGCAGACTCTAGACGGTGCGTTCCACCTTTTTCTGAAAGCGGAACTGGAGAATGTGACGCATCAGCCGAATTCGCTCATGCCCTCAGACCACGCTTCAACTCTAAGTCCCGACGAGTTGAATGACTTGGTCAGCTTCTTGATCGCCGCCGCACATGGCAGAAAATCGGATGCCCCTTCCAACAACAGACTTGAGCACGATGACGAAGCCGAGTGAAGTCGCTCCTCCGTCCGGCTCGCGGACAAATTATGGTCTCTCGTATCCATAAAGTGGAACAGCACAGATCGACCGTTCGAGGAATTGAGGCCATGACGCTCGTCTCAAGCCATCACTTCCCCCGTCACTCCCATGACCAATTCGGCGTCGGAGTGATAGCTTTTGGCGCGCAGCGCTCATGGAGCGGGGTTGGGCAGGTCGACGCCTCAGCTGGCGACATGATCATGGCGAATCCTGGCGAGATGCACGACGGGGCGCCCGTGGATGGCAACGCGCGTGGGTGGCGCATGATCTATTTCGACCCAGCCCTGGTGGCCCGCGAAGTAGAAGAGGAAATCGTGGGCCCGCTCGAGATCGTGCGTCCCGTTGCGCGTGACCCGATCTTGGCCCGGCGGTTCGCCCGGCTGTTTGCCTGCCTGACCGCTTCGCGGACGGAGGGTCTTGCGACAGAGGAGAACTTGCTTTGCTCCCTGATCTACATCATGCGGAAGCATGGGATGATCGTGCGAAAGCATGGGATGGTGCGACCCTCGTCCAATGCTCCGTCGTCCTGCGTAGCTAAAGCCCTCCAGCGCCTGGATTCTACTCCGGACACTTCAGTTTCTCTGGCTGAGTTGGCTGCTCTGTCGGGCGTCAGCCGCTTCCAATTCTTGCGGAGCTTCGCACGCGAAATAGGAATAACGCCCCATGCCTACCTCGTTCAACGGCGCGTCCGTTTGGCAAAGCAGCTCTTGGCTCATGGTCAAACACCAGCCCAAGCCGCTGTTCAGGCCGGCTTTGCGGACCAGAGTCACATGACCCGCGCATTCGTCCGCCAAATCGGCATAACGCCGGCCCGCTATCGAGCGGCCGTCTACTGATCCCGGGCGCTCCCCTGCAATTTCGTTCAAGACGCTGCTTCCATTTTGCGATTTATAGAGTGCAGGAATTCTCGTCGGCTGCAGACGATCGGATACATATCGTCCGTCCATGGACCGATATGCCAAGCGAGGAGGCTGAGCACTCATGATTCGCAGCTGTGATGACCGCGACTTGGAGGTGATTCGGGCCATCATGAATGATGGCGCGCAGGCTTATAAAGGCATCATTCCCGCAGATCGCTGGACAGATCCCTACATGTCTCGGATGGAACTACAGCGCGAAATCGACGACGGTGTTGTGTTCTGGGGCTTCGAGGAGGCCGGGACGCTCGCGGGCGTTATGGGCATTCAAGAGGTTCAAGATGTGGCGCTCATCCGGCACTCCTATGTCCGCACGGCCTCCCAGAAGCGAGGAATCGGAGCGCACTTGCTATCTCATTTGCGTGAGTTTGCGAAAGGTCCGGTCCTGGTCGGAACGTGGGCGGATGCCGTCTGGGCGATCCGCTTTTACGAAAAGCATTGCTTTCGACTGGTTGGCCCTCCGGAAAAGGACCGGCTCCTCAAAAAGTATTGGACCGTGCCAGAACGCCAGATTGAAACGTCCGTTGTTCTGGCCGATCCGAAGTGGTGGGAACTCGGAAAGTCTTGGTAAGTCTCGCCTAAATCGGCGCCGCTTAAAGGCCCGAACAAGCAATCGTTTCAGCTCTTCGATATCGCTCGCGACAGGTCTTCGAGCGAATATCCCTTTCCCTCTGTGTCGCTTAGCTCGAAATTCAGCTCATTCTAGCGTCCCCGTTCAGGCTTAGGATTCGTCTGAGTGAATCCGGGCAAGACAAAGCTCTGTCAAGCCGCGATTGTGTACTGCAGGCAGTTGCGCTCCTTTATGAAGGTTTTTTCAGCTTGACTTGACTGGTCCTTTACGCCGATGTCATGAAACGTTGACATTGGCCGACTATATTCCCTCCACGCGTAAGGGTCAGGGTAGTTCCTGTCGAGGAACAAGAAGGCAGCAGTTTGACGCGCCCAGAAACAAGACGGAATAAAGAACGAAACTAAGTTTGACTAGGCACAGAGCTCCATGTGTGCGTAGTCAAAGTGGGAGTAGCTATGTGCAGGGGTCTGTATTCCATATTTTTGGCATTAATTTTGAGCAGCGCATTCTGCTGCACTCCAGCCGGGGCTCAGACTGGTAAAGGCACCATTGCTGGCACTGTAAAGGATCCCGCTGGCGCAAGTTTGTCCAGCACACTGATCGAACTCCAGCCGCTCGGCAAAAAGGTCGTTTCGGACGACCAGGGACAGTTTCGGATCACCGAGGTGCCGGCCGGTGACTATACCTTGACGGCTTCTTACGTGGGTTTCGCGACGTTCACCGCACCCGTAAAGGTGGCCGGCGGGCAAACTGTGAACATCGATCCCGTATTGCAGGTCGCTTCACAAAACGACCAGGTAATCGTGACTGCTGAACGCCTTCAGGGGGAAGCAGAAGCCATCAACATCGAACGCATGTCCGATGACATCGTTCAGGTTTTGCCTTCGAGAGTCATCAACAGCTTGCCCAACACCAATGTCGCCGATGCCGTTGGCCGCCTCCCAAGCGTCTCCTTGGAGCGCGATGAAGGCGAAGGAAAATACGTGCAGATCCGCGGCACCGAGCCGCGCCTCAGCAACGTAACCATCAACGGTGTGAACGTTCCTTCCCCAGAAGGTACTGTTCGCAACATCAAGCTCGACGCCGTTCCGGCGAATCTTGTTGAGCGCATTGAAGTATTCAAAACCCTTTCCGCCAGTCAAGACGCCGACGGCATCGGCGGTACCGTCAACCTCGTCACCAGAACCGCGGGGGACAAGGCCACCTACAATTTCGGAGGCCAGGGCGGATACACTCCCATCCAAGGAGGCCGTACCCTTGGGGGATTCGACGGCACCGTGGGGAAGCGCTTCGGCGAGAGCAAGAAGTTGGGTGTGCTGATCGGAGGAACCTGGGATCGCAACAACCGCGGCATTAATGACTTGGAGCCGGCGCAAGGCACTGGAACCGATCCTGCGAGCGGCAAAGCGGTGGCCGTCGTCGGCACCGAAGATCTTCGCTCTTATGAGTATTACCGCACGCGGTATGGCTTTGCCGGTGGCATAGACTACAACGTGAAGCCCGGAACAAACGTGTACGTGAAGGGTCTGTTCTCCGATTTTCACGATTTCGGTGATACTCGCGTGTACACGCCAACCGCCGGGAACACCATCAAGGCGGTCAACGGCTCACAAATCATTTTCGATAACGCCGCGGACTGCGCCGCAGTCATCGCGGCAGATCCTACCTCGAACTGTTCCCCGGGATCCTACGTGTACCGGCACTATATTCGCCGTCCCGATCAGCAGGTTTTCAGTATCTTGACCGGCGCGAGGCACGACCTTTCATCCACGCTCATTGTTTACGAGTTTGCGGGCTCTCGGTCTCACAATATCGGCGGCCAGGACTTTCCGACTACAAACTTCTCCGGAAGTAGTGCCGATCTCGCCGTGAACCAGAGTGATCCTTATCGGCCAAAGTTCGTCGCGCAGGACGGCTCAAGTCTCTACGACCCCACCCAGTATGGGGTAACGCAGACGATTCTTCCCAGCTACCACGCGACGCAGGTCAATTTTCAAGGAGCGGCATCGGTAGCCCGGCGCTATAACTTCCACTCGCACTTTGGAACCTTCGAAATGGGCGTGAAGATTCGCAACTCGCACTCCACGCAGACCGAGAACGACCGGATTTTTGCCACGGCGAGCGGTACAGGTTCTTTTGGCCTGCCCCAAGTGTTGGGCACATTCACGAACCAGAGTTACTACGATGGGTCCTTCAAGATCGGTGGACTCGGCTATGGGCCGACTTCCGACTACGGGAAGATCCAGCAAGCGATCGCCGCCGATCTCGCCAGTGCCAGCCCGACACTTTTGTTTCAGCAGTTGGCAAGCGTCCAGAAGTCGCAGGGTGCCTTCTTCGACGCCAACGAGCGCGTCTCCGCGGGATACATACAGAACGCGATTTCTGTCGGGAAGTTCCGCTTTCAAGCAGGCGTTCGCTTCGATGGAACGACCACCGACTTTACAACCCATCAGGTGGACGCAACTGTTATCGATGCCAACGGTAATCCGCTGATTACCCCGTTCAGCCAGGGTTCCAGCTACTTCAACGCGCTGCCCAGCGTTCAAGTCCAGTATCAAATCGAGAAAAATACCAATCTTCGCGCGAATTACAGCATCGGCATTTCTCGGCCCAACATCGGCGACTTGGTCCCGACAAAGATCGTCGATCCGAACGCCAGCCCCAAGAGCGTCTCGCTTGGCAATCCCAACCTGAAGCCTACCAAGGCGAACAATTTCGATCTCCTGGTTGAGCATTTCTTCCAGCCACTGGGGATTCTCCAGGCCGGTTTCTTTTACAAAGAACTATCCGATCCCATCTATCCGACCGTTACGCTCCTCCTTCCTCCGGACCCCAACGCGGGATTTAAACAGGGACAATTTGTGAATGGACCCAACGCTCATATCGCGGGCTTCGAAGCTGCGTGGGAGCAACGCTTCTCGTTCCTTCCCGGGTTGGCGAGCGGACTTGGCGTTTCCGCGAACTATAGCTATTCCAGTTCGCAAGTAACATTCCCTGCTAATTTCTCTCCCGCGAATCTGGGCGGTCCGGGGAGAGTCGATCACCCGACTTTGCCCCGTGACGCTCCCAACACTTGGAACCTCGGATTTACGTATGATAAGGCGCGCTTTTCGATGCGTTTTGCCGTGAGTCACAACGACGCGAATCTCTTTGCCTTCAACTACGCGCACACCGACGTGGCGACCGATAAGGATCCCATCCTGGGACTAAAAGGCCCCACCGGCGATGTCTACCTTTACGCGCACACCCAGTTCGACGTACAGGGCAGCTATCGTCTCTACAAGGGACTTAGCGTCTTCGGCTACGGATTGAACCTGAGCAACGAAGTCTTTGGCTTTTACCAAGGCAGCCCAATCTATCCCATCCAGCGCGAATACTATCACCCGACCGTTGCGTTCGGTCTGCGCTGGTCATCGTCGGTCGAATAAGCATCCCTCGCTCCGAGTGCCTCCGGAGACTGGGCACTCGGTCGAGTGACGTCTTCTCCAGTGTTGTATTACCATCGGCGTAGCACGCCTGAATCGTGCCGAACCATTTGGTCGATGGATAGGACGCCGATCGGGCGAATGGAAGTGCGGGCCTAAATTTTTCTCTTCTTGGAGATCTCCGATGAAAATGTCGCGTAAAAATTGGGTAACTGCGTCGATCTCGAAAAAGTTTTCGCTCTGGAACCTGCTTGCTCTCAGCGTCACGCTGTTCGCTCTCGTTAGTTTCGCTCTAGCTCATCCATCCGGCGTCACCTACCACCTGCTCAAAAAATACAGTTTCGGCCCCGCCGAGGGCAGCACTCGCGAATACTTCGACTACATCACCGTCGATTCCTCCGCCCGTCGCGTCTATCTCTCCCACGGCACGGAGGTCAAAGTACTCGATGCCGATAATGGTTCCGTCATCGGTAACATCACCGGCTTGAAACAAGACCATGGGGTCGCTATCGCCACTGAGTTCGGCCGCGGGTTCATCACCGACGGTGCGCAAGCTAAAGTGATCATATTCGATTTGAAAACCCTGAAAGTGATCGGCGAAGCGAAAGCCGACAAAGATGCCGATAGCATCGTCTACGACCCGGCGTCGAAGCGCGTCTTTTCGATGAATGGCGACCCCCACAATGCGACGGTAATCGACGCCAAGAGTGGCGATGCCGTGGGAACCATCGACTTGGGCGGTGGGCCCGAATTCGCCGTCGCCGATGGCAAGGGCACCATCTACGTCAATATTGAGGACAAAAACGAAGTGGTAGCAATCGACAGCAGTTCGCTCACGGTGAAATCACACTGGCCGCTCGCGCCAGCCGGCACCCCTACCGCCCTCGCCATCGACACCGCGCATCGCCGCCTGTTCAGCGCAGGGCGCAACCCCCAAATGCTCGCGGTGCTGAATGGCGACGACGGCAAAGTAATCCAGTCTTTCCCGATCACCGCCGGTGCCGACGCCGCCGTCTATGAACCGGAAACCGGCATGCTCTTTGTCTCCACACGCGAGGGCGTCGTGCACATCTTCCACGAAGACACCCCGGACAAATACAGCGTCCTCGGCACGGTAAAAACTGAATTTGGCGCCAAGACCATGGGCCTCGATTCGAAGACCCATAATCTCTACCTGGATACTGCGAACTTTGGTCCGCCTCCGGCCCCCACTGCAGAGCGGCCTCATCCTCAGCCCACACCAATTCTTGGGACGTTTCACTTGCTGGTTTACGGACAATAAATCGCTCCGAATATCCGGGTTCGACCTTGTGCCTCTCGAAGCCGCCGCCGCGATCTTCAGGAGCGACTTTCAGGGTTCAGTCGGTGGTCGCCTCGCCGGTTGCCGGCAATACGCCGTACCACGCGGGGGCCGTGGGCGGTTTCAGCGACTCTCTGGCGATGGACCCCCGCCCGCCAATCTCAAGAGATATGGTTGATGATGCGGCGGAGGACCCGGCAGCGGATGGTATCCCACGGTTGTTTGAGGCGTTGTGTGCGCACGATATGGGCTATTTGCCGCAGGGTGGGCATGTTTTCGCCTGCGCCTGCCGTTGCGGCGGCTGCCGCTCCGGCAGCGTTGGCGGCGACGGCAGCTTCGACGGAGGGCCAGCCACGTAGACGCGCTTGGAGCAAAGTCGCGGCAAAAGCATCTCCGGCCCCGGTACTGTCAACGGTGCGCACCGCAAATGAGGGGACGTGGCATAGCCTGCCCTCATGGAGAATCAAGCAGCCGCGTTTTCCCAGCTTCATAACGACATTACGGGCTCCAGCTTTCTCAAGCTCGTGGAAGGATTTCCGCGGGTCGCGAATACCAGTGAGGACAGTTGCTTCCTCACTGCTGACCAAGAGAAGGTCCACCTGCTTGACAATCTGCAGAATTTTCCCAGGGATTCGTTCGCTTGGCGCCATACCTATGTCCAGGGAGACCCAGCCGCCGTGGGCGTGGACCACTTTCAGTAGTTGTTTCGCCGTTGCCTCAGGGCCGGGATCGAGGAAGCTGTAGCCCATCATGCTTACTGCCATCGCTCGTTTCAACATGCGGCCCGCGTTGGGCAGGCACCTGAGAAAGCGATTTGCGCCACGGCTCCCGAAGAATGTGCGCTGTCCGTCGGGCGTGACGTTGATGTAGAGCAGGCCGGTCAGCGCGGCGGCGGTTCGCTGGACATTACTTACGTCCACACCATGGTTCGCCAGCGTTCTGAGGAGGAACGCGGCGAAATCATCTTCCCCCATGCACGCCACAAGGCGTGGGGAAATGTTCCAGTGACGCAGAGCTAAAGCGTAGTTGGCACCCACCCCGCCGCAGTGCAGCTCCAGACTCTGCGCGAGGCATTCTTCACCGGGCTCGGGGAATGATTTTACGCGGGCGATAATGTCGACGTTGACGTCGCCGATCACGAGGATTTCGCCGGGAGTGGCAAGACGCCTAAGCATGGCGCTCGACTTTATCACTTCACCAGGGACGGAGGCGTTCGTGCATCGGAGCGCGCAGGAATCGGGCGCGTCAGATTCGCGTTATGATGCAGAGATGAACGTCCTGCGGGAATTCTCTACGAAGGGCAGGCAGGAGGAACAGGTGGATGAGCTGCTTTCGGTTCGAGACGATGTTGCGCTGGCGCTAGAGCGGCGGGCACCGGTAGTCGCGCTGGAGTCCACTGTGATTGCGCATGGGCTGCCGCGGCCGCACAACCTGGAAACAGCGCGAAAGATGGAAGCGACCGTCCGAGAGGCGGGAGCGACGCCAGCCACCATCGGAATCCTTGACGGCAAGATGGTTGTGGGGCTGACAAACGAGCAGATCGCGTTCCTTGCGGAAGCCCAAGATGTCGCTAAAGTCAGCCGCTCTGATATTTCCGCAGTACTGGCTTCAGGGCGGCCTGGAGCCGCCACCGTCGCCGGGACAATGTTCATCGCAGCGCGGGCGGACATACATATTTTTGCGACGGGCGGGATCGGCGGAGTACATCGAGGAAGCGAAAACACATACGATATCTCCGCGGATTTGACGGAACTTTCGCGAACACCGGTGGCGGTCGTCTGCGCCGGAGCGAAGGCGATCCTTGATTTGCCGCGCACCATCGAAGTCCTGGAGACGCTGGGAATCCCAGTGGTGGGCTATGGCACGAACGAGTTTCCCGCATTCTACTCGCGGGGAAGCGGCTTGCCATTGCAGCATCGCGTGGACTCGCCGGACGATGTAGCACGCCTGCTTCGCATTCAATGGGACCTGGGCCGCTTTGGGCAGGGATCTAGCGCGGGTATCGTGATTGTGAATCCTCCGCCAGAAGGAAGCGCGCTGGCGCGCGCGGAAATCGAATCGCTGGTTGTGAGCGCTTTGGAGGATGCGGAACTTGCCGGGATTCGCGGCAAAAGTGTCACACCGTTTTTGCTGGAACGGGTAGGGCAGACGAGCCGCGGCAAGACCTTGAAGACGAACATCGCTTTGCTCATCGCTAATGCCAGATTGGCGGCGAGAATTGCAGTGGCGTACAGCGCGCAAAACAGCCGTGGTCAGTGTGTTGTCAGTCGCTAGGGACCCTTCCGGACTCTTTCGTGAAAGACAAAGGGCCTGTCCCTGGTGGACAAGCCCTTGTGAATTAGCTCTTTGAATTGGTTGCGGGGGTCAGATTTGAACTGACGACCTTCGGGTTATGAGCCCGACGAGCTACCAGGCTGCTCCACCCCGCGATACGACTATAACGGACCTGCAATCTCCCGTCAAATCGACATTGCGGTCGGAGCGAGGCGCCCCGGCACTTGTAGCGGCTGCCGACCGTGGCGGGCGCGTCGGCCAACTCAGCCGCTTAAACTCTCACCAGGTATTGTACGGCGTCCCTTCACTCAACGAGGTCTGCGTCGAACTCGAATGCACATCCACAATGCCATTGTTCGTTTGATCTGGGCTCAGCACAAAATCTCCATAGTCGACGTGCCAATCCTTCGCTCGCGTCATCGGATCCACGGGAACTTCCCGCAAGTACGGCGCCTGCGGATTCACCAAATCATCCAACGATTGCGGCGCCGCCTCTTTGTCCAGCGTGTAATTATCGATGGCCTGTCGCATCACCTGCAGATCGCTCTTCAGAACGGCTTCCCTCGCTCGTTGCACCGACCGGTCATACCGCATCGCCGCAATCCCAATCAAAATAAAAATAATGGTGATCACGATCATCAGTTCGATGAGCGTGAACCCAGCACCGAACGCCATCCGCCGTCTGCGCCAGGACACCAAACCACCCATTTTAAGAATTCCCTTCATGCCGCACCCTTTGTCATCAACTACCAGTCCGAATATTTCGTCCCGTCGCTGGCAGTCCCCTGCGATTTCGAGTATACGTCGAAGACATTCTTACCACCCCAGCTCGTCGAGTCCGGATCATCCTGGATGGCACGCAGGCCCCACTCCGGCTGACCCGTCATCGGGTCCTTCGGAATCCTCCGCAGAAACCGGATCTTGCGGTCATTGCCCGCCCCCAGCTGCACGCCCTTCACGAGCGTCTCCAAATCCGGCGGATAGCCCTCGCTCCCAACTTCAATCCGAATCAAGTTCCGGTCGGCCAAATCTTTGTATCGATCGATGGCGTCCCGCATCTGCCGCAGATCGTAGTGCAGTTCCGCTTCCCGTTTATGCACGATGGTATAACGCGCAATCGGCAATGCCGCAGACGACAACACCATCAAAATCGAGCAAGCAATGATCAGCTCCAGAAGCGTCATTCCCGCTTCTGCAGCCTTCTCACCGTCCCTCAATCGTTTCCTGCCTGTCATTTGGTCCCACGAATTGGACTACGGTTGCACTTGCAGCGTTGCCTCGCTGGTTACCAGCGCAATCGCCTTCTGCTGCGAGTCTTTCGCGTTCACCTGTACGATCGACAGGTTCGATGTACCGGGAGCAAGCGCCTTGACTACAATCCCCATAATGGTTCCCGTGCCGCTGACCCCTGGCGTATTGGGCTGCCGCGTCGCGGAAATAATCGCCTGACCGTGCTCCTTATTGATATTCGTCACAATGGCGATCTCCTGATTCCCGCCCTGCAGAAACCCGCCGTGCTGTACTTCCTCCACGCTAATCACGGCCGGGTTGTACTGCACTAAAAAGGGAATCGAGAATAGATCATTCACATTATCCACCACCACGCCGATCGTTGCCGTCTGTCCCGTTTTCAACGACAAACTCCTCGGCTCAAATCGCATTTGCGCTGACTGTCCACCCTGCGCCGCATTTGCCGCCGGCGCTGGAGTCGCGGTCCCCGGCTGATTTGCCGGATTGGTTGGCGTTTGCGGAGTCTCCTGCGTCGGCGCTCGCACGTCGTTTTCGCGCCGCACCTGAATATTCGATTCCGACCCCGAGTACAACGCTCGCAGGTTCGCACGCGTCCACTCTGGCATGCGCACGATCCGCGGCGTCAAAATGATCAAAATCTCGTCGTCCTCGTAGTTCTTGCTGTCCTCAGAGAACAAGTACCTCAACAACGGCACCTTCGCCAACCCTGGCCATCCATTGAGGCTCTTCGTGTCCGTTTTTGCCACTAAGCCGCCCAGAATATTCGCTTCGCCTTCCTTCAACCGGATCTCGTGATCGAGCTTTCTCTGACTGATGATCGGCTGCTGAATGCCGCCGATGTTCGACTGCCCGGTCACCGACGAAACTTCTACGCTGACCTTCATACTCACTTCGTGGTTTGGATGCACGCGCGGCGTAATGTCCACGTTGACGCCGACGTCGATGTACTGGAATTGGGTATTCACCAGCGGGTTGACGAATCCCGAGCCGCCCGTCGATCCCACGCCAACACCCGCTTGAAAGCTGCCCGTAGCGACCGGCACGCGATCGCCAATACGCAACTTCGCCGGCTGCCCGTCCACCGAGCGCACCTCGGGATTTTGGATGATCTTCGTCATTGAATCGTTCAGCAGCGCGTTCGCCGTGAAGTTTGGCAAGGTCACGCTGTAGGCCGATCCATTCAGGTGCGTCAGGTTCCGCAGGGTCAAGATGTTTGTCGTATTCGATTGGTTATTAGTCGTATTCGTACCGTTGGTCGTCGTCGTTGTTGTTCCCGGCGGTACCACCGAAATCGAGGCCGTTTGTCCCGGCAGAATGCCCAGGTTCCGCATCTTGTCCAGCCGCGCCTCCAGCACCTGCACCTGGATCACAACTTCCGGTTTCGCCTTATCAATGTCCCGGATCATCTTCGCCGCAATCTCCAACTTGTCTGGTGTATCGCGTATGATGATCGCGTTCTGCGCGTTCAATTGCTGAATTCGCTTCAGGTCCAGCAGTTGGCGTAAACCCGTCACGATTTCCGTCAGGTCCTGTGCCTGCACGGTATTCGACAAATAGAACGTCTTCACCTCCTGCTCTTCGTAGTCCCTGCGCTTCTGCGGCTGATCCGGCACCACGTAAATAATGTTTTCCGTCACCGGCTTCCAGAACGCCTTGCTCTCCAGCGATACGATCTCCAGCGCCTGCTCCAGCGTCACGTTGCTCAGGTCCACCGGGATTCGCCGCGCAGGGAAGTCCGGGTCGTACACCACGGTCAGGCCCGCCAGCTTCCCGATCGTGTCGAACACGATTTTCGCATCGTTCGACATGTGCAGGCTGATCGGCGCGCGCGATAGCGGCTTAATCTCCGGCGGCCGCGCAGCGAATGACGGCTGCTCCGCATCCGCGCTCGCCTCGGCGGCCGCCTCGGCCGTATGATTTCGCTCACCGAGCAGCTCCGCTACTTTGCGGAGCTCTTGTTCCGCGATGGGGCTCGATGGATCGATGGCTATCGCCCTCTGGAACTGTCCTGCCGCGCCTTCCAGGTCGCCACGTTCGCGCAGCTTCATTCCCGCCTTCACATGGAAAGCCGCCGCCTCAAACCTCGCCTGGTTGAATCGGATCTGATATTCCGCGTTCTCGGGCTCGCTCTTCAGCGCCTTTTGGTAGAAGTCAAACGCCGCATCGTAATCCTGCAGGTTCTCAGCCCTGCGCCCTTGGTGGTAGTCCGGTTTCCCCTTCGGGCAGCCCGCAGCCAATAACCCCACACCCACGCATAAAATCGTCTTGCTCCATCCTCGCATGTACTCTCCATTGGCTCGGGCACGAAACCGTCGAAGTCTAGCACCGGGTTAGAGGCCCGGCAAGCAACGGAAGGTTGGCTGCCTTGCTTATGATACCCCTACCCTCTAACATTTAACGGCCGTGTCACGTAGGATTAACCTGTGCCCAAGCCAGCCAAAAAGTCGGAAAAATCCAAGGACAAAGAGAAGGAGCAAATCGTCGCTCAAAACCGCTCCGCCTCCTACAATTACCATCTCTTGGAGAAACACGAAGCCGGCATGGTCCTTCACGGCACCGAGGTCAAAGCCCTTCGCGAAGGGAAAGCGAACATCCGCGACGCCTTCGTCGATTTCAAGCCCAGCGGGCCTTGGCTCGTCAACGCTCACATCGCTCAGTACAGCCCGGGCGGGCCCTGGAACCACGAGCCCCTCGGTTCCCGTAAACTCCTGCTCCACAAAAACGAGATTCACAAGTTGGCGGGCCGCGTCCAGTCCAAGGGTTTAACTGTCATCCCTCTACGGATATACTTTCGTGACGGCATCGCCAAATGCGAAATCGCCCTGGCCCAAGGCAAGAAGACCTGGGACCGCCGCCAGGACGAACGCACCAAGGAAGCCCGCCGCGACGTTGACCAAGCCATGTATCGCAATCGGAGGCGATAAACGCAATCATGCAGATCACCCTGGACACCAAGCCCTACGCCACACTCGAGACCGACGCCCTGGTCTCCTACGTTTTTGAAGATACAGACCCCATCCAAGGCACCTTGGCAGAAATCGATAAATCCGCCAACGGTCTCCTGCGCAAGCTCTCCACCAGCGCCGAATTTACCGGCAAGCCCTTGGAAATGACCCTGATCCACGCCCCCGCGGGACTCAAAGCCACGCGCCTCCTCCTGGTCGGTGCAGGCAAGCGCGACAAATTCGACGTCGCCACCCTCCGCAAAATCGCCGGCGCCGCTCTCCGCTACCTCAAATCCCGCTCCGTCAAGCAGCTAGTCTTCCTCCTCCGCGAGAACGACCTTAACGAAGACTTCGCCCAGGCCATCGCCGAAGGTGTCATCACCGCCGATTTCGAAACCGACAAATACAAATCCGATCACAAAAACGACAAGTCCATCGAAACCGTCCTGATCGCTGGCTACTCCGACAAAGAAAAATCCGCCGGCGAAAAAGGTCTGACCCGCGGACGCATCATTGCCGAAGCCCAAAACTTCGCCCGCGACCTGGTCAACGAGCCCTCCAACAAGCTAACCCCCAAAATCCTAGCCGAAAAAGCCGAAGCCATGGCCAAAGAGTCTGGCCTGAGCGTAGACATCCTCGACGAAAAGCGCATAGCCGATCTTAAAATGGGCGCCCTACTAAGCGTAGCCCAAGGTGGCCCAGAACCCCCGCGCATGATCGTCGTAACCTACACGCCAGCAACTCCGCCCAAACCCGGCGCCCCGATCATTGGCTTAGTCGGTAAAGCGGTCACCTTCGACACCGGCGGCATCTCCATCAAGCCCGCCGACGGCATGGAAAAAATGAAGTACGACATGGCTGGCGGCGCCACCATGATTGGGGTAATGCGAGCCCTAGCCGCCCTCAAGCCCAACGTAAAGGTTATTTGCGTAGTCCCTAGCACCGAAAACATGCCCGGCGGCAAAGCCCAGAAGCCCGGCGACATCCAGACCGCCATGTCCGGCAAAACCATCGAGGTCCTCAACACCGACGCCGAAGGCCGCCTGATCCTGGCCGACGGTGTCCACTACGCCAAGCAATTGGGTGCCACCCACCTGGTCGATGCCGCGACGCTAACAGGCGCAATAGTAGTCGCGTTAGCCAACATTAACGTAGGCGTCTTCGGCGGCGCGGATCAATCCTGGACCGACAAACTCCTAGCTAGCGCCAAAGCCGTAGGCGAAAAAATGTGGCAAATGCCCATGGACGACGAATACCGCGAATTCATAAAGGGCAGCTTCGCCGACATCCAAAACATCGGCAGCGGTAAAGGCGGCGGCAGCATAACGGGAGCCTGGTTCATCCGCGAATTCGCCGGCGACACCCCCTGGATCCACCTGGACATAGCAGGCACAGCCTGGAACGACGACGCCAAACCCTGGCTAGCGAAGGGTCCGACAGGTGTAGCCCTACGCACCCTGGTCAACCTAGCCATGTCCTACTAACGGGTAGAGCCGGCATAATGCTGGCTCGAGTTCCTAACTTGTAGGGGCGGTGCTCGCTCCGCCCGGCCGCAGATCTTGCCGCGAACTTAAGCCGCTCTTCCAACCTCAAACTTCCAAACCTCCAACCCTCTCTACATTTGCTCGGGCGCCTCAATTCCCAACAATCCAAGCACCCGTACCAACTCCCGCTCCACGACTTCCGTCAATCCCAACAAAAACGCCCGCTTCTGCTCATCTGTTTCCGACAAAATATGATGATTGTGATAAAAATGATTAAATCCCTGCGCCAACGCAAACGCATACTTGGCTAAGAAAGCTGGCTCCTGAGCCGCGATCGTAGCATCCACCGCCGCATCCCCCGACCCCGCCAGCAACAACAATTCCCACAAGCCCGTTCCATCCGCCCCACTCAAAATCGCCCGCACCGATTCCGCCGTCAAGACTGCCCGCCCAGCCGCAGCCTCAAGCCCTTTACGCCGAATCCCCCGAATCCGCACCACCGCGTACTGGCAATAAGGCCCAGTCTCCCCCTCAAAACTCAAAGCATCCTTAAAATCAAACGCAATAATCGCATTCCGCGTAAACTTCAAAAGAAAAAATCGCAAAGCCCCCACAGCAATCGCATGCGCTGTTCGAACCTGTTCGACCTCCCCCATCTCCGCATGCCGCCCCCGCACCTCGGCCAAAGCCGCCGCCTCTAACTTGTCAATCAAATCATCCGCCTTGACGCCAAGTCCCTTCCGCCCGCTAACCTCCACATAAGGTTTCTTCGCATCCTCAGCCGCCAACTCATATCCCATCTCCGCCGCGCACCGAGGCGTCAAAGCCACAATCTCGTAAGACAAATGAATCGACTGCTCCGCCTCCTTGGCATGCCCCAACCGCCGCAATCCCTCCGCCACCACCTGCTGCAAATAAGCCTGCCGCGCATCAATCACGTTGTAAACGGTAGCCGCAGGCTTACCAAAATCCGGCGCCCCCGGATCGTCCTGAGCGCTAGTTGTGGCCCAAACCGTGTCCCCCTCAGGTGCCTTAGGCCACTTTCGATAATGAAAATCCTTCCCCAACAACCCAAACTTCCACAACTGGTAAGCAATATCTTTCCCAACGTAGGTAACCGTCCCATTCGACCGCACAATAATCTTGTCCTGCGAATTTTCCTCTTCCGTCTCTGTGACCTCTGCTTGCCCTGAGCCTCGAAGGGCGCTCCCCAACTCTGTGTCCTCTGTGTTACTCCCTTCTTTTTCCTTTCCCTCTTCCCGCCAAGGCATAACCCAACACCGAGCCATCTTCCCCGAAGTAACAAACTGAATCGCCCCCGCCTCCTTCAACTTCGCAAAAGCCGCATCCCAAAAATGCAAATGCAAAATCTCGCTCTCGCGAGCCAAAAGCTCATAATGAATCCCCAGCCGCGCCATCGTCCGCAAATGAAATCCCACAATCGAGTCCGCCACCACCTCCGCAACCTCCGCCGCCTCCCCCTTACCCTCCTCAATCGCCCGCAAAGTAGCCCCCCGCAACTCCGCAGCCCGCGCCTTATCCTCCGCAAAAAACGCAGTAGCCGCGGCGTACAAATCCCAGCACAAATAATCAAACCGCGGCTCCATCGCCATCATCTTCACGCTCACCGGAGTCCGCTGCTCCATCACCAAAAACGCAATCACCACATCCGCTACCTGCACCCCAGTGTTATCAATGTAGTTTTGCACCTGCACGTTGTACCCAGCCCCCCGCAGAGTCCGGGCCATGGTGTCGCCCAACACCGCATTCCGCACATGCCCAATATGCGCAGCCTTATTGGGATTGATCGAGGTATGCTCGACAATAATCTTTGGCCGCGCCTCCGAGCCCGTCCGAGCTTGTTCGTCTCCGCGAACCTCAGCGCCTCTGCGTTGTCCCTTCTCTTCCTCTCCTGTTCTAGCCGAAGTTGGGTGTCGGAGCTTCAACTCCGCCGAAGTTGGGAGCTTTAGCTCCGACATTAAATCGCCGCTCTCGTTGGGCTTTAGCCCCTGAGGAATTGCCTCTCCCTCCACCGTCGCAGCCCAAAACGCCCCCCGATCAAAATAAGCATTCAAATACCCGCCGCCAGCCACCTCCACCCGAGCAATCCCCTCAACCTGCCCCAATCCGTTAGCGATCTCCTGCGCGATCATCCGCGGCGCCTTCTTCAACCTCTTCGCCAACTCAAAGCAAACCGGCGAAGCCGCCTCCCCCATCTCAATCTTCGGTGGCCGCTCCAACACCACCGCCACCTCAACGCCGTACTTCTCTCGTATATGCGCCGCCAGCGCCTGCCGCAACCGATTCGAAAGTCTCAGATACACGCGCCCTCTTTCCTCATCTCAACCGAGAAAACAAACCAGTATAGACCGACTATTTGCATGAACTCTCTTCAGTCTGTGTGGAAACTCCGATTCCTTAGGAGGACGGGGCCTCAGAGTTGCTGTTACAACGTGTTTTTTTCACTCAGAGTAGTGGCTTGCCGCCATAGCTGTCATTTTTTGAATCTTGGCGCAGCGAACTTCATCCGCTGAGGAACAATCTAACGCCCGAGTTTTTCATCAAAAAACTTCGCCATCACATCCAGCGCTTCGCGCGTCTCCGGCAGCTGGTAGTGATACCAGAACGCATGCGGCAGCGCTTCATACACGACCAGTTGCGCGTCATCCCCGGCCCGCAACAGCGCCCGATGAAACATCGCCGTATCGCTCAGCAAGATATCGCGCGTGCTGGTAACCAGCAAACTCGGCGGCCACCCTTTCAAATCCGCGAACAGCGGCGACAACACCGAATCCTTACGATCCGTGTTCCCGGCGTACGCGTCTTCCGGCGGCCGGTTCGGATCGCGGGGCTCCAGCCTGCCTGGCAACCCGTCAAGCGCGAACAATTCCTGTGAATCCGTCGGCCGCGTATAGTCCGGATGCACCGAAAACATCCCCAACGCCGCAGGCAATGGCACCCCCGCTTGCTTCAGCCGCGCTGCCACTTCCGCCGTCAAAGTCGCTCCCGCCGACGTGCCAAAAATCCCAATGTTGTGCGGCTTATAGGTCTTCAACAATTCCTTGTACACCGCTACCACATCGTCCACTGCCGCCGGAAACGGATTCTCCGGCGCCAGCCGGTAGTACACCGAAACCACCTCGATCTTCGCCAGATTGCAAATCGGCACTCCCTCGATCAGCGAACCCGAGTCCGAATTGAATCCGCCACCATGCAGATTGATCAATACGTGATCCCGATTCGCGCCTCCTGCATCCAATGGCGTTAAGATGTCCGTTCGCACCCCAGCCGTACTGGCAAATTCACAGGGAATAAGCGCCACGCCTCCGCCGACTGCCGCGTCCGCCACTCGTCGGTGGACGCCCGCCGCTGCTCCAGCGTCTGCGGCGCAGTGCTCTTCTGCGCCAAAGATGCCAACCACTTCTGCGCCTCCGGACTAACCGTCGAGGGCATCGGCACCACCCGCGTGATGTGCGCCGTCCCGTCCGCATCAAACGTAGCGCCATCTTCGGCAGCGCCCGGAGCCTTCGGCCCAGCCTGACTGCACCCGACCAGAAAGCCGCAAAGCAACACCGCCACCACTCCCGTCAATATCCGTCTATTCATAAATTCGCCCACACAATTCCTCCTAGTCACCGGAATCTCCCTTGTAGGGGCCGGGCTTGCCCTGCCCGACCGCTGCGTCTTGGTGCGATATCTCCGCGCATCGCCGCATCTTCACCGACGGCCCTTGCCCCGGCCGTCCCTGCGGCAGCAAAATTCTATCTCCGGGCCATCCGCGTAGCCACGCCGTAGTAATTTCCCTTGACGAGGGATATTCTTCATGGCACTATAATTGTTCATACAACTGCGTCGCTAACCAGCATTCCACACCCTCGGGTCCAACACCTGCCCAATCCTTTCGACAACGCTCAACTGCTCGGAGCCCCGAATGGCCACTGAGAATGTTGAGGGTTCCTGGCGGGAAACGTACCCCGTTTCGCTGTTCCGCAGGATTAGAAACGCGCGGGTTTTGCTATTCCCACCGAAGCAAACCAGGTTTTGCTGTCCCACGGAAGATCTTTGCAGATGTCTAAATCGTTTAGCAACAATAGCTTGCAGACTCTCAACGCAAGTGTCGCGCGAAAAGGACCATCTAACGAACCTGAAATCAGTACCTTGCAGACTCTTGAAGAAACAACGGAGGGTATACACCAAAAAAGCGAAACATCCGCGAAACGCCGGAATACACGCAGCGGTATTGGGTCAATAAAAAGATTCCTCGCCTATCCCAATGCTTTGCCGAAAAAACACCAACCTCAACCCTTCGGCGCGTAATACCCCTTCCGCGCCAGCACCTTGTAGTCATGGTTCGCCATGTCCACTTTGATCTTCCGGAACTTCCCGTCGTGCGTAGTATTCGACGGGTAGTAGCCCAGCGTGTACTGGCTCCGCAACTCTTCCGAGATCTGATCGAAGGCCTCGGCCAAATGCTTCTCGTTGTTCGCCACGATCATGCGCCCGCCGGTCTCATCGGTCATCTTTTTCGCTGCGCCAGTATTTCCGCCGTATCGCGGATCGGCCACCAGCAAAATATGAATCACCGTGTCGGTTCGCTGTGCCGCTTCAATGGCCTCTTCGATGCGCACCTTGCTTCCTTCGTCTTGCGCGTCGGTGACCACCACGATGGCCTTGCGCCCCGCTTCGGTATTCAGCTTTTCGTTGCAGGCCAGGTACACCGCGTCGTAAAAAGCGGTTCCCGTCACGTGGCTGGTGGGCACCGGCCCCGGATTAATCCCACCGCCGCTCATCGGCGCATTGATCCGCGTCTTTCGTATCGCCCGGTCCAGTTGCCCGCGGTCATCGGTGAAGTCCGAAAGTAGGTCCACGTCGGTGTCGAACGACATCACCAGCGCCTCATCGCCCTTACGCAACACGCGGCCCAAGAACTGTCCACCCATGTCCTGAATCGCACCAAGCATGAACTGTTCGCTTCCCGAAGTGTCCAGAAGCAACGCCAACGTGATTGGCAGCGTCACTTCCCTGGAGAAGAAGGCGATCTGCTGATCCTGGCCGTCTTCCTGCAGCTTGAAGTCTTGCTGCTTCAGGTCCGTGACGATTCTCTTGCTCTTGTCGCGCACGGTGACGAACACGTTCACCAGGTTGACCTGAGTGCGGATCACCGGTCCTTGCGATTGCGGCGATTGCGGATCTTGCGGCCAAGCTTGCACCGCTGCCGTCACGCAGAGTGTAACCACTACAACTGCCGTGACGCTTGTCGCCAGCAGCTTCTTCACTGAACGCATGTATACTTTCCTTGAGCAGAGATGCCCGGCACCAAGTCGCTCGCGGCAGGAATGTTTCCCCTAGCGTAGGATGCCGCGTAACGCCGCGGAGGATGCGCGGCACGATCCACTATGGCCGCATCAAAACAAGAGAAGTCTGGCCCGAGGACCATGAAAAGTCTACGAAAAATGACTGTCGGAACCATCCTAGCCTTCATTCTGGCGCCTTTCGTCCATCTCGCGGCCCAAACTTCAAAGTCGTCCGCGCCGCCCCCTGCGAGTTCGCCGCAAACGGCGCAGGCGCCAGGCAATGCCGCTCTGAGCGACGCCCAGGCGCGCATCACCGTGAATTCCAGTCTCGTCATCCTTCCCGTCACCGTCAAAAATCACTCCGGAGAACTAGTTCCCGACCTCCGTCGCGACGAGTTCCGCGTCTTCGAGGATAACGTCGAGCAGCGTATCGACGTCTTCACCGCCGAAGCCTTTCCACTTTCGATGGTCATTTTGATCGACAACGACCTGAAAGACAAAGACGCCGAGAAAGTACAAGCCAGCCTGGAATCCATCATTGGCGGCATGAGCGCCGAAGACGAAGCCTTCGTCTGCCGCTTCGATCAGTTTTTCCACCCCGGCAAGGGTTTTACCAGCGACCAGGACAAGTTGGTAAAGGAGCTGAAGCGCACCAATCTCGATACGGAAGCGGATGTCTCGCCTCCAGGCGCGCCCTTCGGCGGAGCCACCATCAACAATCATTCCGCGGTTGACGATTCAGCGATCGACAAGGGCGCCCGTGCCATCCGAGGGCAGCCCACCAAGGCCCTCGATGACGCGGTTTTTGCCGCTGCACAGCTCTTGCACGATCGTCCGCGCAGCCGCCGCCGGGTCATCGTACTGATCTCCGACGGCGTCAATGGAGGGAAAAAGTTCAACAAAGTGAGCTACGACGACGTGATCAAGGCGTTGCTCCACGAAAACATCTCGGTCTACAGCATCGCCGTTCCCACCGCCTATTTCGAGCGCAAGCTTTCTCCCATCGACCGCGAGCGGTCTCCCTTAATCCGCTACGCGGACCACTCTGGCGGCGAGGTCTATCACGCCACCAAAGAACACAGTTTCGAGGAGTTTTACTCCCGCCTCACCGAAGAGGCCCGAAACCAATACACTCTCGCCTACGTGCCCCGCGGCACCGATCCTGCTGCCGAGTACCACACCATCGAAGTCCGCGTGAAACGTGATGGCCTGGACATCAAGACCCGCGAAGGCTACTACGCAGGCCAGGTTCCCGCCGCGCAAATCCCGTAGCGATTCGGAGCCTGCTTGGGAACTTGAAAAATTGGCCTTTCGTTTCTTTTTGCCGATTTTCTTCTCGTATTATGCGGATTACTCTTGACAGCCGCCCTCGCCGCTCGTATATGAAGCAAGGGGACGGCCCGCGGCGACGTGCACTTGCGCCGTTGTAGCGGCCGCTTTCCGAAGCGGGCGACCGGCCGCTATCCGCAACAGCAAGGAGATGCGCTAATGAAGAAAAAGGGCAAGAAGGACGAGAAGGCTCCGAAAAAAGGGAAGTAGCAGCTGTTTCCAGTCTTAGATGGAGAAGGGCGCCGCGAAACCCGCGACGCCCTTTTTTTGCCCAAGCCCTCCCAAACCTCCGGCGCCGCGCCGCTGTCGGTTGTCAGTGCCAGGATTTCTCTGCGTACTCTGTGCTCCGACCTCTGTGTCCTCTGTGTTAATCCCGACTCCAGCTGTTTTGCCGCGCGTTCAAGGGGAAAGCGCCTCCTCGTGCGCTGGGCAAATCGGCTGGTATGCGCAGCTGCGACAGGCATATCCCGGCTTCGGCGTGAACGACCCCGCTCGAATGTCCGCCGCCGCCTCCTGAATCAGTTTCTGCGCCTCATCAAGCTGTTTGGCGTTCCGGGTGGTCACTTGCGTCTGGTTGTTCTGCAAATAATGAAAAACCAGCCGCACCGGGTTCAACTCCAGAATTTCCTTCGCCGCGATGGCATAAATGCTCAATTGTAAATCCCGGCGTGCATCCGCGTCTTTCCGCGACTTCCCGGTCTTGTAATCCACGATCTCCACGTCGTTGCGGCTCAGCGAATTGATCTGATCGATTCGCCCGTTGATAATCACGTTGTTTTCCAGCGGCAACTCGAAAGCTTTTTCCTGCTCCAGGATTTCGGGTGGGTTCTCCAGAAAAGCCGTATGGAATGCGCGCAACTGCTCCATGCCGTCTTTCTTGTACTCGCCTTCCTGGTAGTCGTCTTCAAATCCGGCCGATGTCCATTCCGTCTCGAAAATTCGCGCAACTTCATCGAAAGGCAGCTTCACGCCCTTTCGAAATTGATCGACGAACCGCTTGATGATCGTGTGCATCACGCTTCCAAAAGTAAGCGTCGCCTGCGGCCCTTCCTTGAGCGACCACACGCGGCCAAACAAAAATTGCTGCGGACACTTCCGGTAATTATCGACCGCTGACGCGCTCAGCTTCAGTGGCTCGGGCGACGGCGGATGAAAGGTCTCGGCCCAATCCGCGATGCGCGAAAAGATGCGCGGCCGTTGCGAGAGGGAGGGGAACAACCCGGCACCGTTGCTCGAGCCAATCGCCGCGCGAGCGTACTCTTCCCGCGGCCTCACCTTCGGTGCGATCTGCAAGACATCGCGGCGTTTAACCGCGGGATCCATCAAGATGTCTTCGATGAAGGTAGGCACCTTCCCCTTTTTCTCCGTCAGCGTGGTGATCGTCAGCTTTCGCTCGGCGCGTGTCAGCGCGACGTAAAAGAGACGGCGTTCCTCCTGAATGTGAAATTGCCCAGCGGGCAATTCCTCCTTCATCAGCTTCACCGGAAACTCAAACAGCGGCAACCGCTCGCGCGGCGGAAAGGCGCCGTGATTCACGCGGAGCAAAAACACGTGCGAAAATTCCAGCCCTTTCGCGCCGTGCACGGTCATGAGTTGTACTGCGTCGCCGGGGGCATCGTCGTCCAGGCAAACCACGCCGCCGGCCTGCTGGAAGTAATCGAGATATTCGAGAAATTCGGGAAGCGAGCGGGTGTCGCTCTTGGGCTCCCAGTCCTTCAGGAATTGCGCGAGCTGCGTCACGTAGCGGCGGTCGCGCAAACCGGCGAGCTGCGGAATTTCCAGCCATTCGGTGAGCGTGCTGAGAATTTCGCGAGCCGTTCGCCGTCGCAGAGTTTTTCGCTGCGCGGCGGCAAATTCCAACAATCCACTCAGTGTTGCGGCCGATGGGTTGAACGGTAATTCCGATTGCGGCGATTGCAGTGCGTCGTAGAGCGAGGTGCCACGCTTCTTGCGCGTGCGCTCCGCCAAGCGCACCAGGTCGACCGCCTCTAAATGCCAAGCAGGGGCGGCCAACACTCGCGCGCACGCAATGTCGTCGTAGGGCTTGGCGATCAGCCGTAGATACGCCAGCACATCGCGGACCAGCGGATGCTCCAGAATCGATAGCCTGGTGATCACAAACGGAATCTTCCGGCGCGAAAGTTCCTCAACCAATCGATCGCGATGCGCATGCTGCCGGTACAGCACGGCAAAATCGCGCCAGGGATTCCCCGCGCGATGCAAACGCTCCAGCTCGTTCGTTACCCACAAGGCCTCTTCGTCTTCGGTCGCCAATTCGACAACGCGAATGCGCTCGCCTTCCGCATGGGTAGGCAAAAGCACCTTGGTCGGAAAATCTGCACTGACTTCGTTTTGCGCGATCACCTGCGTGGCCACGCGCAGAATGTTCGGCGTCGAGCGGTAATTCTCCGTCAACGTCACACGAAATGGCGTCGAGTCCTGCCCGGTCTTCCAACCTGCAAAGCGCTCCAGGAAAAGTTTGAAGCTGCCGAAAGAAGCGCCACGAAAACGGTAAATAGCCTGATCGTTGTCGCCCACCACCACGATGTTGCGCGGCTGCGGAGAAAGCAAAAGCAGCAGTTCGAGCTGCGCGATATTCGTGTCCTGAAACTCGTCCACCAGAATATGTTTGTAGCGCTGCTGGAAACGCTCGCGAAGTCGGGCATCGTTGCGCAGCAGCGTGACCGTCCAGGTAATCAGCGAGCCAAAAGAGAAATATTTCTTTTCGTTAAGCAACGCTTCGCTGGCTTTGTAGGCGCGCGCGATCTCTTTTTGCAGCGCGACGTTTTCCGCGCGCTCGAGGTAGGTATCCTCGTCGAGCTGCTTTCGTTCCGCCTGCAAGTCCTCTTCGAGTTCGTCGGCGTACCGTTGATAGTCTTCGCTGGAAACCAATTCATCCTGGCAACGCGAGAAAAACCGCAGGAAGTCACCGAGAAATTGGCCGGGCTCCGCCAGGCGGCGATATTTTTCCAACTGGAGACGCGCCATGTTGCGGCGGAGCAAGATCCAGTGGTCCACGTCTTCGAGAACCGTGACTTTGGGGTCGATCTCTTTCAGCAGCGTTTCGCAGAATGCGTGAAACGTGGCCATGGTCACGTTTCTGCCGCGCTCGCCGCAGGTCTTCACCACGCGCGACTTCATTTCCCCAGCGGCTTTCTTCGTGTAGGTGAGACCCAGAATGGTTTCGCCGCCGAGGGAAGGATCGGAAGCCAGCAGGTGGCGAATGCGCTCGGTGATTACCCGCGTCTTCCCGGTGCCAGCGCCTGCGATCACCAGCAACGGCCCCCGCCCGTGCGTAACGGCACGCCGCTGCGCATCATTCATCTTCACCCCGCCGTCATCGACCGGCGGATTCAGATCAAAAAGTGTGAGATTCACATGACCAGACTAGCGGATTTCGAGGCGAAGAGGAAGCGAAGGCAGGCGAGTTGAGAAAAAATTTGCAGCAGCTGTCGGCGGAAAACGCCCTTCTCCTCGCCGATAAGGCGCAGAGCCTTAGATCAGCGGGAGAATTTCCTCGCGTACGTGGTGCAGGCGAACTGTCTGCGGCTTGGGGCCGTTGTGGAAATACGCTTCCACCGTCTTCCTGACGTTACCGCATAGCTCTTCCCATGTGTCGCCTTGGGAGGACAAGTTTTCGGTCGGGGATTCGGCGTCATAGCCGCCGCATGTTCTTTGGTTACCTCGAATACGATTTCGGTTTGCACTCGAAGATCCATGGGGCCTCGCTGTACTTATGCGCTGAGAGCGCCATTCTGCTGGATTGGTTTTAGCCGCTGACGCTCAGGCCGTAAGTTCTCACAGACTCTTCAGCCCCGCCAACATAGAGCCCAAGGAATTAAGTTACGGCTTGGTGGCCTGGTCGCTGGTGGCCTGCACTGTGGTTTGTCCTGGGGTCGCGACTGAGGCGCTTGTGCCTTGCGATTGGGTCACGCGCACGACGGCGCCGCTATTCTTAACGACAGTTTGGAATCGCGTCCCGGCTGTTACCACCGCGGGCTTGCCCTTCTTGAATTCCCACGAAGGACCTGGCGCGCCCATGATGCTGCTCACTGGGCTGGCGGCCGCTTCCTTGGAGAAAAAATTCGCCGGTACGTGATCGCCGTTGACCGCGGTGACATATTCCATGCTCCAGCTGAATGTTCCCGGTGGCTTGCCCATGAAGCCCGGCTGTTTAACGGTGGTAACTCGGCCGTGTGCCTCGGCCCCTTGCGGAATAACCGTCACGCCGTTCACAACCACATCCTGGGCCACCTTCATCAGCACTACCTGGCCCTCCACGGCATCGTCCGAGGAAAGGACATAACTCAGCTCAACTTCGACGGGAGTACCGCCCGGTATTTTCACCTCGACAATTTCCGGCGCCTTCGCCGCGGGAGGAGGCGCGGAAGCCGCCGGCGCCATCACCATCGCCAAAATTACCTTGTCCTGAACGCCGGCCTGCTTGAGCTTCTGCAAAGCCGGGGGCGTGGTATCAAAATCGCACGGTGAAGATTGGATCTTCGCAACCATCACATCCGGGCTCAGGTGCAAGTTGCGCATCTTCACGATGCTCGCGTTATTGAGAGGCGGCACGCCGCCGGCCTGGGCCTTCGCCGATGGATCGGTCAAGCCGAAGTTCTTTGTCGGCGCCTCACCCGGGGCGTTCGAGATTTCCCCGTAGTGCACCCAACCCACTCGCCCGTCCATTGCGCGCACCTGCACGTAGTCGAACCACCGGTTCAAGATGTCCACTTTTTCGCCGCAGCGCAATTTTCCCAGCTCTTCAAATTGATCGTTCGACTTATACATCAGCACGTAAGAGCCATAGGTACCGCAGTAGGCGTAGCCTGTCGTGCCTGCAGGCGTTGGCGTAGCGCAAAATAGTGCGATGCCGGCCATCGCCAGAACCAGAGTGAAAATTCGAGCTTTCATGCGAGTCCCCATGCCAGGCGCAATGCAATTTGAAGTTTCGGCCCGGCATCTTGGATTAAATGCCGTCCTATAATCGCGTGCGGGTCACTGCAGGCCAATAGTACCTGTGACGATTTGATTACGATAAATGTAGAGCACATTTTCTAACCAGCTGAGGTAACTGCCCTCGCCCAAACGTTCATTGCGCACAGGACCCTGTGATCCCCTTTTTTGTTCGGCCAAACCGTCTACAGCGCAGTGCTTCCCCCAAGCAATTCCTCCGAATCGAGGGTATCTGCCACGAGGAGTCTTCCCTCATGGCACCCGAAAAATATCGTGGCGTTCTTCAGAATTTTCTCGTCACCATCAGAGATCCCCGCTAACAGATATTCCCCGCTAACCGGGGATATCGGGTCATAGGAGTAGAAGGAGGATAGGTGTATTCTCGTAAGTGCCACCGGCTCTTACACTTGAAGAGCACCCTACAACCTTTCGGGGTGCCTCGGGTTGTTACCGTGTATTACCGATTGTGGGGGGCCGTCACGTATGTGATGGTCTCTAAAGGCCCAAGGTGCCGCACCGGGGGTCAGGGTGCGCGGGTGCCAGCCCAATCTTCAGCCCAGAGCCGACCCGCATTGCTTCCGCCCAGTAGGCGATGCGAAAGGCAAGAGATGGAGGCTAAATGTCTACGTCGACCGAGTATATAGCAGGCCTGAACACGGCCGTAGAGCGGCGTTTCTATTCTCGGGTCACGCCCTCGACCCCCATTCATGTTGGTTTCGGGCCCGGCAACCTGGGTACGCTCCTGAACGTGAGCGAAAACGGTCTGCAGGTAGCCACACCGGCTCCGCTGGACCTGAATTCCGTGTATCGCGTGTCTCTGTCCCTCGACGGCGCTCCGAGCGCCATCACCGTGAGCGTTCGAACTATTTGGACTGACAAATCCCATAATAGCTCTGGCATTCAGTTGCTGGACCTATCCGAGCAGAGCCGCGAACAAATTCGCAACTGGGTCGCGTTGCAAACATCGCGAAACGAGAACGTGGACGAAGGCTTGGAAGAGTGGTTTGCGCCTAAACGTGCGCAGACGTTGCCGGACATCGTTGAGGAAGCGCTCGACGCAGCACCGATGGCCGCGGAATCCCCGAAGGAATCCGCGTCTCCGGAGAAAATCGAGTTTCCTCCGATGCCTTTGCCGATTCACGGCGAGTTCACGTACGAGCCGCCGCCTCCAGAATTAAAAAAGGAGCGCAGGAGCGAACGCGGTTCACGCTCGCGATCATCGGCGGCGACCGGGGCGCTGTGGACGGTGGTGATTGTCATGGTCTGTGTGGCAGGCTGGAAGTTTCGGCAGAATCTGTCCGATGTATCTGCTCATGTCTACGATGGATTCATGCATCGTTCGGCACAAATCGCCAAAAACGCGCCGTCGAGTGATCCCAACTCGTCTGAGGCAACTCCGGGGGAAGTTACGCCCTCGGTTAAGCCGAAAGCGGCTGGGCGGCCCGATGCCCTGCCTGCTGCCGAGGTTCCACTGAATTCCGATACGGGCTCAGGATCCGAGCCCACCGGGCACAACCGTGGCTCCGGCTCAAGTGGTGGTTCACGTACAGTCGCTGCGCAGCCGATAGTGACCCCGAAGACGTCAACTTCAACCGTTCCCGCAACCAGACATCCTGATGCGCGGGCCTCCAAGCCAAACTTGAACGCGTTACAAAACCAGGCGACGGAGGCTCAAGCTCCCGAGGTCACACGCTCACGCGTTGAAGGCTCCGACCCGATCACCGTAGCGAAGAATGACGCGATCTCAGCGCCGGGAACTGTGGGGGCTCCGGCTCCGCCATCACCTGCTGCGCCAAGGCCTTCAACAACACCGTTGGGTGTAAACGCTCCTGCGTCCGCCAATTCAAGCGCGAAAGTTCCGTCCGCGGATAAAACTTCGTATGCGGATAGCGACGCCCGCAGATCCGCGATCGCCGGCTCCATCGCTAATCCTGGCCGCCCGAGTGATGTTTCCAACGGCAGGCAACCGGCCGGCGCCCCGGCCGGGTCGCCCTCAGCCGCATCGCCGAACCCAGGAACGTCGCCGGCTTCAAAGCCACGCTCCAATTCGAACGCTACGTCGGGATCCAACTCCGGCAACCTTCCAGTCATACAGATGGACGTGCCGGAACCTCGTGTAGTGGAAGTGACTCCGCCGAGAAGCCTGACCGGCACGTTGACCGCATCATCATCCTATGTGGATCTCCCAGGTGAGCGAGTAATTCACTCGTCGGCTTTTACGATACACATCCAGCGTTCCGTTAAAATTCCGCGTGAACGCATCCCCGGCGAACGCTGGTTGTTCCGTGGCCACAAGAAAGTGGTTGTCGGAGAATTGGCTTCACGGGTCGATCCCCAGATCCAGCAGGCTTCTGTGCCCAACGGCTCCATCACCGTTGAAGCGACCATTGATAAAGACGGTTACGTCAGCGAGGTGCAACCTCTGTACGGCTCTTACGGCCTGCTTCCGAACGTGTTTAGGGCTATCCGAGATTGGCGCTACGAGCCAACCTATGTCGACAATAAGCGGGTAGAAACGCAGGCCAAAATCGAGATTGATCTTCGCCCCGTCTCCGCCCGTGTCAATAACCCCAATAGAGCGGAGAAATAGAGCGGCTCGACTCGGTACAACGCGCGATAAACAAACAACTTATGTAGTTGGCCGGGTCGCGTCTTCCCGGTAGACGAATCCGCGGTTCGGCCCAAATTCTTCTTCCAAACCGTCGCCCCCTCCTCCCCACTCCCTGCACGTTCCTCGACCGTTCTCGCAACGCATTCATTTCTTACACATCCAAAGATATTCCATGGGGAACAAGCCGTATACTTCTTATATGGATGAGAAAGCCAAAGTCGCGCCTTTCTCGCTGCTCGGCGACGCTGACCCCGTCCCGTCCAGCCTGTTCCTCTCTTATCCGGAGCAGGCCGACACGCTGTCCCTGCTGTATGAGGTCAGCCGCGAAATTACTTCGATCTTGGACCGTGAGGAGCTTCTGCGCCGCGTCGCGCAGCGCCTCAAAAAGCTGGTCAACTACCATCTTTTCAGCGTGATGCTATGGAATGAAAACACCCAGCTTCTGGAGAGCGTCTTCGGAATGCACTTCGGCAACGCCATTCCGACGCGTATGCGGCTGCCGCTGCACCACGGAATCACCGGAATCGCGGCTGCCGAGCGCCGCTCCATTCGCGTCGCCGACACCCTCAACGACCCGCGCTACATCCAGTGCGAAACCAGCGTGGTCGTGCGCTCCGAGCTCGTCGTGCCGCTCCTGCTGCAAGACCGCCTCATCGGGGTGCTTGATCTGGAGAGCACCGACCCTAACGCCTTCACCGCTGAGCATGAGCGCATGCTTGCCACCCTAGCGTCCTACATCGCCATCGCCCTGGAAAACGCCCGCCTGTACGAAGAGGCGCGGGTGACCGAGCGCCGCCTGCAAACCGATCTCGCCACCGCGCGCGAGATTCAACGCGGCCTGTTGCCCACGGGGGCGCGCGAAGTTCCCGGCCTGGAACTTGCCGCCGCCTACGTGCCGGCGAGGGAGCTCGGCGGCGACTTCTACGATTTTCTTCCGTATGGGCAAGGTCGCCTCGCCATGGTGCTGGGTGATGTCTCTGGCAAAGGCACCGCCGCGGCCCTATTCGCGTCGTTGGCGATCGGCATCATTCGCGAACACATCGTCGAGCATCCGTGCCCTCCCGCCGAGATGCTGGCCATGCTCAACATGCGCTTGCACGCCGTACATTTCGATAGCCGGTTTATCGCCACGATTTTCTCGGTGTACGACGCCAGCAAGCGGCGGCTCACCATTTCCAATGGTGGCGGACCGTATCCGCTTCTCGTTCGTGATGGTGCCGTCCAATCCGTGCGAATCGCCGGCATCCCGCTCGGCTTATTTCCCGACACGCAATACGACGAGATCACGCTCGATCTCGTCCCAGGAGATACCGTGCTGTTCGCCTCCGACGGCATTCTCGAATCGTTCAACGCCGAGCTGGAGGAATTCGGCGCCGACCGATTGTGCGAAGTTCTGTCAAATGTGTCACCCGAGCAATCCGCCGAGGCCATCGCCGCAAGGATTCTTGCCGCCACCGACGACTACAGCGGCGCTGGCGTGATGCCCTCCGACGACCGCACCCTCCTGGTGCTTCGCGTAACCGACCACGATTCCTCCGACTTCTCCAAACTCCCCATCATCTACTGACGGGACTCCTCTGGATACTGACGCGACCCTTGTAGGGCCCAGCACCGCTGTGCAGAACCTAGGAGTCGAATCTTTTTTCTCGAGGAAAATGGTCCTAGCGGAATGTCCTAACGGGAGTCCGTGCCAGTTGCAGCAGCCGCGTCGGCTCGCACAACATCTCGCCCTTCCAATAGCGGCAACCACTGCTGCCGCACCAGGGCAAACTCCGGCCAGAATTTCTTTGCAATAGGATCGGACGGCGGCAAACCCAACTTCTCGAAATTCCTGTATTGCCCACGCTGCAAAATTCGAAAGTCGAGATGCGGCCCGGTGGAAAGCCCGGTGCTGCCGACGAGCCCGATCGTCTTGCCGATCTCCACACGCTCGCCCTGATGCACGAACATCCGCGACAAATGCAAGTACATGGTCTCGTAGCCGTCGGAGTGCGCGATCTGTATCATGTTGCCTTCGCCGCCCTTGCGCCCGGCGAACTCCACGCGCCCGCTTCCGATGGTCTGCACCGGAGTGCCCACCGGCGCGCGGAAGTCCGTTCCCATGTGCGGGCGGAAGATTTTCAGAAGCGGGTGATACCTGGACTTACTGAAGTGCGAAGTGATCGTCGCGGTAAACTTCAAAGGGGAACGCAGGAAGGTCTTCTGCAACGATTTGCCGTCGGCCGAATAGTAGCCGGGACGCCCGGTTTCATCGTGAAACAATAGCGCCTGATATTTCTTACTGCCATTGTTGTACTCGGCCGCGAGAATTTTTCCGTAGCCCGCGGACTGCCCGTTTGCGTATCTCTTTTTTTCGAGCACCACGCGGAATGTGTCACCTTTGCGCGGATCGTTGTAAAAATCCAGGTCGTAACCGAAAATCTGCGCCAGCTGCATGGCCAACTCCGGCGATTCGCCCGAGCGCGCCACCGCATTGAATAGCGAGTCGTTGATCTGCCCGCCTACGGTAGCCACTTCGATCTTGGAAGGAATCGCCTTCAGTTCCGCCACGAAAGCGTCGCCGTCGCCCGGCACGATTTTCAGCATGCGGTCTGTATCGACCCGGTAATCAATCTCCCTAAGCTCTCCGGCCGAGGAACGATTCACGGTGATGGCGTTCCCCGCTCTAATTTGCCGGAGATTAAAGGCGCGCTGCGCTGCCGCCGTTGCCTTCGCCGCGTCATCCACACTCAATCCGGCATGTTGAAGCGCTGCGGCGAAGTTCTCGCTGCGTCCGACTTTCGATTCCGTGGCAGGCGGGTCCAGCGGCTGGACTTGCTGTTGCTCGTGCGCAGCCTCCGCGCGCAGCAATTCTTCCTCGTGCTGCACCGCAGCGTCCACGGAACGCTTGTGAACAATCGCGGCAGTAATCGCCATGCCCGCCGCCAACAGTACCGCAATCAGAATCAGCAAACGACGATTCACTCTGCCCCCGAAAGGCTACAGCCAAAAACACCCACACCCGCAACCGCAAGTTCTATAGACGCAAAAACACGGAAGAACGTTCGCACCAGCGGTCAAATTCTACATCAGGTTTTTTAGCTTTAACCGATTTGTTAAGGCAACAGGCTTCCTGGATCGCCGACTGGCTGGTCACGGCCGACGTCACCCTCAATGGCTATGCGAACGGCAACTAAACCTTTGTTGATTGGCATAGTCTATCTATGGTATGCCATAGGCAGTCTAGGGCACTGGATCCATCCAGGCTGGGAGATACGGATGAATCGGGACGAGCTTTTGCCGGGCACCTTATATTTGCTGATTCTGCGGACCTTGGCGCGCGGTGGCGAGATGCATGGGTACGAGATTGCCGGGTCGATTCAGCGGATCTCGAACGACGTGCTGCAAGTTGAGGAGGGCTCCTTGTACCCGGCGTTGCAGCGGATGTTGGTCAAGGGCTGGGTCAAGGCGGAGTGGGGCGTGACGGCCGAGAAGCGGCGCGCGCGGTATTACAAACTGACGACGGCTGGACGGAAGCAGTTGGAGGTGGAGACGGCGCAGTTTGAGCGGGTGATGCAGGCGATGGTGCGCGTGATTCAGACGGCGTGAAACGCTTGATGATGTGAAGAGGTCAACAGCTAGGAGCGGATTTAACACCGAGGGCACCGAGATCGGAGCACGGAGATCACGGAGAGGAAAACGTGTAGCGCAGGGCGGATTCCTCGGAGCCCCGCGGTTTCGCTTCTCAGCGGTCCCTCAGCGCCCTCTGCGTCTCAGCGTTATCTTTTGGGGAGTTAGAGAGCGGCGATGAGTTGGCTTGAGGAGATTGGGCGGCGGGTGCGCATGTTCGTGCGGCGTAGGAAGTTTGCGCGTGAACTGGACGAGGAGATGTGGTTGCATCGCGAACTGCGGGAGCGGGAGTTGGCCGCAGGCGGAATGGGATCCGATGAAGCGCGGTATGCGGCGGCGCGAGCATTTGGGAATGCGACTGCGCTCAGTGAACGTGGGCGCGACACATGGGGTTGGCGATGGCTTGAGGATTTTCTGCAGGATTTGCGGTTTGGCGCGCGGATGCTCAGGAAGAATCCGGGCTTCACGATCGTGGCGGTGGTGACGCTGGCGCTGGGGATTGGCGCGAACACGGCCATGTTCGGGGTCGTGAACGCGTGGCTGCTTCGGCCATTGCCGTTGCACAAGCCCCAAGAGCTGGTGAGCGTGTGGAGAACGCGCGCGGAGGCGCCGCGGCAGCCGGCCTACTTCAATCTGTATCACGACTACCTGGTCTGGGCGTCACGGAACACCACCTTTCAGTCGCTAGGCGCTACCTTTGAGGAAAATTACGCGCTGACGGGCGCGGGACAGCCGGAGCAAATACATGGCGGAGTCGCGAGCTGGAATTTTTTTGAGACCGTGGGAGCGACCCCGGAACTCGGGCGCACGTTCGACGCGCACGATGCGCAGGGCGAGCCCGCATGCGTGATCAGCCACGGATTGTGGGTGCGAGCGTTTCATTCCGCGCCGGACATTGCCGGCCGAACAATTCAGCTGAATCGGAAGCTATATCGCGTGCTGGGAGTTTTACCAGCGAGCTTCTCGTTCCGCATTCTCGATCGCCCGTTCGAAACCGAGGCGTGGACGCTCCTGACGCGCGCCAACACGAGTTACGACGCGACGTCGCCCCTGCCTGTCGCGGTCATCGGCCGCCTGAGGACCGGTGCGTCCACGGCCCAAGCCGAGGCAGAGATCTCCGCACTCCAGGGACAGCTCGATCATGACTTTCGCGACGAGCCAAAAAACTCCGGCGTTTTGGTAGTCAATCTGCAGCAAGACAACACCCGCAACATACGAAGTTCGCTGCTGCTATTGTTCGGAGCTGTGGCCGTATTGCTGATTATTGCCTGCGTGAACGCGGGAGGCCTGATTCTTGGACGCAACGCGCACCGAGCGAAGGAATTTGCCGTTCGCGTGGCGCTCGGATGCAACACGCGGAGATTGCTGCAACAGTTGAGCGTGGAGGTGCTGACGATCTTTGCGATTGGCGGATTCGCGGGTCTGGCGATCGCCTTGGGCCTGCTGCGGGGATTTGCAGCCTGGAATCCATTCGGCGTTTTGCCGCCGGTCGGTTTTTCGCTCGATGCGAGGGTCCTGGCGGTAACGGTGGTGGTCATTTGCGGAGCGGCGTTGCTGTTCGGGTCGCTCCCGGCGCTGCGCGTTTTGCGCACGCGCGGAGAGGAAGCCCTGCGAGGGAGTAACGCGCGCGCGACTTCACCGCGAGAGCGGGTCCGCTGGCGAAATCTGTTTGTTGCGATGGAGATCTCGTTGTCCGTGGTACTGCTGGTGGGCGCGGGCCTTCTGATCTCGACCTTCGTCAAAATCGACTCGGAACCGCCAGGTTTCCGGATGCGGGACGTGCTGGTGGTTGATGTTGCGCTGCCAAATGCAAGTTATCGGACGACCGCAGAGGCGACGCGCTTCTGCGAACAGATTCTCCAAAAGCTGCGCGCAACGCCGGGCGTGCGGGCCGCGGGAGCCGCACTATCGTGGCCCTTCAACGTCGATGGGCTGACGCCGCTTGAAACAGAAAAACAACAGGGCCTGCCGATGGAGCAACTGCCGCGGGCGGCGACCTTCGAGGTCAGCCCAGGATATTTGGACGCTCTCGGAATTCCACTTCTCCGCGGAAGAATGCCGAACGACCACGACCAGGCGGGATCGTTGCCCGTTACGGTCATCAACGACGAAATAGCGCGCACCTATTTCGCGGGTGAAGATCCCATTGGCAAGCGCATCCGCCTTCGCTACATCGACCAGCCGACGCCAACCGAACCATGGCTGACGATTGTAGGAGTGGTGGGGAGCACGCGTTCGGTTCGCTACAACCAGATTGCATGGGACAAGTATCCCGCGGTCTACACGTCCTTTTTTCAACGTCCCGCGAATGCTCCGCGTGGGCCCAACGCCGACAATGAAACAGTCTTTCTCTACGTGCAGGGAGGGCCTCCACTCGGCGCTGCCACGATCGCCGCCGCAGTTCATGAGATCGATCCGGACTTGCCTCTGGGCAGTGTGCGAACGACGGATGAAATCGTAGGTGCGTTGCGCTCGCAACCGCGCGTGCGTGCGGTCCTTTTGGCAGGGTTTGGAGCATGGTTCTGCGTCAGACGCTGAAGCTGGCGGCCTGCGGAATTGCAGCGGGTCTGCTTGCCGCGGCGGGCGTGGCGCGTTTGCTGCGCAGCTTCCTCTTTGGGATGTCGGCTCTGGATCTCGTGACTTTTGCAGCGGTGATTGCGCTTCTTTGTGTGGTCGCGCTTGCGGCAGGCTTGCTGCCGGCGATGCGCGCAGCGTCGACGGATCCGATCGAGACACTGCGGATGGAGTGATGCAACGGCCAGAGGCAGTAAATTCCGTTTCAGACCCTGCCAAGCAAGTTACGACGAACTCTCTGCGAAACTCGGCGCCCTCAGCGTCTCTTCACCCTGAGCCGCGAAGGGTGGGTTATCCCTTTTTCTTCTTTGCTTCAGAAAAGGACTGAACACAGAGGCCACGGAGTGCAGAACACAAAGTTCACACAGATGAGACCGAAAAAAAGAAAGCGGGAGGGGTTCGCTCAAAGTCGGCGTTAACGCACTCCCGTTAGGGCTGGTTGCCTTAGCTTAACTGCCAGAGTTGACCACGGTGACCGGCTTCACGGTGTCATTCGGCGCGACGCCGGTTGCAAAGTAATTTTGTTCGCGGAGCCGTCGGTAGATGCGCCCGGCGACTTGCGCGGCGGTCGGCCCAATCACCTGGCGCGAGCTGCCGCGGAGCAGAACGGCCAGCGCGATTTTCGGATGAGCTTCGTCCGCGTAGGTGACGAACCAGCCCACTTTCGACGTTGGGTCGTTGCAGGTCCCGGTCTTGCCGAGCGGGGTTTCGTCGCCGCCGACGTCAAAGCTGCGCTTGGCAGTGCCATAGAGCACAGCGGCCAGCATGCCTTCGCGAATTTCCGGCAGCACCGAGGCGATGTTGAGATCGCGCTTCACGCGTGGCGCGAAAGCCTGAATCTCGTCGGGAGTGCGCGGATATTGCAAGTAGTAGAGCGTGCCGCCGTTGGCGAACGCAGCCGCCAGCGAAACCAGCTGCAGCGGCGTGATCTGAATCCCTTCACCAAAGCTGGACATGCGAGCCACGCCACCGTGCACCGGAGGTGCCATCGGAAATGCACCCGGATGCTCTTCCGGCAGGTTGTAGCCGGCGAGCTCGCCCAGACCCAAAAGGCGCGCGTACTTGGATACCGTTTCAAAACCCATGCGCACGCCGAGCTGCTCGAAAAATTCGTTGTTGGAGTGCGCCAGCGCTTCGGTCAAATTCATATACTTGCGGCCGTGCACGCGCAGCATGGTGTCGCGGGTGATCACATTTTCTTCCAGAGCCGCGAGCGCGACGGTCGGCTTGATCGTGGAGCACGGAATGTATCCGTCGCCGAACGCAATCTTCTGATTGACCACCGTCAAGACGCGGCCAGTGTTGGGGTTGACGGCCACCACCGCACCGTTATAACGGCCCAAACCTTCGACCGCGGCTTCGCGAACGATGGGATCATCGAAGGTCCCAATATCAGCCAGGGTCGAGTTCGCAAATGTGGGAACGCCGCGAAAACGAACGGTCTTGTGCAGAGGCGCCTTACCCGCGCGGGGCGCAGCCGGCATCGGCATTGCCACGGATGTGGCGAGTACAGCGGCCAGGATCACTTTTCCAAATTGCTTCAAAGTCTGCACCTCAGTGCTGTAGTCGATGACCGTCACTTCGGAGGCGTTGTTTTTACCCTAAGAAAAATCTTAGGTCAACCTCTTAAATGTCAGCCTTCCCCTTGGCGACTTCCCCGAGGATTGCACCGTCACGCGCCTATTCGATGCAGCTAACGGGCCAACAATTACTTCGCTGATTCCAAGTGAGTTAGAATCGCGCGGCCGTTAGCGACTGTACCTAAGCGAAACACCGAAGCTCTTAGGTGAACCAAATTGTAGGGGCAACTTCGAATGTAGGCAATAGCCTAGCTGAGCTAGTACGAATTATGTGCTTTGTTTTGAACAGCTGGCCGCAGGGACAGCCCTTTTCGTTTAGCTGGTCGTTTGGCGCCGTCGGAAATCAGCTACGACGGAAATAGCACTGTAACACGGCGAAACGTGCCTAGGCTTCGTGTGACGAAGCGACTATCCAGCGTCTATAAACCGAAACCACGCTCGCTAGGATTTGTAAAATGAAGAACGCGGACGCTTTTCAGTAGAATCCTGGTGATGCGTTCGTGCATGATATCTCGTTTAGGCGAGGGAACCGTGGCGACCGTCGCGAAGAAAAAACTCATTGGTAGTCACGAGTCGGTAAAAACCAACCAAAAAAATGATTTCTTTGCCGCTCAGCTGGCCGGCGAAGAAGCGCTTACCCACGCGACAGCGGAGATGCTCTTTGGCTTGGCCAGCGACGTGTACGCCGCCCGGCTGTGGGAACGAATCGGAGACACCGATCTTGTGCTGGTAAAGGATCCGGTCTCGGGTCAAATGTGCTATTGCTGCGTGATGGGAGCGCTGGCGGAATATTGCGCCGTTCACGTGTACCTGGGTGCTGAGAGTTATAGATTTTTCAAACGAATCGAGCTCGAGGAAACCATCTCGGTAGGAGATTTCTATGGTTCACAAAGCGGCGTTACCGCGGAGTTTGTGTCTAGCTCGGAATTGACTGCTCCGGACAAAGAACTTGCACGGGCATTCGGGCACCCTCTTTCGAGGGGGCTGGCGGCGCCTGAGTTTCGGGCGAATCGAAAGGGATACCAACCCTGGTATATCACCGAGCCAGAAGCGAAAGTGTTAGTGCTCGGAATGGAGAGCGTCCTCGCGTTCTGCCAGGAAAGGAAACGGACCCCTGATAAACAATATTGGGCGCATGAAGGCGTCTATCCGGAAGTGGTTTGGACAAAGCGCTCCTACTTCAGGATTAAAGAAACGTTTGTCAAGGCCGAGCAGGCGCCCCCGCCGGAACCTGCAGTGCTTGACGAGGCCAGCCGCGCGAGGCTTCAGAATAAGGACTATGCCATTCGCGGCGCGATCGAAACGGATCATTTTTATACAGGTTTGCCCGTTGGCAAGAAGCACGAAAGGAATGCTTGCCTTCGTGCGGTCTTGGCGATTGATGCCGAGACACGCTTCCTTTACGTGGCCGAAATGGTTGAGTCTTCGCAACCGGCCGAGCGGTTTCTTGCGCGCATTCTGATCGACACGATTCAAGGTGCGGGCTTTATTCCTGCCGAAGTTCGAGTCAAAGATCGGAACGCCCAAATTTTGTTGTCTTCACTGGCGGAACGATTGGGATTTGCTGTTGTCGTGAAGAAGAACTTGGCGGTATTGGAGTCTGCAAAGCGCCACCTTCTTCGGACACTCGGTGATCCGGGATAAGTTAGACACTACGCGGTGAGGCGAAGATAGCACCGGCGCAAATGACAACTCGTCATTTGCGCCGGCATTGTACGAAATGCTAGCGAGTTGGGCGGGCTTTGGCTGCGTCGGACGCTGATGCTGATCCGGACGCGGCTGCGGCGGCGGCCTTTACCGGTGGCTTCTCGGATTGAGATAGCTTTTCGGGTTGCGGCGGCGCGGCGTGACCGTTGGGGCCGTGGGCTGGCGCGCCGGTAGTGCCGGCTCCGGCGCTGGCGCTGCTGTCAGCTGAGGGGATTCCCAGCTTTTTGCGGAGCGTCCCTTCCACCTTCTCGCGGATGTCTTTGTTTTCCTTGAGGAAGATGCGCGCGTTTTCGCGGCCTTGGCCCATGCGTTCGCCGCCGAAACTGATCCACGTGCCGGACTTCTCAAGGATGCCCTTGTCGACACCCAGGTCGATGAGGTCGCCTTCGCGGGAAATCCCTTCACCGTAGAGAATGTCGAACTCAGCTTCGCGGAACGGCGCGGCTACCTTGTTTTTTACGACTTTCCCGCGGGTGCGTGAGCCGACCACGCGATCGCCTTCCTTGATGGCCTGAATGCGGCGAATGTCGAGACGAATCGAAGCGTAGAACTTGAGCGCGCGCCCGCCGGTGGTGGTTTCCGGGTTGCCGAACATGACGCCGATTTTTTCGCGGATCTGGTTGATGAAGATCAGGCACGTGCGCGATTTCGCCACGATGCCGGTGAGTTTGCGCAGTGCTTGTGACATCAGTCGCGCTTGCAGACCCATCGACGGGTCGCCCATGTCGCCTTCCAGTTCGGCCTTGGGCACCAGAGCGGCGACGGAATCGACGACCACGACGTCTACGCTGTTGGAGCGAATCAGCGTCTGCGCGATTTCCAGGGCTTGCTCGCCGTTGTCGGGCTGCGAGACGAGAAGATTATCAACATCCACGCCGAGCTTGCGGGCATAAATGGGATCGAGCGCATGCTCCGCGTCGATGAACGCAGCGATGCCGCCGAGCCGTTGGGCCTCGGCGATGACGTGCAGGGTCATGGTGGTCTTACCGCCGGATTCCGGGCCGTAGACTTCGACGACGCGGCCGCGCGGGAATCCGCCCACGCCTAGAGCTAGATCGAGCGAGAGGCATCCGGTGGGGATCACGCTGACGGGAACCAGGACGTCCCGATTGCCCAGGCGCATGATCGACCCCTTGCCGTAGTCCTTTTCGATTTGCGATATCGCTGCTTCAATTAGCTTTGCTTTTTCGTCTGCCATTTCGCACCTCAGTAGAGGAAAGTAGAGAATTTTTGCTACGGAAGCCGGCCTGCGCCGGGAAAGCGCATTTTCCGAGCTTTACTGCGACCGCTGCTACGTTACTAACGGCGTAGATTACCATTCGGTTTACTTTGGCGCTACCTCTATTTCACGATTCCCAGCCCCGTCTTGGACGGTTGCAAGTGCTGCCAAGATCAGGTGCCGGACACAGACTGAAGTCTGCGTTACCTGGCTGCTGAATGCGCCCGCCTTGCCACCGACCAACGCTGAGATCCTTCACGTATCTTCACCAGATACGCTCAGGATGACAGGTTTTGCGGCATGGGCAAGAGGCCACCATCAGCACCTGTTGAAAACGCCGAAAACGAAGGTAACAGAAAAGGCGAACAAAAAGCAAATAGTTATTTTCGCCTTAGCTTCGCCTTTAAGGTCTAACCGTACCCCACGGCGCGTAAGCTTATCCACCATAGGTGTAAAACCCGCGGTTCGACTTGCGGCCCAGATAGCCGGCAGCGACGTATTTCTTGAGCAGCGGACAGGCGCGGTACTTCGGGTCGCCGAGACCGTCGTGCAACACGTGCATGATGTCGACGCAGACGTCGAGCCCGATGAAGTCGGCTAGCTCGAGGGGGCCCATGGGGTGGTTCATGCCGAGCTTCATGACGGTGTCCACGGCTTCGGGGCTAGCCACCCCTTCCATCACGCAGTAGGCGGCTTCGTTGATCAACGGCATCAGCACGCGATTGGAAACGAAGCCGGGCGCATCGTTAACAGCGACCGGTGTCTTCCCCAGTTTCTTCGCCAGATCCATGGTGGCAGTGAAGGTGGCTTCGCTGGTTTGCAGCGCGCGGATCACTTCCACGAGCGCCATCACCGGCACAGGATTCATGAAGTGCATGCCGACGAAGCGTTCCGGGCGCTTAGTAAGCGCCGCCAGCGTGGTCATGGCGATCGAAGACGTATTGCTCGCAATGATCACGTCGGACCGCAACAAATGATCAGCCTCGAATAAAACGTGGCGCTTAATTTCGATTTTTTCGGGCACCGCCTCGACAAGAAAGTCCGCGTTGGATACCGCAGACATATCCATCACCGGCACGAGCAGCCCGAGGACCGTTGCCTTCTCCGCTTCCGCCAGCTTACCCTTCTTGATTTCGCGATCCAGATTCTTGGCGATGGTGTCCATGCCGCGATCGAGATAGCGCTGATCCACATCACGCAGAATCACCTTGTATCCAGCTCGCGCGAACACGTGCGCGATGCCATTGCCCATGGTGCCCGCCCCCAGCACCGCGACGGTATGGATGTGGTCGATCAACGACAAGAATGCCCCCACCTCAACTAGAAAAGTCTACTACACGCAGTCTAATGGTCCGCGGCCGCTGCAATGACGCTACTTCGGCGGGTCGCCTTCCCTGATTTCGCGGACGATTTCCCGTGCTCGCAGCTCGTCCTCGGGCAAAACGAATGCTCTACAGACGCCGTCTTCACGATCCAATCGACAGTGTATGAGATTTTCCTTCATCGCCATCGCAATGCCGTCGGAAATGTCCTCGCCATCTTGCGACCAGATCTCTGCGGTGGCATCTTCCGGATACCAAGGTTCCAGATAGGAATCATTTCTGATTTCTGCGTCGGGCGGCGAATCATCTGGCGGAAGCGATTCCGCGCTGTCAGCGGGCGCTTCATCCGCTTCGTGATCGTCATAGCGGGAATCCGCAAATTCTTTCTCAATCCCCAGCAATTCCTTTGTTCGCTGATAATCCGCATCCAGGACGACGATTTCGTACAGCCACTTCACCCGCATACTGGCGTCACGCATCGCCGAAGTTTGATTGACCTTATACGGTATGTTCGCTTTCATGAGGTCCCGGCACAAAGCTAAACACTTTGCCTCGGCGTTACCTTTCCAAATGAGGCGGAGTTCCCGGTCCTGGCCGGCGAACTCACGACCACGTGTGTCTGACGCGAAGGGTGATTCCGCTGGCAGCGAGTAGACCAAATCCACGTCGCAATCGGAGCAACGGGTGAAGCCCTGGCGATATTCTGCTTTGCACTCGGGGCAAAACATAACGGCGCAGAGTCTACTACAAGCGGTCTTAAGTGGCGGTAGGCGAACGCGCCTGCCACGCTTCACAGTTCAGTGTAAACATCGGCGGCCACTACAACGCCTCAGCTCGGCGGCGCGCCTTCGGCAATTTCGCGCACGATTTCCCGCGCTCGCGCCTCATGGGCGGCGGAGACGTAGATGTGCGTTTGATCAGCGGGATTTTCCAAATGCATGGGGATTTCATTCTCTTGGAGCGCGGCGGTCAGGAACTCCGCCATCTTTTCGTCAGCTCCTGTCCACACTTCCACTGTGGGATGTGTCTCGGTCGAATCCGTTAGCGGCGGCTCTTTCCCGGTCGTGAGCGGCTGCTCGGGTATCTCCAAATCCTGCGGCTCTTCGGCCAGGAGTTTTTCCAGGATTTGCTGGGCGGCGGTCAGGTCCGTGGAAAGCACCGCGACCTCGAACCCGAAGCGCGGCTTCCAGTCGACCGGCAGAGGATCGGCCGACGGTGCGGTCTCGTCGTCGCCGATAGCCATATTTTTGCACGGGACACCAGCGGCGTTGAGACGCTCCATGAGCGCCGCATAGACCGCGGGATCCTCGCCGGCCCACAGCAGGATCAGCGAAGACATGGGGCTTGGGCTAGACGACATGTGTTCCTCCATCGAGGGGTGATCAGCGCTGCGAAGTCTACTACGTTGGATGACGGCCCGCATCCGTTGGGCTGCGGGCCCGGAATGGCGGCAAATAATCGCCGCCCCGCGATCGCGTAAGTCCATGGAGTATAAGGCCTTGCAAGGCCCTCACCTCGCCTGCGTCTTTTTAACTCGCCGGGGCGTATACCTACTAGAATGAGCGCTACCTTTACAGGCATGCAGGCGACGGCGGGCCGAGCAGGGCCAGGACGACTGCTGGATTGGGTGCCGAGTTGGGGTGCAGTTGTGCTGGGTCACTACAACTGCGCGGCCACGGCGGAACGGTCGACTTCTCTTTTTTCCACTTTGATGGCTGACGACGCGAAGACTCTGGTGCAGGGGTTACGCCAGCGCGACCCCGAACTGCTCGATCGGCTGATCGAGCAATACCAATATCGATTGTTCCGCTATCTGCTGTACATCACCGGGAACACCGAGCGAGCCGAGGACTTTTTTCAAGAAACATGGATTCGCGTCCTGGAGCGCGGCCACCAGTACGACGGAAAGTTCAAATTCGAGTCATGGCTCTTCACCATCGCGCGAAACCTGGTGATCGATTGGCAGCGGCAGAAAAAGGCAGTGAGCCTGGATTCGATGACCGATCCGGAAGAAGGCCGCGGCTTCGAGATCGTGGACGAGAAAGCGGAATCGCCGCTGGATCTATTCTTGCAGGCAGAGTCGCAAGAGCGCGTGCAAGCTTCGCTCCAGCAATTGTCAGCGCCTTATCGCGAAGTGCTGCTGCTGCGGTTTCAGGAAGAGATGCAGCTCGATGAGATTGCCAGGATTCAGGCGACGCCCATCTCCACGGTGAAGTCGCGCTTGTATCGCGGCCTCGAAGCCTTAAAGGGATTGCTGGCGGCGGGAGGCGCAGCGTGATGACCAACGATCTGCACGCACGCGCGGAAACGCTGATCGCGAAAGACCGCGTGGAAGGGATTTCGGCGGCCGAACACGAATGGCTGAGCCAGCACTTACGCGAATGCACGCAGTGCGCAGACAGCGCGAATGCGATGCAGCAGGCGTTGCGGTCCCTGCGAACACTAAGCGTTTCGGTACCCCGGGAACTTGCCGCGCGCACACAGTTCCGCGTGCGGCTGCGCGCCCACGAATTGCAAGCGCGCGAGCCACGCTGGCGGCTGATCTGGGCCATGTGTGGCGCGTCGTGGGTGGCGGGAGCGGCCACCGCGCCGTACGTATGGCATGGTCTCGAATGGATTGGGCATCGCACCGGCATGCCAGACCTGCTATGGAAGATGGGTTTCGGTGTCTGGTGGGCCCTTCCGGCGATCGTGGCCGCCGCAATTTTGTTGATGGAAGGCGGCGAACGCCGCCCGGCGCGAACTGCGGGCGGCGGAGCGTGAATGTAGTGGCCGGTCTTTAGACCGGTAAGCGCCCAAGAAAGCCAATCAAACAACTGGGCGCGATGGAGTTCGAGCGAGGACCGAAGATGGCGGAGTATCCACAAGGCACGAGTAATCCCTGGAGCGAGCGGAAGCGGCTGATCCGCTTCCGGCGAAAGCGCGAGAGAAATTTGCGCTTTTGGCAAGAGTTCAAGCTGGTGCCGCGATGGCTCATTGGAACCGTGGTGGTGTTGTGGCTCATCGCCGTAGCCATCGCGGTCACCGTCAACTTGAACCCCGCGCTCAACGACGGCCAAATGTTCCCGCCGGAACTCCAAGGCCATCCTGTGGCGCAATCTATCGCGCTCGCGGGAATTGTCACCGCTGCTTCGCTGTTCCTTGCGAGCTTCATTTTTCTGGTTGCATACGTGAACCGCGATGCGAAACGTCGCGGAATGAACTCCGCGCTATGGACGCTCCTTGTGATCGTCCTGTGTCCGGCGTATTTTGCGATCGGCTTCATCATTTATTTCCTGATGCGCCAGCCGCTGCCGTACAATTGTCCGCAATGCGCGGCGACCGTGGACGCGCGCTATAACTTTTGCCCGAACTGTAAATGCAATCTGCATCCCTCCTGCCCGCAGTGCAAACAAGAAGTGGTGGAGACGGACAAGTTTTGCCCGTACTGCGCGCAGGATTTGCGCGCCGCCCCTGTCGCTCCTAGTTCCGCCCTGCCGGCGCCTGGGACGAGCTAGTTCAGAAAATGTAGGGGCACGCTTTAGCGCGTCCCCGCCCTTTTCTGTGCCGTGCCAGCAATGCTAGGGCAGTAGGCGACGTCGCGTTTGTTCAGGTTATTTCTAACTCTACGCGGGAGGCGTAGCCTCGCGAACTTCGCGTATGATTTCGCGGGCTGCGGGCTCGTCAACCGGCATGATCAATAGACGCAAGGGACCTGGCTCCCCACCTTCGCGACGTACTCCGATCCTGTTTTCTCGCAGGCACGCTTCGAGGAGTTCCGCTAGCGCGCCGTCTTCGCCGCTCCAAATTACAACGGTGGCCGCGCCGGGATTCCACTCATGTTCCGGCGCGTAGGCTTGGCGGGACACTTGCTTCACCGTTTCGTATTCGAGCTCTTCCGTCTGATCTAACGCGAACGGCGAGCTTTCGCGAATATCGGCGAGCAGCCCTTTCGCCTTGGCGGCGTCGGAAGAAAAAACGCGGACCGCGTATTTGGGCCGCGGCATGCCCAGTTCAAAGACCATGTGCTCATTGGTCGGCTGCACGTGATGGCGAACGCCTCCATCGCGCAAGGCACTGATGACTTCGCTGACGGCCAGCGGGTCGCCGCCACGCCAGATGACTACAATCTTTTCGTTGCGCTGCCGCTCATCGAGCGGACGCCCGCGCAGCTCTTCCGGAACCAGGTCCACGCCACAAACCGTGCACTGCGCATGGCTCGCCGCATATTCCGCATCGCATAAAGGGCAATATTTCATTTCAATTTTTCATTTATGGGCGCTCGACGGCCACAGCGACGGCGTTGCCTCCGCCCAAGCACAGGGCGGCAATGCCGCGCTTCAGGTTTCGGCGCTGCAATTCGTACAACAATGTGACCAGGATACGAGCGCCACTGGCGCCGATGGGGTGGCCGATCGCCACCGCGCCGCCGTTAACGTTAACCTTTTCGGGATTGAGCCTGAGCTGGCGGGTGACAGCGATCGCGGCTACCGCGAAGGCTTCATTCAACTCGATGAGGTCGACATCTTTGTCGCGGTTCCATCCCGTCTTCGCCAGAAGCTTTTCGACCGCTTCGACGGGCGCCATCATCACCCACTTCGGTTCGACGCCGCTGACGGCCTGCGCGACGATGCGCGCTATCGGCTGCCTACCAAGTCGCTGTGCATTGCGTTCGCTGGTGACGATCACCGCGGCGGCACTGTCGTTAGTGCCGGGCGAATTGCCGGCGGTCACCGTGCCGTCCTTCTTAAACGCAGGCTTGAGTCTGGCAAGCGCCTCCATCGAAGTGTCTTCGCGCGGAGACTCATCGTACTTGATGACGATGGCCTCGCCCTTTTTCTGCGGCACTTCGATCGGCAATATCTGCGCCTCGAAAAAGCAAGATTTGCGGGCACGAATCGCTTTCTGATGGCTTTCGACGGCGAAGCGGTCCTGCTCTTCGCGGGTGATCCCGTATTTTTCGGCAACGAGTTCGCCCGTCATCCCCATGTGAAAATCTTCATAGGAATCCCAGAGGCCGTCGTGAATCATGGAGTCGATCAGTTTTCCATCACCAAGACGGTAGCCGCTGCGCGCTTGCGGAAGCAGATACGGGGCGTTGGTCATGGACTCCATGCCGCCGGCCACGACGATTTCCGATTCGCCGAGCTGCACGGCTTGCGCAGCCAAAGCGACCGCCTTCAGGCCGGACCCGCAAACTTTGTTGATTGTGAGCGCAGCGACTCGCGGATCGCACCCGCCTGTGAGGGCCGCCTGGCGCGCGGGATTTTGCCCTAGGCCCGCTTGAATCACGTTGCCCAGGATGGCCTCGTCGATTTGCTTGGCGTCTAGCCCAGCGCGACGCGCGGCTTCCGCAACGACTTTCGCACCGAGGTCCGGGGCTGAAAAACCCGAAAGCCCGCCTTGAAATTTGCCGACAGGCGTGCGAACAGCGGAAAGAATGACGGGAATCTCCATGGCAGCCTCCAAACACCATTATATGAGATGCCAAGGAGCCGTGCCCGATTCGCGAGGATGCGCCCATCGCACCCTCGCCATTCTTATCCCACGACGCCCTGCCACGGTAAGTCGACCCTACGCCGAGGCGGCGGACTGATTCTCGTCGGCACTTGGGCCGTAGAGGCCGGGCACCGGCACGTCGAGCAGCCGGTAATAGACTGTCAGCTGCGCGCGATGATGGATCAGGTGGTTCATCACCATGCCGCGGATACACGCCACGCGCGGCATCGTGAAAATGGTCTGGCCGCCGGCCTGCAGCGTCCACCCCTTCATCATGTCTGCATCGCTGGCTGCCGCCAGCGCCGCGCGAGCTTCCCCGCACTCTTTGTCAAAGGCCTCCAGAGCATCCTTGCGATTCCCGATCTTCGGCGGCTGGTACTGGGATGGCTTACCCACCGGCGCATAATCGAATTCCTCGGTGTTGATGGTCATGGTGGTCCACCCGGGAAGCAAAGCGATATGCCCGGCGTACCAACCAAGCGTGCCGGACTTGTCGTGCGGCTTCCAGTTCCATTTTTCGTCGGGAATGCGTTCCAGAACTTTGCGGGTGTTCTGCATTTCTTGATCGAACTCAGGCAACATCGATTGGGCGATGCTCATGGTGTTCCCCTCCATGGTGCGAAAGTATGGACGAACTTGGCGCAAATCATAGGCGAAGAAAAAGCGAAATGTCAAGCACTTTTTTGGGCACTGCTCTTTACATCGACGCCCGAGCCTCTCGCAGGTAAGCATTCTTCCTATTCCAAGTTGACGGCCTAGCAAATCGCTCTGGCCCCTTGCCCGGGGCGGGCCCGCGGTGCAGAATTTCCAGCATGCCTCACCAATTCACAACATCGTACGTGCAGGATTCCATCGCCCTGTTCCGCTACTACAAAAAGCTGGCAGAGCGCGCCATGGAGCAGTGCCCCGACGAGGGCTTGTTCGCCGCGCTCGATCCGGAGTCCAACTCCATCGCCATCATCGTGAAACACATGGTCGGGAACATGCGTTCGCGATGGCGCAATTTCCTTACCACCGACGGCGAAAAGCCCGACCGCAACTGCGATTCCGAGTTCGAGGACGCGCCGACATCGCGCGCTGAACTGATGGCCATGTGGGGCGCAGGATGGAAATACCTCTTCGACGAGCTACACCCGCTGACCGACGCGGACCTGGAGCGCACCGTCACGATCCGCACCGAACCGCATTCGGTGATGCAGGCGATCAACCGGCAGATCGCGCACTACCCGCACCACATCGGCTAAGTCGTTTTCGCCGCCAAGCATTTCACCACCGCGAAAACCGGCAAATGGGATTCCCTCAGCGTCCCTCGCGGCCACTCCGCCCAATTCACATCCGATGTAGCCGCAGGAAAGAAATCCCAGCGCTGAAGTGAAATGGGTACAGCCCATCGCCCAAAATTGTCATCCTGAGCCTATCCACCCCGCCCACACTGTCATCCTTAGTCTATCCGATAAAGATAGGCGAAGGACCTCAACCTAAGCTCAACCACCCAAATTCGCCGCCGATATGCCGATCACGATTACCGTCAGTCCCCATCAAACGCAACCCGCTCTATAGCCTTCAACCGATTAACGCTTTTAGTCGCTGAGGGCTTTGGCTCTCACACAGACTCTTTAGCCCGGCGACCCTTCCGCCCGCCGCGATTGGGTCCAAGCCGCTGAATCTCGCGAGCACCTGAACCTTTTGCTGAACGTCGGACCAGTAGTTTTTTTCAGGCACGTGACC
>Ga0185299_10000934_pt1 | contig 66708 bp, 48 predicted proteins | sample PaiPotPPA55metaG_FD_128002 | JGI IMG/M metagenome (GOLD analysis project Ga0185299, IMG submission 128002) | Iron sulfur acid spring bacterial and archeal communities from Banff, Canada, to study Microbial Dark Matter (Phase II) - Paint Pots PPA... ... | reverse complement strand
AGGTGGACACGTTCGCGCCAGAGAAACTCCCAGAACTCCAGAAACCCAATCTGCTGCATCTTCACGCCGCAATAGGTCTCAATCCGCCACAACAAGTACGGACTGCGCCACGGCGCCAGCCGGTGCCCGCGGGTTGCGTTCCACGCGTATCGCAGCATGTAGAGCATTCAATCCATCATAACCCGGGTTTCGCGATGCTAGAATCGAATCGCGACTCATGCCTGACGATCCCAGCCAGAAAGCCAAATCCGAAGATCATTATTACGCCGCCCTCGACCATTTCGCCGATGGCGATCACCGACGCGCGCTCGAAGAGTATCGCAAGTCCATTGCCGCAGACCCAACGTTTACCGAGGCCCTCCACGGCATGGCGCGAACGTTGCAGGACCTTGATCGCCTTGATGAAGCGATCGAAGTCTCAAAGCAAATCACAGAAATCGATCCCGACGATGTCCTGGCCCACACCAGTCTTTCAGTCTTGTATCAGAAAAAAGGGATGGTCCCCGAGGCTGAAGCGGAGGCAAATAAGGCGAGAGTGCTGGGATGGAAGCAACAGTTGAAGAAAGGCAGCTCTTAGCTCTTGGTTTTGATGACGTCCACGATCGACCGTGACGCATGCCTAGAGCTCAGAGCCAACAACCAAGAGCCGCCCTACAGATCGTACTTCTTCATCAAATGTCGAAACGACCGGTAGGAAATCTTGAGCACATCCGCCGCCCGCGCTTGCACACCGTTCGATTGCTGCAACGCCGACTTCAACAGCGAGCGCTCGATGTCGGCAACATATTTTTCCATGTCCAAGCCTTCCGGCAGTACTGATCCCGCTGGAATGGATAGCGACAGGCCGTCCGCGCCCACTCCGGCGGCAGCACCCCGTGCTCGCGCCCGCTCCACCGGGAGTTCCACATGCAATTCATCGCCGGTTTCGAGCGCCACCGCGCGTTCAATCGTATTTTCTAACTGGCGGACATTGCCAGGCCAATCGTAGTTGGCCAAAGCTAAAAGCGATTCCGGCTTGACCCGAACAATATTCTTCCGTGCCGCCGGTAGATATTTCCTCAAGAAGTGATTCACGAGCAGCGGCAAGTCCTCCTGCCGCTCCCGCAACGGAGGCGCCGTAACCGGAATCACGCTCAGCCGGTAATACAAATCTTCGCGGAACGTGCCTTCCGCCACTTGCCTCTCCAGATCACGATTAGTGGCTGCGATCACACGCACGTCAATGGCAATCTCATCGCTGCCGCCGACCGGGCGCACGCATCGCTCCTGCAACACTCGCAGCAGCTTTACCTGCATGGTGACGTTCATCTCCCCGATTTCGTCGAGGAAGATCGTCCCTCCGTCGGCCACCTCGAACAGCCCCCGCTTGTTCTGGTTCGCCCCGGTGAACGCGCCTTTGACGTATCCAAAAAGTTCGCTTTCCAGCAGAGTCTCCGGAAACGCGCCACAGTTGATGGAGACAAAAGGTTCAGCCGCCCGCGGCGAGCAGGTATGCACCGCCCGCGCCACCAATTCCTTGCCGGTGCCGCTCTCGCCGTATATCAAAACCGTGCTCTGCGTCGAGGCAACCGTGCGTATGGTTTGCTTCAGTTTCTCCATCGACGGACTGGCGCCGACAATGTTATCCAGCGAGTTCCGCGTCGCGGCATCGCGTTTGAAAGCAAAGTTCTGCCGGCTCAGCGTGACTTTTTCCAGCGCCCGGCGAATCGCGAGTTTGACTTCATCCACCATTCCTGGCGACTTGCGAATGTAGTCGGTGGCACCGCCGGCTTTCACCGCTTCGATCGCCGCTTCGTAGTCGTCCACTGCGGTAATCAGAATGACAGCAGAATCAGGCGAGACTTGGTGGGCGTGGCGCAGCACCTCAATGCCGTTGAGATTCGGCATCCGGATGTCGGTGACGATTACATCGAAAAGCGCAGAGTCAAGTTTCCGGTTGGCGGCCTCGCCGGAGTTGACCGTTTCCACCTTGTATCCCTCGCGGCGCAGGGTGATATCCAACATTTCACAGATTGAACGCTCGTCATCGCAGATCAAGATATTAGGCATGGGCGCCCTCTCCGATCAGCCGCTCGGCCACGGACTCTGGGATCACGCGGGTATCTTCTGCGGTAGCAACTATCGCCCCATTTTCCGCCGCCCGCCGGATTCGCAGGATGAATGTGCACCCTTGCCCCGGTTTCGATCTCACCCAGACCCTGCCCTCGTGCGCCTGCACGATCTGATAGACAATCGCCAGCCCCAGCCCTGTCCCGCCCTCGAACTGCGATTGAAAAGGCTCAAATACTTTCTCCACCATTTGCGGGCTCATCCCCGGGCCGGTATCGGCAAAACTGAATTGCCACTCGCTGCCCATTTCTTCAATGCTCACGGTCAGGGTGCCGCCCTTTTTCATGGCGCGAACGGCGTTTTCACAGAAGTTCCAGAAGACCTGTTTCATTCGATCGCCGTCAACTTGCGCGAACACCCTCTTCGCCGCGTAGCGCCGCTCGATTTTGATTCCGGTGTTCTGTACGTTCAGCCGGTGCCCCAGCAAGGTCAGCGTGTCTTCGAGCAGCGGAACCATGTCCACATTCGCAAAGTGATACTGCTTAGTGCGTGAGTAAGCCAGAAAATCGGTAATGATGCCGTTCAACCGTTCCGACTCGCGGGTAACAATCTGCAGCAGGCGGCGGTGCTCTTCGTTGAGGTCAGGCATCTCCGACAGCAGGCTGGCAGAACCCGCGATTGAGGTAAGCGGATTCCGCACTTCGTGAGCGATGGCTGCCGAGAGCCGGCCCACTGCCGCCAACCGGTCCTGCATGCGCACTTCGCGCTCCAGCCTTCGAATCTGAGTCAGATCGTCGAGCGTGTACACGTGGCCCGCGGCCCCTCGCCCAGGCACGGTAAGCTCGGAAACCAATACGCGGAATGTCTTGCGAAAACCACTGGGTGCCGCAAAGCGGACTTCCCCATGCGGGCGCTCCGATGCCGACTGCGGCAGGCGGTCCAAGAACAAGGGTTCTATCGGTTCTCCGAGCAGTTCTTTTTCCGGACGCTCCACCAACTTCTCTGCGGAGGCATTCACCAGCGTAATCCGTCCATCGATCCCGGTTGTAATCAGTCCGTTGCTGGTGGAACGAATAATGTTTTCATGCAGCACTTGCAGGCTCAGTAATTCTCCGCGCGTGTACTCCAGGCGTTTGTCTGCCTGGCGAAGCTTAGCAGCCAGCAGTCCGGCCAGATACGCAATGGCCAGGTATCCGAACAAGTTCACAAAAATGATTCCCTGCAGTGTGCGTATGCCCGGATGGGTTACTGAATAAGAGGGCACAATCTGGAAGTAGCACAGTTCCAGTACGGTGCCGTACAGCAGGAATGCCAGCGCAGACGTCAAATAGGCCCAGGTCCGGGGCAGCAGAATCGCCGCCACTACAATCACCAGGGGATACAGAAAATTGAGTGCACTATCCACTCCACCGGTGATGTAGATCAGAAGGCTGACCAGCAGAAGGTCGGTAATGATCTGCAGCACCGACTGCGCCCGCAATTCTTTCCAGACATGCAATAACACCAGATAGAACGCCGAAAGCGTGTACGCCAGCAGCATGACGTTCACGAATAGACGCATGGGGAAAGCCACCGGCGTGAATTGCGCGATGGCCAGTTCGATGCCCAGCAACACGGTAAGAATCAGTATGCGGACCCTGACCAGCCATACCAGCCAAACCCGGTCCTCGAAGGCAGATTGCATGTCTTGACTCTTCAGCTTCTATAGCGTCCAGGTTCCGTCTTTGCCCCACGGAATCTGCTTACTCAGGCTTGCTCGGGCCTTTCGGCCCGCGCAAGCACCAGTTCTTACCCAGCCAGTTTGGCGATCATTGCGAATAGTGGCATGTACAGCGAGATCACGATTCCGCCGATCATGACGCCCAACAGGCCGATGATTACTGGCTCCAGCATGGCCAGCATGTCTTTGGTAGCGGAGTCCACTTCGTCTTCGTAAAAGTCGGCGATCTTCTGCAACATGGAATCCATTGCGCCGGTAGCTTCGCCGACGCCGATCATCTGCGTCACCATGTTGGGGAAGACGCCGCATTCGCGCAACGGATCCACAATGGTACGGCCCTCTTCAATTGCTTTGCGCACTTTCATCAATGCTTCTTCCAGTACCGCGTTACCCGAAGTCCGCGCCGTAATGCTCAAGCCTTCAAGAATCGGCACGCCGGAAGTGATTAGGGTTCCCAGCGTACGAGTGAACCGCGCCACTGCGATCTTGCGCAGCAGAATGCCAAGAATCGGCATTTTCAGCATCCCATAGTCCATCCAGTACCTTCCGCGCGGATCTTTGCGGATTTGCTTGATCCCGAAAACCAGACCCACCGCCCCGACGATAAAGAACCACCAGAACTGCCCGACAAATGCGCTCAGGCCCATCACGATGCGGGTTGGAAGAGGAAGCGTTACTCCCAGTCCAGCAAACAAGTTGGAAAAGATAGGCACCACCCATTTGAGCAGTGCGCCCACCACCAGGAACGCCATGGAAACAACGGCGACCGGGTAGATCAGGGCCGACTTCACCGCAGATCGCAGCTTTACTGCTTTTTCGACATAGGCTGCCAGACGCTGCAGAATGATGTCCAAAATACCGCCGGTCTCGCCGGCTTCCATCATGTTGGTCGTCAGGTCGTCGAAGACTTTTGGGAATTGACGCATAGCGTTGGCCAGGGTAGAGCCGCCTTCTACCGTGGTGCGGACACCGGTCAGGGTCTTCTGGAAGGTCGCATTCTCCTGGTTGGCCGCCAAAATTTCCAGACACTGTACCAATGGCAGGCCAGCGTCGATCATGACCGAAAACTGCCGGAAGAAGATGGCAATCTCTTTGGTCTTGACCTTGCCCGATCCGAAAGTGGGCATCGCAAATTCTTTGCCCTTTTCCCGGATCGTCGGCGACGCGATCTGCTCGCGCCGGAGCTGCATGGCCAGCACTTGTTTGTTAGGGGCCATTCGTTCGCCGCTGATTTTCTCGCCTGCGGTGTTCTTTCCCGAAAATGTGAAAACTGGCATGGTTTCCTCTCTTTACCCGTGCTTCGAATTCTGGCTGTTACTTCAAACTTAGTGCTTACCGGTGGCCGTGCCCCTGGCAGTCCCGGCTCCCGCTTGCCGGCCCGCCAGGCTTGCGCCCCGGTTAATCATTTCCTGCAATTCGTCCTGGTTGCTGGACCGCGCCATGGCAACTTCCAGCGTGATCTGCTTCTGGAAATACAGCGTGGCCAGCGACTGGTTAAACGTCTGCATTCCGTACTTGTCCTGGCCGGATTGCATAGAAGAATAGATCTGGTGAATTTTGTCCTCGCGGATCAGGTTGCGCACCGCAGCGTTGGGAATCAGGATTTCCATGGCCATTGCCCGGCCCTTGCCATTCGCCGTCGGCAACAGGGTCTGACATAGGATCCCTTCCAGCACCAGCGACAACTGAGCCCGAATCTGCGACTGCTGGTGCGCCGGGAAGACGTCGATAATTCGGTTGATGGTCGAAGACGCCGAGTTAGTGTGCAGCGTTCCGAACGTAAGGTGACCGGTTTCCGCGATTCGCAACGCCGACTCAATCGTTTCCAGATCTCGCATTTCGCCGATCAGGACCACGTCCGGGTCTTCGCGGAGTGCGGCTCGCAAAGCGTCGCTAAAACTCTTGGTGTCGGCGTGGAGTTCACGCTGGTTGACCACGCAATTCTTGTTCATGTGGACAAATTCGATCGGGTCCTCAATGGTCAGAATGTGGTCGTGACGTTCGGAGTTGATCTTGTCAATCATCGAAGCTAGGGTTGTGGATTTCCCCGACCCCGTCGGCCCCGTAACCAGCACCAGCCCGCGCGGTTTTTCGCAGAGTTTTGCCACCACTGGAGCCAGCCCGAGCTGGTTGAAATTCTTGATCTCGAATGGAATCACGCGGAAAACTGCCGACGTGGCCCCGCGCTGGTTGAAGACGTTGGCGCGAAAGCGGGCAAGCCCCTTCAAACCGAATGAAAAGTCCAGCTCCAGATGTTCTTCGAAGCGGTGCTTTTGCGAGTCGGTCATCACGCTGTAGGCCAACTGCTTGGTGTCCGCCGGGGTCATCTGCGGCAAATCGAGCGGAACCAAGTGTCCATGCACGCGAACCTGCGGCGGCGAATTGGTGGTGATGTGGAGATCGCTTCCGCTCATCTCCAGCATTCGTTTCAGCAGATCACTCAATGAAAGAGCCATAACTTTGTTTTCCTTCTTCTAACTTCTCTTAGTCTCCACTTGCTAGTGAATCGTTTCGCGCGCAACTTCCTCGAGCGTAGTCATTCCCGCCGCCACTTTGATCAGACCACTGCGCCGCAGAGTAATCATTCCGCGCTCAATAGCTTTCTTCTTCAGTTCGACCGCAGACGCACCCACCAGCACCAACTCTTTGATCTCGTCATCGACTTCCATGACCTCATAAAGACCACACCGTCCCTTGTATCCGGTGTTGTTGCAAACTCCACAGCCTTTGCCCTTCTGGATCTTGGTTGTCTTGGCTTCTTCCGGCGTGAATCCTTCCTCGATCAGCGTTTGCACCGGCACCTCGACGATCTCCGCGCATTCTTTGCAAATCCTCCGCACCAGTCGCTGTGCACAGATCAGGTGCACCGACGTCGCCACCAGGAACGGCTCAATACCCATGTTCATTAGACGGGTAATGGTTTCCGGCGCGCCGTTGGTGTGCAGGGTGGAAAGCACCAAGTGTCCGGTCAGGGCGGCCTTGATAGCGATTTCTGCCGTTTCAAAGTCGCGGATCTCGCCCACCAGAATAATGTTCGGGTCCTGCCGCAAAAACGCGCGCAACGCGGCGGCAAAGTTCAGCCCGATCTGCTCTTTCATCTGTACCTGGTTGACTCCAGCCAACTGAAACTCGACGGGATCTTCCGCGGTCATAATGTTCGTGTCGGGAGTGTTCAGCCGGGCAATGGACGAATACAACGTGTTGGTTTTGCCGGAACCGGTCGGGCCCGTTACCAGCACCATTCCGTACGGCTTCAGAATCGCCTTCTCAAATTTGGTCAGCGACTCCTGCTCAAAACCCAGCTTGGTCATGTCCAGCCGTAGGTTCTCTTTGTCCAGCAGCCGGAGCACGATCTTCTCACCCCACAACGTCGGCAGCGTGCTCACGCGGAAATCGAGTTGCTTCTTTCTCCCGCCGATGTGCATCTTCAGCATGATGCGGCCGTCTTGCGGCAACCGCTTCTCGCTGATGTCCAGCTTGGCCATGATCTTCAGGCGCGATGTGATCGCGTCCTTCAGCTTGACTGGAGGCGACATGATGGACTGCAATACGCCGTCAATACGGAAACGCACCCGGAATTCTTTTTCATACGGTTCAATGTGAATGTCACTGGCGCCCCGCTTGACCGCGTCGGTTAGAACCAGGTTCACCAGCTTTACGATCGGAGCTTCGTCGGCGGCTTTCTCGAGATCAGCAAGCGCCAGCTCTTCGGCATCGGCTTGCAGCTCAACGTCGGCCTCGTCCATGTCTGACATGGACTGCATGACCTGCTCAAGATCCTCTTCTTTACTGCTGCCGTATGCCTTTTCAATCCCTTCAAGAATCGAGCTTTCCGATGCCACTACCGGCTCGATGTTGAAGCCGGTCATGAACTTGATGTCGTCCATGGCGAACACGTTCGTGGGGTCAACCATGGCGATGGTGAGCGAAGCTCCCACCCGGCTTAGCGGCAGAATCTGATAACGCTTGGCGGTCTCGTAAGGAATCAGTTTGACCACGGAAGCATCAATCTCGAAGTAAGAAAGATTGATGGCTGGAACTCCGTACTGGCGGGAAAGGAAATTGGTGACGTCCTCATCGCTGAGCAGGCTGAGTTTCACCAATGCGCTGCCCAGGCGGCAGTTGTTCTCCTTCTGCACCTTCATCGCCTGCTGCAACTGCTCTGGGGTGATGATCTTCTCTTTTACAAGAAGGTCGCCCAGTCTCTGCGACATGCCTCGATCTCCTGTCTGGTACCGATGAAAACCACGGTCGGGCTTGCAACCCAGTACGCGGAAATGCGCCCAATTCGCGCCCGAAGTGACACAATTTCGCCGTGACACAAATTGTCACCTTGATTGAGTAACGGCAAAAGTAACGTAAGTACGACGACCTTCGCTGTCTCGGGGCTCACCGCGAATACGGGCCGAAGTCCGCTATTTTCCAGCCATTTGCTTCGGAGGTCATGTACCTTCGGCACTCGGAGACAAGTCGGATTAAACTGATGGCGAATGCAGAGACTCTCTCCGGAGGCGCAAATCGCGGAAATCTATTCCGCACTCTCCCAGGCCTGGGGACGCCAACATTGGTGGCCTGCACGGACCCGCTTTGAAGTGATCGTGGGCGCCTACCTGACCCAAAACACCAGTTGGACTAACGTGGAACTTGCGCTGGAAAAACTGCGCAAAGCGCGAGTGCTGACCGTATTCGGAATCCGCAATACTCCAGTTCGCAAACTGGAGAAGCTAATCCGCTCCTCCGGATACTTCCGCCAGAAGGCCCGGCGGTTGAAGATTTTCGTGAACTTTCTTGACCAGAACTATGATGGCTCGCTTACCAGGATGCTTCGCCAGCCAACTGCCGAATTGCGGGAGGAGCTTCTTTCGTTAACTGGCGTCGGTCCGGAAACCGCGGACTCCATCCTGCTCTACGCCGGCCAACACCCAATCTTCGTAGTGGACGCCTATACCAGGCGAATCGCCGCTCGTCATGGCATCCTTCCGGAAAATGCAAGCTACGAAGAGTTCCGGATCTTGTTCGAAAAGAGTCTGGCCCCAGCACAGCCCGACGCCCGTGCGGCGAATTCCACGGGAGGCGCCGCGCACCCGCCTTCCCGCATGAGTCTGTCTTCCCACTCGCCGCTGGCGCAAGTCTTCAATGAAATGCATGGACTCCTGGTCGGCGTGGCAAAAAACCATTGTTGAAATCTGCTGCGCGATGCCAGCAGTGCCCACTCCGACCCCTCCTGCCCCAGGCCCTGGCCAATCCCCCTTATAATTGAGCTTCAGCAATGCGCTTATCGCGCACATAACATTCTTGAACCATGACTTCCGGCAATCCAATCCCGCCCGGGGACCGCCGAAAAAGGCTCGCCATCCTTTTGACCGTTGTGAGCGTGTTGTTGTTCGGTCTCTTGCTGGCGCAGACGTCCTTCGATTTGCCGTTCATCAATCCCGCTAACAATCAGCAGATCGTGTTTTTGGTTGCGCTGTCGGCGGTTGTTTTTCTCCTGTTCGTCACTTTGACGTTTGTCCTGGCGCGCAACTTGATCAAGCTGTTCGCAGAGCGGCGACTTGGGGTGCTGGGGTCTAAGTTCCGCACTCGCTTGGTGGTAGGCAGCCTGCTGCTCTCTTTCATCCCTGTGATTGTGATGTTCTATTTTTCCTATGTATTGATGAACCGCTCCATCGACAAATGGTTTTCCACTCCGGTGGAAGAGGTCCGGCAAGACACCGCAATCATGGCCACGCTGCTTTCCAAATACGCAGCCGGAAATGCCCGCGCCGAAGCCCTTTCGATTGCATCCGCTCCCGAAACCCAGCGCGCGTTTGAGGGACACAGCTTTTCCGGCGTGCTCACCCAATTCCGCATGCACGAAGCCACACTACAGGGCGGATTCGCTATCGCCATCGAGTCGGGAAACGCCGAAGCCAGTTTTGGCGCGCCCGCCGCCTGGCCGCTGTTGAAGCCCAGTATCCCCTCCCAACTACTGAATCCCGATCGTCCGCAGCACTTTTCGTGGAACGGTGTCGAGTACGTCTTCGGCAATGCTTCTGTGGGTAGTCATGGCGAAATCGTAGTTGCGATGCCGTTGCCCACGAGCTTTGCGGAAACCCAAAAGCAGCTTGAGGCCAGTCAACAGCGTTATCTCGACCTGGCGCGCAACCGTCGCCTGGTGCGCAGGACTTACATGGCGTTCTTGTGGCTACTTACCGGAATGGTCCTGTTTGCGAGCATGTGGCTCGCGCTGTACCTCTCGCGACTGGTGACTCGCCCCGTGGTCGCTCTGGCCGAGGCCACACAGGAAATCTCCCGCGGAAACTTGGACCACCGCGTCGAGGTCCCTGCCGCCGATGAACTCGGCGACCTGGTTCGCTCCTTCAATCAGATGGCGGAGGAACTTCAAACCAGCCGCCGTCAGATCGAAGCCTCCAGCCGCGATCTCAGCGCCGCCAACTCAGAACTTGATCAGCGGCGGCAGCACATCGAGACGATCCTCGAAAGTATTCCTACCGGAGTCCTTTCCCTCGACGCCGGACTGCATGTCACCCACGTCAACCAGGCATTCATCCGAATGTTTCGGCCTTCCGACGAACCGGTGCGATTGACTTCCGGCCTCCTCACCGCATCAGTGCGCGATCTCTTCCCTTCCGAGATTCTCGCCGAGCTTGAACCGCTGCTGCGCCGCGCTGATCGTATGGGTACAACCACCACCCAGATGCGCTTCGCTCTGCATCGCACACAGCTGAATGTGGCTGCGACCGTAGCCACCCTTCAGCACCAGACGCAACGCCTGGGTTACGTGTTGGTCTTCGAAGACTTGTCGGACCTGCTGCGCGCGCAAAAGCAGGCGGCATGGCGCGAAGTGGCCCGCCGTGTGGCCCACGAAATCAAGAATCCGCTCACCCCCATCGCGCTCTCGGCGGACCGCATTCTCCGCCATCTGGATCGCGGCGCCCAACCGGACCCCGCTTCCATCGAGGTTGTACGGAGTTGCGCGGAAACCATCGGTAGCGCGGTAGAAACTGTCCGCACCCTGGTCAACGAATTCTCGACTTTGGCTAGCTTCCCAGCGTCCCAACCCCAGCCTGCCGACATCAATGCCATCGCCGAAAGCGCTCTCTCAATGTTCAACGGGCGGCTGAATGGAATTCGCGTGCGCACGCTCCTCTCCGAGAGTCTGCCCAAAGTCATGGCTGATCCGCAGGCCATCAGACGTGCGATCGCCAATCTCATCGACAACGCTGCCGAAGCTCTGCAAGGTTCCATGTTGAAGGAGATCGCGATTTCGACGACGCTGGTTGCCAGCCGCGACGCGATTGAAATCAGCGTGGCCGACAGCGGCCATGGAGTAACCCAGGAATCGAAAGAGCGCCTATTCCTACCCTATTTTTCCACCAAGGAGCGCGGTACTGGGCTGGGCCTCGCCATCGTCAGCCGGATCGTTGAAGACCATCACGGATCCATCCGGGTCGAGGAAAACCAGCCGGTCGGCGCTCGCTTTGTGATTGAATTGCCCATCGCCATGGATGCTGTTGCTGCGCCAGCCACTTCTACCTATGCCTAAGGTATTGATCGTTGACGACGAGTCCGCCATCCGGGAATCTCTGAAAGGCGTGCTCGAAGACGAAGGCTACAAAACCGCCGCCGCCGCCAGCGGTGAAGCCTGCCTGGAATGTTTGGGCAAACAATCCTTCGATGTAATCCTGCTCGATATCTGGCTGCCCGGCATGGATGGACTCGACACTCTGCAAAACATTCGCGCCCTTGCCGACGCTCCCGAGGTCATCATCATCTCCGGCCACGCCACCATTGAAACCGCCGTCCGCGCCACCAAACTCGGCGCCTTCGATTTTCTCGAAAAACCTCTCTCCGTGGACAGGACCCTCACCCTGGTCAAGCACGCAGCCGACGCCAAGAAGCTCCGTCTGGAAAACCGCGACTTGAAAAGGCAACTTGCGCCGAAAAGCGTGATCGTCGGCGAGAGCATCCCTATGAAAGCTCTTCGGCAGCAAATTCAGCTCATGGCCCCGACCAACGGCCGCGTCCTCATCTTCGGCGAATCCGGGACGGGCAAGGAGTTGGTCGCGCAGGCCATTCACTCGCAAAGTCCTCGCAAAGACGAAATGTTCGTCGAGGTGAATTGTGCCGCGATCCCTGAAGACCTGATCGAAAGTGAGCTATTCGGTCATCGCCGGGGCTCTTTTTCCGCCGCCGCGGACAAAGAAGGTAAGTTTCTAAAAGCACATGGAGGAACTCTTTTCCTCGACGAAGTCGGGGACATGAGCCTGAAAACCCAATCCAAAGTCCTGCGCACGCTTGAGGAACAAAATTTCACCCCTGTCGGTAGCGACGAACCGGTGACCGTGGATACGCGCGTGATCGCTTCCACCAACAAAGATTTGGAAGAGGAAATCTCGCGCGGGAATTTTCGGGAAGACCTCTTCTACCGCCTGAACGTGATTCCTTTTTCCGTTCCGCCCCTGCGCGAACGTAACGAAGATATCCCAATGCTGGCCCGCCATTTCTTGAAGGAATTTTCCGGTCAATACGGCCGCCGCCCGCGCGAAATCACCGACGACGCAATTGAAACCCTGATGCGCTACTCCTGGCCGGGCAACGTGCGCGAGCTGCGCAACGTCATCGAGCGCATCGTGATCATGAATCCCACTACCACCCGCTTCGATCGCAAACACCTGCCCCCGTTGGTTTATCGCGACGGTAGCCGCCGCGCCGGAGGCGACTTTTTGACGCTGCACCAGGCCCGGACCGCCTATGAGCGCGACTACATCCTAAAGAAGCTCGACGACAATCACGGCAACATCAGCCGCACCGCCGAAGTCTTGGGCCTGGAACGCAGTCACCTGTACCGAAAAATGAAAGCTTTGGGAATTGCGGTGAGGGAATAGGGCTTCAGGCGTCCGGGATTTTAGTACGCTCTGTCATTCCGGACCGCCGCAGGCGGAGAGGAACCTGCTTTTCTGCCTGCGCCACCACAGCCGCCGGACAGGACAACCGGCACCCCAGTCGCGAAGCGACGGCATTTAGTTAGCCCAGCGCGTAAGCGCTGGGGGGAGGGACGGCCCGTCACGACCGGGGCTCCGCCGTCACCAGATGCTCCAACTGCCTCCGCCAATCCATCTCTTCCACAAACGCTCGCGACTCCCGCCACTTCGGCTGCACCTTCACAAATAATTCAAGAAACACCTTCGTTCCGAGCATGCGCTCGATCTCCAACCGCGCCGCCGTCCCAATCTTCTTCAGCATCTGCCCCTGCCGCCCAATCAATATCCCTTTCTGGCTCTCTCGCTCGCAGAATATCGCTGCCGCGATCCGCGTAAGCTTCGCGCCTTCCTCGAATTGCTCGACCACCACGGTTACCGAATGCGGCACTTCCTCACTGGTCGCCATCAATAGTTGTTCGCGAATCAGTTCCGCCGCCATAAACCGCACCGGCTGATCTGTAATCTGGTCCTCTGGAAAATAATGCGGGCCCTCCGGCAGCGCCGCGATCACCCGATCCAGTAGCATATCCAGGCCTTCCCGCTTGCGAGCCGAAATCGGAATGATCTCCCGGAATTCATACTGTTCTGAATACTGCTCAATAATCGGCAGCAATTTATGTTTCTCCGCGCCCAGCAGATCAATCTTGTTGGGAAGCAAGAAAGCCGGCGTCTTGCTCTGCTTCACCAGACTCACCAGCAACTGGTCCGCCGGATCAGCCTTCCTGGCCGCATCCACGATCATCAACACCAGATCGCACCCATTCAAAGCCTCGCGGACGTCGCCCATCATCTTCCGCCCCAGCGAACTATCGGCGCGATGAACTCCTGGAGTGTCTATCAGTACCACCTGCGCCCCCACTCTGCCCTTCTTCTTGGGCACGTGGATGACTCCCAGCACTCGTGTACGCGTGGTTTGTGGCTTGGGACTAACAATCGCCAGCTTCTCTCCTGCGAGCGCGTTCAGCAGGGTGGATTTGCCTGCGTTAGGACGTCCGAGGATGCACACAAAACCTGAGCGGAAGGACATAAAAGTTAAATCAGTTTCATTTGTTCGGGGTGCGCGACAGAAACTCGTACGCGCTCCACCCGCCGGTCACTGGCCTGCAATACTTCCAGACGTAGCCCGTCTTCTTCAATGACTTCACCCTTTTTCGGGATGCGGCCAGCCAGTTCACTCACCAGTCCAGCCACCGTGGCCGCGCCTTTGCGGTCCGGGCGCACGCCCAGCAATTCTTCCAGGCGGTCCACATCCATATTGCCGGGGACAACATAAGATGTATCGTTTTCCCGCACCACCTGCGCCGGTTCATGCTCGTCGCTGATCTCGCCGACGATCTCCTCAACCAGGTCTTCGATGGTCACCAGTCCCGCCACTCCCCCATATTCGTCGATCACAATCGCGATGCGGACCTTGTTCTTCTGCATCTCCCGCAGCAAGTCACTGCCCAGTTTGGTCTCTGGGACAAAGTAAACATCTTTCCGCATCAGAGAGCCAACCGTCCGGCTGTGGGCCTCCGAATCCGGCACTTGCAGGACATCCTGCGCGAAGACGATGCCCACAATGTTGTCAATGCTGCCTTCGAACACCGGCACGCGGGAAAATGGCTTCACTCGCAAGAGCTCGATGAACCGTTCCACGCTGGTGTCCGCAGCCACCGTCACCATCTCCGGACGCGGCTTCATGGCCTCACGCACCGTTTTCTCACTGAACTGCACTACCGACTGAATCAAATCGCGGTTACTCTCGTCCAGAATCCCTTCTTCCCGTCCGGCCTCGATTAGCGCATCCACGGCTTCGGCCTGGGTTTCCGGCTGTTCGTCCGAGTGTTCCCGAGTTAGAGCCGTCACTGATTGCAGAAAACCCAGAATGAGGGTGACCGGAAGCACCAGATAGATGAGCCCCCGCAACACCAGCACCCACCGCACCAGCCATTCCCCTCTGGTGCGCGAGAAGAAAACGAAAGGCAAGAAGCGATTGAAAACGATAACAATAAGAATCAGTCCAAGCGCGGCTTCTAGAATCTCCTCTGCTGCCCATGCGCCCGCACGAAAGACTCCGAAACCAACCACCATCGCAATCGCCGCCATCAGTAGGGGCGTCAACACCGACATAGACAACGATGCACGCGACCGGCTGACTTTCAGCTTGGGCTCAACCTGCTGCTCAAAGGCGTCGATATTGTCCTGAAATTCACGCGACAAGAATTTACCGATCTCGGCATAGACCCGTTCAACATAAGACGACAATGTCAGCAGCGCCAACAGCGTCAACAACGTGAATGTAATCGCATAATTCATGTAATTTATTGCCCGACGGTCGAGTGCCGCACTAAGGCGATTTTGAGATCACCCGGTGCCCCGATCACCCGATCACCCGTTTCTTTGACCTCGCTCAATCAGTCCCCGGGGAAGCTTCAATCGCTGCCGCAAGCGTGTTTCCCTCTCCGCCATTTCCCCCTCATCGTCTTCATGATCATACCCCGCGAGATGCAGAATCCCGTGCAGCACAAGGATCTCAACTTCCTGCCCAAGCGAATGTCCCAGCGAGCGCGCGTTACGGGCCGCAATGTCGAGTGAGACCGCAATATCTCCCGCAAAGCCATTGTCAAGAGTGGGCGGCGGGAACGAGAGCACGTCGGTGGCATGGTTCTTGCCGCGGAAACGCAAGTTCAGCGAACGCATCTCGCGGCTGCGCGTCACCATCACAGTCACCGCGCCTTTCAACCCAGCCGCGCGGCAAGCCTGCGCCACGAACACCGTCAGCGCACGCCGGCTCAACCCGCTTACTGGCCGCTTCAGAATGATGGTCGGCTCCATTTCGTTGAACTCTTTACTCTTTCGACCAAAAAGTAAAAGGGAGGGCCAGTGCATCGCCCTCCCAACCGACCAGCCTTATTCTGACGCTTCTTCGTTCATCGCACCGCTGTGATGTTCAATCGGGGGAGAGCCATTGCCATTGGCGGCGCTTTTCGAGTCGAGCAGCGACAGTTGCTCCTCGGCGAGCCGATTCTTGTGCTCATCGTATGCGCGAACAATCCTCTGCACCAGATGATGCCGCACCACATCGGTCTCGTCGAAATGCACAAACGAGAGCCCCTGCACATTCTTGAGCACGTCCATCGCTTCCAGCAGTCCGCTACGGCGCGCGCTGGGCAAGTCAATCTGGGTGACGTCCCCGGTGATCACCGCCTTGGAATTGAATCCCAGCCGGGTCACAAACATTTTCATCTGCTCTGAAGTCGTGTTCTGCGCCTCGTCCAGAATCACAAACGAATCATTCAGCGTGCGTCCGCGCATGAAGGCAATTGGCGCGATCTCGATGACATTCTTTTCCAGATAGCGGTCGACTTTCTCCGGCTCGAGCATGTCATAAAGCGCGTCATAGAGAGGACGAAGGTAGGGATCAATTTTTTCCTGCAACGTTCCCGGCAAAAACCCGAGCCGCTCGCCGGCCTCCACCGCCGGGCGCGCCAGAATGATGCGGTTCACCCGCTTCGAAAGCAGCGCGGAAATCGCCATGGCCACCGCCAGGTAGGTCTTCCCTGTCCCCGCGGGACCGATGCCGAAAACCATGTCGTGGCTTTCGATGGCGTCCAGATAGCGCCGCTGATTTACGCTCTTGGGCTGTACCGTCCGCCGTCCAAACGAGCGCTGGCGCCCGGCTTCGGCCAGTCCCCGCAAAGTCGTCTTCGGATCTGCCACCAGCACCCGCAACATGCTGTTCAAGTCGCCGTTGTTGAAGGTGTGTCCGGAGCGTTGCAGTTGATCGTAATCGGAGAACACTTGCTCGGCCCGCGCCACGTCGCGGGGTGTCCCTTCCAGTTCGACCGCGTTGGAGCGAAGATCAATGTTCAGGTTCAGTCCGTCTTCGAGCACATGCAGATTCTCATCCCGCGTGCCAAATAGGGTTTCGATGTTCGGGCTGATTTCAATACTTTTCTTCATTCAGATTCGCAAATACTCCTGGCCGCAAAAACGCAGCTTTTGCCACCGTCTTTAGATGTCATTAGGAAGCCGGAGGAGTTGCCGTTGTTTAGCGTTCCTCTTCGGATTGTACTTCGCCGCATGGAGTGGGCAGATAACAGTTCTGTTAAAAGCGTACCCCTCAGGGAAGGTGACAGTCAACCGGAACCCGCGACGCACGACCCTTGCTACCATTTCTTGAAAATCACGAAAACCGCGCCCACCATCATCGCGAATCCCACCGGGTAGTTCCACTTCAGCGATTCCTTCAGATACATCACCGAGAAGACGGAAAACACCGTAAGGGTTATCACTTCCTGAATGGTCTTCAGCTGCCCCGTCGTGAACTCGTAAGAACCAATCCGGTTCGCCGGCACTTGAAAACAGTATTCCATTGAGGCAATGCCCCAACTGACGAAGATCACCTTCGGCAGAGGCGTGCTCCGGTACTTCAGGTGGCCGTACCACGCAAACGTCATAAAGATGCTCGAGATGGTCAGCAGTACTGGTCGTGTTGCCATGCTGCCCGATCACCTGTGAATTTGCCAAGCCATTCGGCCGCCGCCTAAGCCGTTGACCAGCGGCAACTCATTCTCGTAAAATAGGTTATTCGAGACCTGCCGGGACATTCCCCACCGGGGACACTTCTCTGCTGGAAATCTTTCGTTAAAGGCATTTACCTGCGATGGCAAACCATTTTTCTGCGTTGAAGCGCGCTCGTCAAACCGAAACCCGCACTATGCGGAACCGCAGCAACAGCTCGCGTCTGCGTTCCGAACTTCGCGGCCTGCGCGAAGCGCTGACCAAAGGCGACAAGGCGTCCGCTCAGCAGATCTTTCGCAAGACAGTTTCCGCCCTCGACAAAGCCATTCAAAAAGGCGTGCTCCACAAAAACACCGCCGCCCGCTACAAGTCCCGCCTCAGCGCCCGCTTGAACGCGTTGAAGTAGATCAGGCTCTCTCTGGGGGCTCCAGGTCCAACGGCCCTGCAGTCTCCCGTTCACACAACACAACGAAATTAAGCCATGTCATTCCGAACCGCCCGCAGGCGGAGAGAGCCTGCCCTTAGCGAAGTCGAAGGGAACCTGCTTCTTCCTAGCGGCTTAGTGGAGACCAACCGCTCGGCCCGCCCTTTTGCCCTCCCCCCCACTTTCCTGTACAGTTTCCGCGTCGTCAATTCTTCCGGAGGACTTTTGCCCATGGCTTACGTTTCTACCGGCTTTTCTTTCCCTCAAGACGCCCAGACCAATTTCTTGATGCTCCTGCGCTGGGTCCACCTGCTCGCCGGCATCACCTGGGTCGGGCTGCTGTACTTCTTCAACCTGGTGAACGTTCCCTTTATGAAGGAACTCGATGCTGTCACGAAAGGCAAGATCATGCCCGGCCTGATGCTGCGCGCCCTGTGGTGGTTCCGCTGGGGCGCAGTCGTCACTGTGCTCGCCGGTCTAGCCTATTGGGGACAGATCGTCGCCACCGACGCCCGCAACGCAGGCGAGGCTCCCACCACAGCGCTGGTAAGCTTCCTTCTCATCTGGACTGCGACCTGGGGCATCCTCTATGCCCTACTGCTACCCGGCAAAGGCTTGCTGGACAAAGGTTGGGTCCTGGCCATCCTGTTCGCAGTGATCGTCGCCCACTCCGCGCACTTCTTCCTGCACTTAAATGGACACGGTTGGGAAAGCAATCGCCTGCTCTCCATCGGCGTTGGCGGAGGCATCGGCTGGATGATGATGCTGAACGTTTGGGGCATCATCTGGCGCATCCAGAAGCGCGTGATTGCCTGGACCAAAGCCAACGCCGAAACCGGCGCTGCGATCCCCCCGGAATCCAAGCGCATGGCCCGAATGGCCTTCCTGGCCTCGCGAACCAACGCCTACCTTTCCATCCCTATGCTGTTCTTCATGGCCGCCGCCAGCCACTACCCCATGTTCGGGTAAAATCAAGTTTGGATGAACACTCTCGTGTCTGGGGCGGGCGCTCTCGCTCGCCTTGCCAGATCCACAAAGCAGGTCCTTCTCGAAAGCGACATCGCCCATAAGGGCGGCTGTGTGGGTCGGACACTCTCGTCCGACGCTCTTGACCTTGCTTTGGGTCCCCAGAAATCGGATGATCTGGTAATTGGAGCTTTAAATCAAGGGCGTCCGACAAGAATGTCCGACTCACATGTGGCCGGTGGTCAGTGAAAGACGGGGCCACCAACCGAGATAAGCGCGATGTCATTCCGAACCCCCGCAGGCCGAGAGAGCCTGCCATGAGCGAAGTCGAAGGGAACCTGCTTTCGCCAGTACCATGGTGAACAGCCGACGCTCCGCCCTAGGATCTCGGACGCGAACTAATGCCCCTTGCTCTCCATCTCCGCCAACTCCTTCCGCACCGCATCCGCCCGCGCTCCTGACGGCTCTTCCAGCAGCAGAGTCTTAAATTCGGCAATCGCATCGGATGTCCGGTTTTCGCGCTGGTACGCTCGCGCCGCGATGTAATGCACAATCGCAAGCGAGCTGTGCGGCATGGCGTGTACCTTGTGAGCTGTGGCGACCGCCGCGTCGTAGTGCTTGTCCAAAAGCTGGGCCCGGCAGAGGTAAGTCAGCGTTTGCGCATTGGACGGATCGATCGCCGCCGCCTTGGCGTACAGAGTCTCCGCCGCCTCGAATTTTTGCTCTCTCTCCTCCAGATGGCCCAAGTTCACAAAGCCGGGAGCAAAGTGATCGTCCACGCTGGTCGCCTTCTGCAGCGCCTCACGGGCTTCCGCCCAGTGCCCCAAGCGAGTATCTGCCGCAGCCAAGTTGTTATAAGCCTCCGCGTAGGCAGGATAGATTGCGACAGCCTGGCTGAGCCGCCCAATCGCCCCCGTCCAGTCCGCCTTTGCCATCAACTGACTGGCCTCGTCGTACTTGCTTTTGGCATCGCTGGGGATCTTCAACTGATTGACCGAAACCGAGGGCGTCCCCGGCTTGCCGGTGTGCGTGCCCTCGCTCGTGCGCTGGACTGTGATGGAAATAGACTGGCTGCCCTTGCGGCCATCCACCTCGAAAATCCCGCTGTCCGCATCCTGGATGCCTTCTCCCGTCACCAGCACGTGATAATCACCTTGATCGATGGCGTAGAACTCAACTTCTCCCAGATCGTTGGTAAACTCCTCTCCCATCGGGTTGTTGCTCGCGCTGCTCATCAACTGCACCCGCAACCGCGCGCCGACGGACCGGTCGTCGCCGTAAGTCACGCGCACTTTCAGATTGCCTACACCAGAGGTCTTGAACTGGGCCGACGCATACAGAGACAGCAGAAGAACTGCGGGGAGGAGGAGCTTACCACACGTCACGGCTGCCTTCCTTGGCTGCAAAACAGAGAGTGCGGAACAATGCCTGCTGATCAAATAAACACGGCGGTCTCTTTCGAGACCGCCGTGGGAATAAGGGTTAAACGCCTTAGAACGTCAGTTTCGCGTTGACCTGCAGAATGCGACCGTTCAGAGGCACTCCGAAGAAGGCACCGTAGGGGTTGGTGTTCGACCCGATGGTGGAGAATATCTGGCCGAAGGCACTGCTTCGAATGCTGTTAATTGGGAGATCGAAGTTCTGGTGGTTAAGAACATCGAAGGCAGTTGCACCCACCGCAAATCCGAAGCGTTCACCGATTTTGAAGTTCTTCAAGACCGAGAGATCCGAATCGAAAAACCCGGGTCCGCGCAACGAATTACGCGAGTTTCCGAAGTCGTTGGCCCCGACAGAAAAGTCTGTGATGCTCGAACACGGAGCGCCCCCGATTCCAGCTCCGGCTTGGGCAGCAGCTGTTCCGCACGAATTCGAAACGACCGACCCGCCTGCAAATGTAGCCAACGGAGTCGTGGTTCGAAGACCACCGATCACCGTTTGCGAAGCGAAGTAGCTCCGTTTCAGAGTGTCCACGGGACTCCAAGGGAGGCCGGTGTGATAGAAGAGCGTGCCACCAATTGTCCAGCCGCCGACAGCATGATTTACCAATGAATTGGACCAGTGCGACGGTGTTTGGTAAACGTAATTGAGGTTGAAGTTGTGGCGCACATCATAGTCCGAGTTGCCGTAGGAGCTCCCAGGAAGGATTGGAGACGGTTGGTAGCGCAAGCTGACCAGCGTGTTGGCTACAAACGGCTCCAGACAATTGTTAGAGCAGGTGTCCCGATCATGACCATATGTGTAGTTGAACTGCCCGGAGAAACCTTTGGTCGGCTTAACCTTGAAGCTCGCCGTGACCCCGTTGTAGCTGGAGTAGCCGTCGTTGGTTAGGTCGGAGATTTCGTTGAAACGCGGGTCAGTCTGAGTTGTGCCAATCAAGCCGCCGAACGTGGTGCCCGGGCAGGAAACGCAATAGATGTTATGCCAAGTATTCACGGTCATGAGATCATACCCGTGATTCCCGGAATAGTTCACGCCAACGCTGTATCTGCTGCCCAACTGACGCTGGATTTCCAGGTTCCATGTTGCAAACTTCGGGTTCAAGAGCTTGTTGCCCACGGTGTAGTAGTTCGGTCCGAACCCCTGCCCGCAGTTTGCGGGAACCGGCGGAGTCGCGCATGCAGGATCCAAGCCGGCCACTGTCAGGCCTGACGCAAATTGGCTCTGGAAAGCCGCGTTTGATGCCGCAGCGTCGGCATACACACTTCCCGGCACTCCCGGCGCGAGAGACTCGCCACTTGCGCCGCTCGACGAGAAGTTGCCTACCGCTGGCGCGTTGGTGAGGGACCTGTCAACCGCCAAGGCCGGGAACTCATCATCTTGAATCGAAAATCCGCCGCGAACTACAGTGTTCGAGGTCGGGCTGTATGCAAAACCGAACCGAGGCGAAAAGACCGCTTTCTCCACATCCGGGAACGCGTACTTGAGCCCACCCGTAATAGTGGAATTGTAGGGGACGTTTATATCGTGGGTGATGGAGCCAAACGGTCCGTTCATCCGGGTAAAGCAGTTGGTCGTGCAACTCGGATTGGCAGTACGATCCACACGCACACCCAGTGTCAAGTTCAGCTTGCTCGTCACCTTCCACTGATCTTGCATGTAGGCGCCGAGGTTATACAGTTTGATCTTAACTGCACCCAAATTGGTGAAGGCTGCACTGTAGCCAGAACCACCCGCTCCGGTGACGCCGCTTACAAACTCGGCAGTCGAGTTGATGGATAGCAGGCCGCTGGTTCCGGACAACGCCGAGTAATCGCTGACCAAGTTGCGGCGGAAGTCAGCGCCGATCTTGATATCGTGACCGCCGATAACTTTGGAGAAGTTGTCCCTGATCTGGGCCTGAGTCACGATGCGGCCTTGCGGATAGTTGTTATCGGCGCCACCGAGCTGGGTGAAAGGCGAAGCCGGGGCGCTAAAAGCCATCGTGGTTGGGAAAGTGGCCACTGCCTTGCTGAAGCTGCTGGGCCCGAACAATGCCTGATACCACGCTCCCGAAATGATAAGGTTGTTCACCGTGGAGCTGTTAAAGCTGTGGGTTTCGATGATCTGTCCGTTGTACTCGGGCTGAATACTGGTGGCGTTGAAAACCGAGTTGATGGGATCGGTTCCTGTGGCCTGGACTCCGCGATCCATCTGGTAACGAACCTTCAGGTGATCATTGGAATTGATGTCGTAATCAACCGAACCCGCAAAGATCCACTCGGTGATCAGGTTGTTCGCGTTGCTGATGAATTGCTTCGCACAGGGTGTGCCTCCCGTACCAAATCCCGCCGTCCCGTCAAAATCGCCGCAGTCCCCGTTACCTGGCACATTACTGGCGGCACTAGATCCAGGTGCGCCAGCGTACAGGCTGAAGATGTTTTGGTAGAAAGGCACTTCAGCCGCCGGAACCTGAGTAAGAACATAGTTGGCAAATGGTGTAGTAGGAATGATGTTCGTGCCAGAGACGCCCGGCAGGATCATGCGCAATTCTTCCCAATCCGCGAAGAAGAACAACTTGTTCTTCACGATCGGGCCACCTGCAGCCACCGCCCAAGTGTTGTTAACCGCGTGCGGCCGCGGGGTACGGGGGGTGGTTGAATTAGCGAACCAGTCGTTGGCGTTCAGGTTCGTGCCATTGTATCCATAAGTTGCATTGCCGTGGAACGAGTTCGTCCCCGACTTGGTGGCGGCATTCAACTGCGCGCCGGCTTGACGGCCATAATCTGCGGTGTAGCCATTCTCAACCACCGTGACTTCTGACAGTTCGTTGGAACCCAGAGTCAGGTTGCTGGCGCCAGAGTTGTTCAGGTTCAGGTACGGGTCCATGTAATCATTGCCATTAACCGTGAACAAGTTCGACGTGCTGGGCAGACCATTTGATGAAAAGTTGCCGTATCCTGCGCCGTTGCTGACGACTACTCCAGGAGCCGTGTAGGCGTAGGACGTGATGTCTCCGCCGGGCGCTGGAAGTGCCTTGAGTTGGGTCTCGGAATAAGTTGTCGAGGTGTCGCCATTCTCTGTTTGGATGAGTGGCGCAGCTCCCGTAACTTCCAGGATTTCGCTAGCGGCACCCAGTTCGAGCTTGACGCTGGCATTGACAACCTGGCCGACACCAACAGTCACGGTCTGATTAACCGACTTGAAACCCTTCGAGGCGACTGACATCTTGTAATCGCCGTCCTTCAAGAACGAAAAACGATATACACCAGATGCGTTGGTCGTCGTGGCTTGGGTATGACCGTCGGCGATATTGGTCAGGGTCACAGTCGCGCCCGAAACCACTGCTCCGGACGGATCCGAAACTGTACCGGTGATATCGCCGGAAGTGACGGTCTGAGCAAACATAAGGGTTGGCAGCGCCATCAAACACGCTACGGCAAATGCGAACGCCAAGAATTTAGCAAGAGGCAGGGCGCGATTCATGCGATTTTCTCCTAACCTGAACGAAATCATTTTTATGCTTTCCTGAGAGTGGGCGTTCCAACGCCCAAACTATAGCTTGCCTTCAACCGTGCAACTCTCATTCCAAAGCGGCACTATCGTGTAGTGCTTCTTATTCAATAGCTTACCGACAAATTGTCAACAAATTGAGCCCGCAGCATACCAAAAAGCAGAGAGTTGCCGCAAGGGGAATATGAAATCCTGTATAAAACGGGCGCTAGGCACTGTACGGAATCGATCAAACCTGAGGCGTCGATTCCCTGGTTCCGACTGATAATCGCCACGACCAGAGACCCCTGCGCCCAGCCCCTAGTTGGTGACTCTTCGTACCATCGGCGTATTCATCTTGTACTTACGCTCGACCGTGTTTCCAGCCGAGTCCTTAACCCGCAGTACAAACATTGGCAGATCGCCTTCCTTGCCGAAGCTCTCGTGGGTCACGGTCACCGGCAGCATCCCGTTCAGCCCGTGCTCGCGGTACGCCGTCTCGTAGCGGTGGCGCTTTACATTCCAGGTAAAGACCCGCGCCTGGTTGTAATCGAACGGTAAGCCATCCTTGGATTCCGTCATCAAAGTTAGATACTGCGCAACTTTCTTATTGCCATCAGTAACTTGGTTGAGCACAAAGTACGCGACGATGCGCTGCCCCTCGGCGTACTGAGCTATCTCCAGCGGAATGTCGAGATCAATCATCCGCCCCAGCACCCAGCCCACGTGCCCGTCTGTGTCGCGGACTAGCCACCAGTCTTCCATTGGCATCGCCGGTTTGACTTCTTTTCCCTTCGAAACCGCCTTGGCCACTGCCGCGTTCTTCTCCACCGCCTCGCGCCGCAGCACCGAAACCTTTGCTCCCACGCTGAGTTGATACAAATGTTCCGTATCGCGCCCGGGTTCAACGTGCAGGTTAGTCTCGTTGCGCGTGGTTGCAGCGCCTTCCACCGGAGAATTCTGCTCCTGCAGCTTGAGCTTCTGGAATCCCTCATACACCTGCTGAGTAACCAGATAGCGCTGCTCCACCCAGCCTTCGGCGCCGCTCTCGGTCCGCACCCGCGCAAACCGGCGGTCGCGATCGAGGACATCCACGCGATCGCCATTTTTCGCCGTGCCCACCTTGTTGTAAACCTGCGCCAATCGATCACGCAGCACTACCTGAGGTGCTGAAACGTAGTCGGTTTCAAGCACCCGCTCATGCCCGTGCCGGCAGCCCGCGAGCAAGGCCGCAAAGGCCAGTGCCGGAAAGAACAATTTTCTTGAAGGGAACTTCACAGGGATACAAACCAATATAGCGCAGCCAGGACACACCGCGGTTAGTTACGATGGGACACGAAACAACAAAAAAAAGCTCTACAGAATCCTCTCGTGCACGTACCCACTGGCGCTTAGCGCCGAGAGCAATTCCGCGATGTGGTCAGGCCCGCGCGTCTCCATAGTTATATCAATCGCGGTGTCTCCCAGGTTCACGCCGTAGTAAGCGCGATCGTAGGAAGTTTCGACGATATTGGCCCGATGCTGCGCGAGGATTCCCGTGAGCCGGTGCAGCGCGCCGGGATAATCCGGCAGATGCACCCGCAAACGCACCAGCCGGCCATCTTTTACCAGGCCGCGCTCCATAATCCGCGACAACAGGCTTACGTCAATGTTCCCGCCGCAGACCAGCACCGCGACCTTCTTCCCGCTGAGCGAAGTCTTGTGATTAATCAGTGCGGCAAACGCCGCTGCGCCCGCACCTTCCGCCAGCGTCTTCTCTCGCTCCAGGAGAAGAAGAACCGCATTGGCGATTTCTTCTTCGTCCACCGTCACAATGTCGTCAACATATTTCTGGACCAGTGGCAGCGTCTTCTCACCTGCACGCCTCACCGCAATTCCGTCGGCAATAGTCGCCGCGGGACTCAACGTCACTGGATGCCCTTCCGCAATTGCCACCTTCATGGACGGCAGCCGCGCCGGTTGCACTCCAATCACCCGCACATGAGGATTCGTCTCCTTGACCGCGCAGGCGACTCCGGCGATCAAACCGCCGCCGCCAATCGGCGCAACAATGGCCTCGATGTCAGGCACCTGCTGCAGGATCTCAAGCCCCATTGTCCCCTGCCCGGCAATCACAACTTCGTCATCGAACGGATGCACAAACGTCATTCCGAACTGCCCACTGCGCCGGATGGCTTCTTCGCAGGCTTCGTCATAATTCGCGCCGTGCAACACAACTTCCGCGCCATAGCCCTTTGTGGCCGAGACCTTAATTAGCGGCGTGGTCAGCGGCATAACAATCTGCGCGCGAATTCCGTGCCGCCCGGCGTGATAAGCCAATCCCTGGGCGTGGTTCCCCGCCGAAGCCGCAATCACTCCGCGCGATCGTTCTACCTCAGTCAGCGTCAGCAGTTTGTTCAGTGCGCCGCGTTCTTTGAACGCTCCGGTGCGTTGCAGGTTGTCGAGTTTCAAGTAAACCGAATTGCCGGTGTGCTGCGAGAAGTCTTCAGACCGCGCACACGGAGAAAGATAGATGGAATCGCGGATTCTCCCCATCGCCGCGTGAATCTCGGCGAGAGTGACTCCCTTTCCGGCGGTTTGGGCCGGCTTCGCGGTCATTAAAACAGGTTTGGACATGATGAAAGCTTCGGCATGAGATTACACCGAAACGTTTAAACGGGAACTAGGTCGCGCCTAGCCTTGGACTTGGGCGGCACCGGCTGTAACCGAGTCACATACTTATCGATTCCCGCTGCTGCCTTGCGTCCCTCGGCAATGGCCCAGACGACCAGCGACTGCCCACGCCGCATATCTCCGGCGGCAAACACACCAGGCACGGACGACATGTAATCTTCGCCGGTTGCGACGTTGCCGCGGTGGTCGAGCTCCGCTCCAAGCTTCTCTATCATCCCGTTGCGCACCGGTCCGGTGAAACCCATTGCCAGCAGGATGAGATCTGCATCCATCACGAACTCGGTTCCGGCAATGGCTTCAAATTTCGGCGGAGGCCCAACTCGAATCCCATGCAACTGCTTCACGTTTCCGTTTGCATCGCCGGTGAACTTCGACGTCGCGATGCTCCATTCGCGTACACCGCCCTCTTCGTGCGCGCCTTCCACCCGCAACTGCATCGGCCACAGCGGCCAGGGCGTGAGTGGCGAGCGATCCGCTGGCGGCATGGGCATAATCTCGAACTGATGCACCGAAATCGTATTTTGCCGATGCACCGTCCCCAAGCAATCCGCGCCCGTGTCTCCGCCGCCAATAATAATGACCTGCTTCCCGGTGGCCAGAATGTCCGCATCTGGATCGAGCACATCGCCATGGCAGCGCTTGTTCGATTGCGGCAGGTAGTCCATGGCGAAATGAATTCCTTTCAACTCGCGCCCCGGAACATTCAGATCGCGCGGCGCTTCGGCGCCTCCAGCCAGCAGGATGGCGTCGAACTCGCGCTGCAGGTCTTCCACTGGGACCGAGTGCCCAACATGCGCGTTGGTAACAAACTTCACGCCTTCGGCTTCCATCTGTTCGAGGCGGCGGTCAACGATCCGCTTCTCCATTTTGAATTCAGGAATGCCGTAGCGAAGCAATCCACCGATGCGGTCCGCTTTTTCGTAAACCGTGACCCAATGCCCAGCCCGGTTTAGTTGCTGCGCCGCAGCCAAACCAGCCGGGCCGGAGCCAACAATCGCGACTTTCTTCCCAGATCGGACTTTCGGCGGCTCCGGACGAATGAATCCCTCCGCGAAGCCGCGCTCGACAATGCTCTTCTCAATCTGCTTAATGGTAACTGCCGGCTCATTGATGCCCAGCACGCACGCTGCCTCACACGGCGCAGGACAAATTCGCCCCGTAAATTCCGGGAAGTTATTGGTCGAGTGCAGCTGCCGCACAGCCTCTCTCCAACGGCCGCTATAGACCAGATCATTCCAGTCCGGAATCAGATTGTTGACCGGACATCCGGTGTGGCAGAACGGCACTCCGCAATCCATGCATCGCGCGCCCTGAGTACGCAGCTTTTCTTCGGGGAACTCCTGGTAAATCTCAAACCAGTCGTTGACCCGTTCAGCAACCGGACGCCGCGTCGCGCTCTCCCGCCCATGCTCCATGAACCCAGAAGCCTTACCCATGCGCGGCCTCCAGAAGTTCCGGCACCGGAAGTGGCTGCCCTGGAATATAAGGCTGTCGCGTGCGACTGACGCCCAGCACGCGCTTGAATTCGTGCGGGAAGATTTTGATGAAGCGCGGCAGCATCTCCGCCCAGTTGTCGAGAATGTGCTTAGCGCGCTTGCTTCCGGTCAGCTCGTAGTGCCGCTCGACCAGACTGCGAACCAACTCTACATCGCGCGGCTCGATCACCGGCTCCAAGTCCACGGACGCCAGATTGCACCGCTTCTCGGTGAAGTCCATCTTGTCGTCGAACACATACGCGATGCCGCCGCTCATTCCGGCAGCGAAGTTTCTGCCGCAGGATCCGAGCACAACGACCAATCCGTTGGTCATGTACTCGCCGCCGTGATCACCGACGCCTTCCACAACGGCGGTTGCGCCGGAGTTCCGCACCGCAAAACGTTCACCAGCCACACCGCTGAAGAATGCTTCGCCACCGGTCGCGCCATAGAGCACAACGTTTCCGATCAAAATGTTTTCTTCCGCCACAAAGCGCGAATTCTTCGGGGGATAAACCACGATCCTGCCGCCCGAGAGTCCCTTGCCCACGTAGTCGTTGGCGTCGCCTTCGAGCGTCATAGTCACGCCCTTGGCCAGGAATGCGCCAAAGCTTTGTCCCGCAGATCCATCGAATTTGATGCGAATGGTATCGTGCGGCAACCCTTCCGATCCGTAGCGCCGCGCGATCTGCCCGCTCAGCATCGCTCCCACAGTGCGATGCACGTTGCGGATGGGGAAAGTCATCTCCACCGGCATGCGATTTTCGAGCGCATCTTTTGCGGCAGCGATCAGTTGGTGATCGAGTGCCGCATCCAGCCCATGATCCTGCGCCTGCACGCAATGCCGCGCCACCCGCCCCGGCAGCGGCGGATTGTAAAGAATCGCCGAGAGGTCGACTCCCTTCGCTTTCCAATGATCCACCGCAGGCTGCGTATCCAACATGTCAACGCGCCCAACCATCTCATCCACTTTGCGGAACCCGAGTTCCGCCATGTATTGCCTCACTTGCTCGGCAACAAAGAAGAAGAAATTGATCACGTGTTCAGGCTGGCCGGCAAACTTCTTCCGCAGTTCTTCATCCTGCGTCGCAATGCCCACCGAGCAAGTATTCAAATGACACTTGCGCAGCATGATGCAACCCATCGCCACTAGCGGCGCAGTCGCAAAGCCGAATTCCTCCGCGCCCAGGAGCGCCGCAATCACCACATCGCGTCCGGTCTGCAGCTTGCCGTCCGTCTGAACCCGAATGCGACTGCGCAGATCATTCATCAGCAGGACCTGCTGGGTTTCGGCGAGCCCCAACTCCCACGGAATCCCCGCGTGCTTGATCGAACTAAGCGGCGAAGCACCGGTGCCGCCGCTGTCGCCGGAAATCAGCACCACGTCAGCGTGAGCCTTGGCGACGCCGGCCGCAACCGTTCCGACCCCAATCTCCGCGACCAGCTTCACCGAAATCCGCGCTTGCGGATTCGTGTTCTTCAAGTCGTAAATCAGTTGCGCCAGATCTTCGATGGAATAAATGTCATGATGCGGCGGCGGCGAAATCAGACCCACGCCAGGAATCGAATGCCGGATGCGCGCAATCACATCATCCACTTTGTGTCCGGGAAGCTGCCCGCCTTCGCCCGGCTTCGCGCCCTGCGCCATCTTGATCTGCAACTCGTCAGCGTTAACCAGATAATTCGTCGTCACTCCGAACCGCGCCGATGCTACCTGCTTGATCGCGCTCCGCCGCCAGTCGCCGTTAGCGTCTTTCTTGTATCGCTCTTCGTCTTCGCCGCCTTCGCCGGTGTTCGATTTCCCTCCGATCCGGTTCATGGCAATCGCCAGCGTCTCGTGCGCCTCTTTGCTGATCGAGCCAAAGGACATCGCTCCGGTGGTGAATCGCTTGACGATTTCTTTTGCCGGCTCCGCCTGTTCAATCGCCACTGGCTTGCGCGATTTCTTGATCTTCATCAGGCTACGCAAAGTCGCCAGATTACGGCTCTGGGTGTCAATCAACGCCGCGTATTCCTCGAAGCTCTTGAAATTCTGCTCGCGGACGCTATGTTGTAGCTTGCTGATGGTCTCCGGATTCAGCAAGTGATACTCCCCGTTTACCCGGAAATGATAGCCGCCGCCCACCGCCAGTTCCGTGTCCGCATCCGTCACCGCACGGAAGGCGAATTCGTGCTTCATCTGCGCCTCGCGTGCCAGCACATCCAGGCCCACTCCTCCGATCCGCGAAGTCGTGCCTGCAAAATACGCATCCACCAGATCTTTATTCAGTCCAATCGCCTCGAACACCTGCGCCCCGCGATAACTTTGCAGCGTCGAGATACCCATCTTCGAAAACGTCTTCAGCAACCCTTTGTTGATGGCCTTGGTGAAGTGCTTGATCGCGAGCTCTGGGGTCATGCCGCCGGGTAGATAACCACGCACCGCAAGATCTTCCAGGGTCTCAACCGCCAGATAAGGATTGATTGCACTCGCGCCGTATCCGATTAGCAGCGCAAAGTGCATTACTTCTCGTGGCTCGCCGGATTCAATAATCAGCGCCACCTGCGTGCGGGTCTCTTCCCGCACCAGCAAGTTATGCACTGCCGCGAGCGCGAGCAAGCTAGGAATCGGCGCGTAGTTCTTGTCCACACCGCGGTCAGAGAGAATCAGCAGCGAGTAGCCGGACTTCACCGCCAGCGAAGCCCGCCGCGAAAGTTCGTCCAGCGCCGTCCGCAATCCGTTTTCGCCATCCTTGGCGCTGAACAACGCTGGCAGCGTAATCGCCAGCAAGTCTCCGCGTGACACCCGGCGCAGCTTTTCGAGATCACGATTGGTCAGAATCGGATGCGGGAGCTTCAGCGTATGGCAATTCTCCGGTGTCTCTTCCAGAATGTTCCGCTCAGTCCCGATGTAGCTGATGAGCGACATCACCATCTCTTCGCGAATCGGATCAATTGGCGGATTCGTCACCTGCGCAAAAAGCTGTTTGAAATAATTGAATAGTGGCTGCGGCTTGTCGCTCAGGCAAGCCAGCGGCGTGTCCGTTCCCATCGAGCCCACGGGCTCTTCGCCCTTGGTCGCCATCGGCTCCATGATCATCTTCAGATCTTCGTCGGTATAGCCAAAAGCCCGTTGTCGCGAAAGAATGGTCGCGTGATCGGAAGCGTGCACCCGCACCGGCTCCGGCAACTGATCGAGTGTGATCTGATTTTCTTTCAGCCACTCCCCGTATGGCTGGCGCGCAGCAAGCCGCTTCTTGATCTCCTTATCGGAAATAATGCGGCCCTCGACCGTATCCACTAGGAACATCTTCCCCGGCTGAAGACGGCCCTTCCTCTTGACCTTCTCCTGCGCAACCGAAAGCACGCCCGCTTCCGACGCCATCACCACCAGATCATCATCCGTGACCACATATCGTCCGGGACGCAGCCCATTGCGATCCAGCGTCGCTCCAATCATTCGTCCGTCGGTGAACGCAATCGCCGCCGGCCCGTCCCATGGCTCCATCAGCGATGCGTGATATTCGTAAAACGCCTGCTTCTCCGGCTTAATATGCGGATTACCCGCCCACGCTTCCGGAATCAGCATGGCCATGACGTGCGGAATGCTTCTTCCTGCCTGAAACAGAAGCTCCACAGCGTTATCAAAGCTCGCTGAATCGCTGCCGCCGGCTTCAATAATGGGAAACAGTTTTTTGATGTCATCGCCAAAAAGTGGCGTCGCCAAAATCGACTGCCGCGCATGCATCCACGCCACATTCCCCTTCAGCGTGTTGATCTCGCCGTTATGCGCAACATAGCGGTACGGGTGTGCCAGCTTCCAGCTCGGGAAAGTATTGGTCGAAAACCGCTGATGCACCAGGCAAAGTGCACTGGCTGCGTCAGGATCAGAAAGCTCGCCGTAGAAATTCGCGATTTGCGGGGCCAGCAGCAGGCCTTTGTATACGATGGTCCGTGCCGAAAGCGATGGAATGTAAAAGAACTCTTTGTCCTCGATGTCCGACTCGGCAATCTCCAACTCCGCCCTTTTGCGGACCACATACAGCTTGCGCTCAAACGCGTCCTCATCCATCTCCGGCGGACGCGCTACAAAAACCTGCTGTATATAAGGCTGCGAAGCCCGCGCCACTCGGCCAATCGCGTCTCCGTTCACAGGAGTATCCCGCCAACCCAGGGTGGTCAAGCCTTCTTCGCGGACGATTCGTTCCAGAACGCCTTCGCAGTTCAACCGCGGTTGCTTCTCTACCGGCAGAAAAGTCATGCCCACGGCGTACTCGCCCGGCTCCGGCAAACTGAAACCCAGTGTCTCGCACTCGCGTGCAAAGAACTTGTGAGGAATCTGGATCAAAAGCCCCGCGCCGTCCCCAGTCTCCGGATCACACCCGCAGGCGCCGCGGTGGGTCAGATTGATCAGGATCTGAATTCCCTGCTCAATAATCTGATGGCTCTTCTCCCCGCGAATGCTGGCGACAAAACCCATACCGCAGGCGTCGTGCTCGTGCGCCGGATCATAAAGACCCTGCCGCGGCGGCAAACCGTTGTTTGTCTTCCAGCGTTGCAAAAGATGTCTCCCGGGAAAAACGTCGTTGGTCGTCAGCGAAACCGATCCCAAGTCGCCAGCACTGAGGGGCTGAGAGCCTCGCCGGCGAAGCAGAAAGAATGACCAACGACCGCTTGTTAGATCGCGCGCACCACGACCTGTATATATCTTTGGTACAGCGGTTTAGGGTCAAAAGTACAATTCAGAATTTCGATAGCGGTGATGGAAATTTCGGCACCCCGGGGGCAGAGACCGGGACCCAGCAAGCTTCACTTTTTTCGATACCATCCATCGAAAACTCGCATACAGCAAGCTCTGCACCTGGGCTATAGTTTCTACGATGCCGTCCACGTGTCAGACCATTACGATGCCGCCCATAACCACGATGGGTACACGAATTAGCGTCTGGCGTGGGCGTTGAGCTGAAACAAACGGAATCTGCTCAAGACCCACAGCCAAAATGAAACCGGCTGATGGGTCTTTCGTTTGTCAGCGTCTTTTAATCCAGGATGAGCAAGGGACAAGTCGTCATGAAAGTGGGATTATTCAGGGCGGTGGGCGCATGATTGTAATGAAGTTTGGCGGCACTTCGGTCGAGAGCTCCGAAGCCATCGAGCGTGTCGCTAAAATTGTCACCAGCCGCCGCAAACAGTCGCCTGTAGTCGTAGTTAGCGCCATGGCCAAAGTCACCGACCAGCTTGTAGCCATGGGACATAAAGCTGCAACCGGCGACTGCGACGCCAGTGTTGGCCTGCTCCAGTCCTTGCGCGAGCGCCACCTGCAAGCCGCCTTGGAGTTGCTCGGGCCCAAAAAGTGCGCCGGCCTGATTCCCAAGCTCGAAGCCCACTTTTCCGACCTGGAAAGCTTCCTGCGTGGCCTTGCCGCAGTCCGTGAACTCACCCCTCGCGGCAGCGACTACCTGCTGTCGTTCGGTGAATTGCTTTCTAGCCTGATTGTGACGGACGCGTTCGCCGTCCGCGGACTAAACGCGGCTTGGGTAGATTCCCGCGACTGCCTGGTCACTGACGCCAAACACACTCACGCCGTTCCGCAAATGCCCGAAACTCGCGAGCGATCAAAAAAGAAAATCTCGCCGCTGCTTTCGAAGAAACGCATCCCAGTTATGGGCGGATTCATTGCCGCAACTGCCGATGGCGTTCCCACCACACTCGGGCGCGGTGGATCGGATTACTCCGCCGCAATCATCGGCGCCGCCCTCGATGCTGACCGCATTGAAATCTGGACCGACGTCGAAGGTATGATGACCACCGACCCGCGCCTCTGTCCCGACGCTCGAACCATCAAGCGAATCAGCTTCAACGAAGCCGCCGAGTTGGCCTATTTTGGCGCGAAAGTTCTTCACCCCGCCACGTTGCTTCCCGCGATTCACCAGAACATTCCGGTGTATGTACTCAATTCCCGCAATCTCCGCAGCACTGGCACCCAAATCACCGCCCGCGCTCCGCGCAGTCACGACGTTTTCCGCGCCATCACCGCGAAGACCGGGATCAGCATCGTGAATGTGGTCGCCTCGCGTGGCGTCATGGTGCATGGGTTTCTGCGCTCGGTTTTTGAAGCCCTCGACCGTCACTCAACCTCGGTGGACATCGTCGCCATCTCCGAAGTGAGCCTCTCGTTCACCATGGACACCAAACGCCTGCCGAAGGCTTTGCTTACAGAATTGGAGCAGATCGCCGACGTCACCTGCGAAGACCAGCAGGCCATCATCTGCCTGGTGGGTGAAGACATTCACGGAAAACCCGGCATCGCGGCCAGCGTGTTCAACACCATCGCCGAGGCCGAAGTGAACATCCGCATGATTTCCCAGGGGGCATCGGAAATCAACATCAGCTTTGTGGTGAAAGAAAGTGATGTGCCCCGAGCGGTGCGTCATCTGCACGAACATTTCTTCCCGGCGAGCGCTGCTGCATCTCTCCAGAATCGGAAGCGACCGGCGACAAACGGGGATGCACGCCATCGCCGTAAGAACGGCGGTATATCGAAGAAGTCACCGCGCTCAACCCAAGGCGGCAGCAAGTCTTTGCTCGCGGAAAGGAAGGCCGGCACCCGGCCCGCGTTGAACCTGTGAAGCCTGCGACACAACTAGACACGCCCGCCCTCTCGCGCGATAATTCTGCCCCGGCGCAGAGGCCAATGAGCGTCGCCATCCTCGGCTTCGGGACGGTGGGCAGTTCCGTCGCCCGCATTCTCACCGAGCACCCGCCCGCCGGGTTGCGCCTCACCCACATCTGCAATCGTGGCGTCAAACGCAAGCAGGTGGATTGGGTCTCGAAGAACATCCGCTGGACCGAGGACATCGCCGGCGTTCTTTCTTCCGACGCGGACATTGTCGTCGAACTCATCGGCGGCCTCGAACCCGCCGGCGAATGGGTGCGGCGCGCGCTGCAATCCGGAAAGTCCGTAGTCACCGCGAACAAGCAACTCATCGCCCGACACGGCACGGAACTCGTCCGTCTGGCGCGCCAGCACAATCAGCAGATCGCGTTCGGAGCTTCAGTGGCCGGAGGAATTCCGGTAATCTCCGGCCTGCAGGAAGGCCTCGCAGGTGATCAACTGGTCCAACTGTGCGGCATTCTCAACGGCACCTGCAATTACATCCTGACCCGGATCGAAGGCGCCGGAATCTCTTTTGAAGACGCATTGAAAGAGGCCCAGAAACTCGGCTTCGCCGAAGCTGATCCTACCGAAGACGTTGACGGCTTGGACGCGCGCGCCAAGCTCACCATCCTGGCCCGCACCGCGTTGCGGGTTGCGGTAAATCCGCTGGACATTCCCGCACGTTCCATCCGTGCTCTCGAGCCCGTGGATTTCGACTACGCCAAACTGCTCGATTGCACCATCCGCCAGATTTCGCGCGCCGAAAAAACTCCAGACAAGCTCTTCGCCTCAGTGCAGCCGACACTAGTGCATCGTGATTCTCCGCTAGCTGGCGTCGAGGGCGGACAGAACCTCGTAATGTCAACCGGAAAATTCGGCGGCGAAACCGTTTTCGCCGGACACGGTGCCGGAGGCAATCCAACCGCCGTGGCCGTAGTCTCGGACTTGATCGCCATTCAGCGATCGCGCCAAATCAACGGCGTTGCTCTAAACGAAAATGACGACGAAACCGGGGACGCCGCTCTGCCTGTAAGCGCGGACTTCACTTCGCGTCATTATCTGCGCTTCACGGTGAAAGACGAGCCCGGCATCATCGCCTCATTGGCCCTTATCTTCTGCCGTTCCGGCATCAACATTGACTCGGTATTCCAGAAGCCGGGCTATCCCAAATCCCGTCTGCCGTTCGTAATCACCCTGGAAGCCTGCCCGACCTCATTGGTGGAAGAGTCACTGAAGCACATTGCAGAGCTGGAGTTCCTGGTCCAACCCTGCGTGAGCTTGCCAATTCTGGACTAATTCCCCGCCGCCGCACCCGTCGCTTTCCTGCTTCGCAGCAACTCCACCGACCGTTTGGGATTAATCAAATGCCTTCGCCCATCCTCGCTCGCGGTAGCTCCCGCCTTGATCAGTTCAATCGCCTGTGCCGGAGTCAGCGAGGGATCGAGCGCAAATAACTTCGCCGCCAGATTCGTAACGTTCGGCGACGCCATCGACGTTCCCGAAAGCTTAACTCTCGCTCCCCCTGGGACGTAGCTCTCCACCTCGTACCCATCGGCATCCACCACCACCGTCGGACCGTAACTGGTAAACGAGGTCTCATCGCCGGCCTGGTTGACAGCTCCCACTGCGATCAAATTCGGCAGACGCAGTCCCGCCGGCACGTCCTGCAGGAAGCTGGCATCGCTATCGGCGTTTCCCGCAGCACACACAAACAAAGTGCTAGGAGCACCCTTCATCGCGCTCTCAACTGCATCATGCCAGATCGCATAGATCTCCGCCGCACGTTTCTTGCGCTCCGCTGGATCACTGGGCCCGCCGGTCTTTGAGAGCCACAGTTCGATCTCTTGCGGATCGTCTCCCCAGCTAAGGTTCACCACGCGCACATTGCGGGTGCGGAAGTACTCCGACATCTGCTGAAAGTCCGCCGCCATACGATGCGCCCACTCCGGCGTAGGCTGAAACGGCAAGTCGGGCAACTGATCGTCGAATCGCGCCACCACCAGTCGCACTGCCGGGTTCCCCCGTGCCGCAATGCCAGCCACGTGCGTGCCATGCACATAAAAGCCGATCACTTTGTGCAACTCGGCGCGTTCATGCATTTGTTCGGGAGTATACGTGCTCATTTTTTGCTCTAGCTCTTTCGCCTCCGGCGAATCAATCCCGTTCTCCAGGTCCTGCCCCGCCTTCAGTTCGTCGCGGAAGGTCGGATATTCCTTCTCCTGTGCCGGGGTCAGCGGATAAGTCCAGGTTTGCGAGACCCCGCCATCATCCAGAAACGCCAGTCCGTGCATTCCGCTGGCAGTTGGGTGCGGATCGGTAAAAACGCTTTCCCCAAAGATGGACACATCCACGCCCGAGTCCCAAATCCCTACCAGCACCGGCATCCATTTGTCCTTTGCCGTGAGTGTGACTTCGCGAGCTTCCCATATATCCGGCTTGACCACGTTGTGTGCGGTCACGTATTTACCCAGAACTTCGACCCGTTGGTCTTTCAGCGGAACATCGAACTGGATCGACCGCCGAACTGCAATCAGTTCCCAAGCCTCGTCGTTGCTCAATGCCTTCGATTTCTCAACCGCTGGATCAAGTTCCGTCTTCACAAAGCCGATAAGCCCTGATTTACTCGCAAGCTTGGCCCGCGACCAGCCGGATTTCATCGTGTCCTGCACTACATCCCAGAGCAGCGGGTTGACGGCGTCAGCATAAGCCTTGGTGAACGCGTGCTCAAAGGCTGGTCCGCTCGTGCTCTTGGTCTCAATCGCCGCCTTTAGCACCGCTTCCGTAAAGATCCCGCTGGTCAGGTGCGCCGCCGGCTTGTCTTCCAGATCGCGGATCTGCTTCACCGTCGACAGCGCTTCGGGATACTCTCCCGCAAGCTGCTGCAAATTCAGTTTGGCGTACAGCAGGTCGCGCCGAGTGGCTTTGTCGGCGACATCATAATCCCGAAAAACCGTATCGAGATCGGCGCGAACCTTGGCGGCGAAGGCATCAAACGTAGCCGCGTCGGCTTGCACCAACTCAGACGCAGGTTTATCCATCGGATAAGTAAATCGCGGCAAATCAGATTGGGTCGCGACCTTCTTCTTCGCGCCCGATTGCGCGCTTCCAACCGACCCGAGCAACAGCAAACCCGCCAGCAGCGAGCACATCAGAGAATTGCGCATCAACATGAGGCCTCTTTTCGACGAACCTTCGGGATTGTACGAGAAATGTGGAAATACTGCACTGGCAGCCGCGAACCCAGATCAGGCGTTGATCGTGCTATCACTGCTGAAATAGATCGGCGTCTCGAAAAGTAATCTCTGACCTTTGTTGCTTCCCATTCGTCCCACAAAACCCCATCCGGTTCTCTCCCAAGCATTGCCCGTAGTAGATTCGCTGTCGGCACGCCACGTGTTGGAGAGGAAATTGCTTCCCGGCATTGCGATCAAGCGTGCATAGGCCGGCCCGAAATGCCCATCCGCCTGATATGCGGCGAAGGTTGATACAATCACGTGCTTGATGCGCGCGCGATAAAGCCCGTCGCCAGACCGAAAGTAGCGAGGATCTTCTCCCCACAAAGCCCCGAGCCCCGCCTCCATTGCATGCTCGGTAGCAACACCGGTTAACCGCATTCCGTACCGCTTCCCGAAGCCGTCCCAGTGCGGTCCATATTCATGCGGGTCGTTCTGTGCGGTCGCTTGGCCCGCAGTCAAAATTCCGAGGCGAGACTCTCGCGACCTATCGTGCCCTTCACCGACCACCGCAGGCGCTGTTTCCCCGTGATGCCTCGATAAGCAGCACGAGGTGCATCCATGGACTGGTCTCGAAGACGAGGTTGAGGCGTCTGCGCAGCAGCGGAAACCGCCAAAACAAAGAGAATGCACAGCAATTGCCCGTGACCGTATCGCACCTGTTCTTAGTTGCGCAAGAGTCACAGCAGTTGCTCCGGAGAGGTTTACACCTTACGACAGATACGGCAGTGTGGCAGCGGCTCTACGGGCCAGTCAATGCAAATCGGGACCCCATCGAGTTCGAAAAACCCCGAAAAAATCAGGCGCCTATCTACCGTCGCCGGAAATGATAAGTGACCGATGCTGTCACATACGACTTAAGCGGAAAGCCGGTGATGCGCTCCACTGGATTGCCTTCGCCCGCCAGCGCAAGAGTTTCCAGTGTCTGCCCTCCATAGCCCCGAGCGATAACGAAGTTCAACCCAACATCGAATCCCTTGCTCTCCAACGGACGCACCAACGCGCCACGAAATTCCCGCACCGGCACCGCGCCGAATCCATCGCCCAATGGTTTCCTGCCAACGTCTTCATATTCTCCGCGCGCCACCAAATGGAACGGCAGCTTATCCACCGAAGCCAGCACGTCCCAGATCAGCCGCGGAGCTTCCGGAGTCGGCTCGCCAGTCAGTCGGTTCCGGGCATCGGCGCGAGCAAACAGTCCTTGCACAAAGCCATGTTTGAAACTCCGCCGGGCCGTGACTGTCAGGGACTTCAGAGTTCCAGGCCCCAGGTTTTCCTGAAGGCCGGTGTCGTTTGAAATTCGGGCTAGCTGCTCGGCGGTGGTTACGTGCTCCAGCGTGACGCGGAACTCAGTTTGCGCCATCACCTTACTTGCCACCAACTGATAAGAACGAGCTTTACTCACCAGCGTTCCGCCCTGAATCGCCGTGGTTCCAATGCGCGGGTCGTTCACGTAAAACGACTGCCCGTAGCTCACAGCTAGCGTGGGTAGGAACCAGGCGCTTTCGGGCGGCAATAATGTGATTGTTCCCTTTGGCGAATTAACCCCCGAACTCCGCGAGAAAGAAAAGTTCTTCCGGTAGAGGTCTTGGTTGTCCACCTTAACTTCGTCCCGCCGATAGCCCAGGTTGTAGTGAAGGAAGTGCAACAGTGTTCCGTCGGCGGCGATGAATGGGCTGGAAAAATTCAAGGTGAGATTATTCGCTGTCACCGGACTCAGCGCTCCGAAACTATCGATATGATCCAGGTTTAATGCCCGAGGCGCTTCCCGCCGCAAATCCGCGCCAGCGATTACCGAAAAACTCTTGTTGAAATTATTTTCATAGAGCACATCTTCCGAGTTCACATTGCGATGCTCGCTCTGCCGGATTAGACCATCTCCAAAATTCGGCCGCACATCCAAGGTGTAATAACGATAAAAGCCCGAGAACTGAAACTGGCTCTTAGGCGTGACATGCCAGATGTCGTTGAAGATGACCGCTCCATTTGAGGTTTCCTCGCGCTGCCGCGCATCAATCGTGTCGCCTGCAACCCGGGTGTCGATCGGAATCAACCCTGGCTGATATGCAAAACCGTAGTAGCCAATGCCATAGACTGTCAGCTCATGTTTTCCGAAATCGAAAACCTTGGACACATTTCCCTTGTACTGTCTGCGGTGTTCCAGTCGCTCGAGAAAACCATTGCCATAAGAGATTTCCAGTCCAACCCATGACCGGTTCGCCGGATTCTGTGGGCTCCATCCAGTGACCAGATTCAGATCGCGATAGTCGCCAGTCAGCCGCATCATGGGCTCCATTCGGTCGCGTAGCCCAAATGTAATTGCCGAATTCACCGAGTTGTTGCCTTCGCGCACATTGAAGGCGCCGCCGTCGGTTTCAACGCTCTCGACCGCAATCGGGATAATCACATTCGGGTCCGCATAACCGTTCCCGTGAGCGTTGGCCGGCAGGTTGTTCGGGAAGAGAAAACCGCCAACTTGCAGGAACATCGCAATCGGCTCGCCGTGGTCTCCGGCAACTCCCGGCAGAAAGTACTGCGGCGGCTTCACTCCACCTGCTGGAGATTCCACCGGCGCGCCAGGGATGGAAACAGGCATTCCAGGCCGGCCGGGGTTTGCGTCCAGAGTCTCGTCCCGGATCATGACGCGCAACGCGGGATCGGGAGCAAACAACCCAGCGTCCGAGATATCCGCCGAGACGCTGACTGATTCAGTTTGTAACGCGATGTCGGAGAATTGGATGTTGGCGATCTGCGCGACGTTTTCGGGGACCAAAATCGTGCGCGTAATTCCGGCAAATCCCGAGCATTCCGCCGTGAGTCTGTATTCTGCAGCGTCAACGGTTGCGAAAGAGAAGTGGCCCTGATTGTCGCTCTGAACCTGCCGCCGCGACGAATCAGCCTGCCGTATGATGCTAATGGTTGCGCCCACCACCGCACTTCCCTTCGGATCAGTCACATCCCCCGAGAGTCCCGACGCCGCCAGCGCAACCGGCGCGGTCAACCCGCAGAGCGCGAGCAGCGTCAGGATTCGGTAGAGCGACTTCATGGCAGTTGCCGGTTTTGCGCAAGGTCGATGCAAGTCCTACGGAGTTTGGGTTCCTGAGGCTAGAGTCTGCAGCAATGCCTGCGCCTGAGCTGATCCCGGAGCGCGCAGCTCCGCCGACTGCCGCAGATATTTTTCTCCGGCAGAGCGGTCGCCAAGCTGCAGAGCAATTTCGCCGGCATGCCGAAAAATCCTGGCGTCGCGCGCGCCCACAGCTAGCGCAGTTTCGATCTGCTTGCGCGCTTCCGCATCCTGCCCATTTACGTGTAGTGCCCAGGCGTAAGCGTCCAGCGTATAAACATCGTGCCGCCAAGCCAGTTCCTGCCGCGCGACCTCAAGCGCCTTTGCCGGTTGGTGGGCGTGGTCGGCGTAGTAGAAAATCAGCTCGCGGTCGGAATTGTCTTTCCTTACGGATTCCGCCAGCGATTTGGTTTCGAATTCCGCAAACGTCTTCTGCGCTTCGGCGGTGCGCCCCGCTAATTCCAGAGCTTCGGCCAAGTCATAGAGATTCTCTGCATGCGGACCGGCATGGTAACGCTGCCGCAGCAAGTCCACTGCCTCCGCATAGCACTTCTGCTCGATACGTACCTTGGCAAGATTCGCCAGCGCGTAGTGATATCCAGGGAATTTCGCCAGCGCCTGATTCAGAAGGTTCTCTGCTTCCTCCGGCTTGCCGGAGATCAATCGCAAATGCGCCATCTGGTTCAATATCCAGGCCGTGTCTTCCGCTTCGGTCGGTGGCGTGGCCTGTAGCGCCATGTCCATCAAGTCGTAAGCGCCGTCGGCATCGCCGAACAATTCGCGCAGATAAGCCGCCCGTGTCAGCCCCGGCAAATTCCCGGGACGAAGGTCGAGCATCCACTGCGCCGCGGTCTCTGCATCTTTGTAATTCCCCAGTTCTGCGTTGGCGTCCACCATAAAACCATAGACCAGAACGTCGTCCGGCACTCGCTGGTTGACGGTCTTGGCTGCCTCCAGCGCCGCCGGAAATTCGTGACGCCCGAGCAGCAGCCACACGTGAATTTTTTGGCCCTCCAGATTTTCCGGCGCCAGTTCATAGGATTTCTTGAGCGCATCTTCCGCCTGCGCGTAGAAGGTTACATCCGAGGTCTCGCGCGCTCGGCGCGAAAGTGCGATCGCCAATTGGTTGTACCCGGAGTACGATTCCGGCTTCTTTTCAATCGCCTGCCTGGCCGCGGCCATCGACCGCTCGGCTGGAGAAAGGCTAGCACTTGTCGTCGCGGGAGTGCTTTGCCCCGCAGCAAGTCCGGCCACCATCAGAGTTAGAACAAGAAGCGCAGAATTCTTTTTCATAACATTCCTCGAAATATAGGGTGTGCGTGATCGAGCAAGTTCAGACTCGTGGCTGCCACCCGAAAGCAGCAGCCACGAATCACTTCAGCTACTGCACCGGACAAATACCGCCAGGTTGTCCCGTGCAGCCTTCTTGCCCCGGCCCAATGTGATGCCCGTTGCGCCCGCTGTTTGCCGGCATAACGTACGGGAACGTTGTGCCGAAACCTTCGGGATTAGTGTTTACGCCGTCGCCAATCGGAGTACCAAACTTGACTGGATCGGCAAGTATCCCCGCCACGACCCGTGATGCAATGTCCACCACGTCATCGCTGAGTCTGCGTCCGTTGGGGAACCCGCCCACATCGCCCGCGAGGAAGCCAAGCCGCTTCTGCTTCGCGACGGGGGTTGGCGGAATCCCAGTGTTAAGGCGCATCAGGTCGGCGATCGGCCCGCGATCGTTCGGTCCACAGCCCGGACAAATTGGCGCCTGATATTGAACCAGCGGCAACAAATCGGTCCGCGGCGCCGGTGGTACGGGAATCCCAAGAGTACCGAACACCGTCGCCAGCAGCGGATTCAGGAAGAATGGCGCAAACTGCGCGTCGTTCTTCGGATCATCCATGCTGAAGCGATCTTTCGATCCCGTGCCGATAATCAGTTCGTTGATCAGCGGATTCCCTTCCCGCTGCACTTGCTGGAAGTTCCCCGAGCTCTCCGCGGTAAGAGGAGAACGGCGAACCGTTACCCGGCGGCGCGACGTCGTACCGTACGTCCCGATGACCGCCTGCTTATCGCCGGCGCCGTGCAGTTTGCCATCTACCGTGAGCCAGGTGATGGGAACCTCCAGCACAATGGAGTTCACATTGAAACCAGCTACCGCGTCAGGAGCATAGTTGTGGGTGTCGTCGCCGTCTACTTGCGGAGTCAGCACGCCACCGATTCCCATGCGGAAATGCAGCGAATCGAACGCCGCGCCCAGATCAATGAAAAAGGGATCATCCACCGTACCCGCAAAAACTCGCGCCCCATTGCCCAAGTCATAAATCCCCTGGTTGAAAAGCGACTGATAATCCGGCATGGTGTTGGGCCCAACGTTCGAAGGGACCGCATACAGCGCCCTTCCGCCGGTCAGGTCTGTGGCCTTGCCGTTCTTGATCATGGTGACGGTGTAGGTTTGGCGCAGATTGAAGCCTTCCGATCCCGGTCCGTCGAGAGCGGTGATAGGCGGAATGCCGGCCAGGTTTCCTACGAATCCCGTGAACAGTCCGGGTACGCGGATTTGCGTATTGAATCGGAACTGAAAAGTGACGTCTTCTACTCCATCCTGGTTGTTGTCAACCTTCATTTCATAGAGAATGTTGGGATCGAACGGAAAATAGTTGGGACCGTTTGACGGCTCCAGGAACGGATCGACATTCAGGATCATGGTCACCCGGTCAGGGTGATCAAAACTCACGAACGCATACCAATCGGTAATGTCCGCAGTGCGGTCCAATGCAGTGATCGGCGCCTCGCGATGGCTTGACGCGAACAGGCTGGAAGGCGCCAGCACCAATAACGCCACGGCCAAGGCCACCAAGGGTTTCAGATTTTTCATAATTTTTCCTCGTTTTTCAACTGGAGCAGAATCGGTGGACGTCACCATATGATCTTTCCACCGCAGACGTGGCGCCACGCCCACGGCAGCTACGAATGGCTTCATCTACTGCTCCATGTACGTGAGGGAGGCGGGATTGGATTGGTCAAGAAGATTGCAGCGGGATCGAGATCAGGCGCAAACCGCAAAGCGAACCAGTTCGCTTATCCGCGGGCCCGAGATCTCTCTAGAAGTGAGCCTTTCCAGTTCTCCGGCAAGGCGCTTACGTTGATTGCGCGCTGAAGCAGTTCCTGTTCGCGGTTTTCCCCAAGATAGAGTTGCTGAATGTTGGCAACCGTAACTCCATTTGCATCTCGACTCAAAATCTCAATCTCGGATCCGGAGCGGACCTCGCCCGACTCGACGACCGAAAAGTAGAATCCGCTCCGGCCGCTGGCCAGGAAGCGCTTAATCATGTCGTCGCGTCCGAATCGGACTTCCAATTTGTAACAGGGCAAGCGAGGCTGGGTAACTAGCAGGACCGCCGTCCCGATCCGCAATCGGTCCCCGATGCAAAGTGTATCTTCGCCGAGTCCTTCGGTCGTCAGGTTCTCACCGAATTTCCCCGGGAAGAACGCCACTTTGGGCAGCTCTTTCCGCCAGTACTCGTAGTGCTCGGACGGGTACGCGTAAACCGCCTTCTCCGGCCCGCCGTGTACCGTGAGGTCTGCCTGCCTGTCCCCGGCAAGATTCAGTTCGCCTATTTTCACCGCGCCATCCACCGGGTCCTTAAAGATCGCAGTCTCGACTTGGATACCCTGCCATGCGACCTCGCGAGGCAGCCCGACATTAACCGAAACAACTTGCAAGGCGTTTGTCCTCGCTTCTGTGCCGGCCACGAACGCTAAGCGTTAGAAATTCCTTGCCAGAAACTCCTGCAGCCGTTCCAGCCTAAAGCTGGCGTCGCCGATTTCGATCTGAAGTAGTAATTTCGCCGTGGTCAACTGATTGCGGAAGTCCGTCGCGGCAGTGGTGTCCGCGCTACCCAACAGTTGAAGGTTGCTTTCGATTTGCTTTTCCTCATCCTGTAGGGCCTTGAGCCTGCTGTCCTGAACAGAGACGCTGTCCCCCAGTTGCTGTTTGAGGACGTCGAAATTGCGAATAACGTCGCCTTCCTGGACTTTTTTCCAATCGTCGTAAGCATCCGCGGACCGGTCAAGATGTTTACTGATGGCCCGGCTGGCGAGATTGTAACTTACAGTCACCTCGCCGTAAGCTCCATTGCTCGCAATCAACGGATCAATCTGCTGGTGGGCGCCCACTGAAAGCGCCACATCCCAGTCATTCTGGCGATTCAGTTTATCCAGGGCGCGCCGCTCGTTCACTTCGCGGTCCTGTTTCTCGGTAACCAGCTCTTTCACCGGCCGGTCACTCAATTGCGGTGTATAGATGGCAGCAATCTTCAACTGGGTATCGGCCCGGTCCGCGGTCAGTTTGATCCTCGTAGTTTGCAGAGCGAAAGCCATGGGTCGCGTCGCATTCTGCGCATCCAGCATCTTCGTGGTCGCGGCCAGCAGTGCGTCCAGGTTCTCAGAGGCTTGTTGTATCAACTCCAGCCTGTGTTGCAACGCCTGTTTCTCCAACCTCGGCAGAGCGTATTGGATATCCTGCTGCGCAGAAGATGTGGCGCCGTAGAGTTCGCAATCCTTGCGCGCTGCATCCATCGTCAGTGCGGCCTTCTTCACGTTAGAAAGGCTGCCCGAGACTCCCCACACCACCTGCATTGGCAAGCCGGTATTAGGTTGGGTCACGCCCGCAACTGCGTTCGGCGTGCGCAACAGGTCTCGTTGCGCCGCGGCCTGCTCAGTTACATATTTGCAGTAGGCTTCTTGATCCTTCCCGTCTGCTGCAAAAGCAGCGGAGGCCAACAGCATCGCGATCGCGAAGCTTGCACTCACTTTTCCCTCAAATGTATTGGGCTTTGCTCTAGTTGATGGCACTTGCATGTCTCCTCAGACGGGAATCAGAACAAAAGCGGTTTGCGACTCAGGAATACGGTCTTCGATTTTGCAGATTCCGGATGGTCGAGCTGCATCTGAATTAGGAAGCCGCGAATATCCGTTTTGAAAATCGGATGGATGGCATGTTCTTCGCCTGCGAAAATCTGCTTCACCGTGCCCACTCTCTTGCACAGCACCATGTTCAGGTAACAGTCGTACACCGCGGCACCCGCGGAGCCGCTGCTCTGGTTGTCATAGGGCACAAACGCAAAATAAACAGAGCTGTCTCCCGACACGCTGAGGTAATACGGCGTTTGTTTCGCAGTCGCGAGCGCCTGTCTCAGCCGGTCGGTTTGTTGCGTCTCCTCGTGGAGTTGCTTCTCGGCCACGCTGATCGCAATGTCCAACTGCGCAACCTCCGAACTCAACTCGGCCTGCTTGTCCAGCACGTCCAGAGACTTGGTATCGGTCGTGGTCTTCTCGAGGATGTTGTCAGTAAGCAGGACCTCGCCGATCTTGCTGTCGGTATATGAACTCTGCGCCTGATTCAGCGCCGCCCGCTGGGTCGCTGCGTCACCCTTTGTGATCAGCCCCGCCGCCAGGTCTTTGCCGATGGCGGCTTCAACTTCTTTCACCTGCACCATCACCGTTTGCGTTTTCAGGTTGTCGGCCTGCTTCTGCTTGTCAAGTTCCAGTAGCACTGGCCCAGTGGCCTGGTTATGTTGTTTTTCGCGGGTGATGGCAGCCTTCAGTTTGGGCTCCAGCGCCAGCAATACGCCCCGGTGCTTGTTCATTTCATTGATCCCGCCCTCCAGCCGCTTCTTGTCAACGTTTAAGTCCTCCAGCGTTTGCCGGCTGGTCACCAGCTTTTCTGTGAAATCGAGACTCTTGTCATCCGCGGGAGAAAGAATCACCGGCGCAGCCCACGATGTGTTCAGGGCATAAAAACCCATGACGAAGCCGTACGCAATTACACCAAAGAGCACCAGGTAAAGCGTCAATATGGCAAAGATCCGGTAAACCGTGACTACCGATTTGTACAGCATCGGCTGGATCACGGAAGGCTTTGCCTCAGCAGACGCTTTCTTCACTTCTGGCGGCTTGATGACTTCCGTCGCCATCGCTGACCTCCTGTTCCTTAACTCGCGTACCCCAATCCCGTGAGTCCAGGGTGCACAGAGCCAGAGTTGTTAGGAATAAGCTGCTCACCAGCGACCAGGCAATATAGGCGCCGAACGCGAGCGGATTGTTGATCGCCTCTCTGACGCTATATTTCCTGATCACCAAACTTAGGACCGCCGCAATGCAGAGATACCCAATCAGCGGCCCAGGCCCCGCCAGTGCCATGGGATTACCCGACAGCACAGTAAGCGCCACCAACAACCCCAGGATCGCCCCCAGGGGCGTAAGCACCAGCGTGAGCACGGTATTCGGATGCAGCGTCCAAACGTGCTGGGGCAGCGTCCTTAGCGTGTAGAAAAGATCGCGGATGATGCTGCGCTTCCAACGAAGCTGCTGCTTGAACAAGTCAGGCAACGTGGAGGGTACCGTCGTCCAGCAGAGGGCGTCGTTGTTGATGTAAGTTCCGTAGCCGCGCAGCAGCGTCTGATGCGTCAGGAACCGGTCTTCCCCCTGGTTCACCGGTATCCCGAACCAGTGCCGGCTGCGGATCTTGGGTTCAATCTCCAGCAGCAGTTCGCGTCGGATAGCGAACAGGCATCCACTGATGCAGCCCACGCTGCGTGTCCAGTTCTCGGGGACTTTGTAGAGCTGAAATGCCGCGTAGTAAATAAATGTCTGAATCGCGGTAATCGCGTTCTGATTCGGATTTCTTACTCCGACCCGCCCGCCGACCGACCCAATCTTCGCCTCCGAGAAGCAGGCCGCCAGCTCCCGGATCGCATCCGGATGAAAAATGCAATCCGAGTCAATCGAGATAATCAGCTCGGCCGCGGAGTTTTGCAGCGCATTGCATACGCTGCGCGCCTTCCCGCTGTTCACCGCGTTCCGTCCCAGTCGTATTTGTATGTTGGCGAAGTCCCGCTGCGCCTTCAGCATCCACTCGTAGCTGTCGTCCACCGAGCAGTCGTCTTGCGCGATCACTTCAAACCTGTCGTTCGGGTAATTACTCTTGCTGATGCTTTCGATGGTCTCGTAAACCGTCCTGCCTTCGTTGAAACAAGGCATGAGCACACTCACTGTGGGCTGGTAGGCATAGTCCTTCTTGACCTTCGCCGCGGGGACCGACCACTTCAGGATAAGCGCAAGCGTGTATTTGAAGAGCGAGATCAGCAGGCAGAGGAACAGAATGAGCCAGACAAGGACCGGAGCCAAATACGCCTCGCTTACGATACCTTGAAATCGTCGCCAAAGATTGGCTGGTTGCGAAGTTCTTTCGCGATTCTCGTGAGAATATCACAATCCCGCTCACAGACTGCTCCGCGACTGGTCGCCCTTCTACTTCACGGACCTGACACTTATGGGAAAGGGCAACGAATAACACGGGACATCATGGGGGGAACCACTCGAAAGAAAAGCTGAGGCGCGGGCAGATTGCCCGCGCCTCAAAGCAGAACGTCTGCTTAGCCTTGGGTGGGATGCAAGACGCGGAAAGTGCTTCCGGCGTTAGACCAGACCAAGACTAGAGCATCGCTGCCCTTGGGAACGCTCGAGAGCGCCTTCTGGACATCTGCAGCTGAACTCACGGGGTGGCGATTCACTTCCGTGATCACCTCACCTTGCCGCAGACCAGCGTTATCTGCCGAACTGCCGGGTTCGATTTGTTCGATCACAGCGCCGTGAATGTCTTCGCCGGCTTGCAGTTGCTGCCGGACATCCGGCGTCAGATCGCCCAGGCCCAGGCCCCAGCGAGGCTTGTCGCGGCTGGCGTCGGAACTTTCGTTATCGCGCTCGCCTTTCCCCATCCCTTCCAGCGTGACCTGGATGCTTACGGATTCACCGTTGCGCAGGGCTTTGAGGGTGACGGTTGTTCCGGGCTGCTTCTGTCCAACCTCGACTTGCAGCTCACCCGCGTCGCTTACGGATTTTCCGTTGAGTTCGGTAATAACGTCCCCAACTTTCAGGCCGGCTTTCGCGCCCGGTGAATTCGGCTCAACTTGGGTGACGACCGCTCCCGAAGCGTTAGTCACGTTGAAGAATTTGGCTTCTTCCGGGGTTACGTCGCTGATGCCGATGCCAATGTAACCGTGGCTTACCTTTCCGTACTTAATAAGGTTCTCGACCGTCGGCCGTACGATCTGCGCGGGAATAGCAAATCCCATGCCGGAAAAACCGCCAGTCTCTGAGACCAGAAAAGTATTGATGCCCACGACTTCGCCATGGGCGTTGACCAACGGCCCACCGGAGTTACCCGGGTTAATGGCCGCATCCGTCTGGATGAACTGCCCCGGCGAGCGGCGGTCACCCGCGAATGGATTGGGACGGTTCAACGCGCTGACAATACCGCGCGTCACGGTGAAACGGAATCCCAGCGGATTGCCGAATGCGAGTACGGTTTGGCCGGGATGCAGTTGCCTGGAATCTCCCAACGGCACGCTGGGCAAGTTGGTTGCGTCGACCTTAATGACGGCGAGATCCGTAAGACGGTCGACCCCGATGAGTTTCGCCGGGAGGATTCGGCGATCGGTCATGGTCACGTGAATATCTACAGCGCCATCAATAACGTGGTTGTTAGTCACGATGTAGCCATCCGGCGAAATAATTACGCCGCTGCCCAGACCGTGCTCGATGTTGGATTGCGGCCCCATGTGTTGGCCAAAACCAAACTGGGGACCGAACTGTTTTCCGAACGGTTCAAAGAATTGCTGCAGCCCATTGGAGTCGTCGCTGTTGTTGTCTGCACCGTCGGCTGGACTTGCAATCTCGGCGGACCGCTTAGACGTGACGGTCACGTTGACGACCGCCGGAGTGACGCGTGCGGCCAGTGCCTCCATGGCGCGATCGAGCGTAAGCAGTGCGCTGACGCTGCTATCGTCGAGCGGCGCCGCGGCTGCGGCAGGCGCCGCAGCGCTGACGGGTTTATCAAGCTCATAGGCCGCAAGCGACAAGATCATCGCGACGGCGGCCAATCCGACCAGGAAGCGCCGGTTCAGCGCTGCCTGGCAATGTTTGATCCAGTTTTTCATGTTGCTCCTTTTCCTGGAGAACTAATTGTTTAGTTGGTGAAGGCAAAAAATTTTGCCCTCACAGTAAATCCAAAACGATGGCCCGCTCTAACTGACGCTCAGCCGACGTCCCTCGTTCCACTCTCCAAACGCAGAGCGTCCAAGACCCGGAACCGGACTCGTCATACTGCGTGGTTTGCAGAATCAACAAGGTCGCTTCAATCGGACGTTCTCTCTGCTCTGCTGTCGCACGCGCTGCCACAGGCTTGCCTTGCAACGTTGCCCTTAACAGCCCCGGTGCTGCCGAAGTGCGCTCAGTGAACGCGGCCCGAATTGCTCTGGGCTGCGATGCAAAACCCGACCGGCGCGCAACCGGCTCCCGCACGGTACGATTCACGGCGGCATCTGCGACTTCCGGCCGCGCTTCATTGCCGGTCACTCGGCCAGTCATTTGGTTTGTCGCTTGAATCTGTTGTGTTTGACTCGGCCTCTGCTGATTCTCAAACGCCACGAACCGTGGAGCATAAGGCGCGGCGGTAAAGACAAGCGCAAGCATACCGGCGCTCACGCCCAGAACCGGCTTCCACAGCCCCGTGCGGATCGGCCGTCTTGCATCAAGAATTTGACTTACTCGCAGTGACATGTGGTGCATGCGACTCACTAAGGCTTGAGCCAGCGTCAGGCCTCGGGCGTTGTGCAACTTCTCGGCAAACGAGATCAGAGATGACGCGTAATCTCTAGGGCTGCTGGTTTGCGCCAAAACCATGTCGTCGCAAGCCATTTCTCGTTCCAGGAGCAGGCGGTTTTCAATCCACCAGACTGCGGGGTGGAAGAAGAACACAGCTTTCACAATCTTCTGGAAGAGGTTCGTCCAATCATCCCAGCGGCGAAGGTGCGCGAGTTCATGCAGTAGAATGACCTTGATCTCCCCGGCTGAGAGCTGCGGCAACAGCCAGGCAGGGAAAACAATCGCCGGCCGAAAGAAACCGATTGCGGTCGGAACAGCGACCTCATTGGACACGCACAGTTCCACTCGGCGACGGGACCTCAAGTCTCGAAGGATCCCAGCAATTGCAGGATCGATACTGGCGACGTCCACGTGGGAGCAATTCCGGAGGAGGCCGCGCACCCGCCAAAGCCCGACACCAAGCCTGACAAGCAAGAGACCGGCGCCAACTCCCCACGCAACAAACAGCCAAAGGGCCCAGGAACTTGAAAGGATAATTTCCCGGTGCAGGTTCGTCGTAGCAAGAGCGGGCGAATGCTTGGCACTGAAGCCTGACCCGGCAAGAAATGGAAGCGCGACAATTGCAAGAAGGGCCGAGAACCAAATGGCAAAGCGGGTTCCGGAGTTCTGCCGTCCCATCAGGCGAAGCACCACGCATACCAGAGCCACGATACCCACGCCCTCGGCGGCAGTGTTCAGGAGTCGACCGGTAAACACTTGCGCCAGGGTTTGCAGATCCAGAGTCGTCATTTCGTATCGCTCCGTTCCAGCATGTCCCTCAGGCGCTTGAGTTCTGCGGCGTCGATAGCTTCGTCCTGCAGAATGTTCAGCACCAACGCCTCATGCGAGTTGCTGAAGAAGCGTCCGACCAGATGCCGAATCTCGGAGCGTGTAGCCTGATCGCGTCCGATGATTGGCTCATAAATGTGGGCGCGTCCATCCTTCAAGTGCTTAACGTGGCCCTTTTTTTCCAAGGTACGGATCGTGGTGAGGACCGAGTTATAGGCCAAAGCTGAGGGGAGCCAATCCAGCACCTGCTGGACCGTACCGGAGCCCTTACGCCAGAGCACATCCATGATGCGAAGCTCGGCTTCCGTCAAGATTGCGGACTGCTTTGGCGGCACCCTATCCCTCCTTATCCATAATATTTAGACGCGCCAAGCCGGAGAAAGTAACTAATTATTTAGTTGCTAGATAAAGCTGCCGGGATGCCTGCGGTTTTGCAGGGGTTCGAACTGAGAGTGGCCAGGGACGGAGTTGCATCGCCGACGCCAGTTGATGGATGCAACCGAACACCGCCACAAGAAATGACTAATTCCCCGCGCGCCTGCCTTGCTCTTGAAGCCAGGAAGCAAGTTCCGGCCCTTGCCGGCTCTTCAGATCGATGCAATAGTCAATCCGCTCCAGCGACTGCCTAAGCGCACGCTCAGCCGAGGCCACTGGATGAGCCGCGAAGAATTCTTTGACTTCGTCGCGCGACGCCGGGTCACAAAAGACGCCGGTGCTGGCCACCAGGCCACCCGCGCTGGCTCCTCCGAAAGCGCCGCTCCGCTTTTCGATTGCCCCCCACTGCGCCCGTACGAAATCCCATCCCAGCTTCTGTCCAGCAGGATTTCGCATGACCGCACCGATTATCGAAGTGGCGTCCTGTGAGCGGGCTTCGTTGATTGCATATTCCAGTGTCCGCGCCAGCAACTTAGGATCACTGAACGCTTCCAGAGTCTGCTGGTAAACCGCACTGTCTTCGGGATTTTGTGAACTCTTCAAGCGGGCCAGTACTTGATCGAACAAAACAGCGTCGCCGTTCGATGCGGCAATCGGAAGGGCGCTGGCTACCAACTCGCGATCCACTGCGGAGGGGTCTTGAAGCGCCTGGTCCACCAGTTTGCGCGCGAAGGCCTGGACTTCGGGGTCGCGAGCTACTCCACCCAGCGCCCCCAACAGAACCTTGCGCAGGCTCTCCTTCTCTTCGCTCTCGCCCGGCTTCTTTTTCCATCCCACTTCTTCTGCGACCGGGGAAAGCAAATCGCGCACCCATAAACGGTAAGACTCACGGTCCGCATCTGTGACCAGGTAACGGCCGATGAAATCCAATTGGGCCATCAGTTGACTAACTACCTCAGGCTTGCGGTCCGATTGCAAACCCTGGGCTACAACCAGATAGTCGCCAATCTTTTCCCGGTCCACCCGCACCGACGCCCACAGGTCCGAGAGCAGCATGATGCGCTCCGTCGGCGACAGTGCCCGCTCCGCATCCCTGGCCAGCGAACGAATGCCTTCGGCATCATAGCCGGAGCGGTAAAAGCCGAGAGCGCCCGCATTCGCATTGATCCACGGCGAACAGGTTGCCAGAGTGAAGCTCTGTTGTTCTTGCGTGAGCAGTACGCATTTCTCCGCTCCCGCACCTTTGCCTAAGCCCTCCTCAATGCAAACCGGGATCTCCCACAACTGGTTGTTGTCCGACTCAAACTTTGCACGGTCATAGTAGTAACGCCGCTGTTCCAGAGAAACCGTCGCTGATGATCCGCGGCATTTCATCTTGACGGAAACCAACGGAGCGCCCGCCTGCTCCACGAACGTGGCCATGATCTTGTCAACCGGTTTCTTGGACACCTTGGTCAGCGCGTTCCAGAAATCCGCCGCCGCCGCATTGCCGTATGCGTGCTCCTTCAAATATTCATTCACCCCTGCGCGGAACGTTTCCTCGCCCAGATAAGATTCCAACATCCGCAACACCGCCGCCGTCTTGCCGTAGGTGATTGCGTCGGCCAATTGCAGGATTTGTGCCGCGGTCTCCGCTTCCTGGTGGATGGGGTGGGTATTCTGTAGCGCGTCCAAATTCAGAGCCCGTGTGGAATCAGTTACGTCGCTGAGTTCTACCTCCCACTCTGGATGCCAGGCTTCGATGGGCTTGCTTGACATCCAATCGGCGAAGCCTTCATTCAGCCATACGTCGTCCCACCATTGCATGGTGACCAAGTCCCCAAACCACTGATGTGCGATTTCATGTGCAACCACAGACCCTACGAACTTCTTTCGCTCAATCCCGCCGTGTTTGTCATCCAGCATCAGAAAGACTTCGCGAAACGTGATGCAGCCGGCATTTTCCATCGCGCCCGGTCCAAAATCCGACAGCCCCACCAAATCGAGCTTGCTATACGGATACTTGATGCCGAAATAGTGGTCGTAATAGGGCAGCACCTTTTCCGCCGTCTCCAGCGCGAACCTGCCTAGCTCTTTTTTCCCTGCTGTGGTGTAGACACGAATCGGGATCCCGTCCGCCGAACCCTCGATGTACTCGAAATTCCCCACCACGAAAGCAACCAGGTACGACGAGATCTTGGGAGTAGCTGCAAACCGTACCGTGTGCTTCCCGGCCGGCCCATCCTCATCGGAGATGGCGTTGGTATTGGAGATTACGGTCATCCCTTTGTCGGCAATAACGGTGACATCGAAAGTCGCTTTGTATGCCGGCTCATCAAAGCACGGAAACGCACGCCGGGCGTCGGTAGCTTCGAACTGGGTGGCGGCATACTTGTGACCGTCGTCTTGTTTGCCCAGGTAGAGTCCGCGCAAATCGCTGCTCAGGTTTCCCGTGTACTTGATGTCGATTGTTGCTGGACCGGGCCGAAGTGTTTTCCCCACCGCCAGCGTCACCTGCTCTTTCTCCTTCTCAAAAGTGGCCGTCGCCTTTTGGCTCGCGCCTCGGGCGGTAATAGTTGCCTCGTGAAAGTCGAGGTCCAAGGCGTTCAACACAATTTCCGATGTCGGCTTCAGGACCCGAACCTGAATCGTCTCAACTCCGCTGAAACTGTCTGTAGAAAAGTCGGGCGCAAAGGTCAGCTTGTAATTGTCAGGTCTGGCAATCGTGGGCAGGCGCTGGGCGGAAGACACAGAAACCAAGGCCAGACAGGCACACGTACACAGAAGAAAAACAGAGGCGCGCTTCATGTTCGCTCCGTTCGTGGAAAGGACATTCGATGCATCGCGCCACAGAAGCGAGCGCCGACAATATCCATACTATTCAAATTTCTGCCAACATCGACCGGCCGCCACCGCTTCCAGGTTTATGCGCAATTAGACGGCTCAGATCTCATTTCGTCTGGCCGTTCTGTTGCAACTGTCCGTTCAATACCGTGTACGCGCATTGATTGGCGGCCACCCAGTACGCGATCTCGCGATAGTCTTCCACGTCAAACACTGCCAAGTCCGCATCCTTACCCGGCTCAATCGAGCCTTTGCGTTCCTGAAGCCTCAACGCCCACGCCCCATTGATCGTCGCAGCGGAAACGGCCTCGGCCAGCGACATCTTCATCTGCGTACATGCCAGCGATAGCACAAAAGGCATACTCGCCGTCGGGGAGGATCCCGGGTTGTAATCAGTAGCCAACGCGACAGCCACTCCAGCATCAATTAGTTTGCGCGCGGGCGGATATTCCCTCAGACCAAGAAAGTAGTTCGCTCCCGGAACCAGGCTTGCCACCGTGTTACTGCCGGCCAAAAGTGAAATATCGTCGTCGTCCAAGTGGTCCAGGTGATCCAGCGACGCTGGATCGAAAGTGAGCAAACGATTCAAGGGCGTTCGCGTCAGTTGAGAAATATGCGCTCGAACCTGCAAACCGTTTCTTCGAGCTGATTCGAATATTTTCACCGAGTCTTCCTCGGTGAATGCTCCGCTGTCACAGAAAACATCGACAAACTCCGCCAACTTGCGTTCTGCCGCCAGCGGGATCATCCGCTCACACACCAAAGCAACATAATTCTGCGGCTGGTCTTGAAATTCAAGCGGGACCACATGAGCCCCCAACAGCGTCGGAACCACCGTCCCCGCCCACTTCCCGGCCGCGGCTCGAATCGCCTCCAGCGATTTCACTTCTGCATCGAGCGACAGCCCGTATCCAGACTTCGCCTCTACTGTCGTCGTGCCACAAGAAGAAATTCCCTGCAGCGCGGTCAAAACCTTCTGTGCCAGTTGCGCTTTTCCCGCCTTTCGCACCCCATCCACGCTCGATCGAATGCCGCCGCCGGCCGCAGCAATTTGCTCGTACGTTCCCCCCGCAATCCGCTTCTCAAAATCCACTAGCCGCGGCGAGACGAACACAGGATGAGTATGCGAATCCACAAACCCCGGCAGGACGACATTACCCGCGCAGTCGATTTCCTCGAACTTAGTGCGGTTCTTCCTGACCCACGGATCGCGGAACGCATCTTTCGTCTTGCCTACGGAGACAATCTTCCCGCCGACACACAAAACTGCGCCGTCCACGATGATGCCGAGTTCCAGAAGAGCAGTTCCGCGCCGGGGGCCAGATCCCTCCGCAGACACCGTGAGCAACTGCCCGATGTTGACCAACAGCAACGCCCGATTAGTTTTAAGTCTCTTCAATCAGCGATCTCGATTCGCAATCCCGGACCAACCACAAGCTGCACACTACCGCTTCTTGAATGATACAATCCTCCGGTTCGCTTCTCGTTTTTCGCGTTGACAACAAGTTGCGCCCAGTACTCATGAGGATTTCTCGCTTGCCGTCCCTGGCCGCGTTCCTGCTTCTCGCAATCATGTTCGCCTGCGGAGGCGGCAGTAACACAACAACGACTCCGCCGCCTCCAACGCTGCGGCAGGTTGCCGCCGCCCACAACATCACCGTCGGGGCCGCCGCCGATTCGCGGTATCTAAGCGACAGCAATTACGCCGCGATTTTGGGTACAGAGTACAGTCAACTCCAGGCTGAGAACCAGATGAAGTTCGGGATCATCCATCCCGCATTCAGCACCTATGACTTCACCGGCGGCGACGCTCTGGTTGCCTTCGCTCAGGCGCACACCATGGTCGTCCGCGGGCACACTCTGGTCTGGCACAACCAGGTGCCGTCATGGGTGACTTCAGGAAACTACGCCGCGCCGCAGCTTTCGACGATCCTGCAAAACCATATCAACACCGTCATGGGTCATTATGCCGGCCAAGTCTATGCCTGGGACGTGGTCAACGAAGCCTTCAACGACGACGGCACCATGCGCGACACCATCTGGTATGACCAACCCGGCATCGGCTTCGCCCGGATGGGGACTAAGTACATCGAGCAGGTCCTCACTTGGGCGCACGCCGCCGACTCCAACGCCAAGCTTTTCTACAACGATTACAATGCCGAGCCGCTCGACGCCAAATCCGACGCCATCTATGCCATGGCCCAAGACTTCAAAACCCGCGGCGTTCCCCTCGACGGCATCGGCTTTCAGTTGCACATTGACCTGACCTTCGACAATCCCGCGACGCTCGCATCGTTGACCGGCAACCTGCAGCGATTCGCTGCCCTCGGCCTCGACCTGCATATCACCGAACTAGACATCCGCTTGCAGGATTCCAGCGCCTCGTCTCTCGCCGCCCAGGCCAAGCTCTATGGCGAAATCGCCGCAATCTGTGTCCAGCAGCCTTCCTGCAAGGTCTTCCAAACCTGGGGATTCACCGACAAGTATTCCTGGATTCCATCCTTCTTCCAGGGATGGGGCTGGGCCTTGCCATTCGACGCGAATTACCAGAAGAAACCAGCGTACACCAGCATCAAGAACGCACTGTAATACTGCCGTCAGCTGTCAGCCATCAGGGAAATCACTCCGAATCATCGGAGGGACGAGCGTCCCGCCCGTCCCAGCCAAGCGCAGTTTGGCAAGGCAGTTTGCCTGAATATCAGGCAAATGATATAGTCAGGCATATGAGGGAAACCATTGAATCGGCTAAGGTAGGCAAGCGTGGCGCGATTATCGTGCCCGCGAGATTGCGCAAGCGTTTCGGAATCGAAGAAGGAAGCCTGGTGATCGCCGAAGAAAAGGAAGACGGCATTCTAATTCGCCCCGCCACAATCATTCCTGTGGAACGATACAGCCCCGAGCGCAAGGCGGAACTCCTCCTCTCTACTGCCACCACTGCTGCCGACTACCGCAACGCGCGAAAGGCCGTGCGCAAACTCGGCCTTGATCCAGATTCGATTCCCCATCACCCGCCCGCATAAATGGACCGCCTGTTTCTCGACGCCAACGTCCTTTTCTCTGCTGCATACCGACCCGACACCGGCCTTCTCCAACTGTGGAAAATCAAAAACGTAATTCTGTGCAGCTCAGCATATGCACTGGAGGAGGCCCGAATCAATCTTGAGGAAGAGAATCAGTGGAGTCGGCTTCGCCAACTGGCCGAAGTCGTTCCCATGTTCGAGGTATCTGAGCAAAAGCTGCCGAAGGGGATTTCGCTGCCCGGGAAAGACGTGCCAATCCTGCTTGCCGCAATCGAGGCTCGAGCCACTCACCTGCTGACTGGAGACATTCGCCACTTCGGCGCATATTTGGGCAAGACAATCGCGGGTATCGTTATTTTCCTGCCCGGGGATTACCTCAGGCTAAAGGCCGGACGAGAATAGCTGAACTTGACTTAGCCAACAGCTACCCCATCGGTACCTTCACGCCCTTGCTCCTCGCAAACTCCCTCGCCTCCCCGTACCCCGCATCCGCATGACGCACAATTCCCATCCCCGGATCCGTCGTCAGCACACGCTCGATGCGCTTCGCCATGGCATCAGTTCCGTCGGCGACCGTGACCTGACCCGCATGCAGCGAATACCCAATCCCTACTCCGCCACCGTTGTGAATCGAAACCCACGACGCCCCCGCAGCCGTGTTCAGCAAGGCGTTGAGCAGTGGCCAGTCAGCGACTGCGTCGCTGCCATCTTTCATGCTCTCGGTCTCGCGAAACGGAGACGCCACGGAACCGCAATCCAGATGATCGCGTCCCATCACAATCGGCGCTTTTAGCTTTCCCTTTTTCACCAGGTCATTAATTGCCAGCCCGAACTGTGCCCGCTCTCCATAACCGAGCCAGCAGATGCGCGCCGGCAGGCCCTGGAACTTGATCCGCTTGCGCGCCAGATCAATCCAGCGCTGCAGAATTTGATTCTCCGGAAACAGCTCAAGCACCAGGTCGTCAGTCACGTGAATGTCCGACGCCTCGCCCGAAAGCGCCACCCAGCGAAACGGCCCCCGCCCTTGGCAAAACAGTGGACGAATGTACGCCGGCACAAATCCCGGAAAATCGTATGCGTTCTTCACTCCTCGCTGAAACGCAAACGTGCGGATGTTGTTGCCGTAGTCAAACGTGACCGCGCCCATTTTCTGTAGCCGCAACATGCCTTCAACGTGTCGCGCAATCGCGTCCAGCGATTTCTCTTCATACGCCTTCGGATCGCGGCCCCGTAGTTCAAGCGCCTCGGCAAGCGACATTCGGTTCGGGACATATCCATTCAGCGGATCATGCGACGAAGTCTGATCAGTCAAAATATCCGGCACCACGCCGCGCTCAGCCAGTTCAGGAATAATATCGGCGCAATTCCCTACCAGTCCGACCGAAACATTCTCTTTCTTCCGCACCGCATTCTTCAGAATGCGCAGCGCCTCATCAAGCGTAGTAACCATGAAGTCGCAGTACCCAGTCTTCAGCCGCTTTTTGATACGCTCCGCATCGACATCAATTCCCAGGAATGCCGCGCCAGTCATGGTTGCTGCCAGCGGCTGCGCTCCGCCCATTCCTCCCATACCGCCGCTGACAATCAGTTTTCCCGCAAGATCTCCGTCGAAATGTTTTTCGCCCGCCGCCGAAAAGGTCTCAAACGTTCCTTGCACAATCCCCTGCGACCCGATATAAATCCACGAGCCCGCAGTCATCTGCCCGTACATCATCAATCCTGCGCGTTCGAGTTCGTTGAACTTCTCCCAGTTTGACCAATGACCCACCAGGTTCGAATTCGCAATCAGCACCCGCGGCGCGTATTCATGTGTCTTGAAAACTCCCACCGGCTTGCCCGATTGCACCAGCAGGGTTTCGTCCTCGGCCAGTTCCTTTAAAGACCGCACAATCGCGTGATAGCAATCCCAATTGCGCGCAGCTTTGCCGGTTCCGCCATACACCACCAGATCGCGAGGTCGTTCTCCAACTTCTTCGTCGAGATTGTTCATCAGCATGCGCATGGCCGCTTCCTGCGCCCACCCTTTGCAGGAGAGTTCGGTGCCGCGAGGCGCACGAATCGGCGTGTACGTGGAGGGAGAGATTTCCGTTTCGACAGGCATAGATATAGACAAGCTAAATGGTAGTGCTTAATGCGGTGCCGCGCCAGAGAGGATAAAGAGATAAAGATGAAGATTTCGGCCGCGATCGATCCGTCCTCAGACGAAACATCGCCGCGTCCCGTTATTGTTTGGGGGGCGCAGCCATGCCCGGAGCTTTCATTCCCGGCGCGTTCGCTCCCGGAGGCGGCCCGCCAAACATCGGTGCAGAAAGAACGTCCTTGGCAGCTTGCGGAAGCTTGTCAGCGTGGGCCGCCAACAGACTAACCTGCCACATCTCGATCTCAGAAAGCGACAGGCGAAAACTCGGCATCCCGGTGAGGCGAATTCCATTCGCCACCTTCCAATAAGTTTCGCCCGGCTCGTCGTCGGTTACTCCCTTGCCTTCTGTCAACTTCGGAGGATGCGGAAACATTCCCTTAGCAAAACCGCCTTCCGTCTGGCCTGGCAAGCCGTGACAAATCGCACAGTGGTGGCGATACACCTGGGCGCCCGCGGTAAGGTTCGCGTCGTCGGCCTGGATGGGCACAGTCGCCGGCATTTCCTTCGCGATCCGCGCATTCAACGCCTTGTGCGCGATCATGGTTTCAAATGGCATCGGCGGATCGGACGCGGCTGCCGGTGCCGCGCCACTGGCAAAATAGAAATAGAAGCACAGCGGAACCACAATCATGCCTACGATCACACCCAACACGAATGTCTTCACTCTATGCTCTCCTGCACCAGAAAATGCTCAAGGAAATGGACCCAACCGCGCGGCAAGTCTACAACGATAGATTATTGGGGTGGGAGACGGGAATCGAACCCGCAACCGTCGGAGCCACAGTCCGGTGCTCTGCCAGTTGAGCTACTCCCACCAAGCTTCCTGATTATACAAGGTAAGAAGATGGGCCTCGGGCCTCGGGTTTTGAGTTGTTGGGTCGTGGGCGGGCTAACGTACTAAAAGGCGGGCAACATTCGACGAACGCTGATATCGGTGGAGTCCCTGCTTGACCGGACCGGAAGCTTGGAGCCTACAGCCCGTAGCCTGGTCCTATCTCCCCACTCCCACGTACTCAAATCCCATCGCCCGCAGCCGCACCGCATCCAGAATATTCTTCGTGTCCACAATCAACGGCCGACGCAGCAGATTCTTGATTCTCGAAAAGTCCAGGCCGCGGAACTCCGGCCAGCCCGTTCCCACAATCAAAGCTTCCACGCCTTCCGCGGCTGCATAAGCCGACTCGCAATAGTGCACCGTGCCGTTCAGTTCCAGCTTGGCGTCGGGGATAGCAACGGGATCGTAAGCCCGCACCCGCGCGCCGCGAGCCACTAGGCTCTGCGCCAACTTCACCGCACCTGAGCCTGCCACCGAGTTGGTGTTAGGTTTGAAAGCGAGGCCCAGAATCCCGACATCTTTATTGTGCAACGAGTTCAAACAGACCGAAATCTTTTCCGCAAGACCATCCGCCAGTGAAAGATTCACCTCACGGGCCGCGCTCAGAATCTTCAATTCAACGTTATTCTCCTCCGCCAGCCGCGCCAGCGAATCCATATCGGACTGGGCGAACAACCCGCCCATGCCTGCTCCCGCCTGCAGGCAACGCGGCCCGATTTTCTTGTCCAGACCGAGCGCCAGCGAAAGGTGCACGGCATCACCTTTCACCCGTTCGCAGAGTCCCGCGAGTTCATTGATAAACGAAATCTTCGCGGCCACAAATGCGGTGGCCGATTCACGCACCAGTTCCGCGGTCTCGTGATTAGTCACGATCACCGGCACCCCGCGCATCACCAGCGGATGGAAAATCTGCTTGATCGCCAGTACCGCGTCGTTCGAAGCTGTCCCCAGAACGATCCGGTCCGGCCAGTTGAAATCTTCGACCGCGCACCCGGCAGTAAAAAACACGGGCTGCGAAACCATCGTCGCCTTCAGCCCTGCGTCGTGCAGCTTCTTCTCCAGAATTGTCCCAGTTCCCACCGCAACCGGAGTCACTATGGAAAGAATCGGCGGCTTGGAAGCTGCGCGCGCAATTCGCATCGTCAGCTCAGCCAGATGCTCCGGGGTATCCTCGGCCAGAAAGATCACGCCTGCCTTGCGCGCAAAAGACTCAACATCCGTCGAGTAAGCTAGCCGCCCGGAGCGAACATTGCGCCGAATCACTTCAGAAAGGTTTTTTTCGTGGAAGGGCACCTTGCCCTGGGCCATTTCCACCATGCGCGAGCTATCGGGATGGCAACAGATTACTGGGGTGCCAAAATCCGCCAGACAGGCCGAAATCACCGTCCCCAGATACCCCGCCCCATAAACACCGATCTGCATGCTTCCTCCCCAGGCTGGAAACAGCTTAGCCCGTCCTATCTTTTATTTACGCTATCGATCGCTGCAGGGGCAGAGTACGAGAGGGACATACACTTTGCGAAACAGTACAGGTGCGGGACGTGCAATCAGAACAGTCTGCTGGGAAATGCGGCATAGTTGACAGTATTTGAGGGCACGGCGTGGCCACGCCGCAAGGTAAATTCGCCACCACGGGAGTACGAAGGTACCTATAGACTGAAAGACGGTGCACGGAGCATTGTGCGCTCGCTCACGCTTTGGCCTAGGCGGGAGTGCGCAACTGAGGGGCCTTGGAGCCGCCGAAGATCGGCGTCAGCAGCCAGATTATGGAAAGCGCGACGTTAGCCGCTAGCCAGCCCAGAGCCGCGAGCTTAAACACTCTGCCTTCTCGGATCTCGACTTCGCGCATGTTACGTCCGGCCACCACAAATCCGTTCGCAGTCCGGATAACCACCGAGGCAATGCGGACTCCAGGCCGCGGCTGCCAGGTAACCCGCTCTTGGCTGTGGGATCGCACGTACTCCAGAACTCCGCGTGGCGGCGTCGGAGTGGCTCCATCCAGAGTCGCAGAAGATGCCACCGGCTGGGCGGCATTGTCATACACGATCACAAACGGCGCCAGGCTGGCTGCGATGTCCACTTTGCGATCGGGCAGAATGTGCGCCACATCTTCGCCGGTATTCACCCTTTGCGCGGCGTCTTCCGCCAGTTGTATCTGCGGATCATTGGCCGACATCCGCAAAACCTGGTGCGAGATGTTGGCGGCCGTGCCGGCAATGAAGGTAGTCAGAGTGAGCAGAATGACAAGTTGCGGAACTCGATTGAGGCTCATGCCGAAGTACTCCTTGAACAACGATCGCAAGAGGTCTTCTGTAAGCAAAAACGCGGTCCGCAGTGGAGATGCACTCTCCGTCAGCATGTCTTTAGCACAGCGGTTCAGTTCTCTGCCATAACTCTCGCGAAAGTCCGCCGGATACAAGTACAGTCCCAACTGGTGCCAAAATGGAACGCTAACCACCCAATGCGGAACACTGCGCATTTCGGAAGGATGGCAGTATCGGCGATGATCGGTCGGACGGCTTAGTCATCGATACAACAGAACCCCGGCCACCGCTGCACCCGCGATCAGCAGTGGCTCGGGGACTTTCCATCGAAAAGTAATACCTAATGCACCCGCCGCGATCACGACCGTCGCCCAATCATGGATTGCCCGGCGGCCAAGGATATATACTGCCCCGGCGATTGCTCCGGTAGCCGCCGCAGTTACTCCTTGCAACGCCGCGCGCGCTTGCGGATTTTTCGCAATCTTCCCGAAGAACGGACTGACAAATAACACCACTAGATAGACTGGAATAAAAACTCCGGCAGCAGCCGCCATCGCTCCCCACGATCCGGCGACAAGATATCCAATGAAGCCGGCCGTGATCACCACTGGCCCCGGAGTAATCATGGCCACGGCGACGGCATCCAGAAACTGGCGATCAGTGAGCCAGTGATGTTGCTCGACCACGCCTCCGTAGAGAAACGGAACAATTGCTAGCCCGCTGCCGAAGACGAACGCTCCGGCTTTAGTGAAGAAAAGGAGTAACTCCAGCACCTTCCCCCGAACCGCAGTTCCTGCAGCCAGCAAAGGCACCAGCAATCCTGCATGAGGTTGCACAACTCGCGGCCGGGCCTTGGCTAGAAATGCAATCACGCCTCCCAGCAGGAATAACCAGACAATTTCGCGTCCCGTAGCCGCGGTCGAGACTCCGAGCACGATGAAGATGGCCCACAACAGGTGGTCCTGCCGCAGCAGCACCATGCGCGCCAGTTTCCATGCCGAACGCGCAATGATGGCCACCACCGCAGCGCCAATTCCGTAAAAAGCCGGTTGCATCCATGGCAGCCCGCCATAGCGGACGTAGGCTGAGGCGATTGCCAGCACCATTAGAAATGACGGCCCGATGAACGCCAGCCCGACCACCGACGCCCCCAAAGTCCCGGCGCGCAAATAGCCGAGATAGATGGCCAGTTGCGCTGCCAAAGGCCCCGGCGCAAGCTGCGCCAGCGCAAGTCCTTCAAGATAGTCTTCGCGGCTCACCCAGCGGCGGCGCTCTACCAGATCGCGTTGCATGTATCCCGCCAGCGCAATCGGCCCGCCGAACCCGGTCGTGCCCAGCCACAGGAAGTAGCCGCAAAACTTCGTAAATGGCACCGGCACAAGTTCCTGCGCTTCAATCACGGGAGTGGTTTGCGATCCAGCGGGCATTGAGGAAAGCTTGCAACTATTTCTTTGAGTTCGTCTTATCCAGCGCCGCGCGCAGGCCATGCGCCAGTTTCACCGCATCATCATTCGCCCAGAAGTGCATAAAGAAGAGACGCGGTTCCTCCGTCAACATGTGGCTATGCAGCGCCGTGACCTGAATCCCGCTCTCACGCAGTGTCGCAATCACAGGATTGACTTCACTTCCCAAAAGAACAAAGTCGCCGGTAATGGCCGCGTGTCCGTTGCCGGTCGCCTGAAAATTGACTGCTGTCGAAATGCCCATCGACACAGGAATATCCATACTATGATCGCGGATCGTCTCCGCTCGCGGCACCCCGAACTGGTAAACGCCGCCGCCATTATCCTTACCCTTACGCCCCATCGCTTCATCAATCTTGTCGGTGTCGAGTTCAATCTTCTGCGGCGCGGCCGCAGGAATCTCGTCGGGTGTTGCCGTTACAGCCAGCGCAGCATGGATCGCTAGCGCCAGCTTGGCCGCATTCCCATGCCCGGCAATGTGCATGTACATCACCCGAGGCGATTCATGCAGCACATGATTGTGCAGCGCAGTGACCTCAATCCCTCCTTGCTGCAACGCCAGCATCACCGGACCAACTTCGTCCTCGGTCAGCACCAGGTCGCCCATGACCATGGCGTCGTCGCCACTTGCAGAAAATGCCGCCCACGATCCCAGCGCCAGTCCAGCTTTTATCGGTGTGCCGTCAACCGTGACCTTCAAGTCCCTACGGGGCATTGCAAACTTGAAGGCGCCATCGGGCTGTAATTTTCCGGTGCGTCCTAGAGCATCTTCAACGGGCTTCCATTCCGCCGGGGTTTGCGCCGGGGTTTGCGCCTGGGTTAGGGACGAGAAAAGAAGAACAAGAATGGAGACGTAAGAACTACGTCGGATAAGCATGAGATGGCCTCTCTTGCCGCCAAATATTCCAAGCCTTCGGTGGGCAGAAATCTTACCGCGAGATCATACAATGCGCGTGATGGATGCTTGTCAAACCAGCCCAAATCGGCATAGGGGGACGGGTCGCCCCGCCTCCCCTGCCACACCACCGTACATGCGGGTCCGCATACGGCGGTTCGGCGGATTAAGCTAAAACCGCACGACCATGGGGGGAAGCCCGAGCTGGGCAAAGTAGGCATTCGGCAAAGCAATGGCCAAGGCGGGCGAGTTGGCGATGCGCCACGGGCCGTGAGGACTGCCGGCGGTTTGCGCCGCCAGGTCCTTGCTCACATTCCGTTTGCGAAGTTCGCGAAATCGCGTCCGTCCCCGTTTCCATTGCTTCCACACCACCGACCGAAGTCGACGGCGTAACCACGATTCAAGGCTGTGCAACACCGAGGGCGTTTGACAATCGTCGAAGTATCCCAGCCATCCCCGCAGGTAGGTCGCGATCTGTGTGAACCATCTGCGTCAGACTGATGCCACGGTTCGACGTGTCTGTTCCCGAATCCTCTCCTTAAAGCGAGCGATGGCCTTGGGGGCGATGCGCCGCCTAGGTTCCCGTTCGCCGGTGAAGCTGAATCCGAGAAACTTTCTTTGCCTCGGTTGAGCCACGGCGCTCTTCGCCTGATTCACCTTGAGCTTGAGTCGGTGCGTGATGAAGTGCGTAACACTCTCCATCACTCGCTGTCCCGCTCGTTCGCTGCCCACGTAAATGTTGCAGTCGTCGGCATAACGCACGAAGCGATGACCACGCCGCTCTAACTCCCGGTCCAGTTCGTCCAGCACCAGATTACTGAGCAACGGTGAAAGCGGACCGCCCTGAGGCGTACCCTCATCCACCGGACTCACCAATCCGTCTTCCATCACACCGGCCTCCAGGAATGCTCGGATCAACTTGAGCATTCGTTTGTCGGCCACGCGCTCGGCCACCGCCGCCATCAGGCGGTCGTGATTAACTCGGTCGAAAAATTTCTCCAAGTCGAGATCAACCACCCAGCGGTACCCTTTGGCGATATACTGCTGCGCCTCGTGCACCGCCTGCCGCGCACTTCGCCCCGGTCGAAAACCGTGGCTGTGTTCGGAGAACGTCGGGTCCCAGCGCTTCTGCAGAACCTGCAACACCGCCTGCTGAACAAAACGGTCCAACACGGTCGGAATACCGAGCTTGCGCACTCCGTTGCCATCCGGCTTCGGGATCTCCACCCGCTTTACCGGTTGCGGTTGATAAGTTCCGTTTCGTAGCTGTTCCCCGATCTCTAGCCCATGCTGCTTCAGGTAGACCGGTAATTCGTCGACGGTCATCCCGTCTACTCCCGGACTCCCTTTATTCGCCTTGACTCGATGTAATGCCTGCTTGCAGTTTTCCAGCTCGCAGACTTCTTCCATGAGTCGTTCGGTTCCAGCCAGGCTTTCAGACTTGCGCCTCGCCATGAGCGTTTCGGTCCCTCTCTCGGCGGCTTTCGGAGCATCACTCCTACCTTCCGCCGGAAAGGCCAGCACCCCTTGTTCGGGCTGGTTTTTCTGCCGCTGTCCGCTCATGAGTCGCGCCGCTTACTTGCCCTTCCCTTTATTCCCCTTGCGGGGTACCGTTCGGGCCTTCGATCATCGTTCCCGGCTTGGCCTATCTGTTGCTCCGCCTTTCGGCATTGGAGTGCCTCAATATCCTCGCCGACTGCATGACCTACTTTGCCCTCTGCTGACTTCTGCGACACGATCGAGGTGAATCGCTTCACCCTCAG